>Ga0207062_1087_pt1 | contig 25139 bp, 23 predicted proteins | sample Alteio_BWMinCont_28_FD_153266 | JGI IMG/M metagenome (GOLD analysis project Ga0207062, IMG submission 153266) | Enriched cells from forest soil in Barre Woods Harvard Forest LTER site, Petersham, Massachusetts, United States -... | ecosystem: Environmental > Terrestrial > Soil > Temperate forest >... | reverse complement strand
TTAGCATCGTCATTGGAGAGCGTCGATTTCAGGGCCGTGGTATCGCGCACGAGGCAGCGATGCTCCTCCTCGGTCATGCCTTTGATACTCTTGGCCTGAAAACCGTATGGCTGATTGCAAGAAAAGGTAACCAGCGTGCGCTCAAACTGTTCGAGCGCCTCGGATTTGTACGAAATCAGCTACTACCCGGTGCTGTTGTCGTTGATGGCGAGCCTAAGGACAAGTGGAAAATGACACTTTCCAGAGAAGCATTCCAAGGTATCGAACCTCGGTGAGCGACGGTGAGCACCGTTACGGGCCGCTATGTAGATGTAGAAGGTGCGGTTAGGGACCGGCGAGCTTGTCGGCAAGGTTCCAGGGTAGCAATTTCCGATCCGCTGGAACTGTCCATCATCCCCTCCAAGGCATCCGAATATCTGAATCGAGGATCGTCATTCACCTGGCCCTTGTCTAAGCGGTCAGAACCGGACGCTTACCCGCATCTAGCTTTTCCGCATTTTAGCACTGGAACAAATCTAGAAATGCCTAGTCTTGATGGCGAATTGATGGCAAGTTTTTCAGGGATTCAAACCCGAACGAGAGATCCCCAATCTCATGACGGCTTTTCAGGCCGGATCCTATCAAATCTATGTTAACGGTTTTGCGTCGGGTCGTATCGGCTACTTTGCTTTGCAGAATTGCATGGACTCCTTTTCGAGGAAATTTGGACGCAGCCGAAATGGCAGTTCCGCCCGCCACGTTCACTTGCCGAAACAGTGCTCTTCGTGAAGCTCTACATGAGCATTATTGAAGCATTGTTCCAAGTCAGTGACTATCCGGCACTGTTCATTGGCGGTGGCTGCCAGATCTGCGAAGTCCCGCAACCTCCAAATGCGGTCACTCGACCTGCCACACCTGTTCGAACAGCGGGCCGCGGCCGCCAAGTCCCGCACGCGGCAATGCACATGTGACACTTTCATCGACGTCCTCCGAACATGGACAGATCCATTCCTCCTCAGCTGGGTAGCAGGCCGAGTAAGCGTGACAGATCTTGAGCGAATCCCTGAATGGTGGATCCATTTTCGGAACCGTGGTCCGGGTTAACCTCCGCCAGGGTCAATCCAGCAATCTTAGGGCTCTTAAGCAAAACCTGCAGCAACGCGAGCGTGTGGCTGTAGGACAGCCCCTTGTTTTTCGAATAGTTTTCTGCGAGCGGCAGATCGTTATAGTCAATCACATCGACATCCAAGTGAATGAGGAGTCGCTCAAACTGCGCCCCTTTGGGAGAGGATCGTGACTGCACACCCGACTGGCGACCGGGCGACATCTTCAACACTCGGCATCGCGTTGGCACGATCCCGTAGCAATGCGCTCCCACTCGGTTGCGCTGTCCGGGTCAAACCCGACGAGATGAATGTTGGCAGACGACAGTAAAGGATAGCTGGGCCCACACTTCGCCAGTTCCGGAATAGCTCCGTTCAAGCCCAGAATATACGCCATTCCCATCCAGTCGAGCGCATCGAAAGAAGGGATTTACATCTCTCGCCGAATGAAAGTGTTCTATAGCATAGACCGGGATTCAGCCGTGTTCATTCGCGCAGATGACGCTTGGTGCTATGGGCGCGTTTGGGGGGGCGATGTACAAGGCAAGGACGTGGAGAGACTTTATCGCCGCATTGCCCGAAGAATATCAAGGCCGCTTCGAAGGGCAATTCGAAAATGATTCCGATCTCGACCGAGGCGTCTGTCTCGGGCCGGGATCTTGGGCTGGCCTCCAGTTTTCAAGATGAAGATTCAAGATAGCCCAGGGCGTGGTTGATTTTCGCCTGTGACAAATCCCGCACCCGATTCAGGCGGTTACCACACCGATCAGGCGGTCGATGTCCTGCTCTGAATTGAACAAATGGGGTGAGACACGGATATTACCCTCTCGCATCGCCACGACAACATGCTCCTTCTGCAACTTCTGATAGAGCTCAACCGTTTTTTCCGGAGTCTGCGCGGTGAAGCAGCCGCAGGGTCCACGCTGTGTGGAGTCTAGCGGACTGGCCAGAACGCAGTCTTCAGGGAGGCGTTCGAATAATAACTCGATCAATTTCCGGTTATGTTCGCGCACCAATTCAGGCCCGACGCGCAGGACAAAATCCACCGAGGCACCCAGCGCTTCGCACTGCGGGATGGCATGGGATCGACATAATTCAACGCGAAAAAACTGTCTGTAGCTTGGCTGGTCCAAGAAAACGGCCCTGGACGCCCAATAGCCTGATGTTCGCTCTTGGCCCAAAAAAATCCCGTGCCGTAAGGGCTGAGGAGCCATTTATATCCGGCGCACACCAAGAAGTCGGCGTCAAGGTCGTGGACATCTATGGGCACAGCCCCGCAAGACTGGCTCACATCAAGCACAAGCAGCGCACCCTGTGCATGGCACGCCGCAGCCACACGAGCGGCGTCCAGCAGCGAGCCATCGTCAAAGCGCACATGACTCACGGAGACAACGCGCGTTCTAGGCGTCATCGCCGCAATTAGATCGTCCGCCGTGATGAAGCGGTCTCGCGGCGCTACGATTGTGAGTTTCACACCCTCGCGTTCTTCCATAGGCTTCCAAGTCGCGTATTGCAGCGGGAATTCTCCTTTGGCCGTGATGACCTCATCGCCGGACTTCCACGTTAGGAGATGGGCCACAGCCGCAACGCCAGTGCCTGCTCCGGCCGTGACCGCGATTTCTTCCGGTCTGGCCCCAATCATTTTCGAGAGGGACGCCCGAATCCGAATTGGTGCTTCGAAGAAAACGTCGTCGTCCATGTGATGCGGAAACTTGTTGGCTTCAATCGAGTTTTGCACTGCGCGCAGGGTCACGCGAGGCATCGCTGCATGGGCGGAGGTGTTTAAGTATGTTGCATCTTCAATCTCGAACCACTCCTTCTTCCAGTCGGTAACAGGTTGAGTTGTGACCATGTTCGCTCCTTTGCAAGGCGTTCAGACTCCATCATGGTTTGGTACAATTCACGGGCCAATTGGGCCAGAGAAAAAGTTCGGGGGAGGTTCATTCGCAATTCCCGCACAGGCCCATGTTACGACCACAGATTGTTCGCGCCTGCTGGGCGGCGCTGACGAGTTCCCATATTCGCGTGAGATGATGGTCGTCGTGTTCGGCGACAAAATACAAATGGTCCACGAGCCGCATCGGTGTCTTCAAACGCGGGTGGGGAATGGCTCGAGCAAATAGTGATGCGTCCAATTCGTCCACACGCTTCAGCAGTTTTTCTCTTGTAGCGCGGAACTCATTCAGAATCTGTTCCAGTAGGCGCGCATTGTGGTCTGCTTCGTTGGTTTTTCGATTCTTCAAGTCTGCTACGGTGAGTTGGTCGCTGGCCGCCACGTAATCGCCCTCTCGCGCCAGCCACAGCGGGTCTAGGTCAAGCAAGTGACCGGCGTTTTCCTGAGCCGACCACTTTACTTGCGCTTTCCCGACTTGCGCTTTCCCGATCAGGATTGTGTGAGAACGGCCACGAAGCACCTCTTCAAGCCTGGCCGGAGTGCCGCGCAGACGTGCGCACAGCTTGGGAAGCAGTTCCAAGGGAAATGAAAACTCAAACTTGCGTTCGAACCAGATTGGCACTCGACTCATGGATTCCGCCGATCAGGAGGAATAACCTCAGTAGACCTCCAGCCTACCGAAGTGTCAAACAGGGGCAGGCATGCTTGCCAGTGGCCTAAGAGACGATCTGAACCCGACAAGTTCATACCTCGCGAAGAGCAAACATCGGATCTACCTTCGTCGCGCGCCTCGCTGGAATGTAGCTGGCCAGCACTGCGACGGTAAACAGAAGGAGAGGCACGGCCAAAAACCCAAGCAGATCGTGCGGGTGAACGCCGTACAACAGACTTGCCATCATGGACGCGGTCGCTGCAGAAACGATCATGCGGCGACAATTCCAACACCGGCCAGGACGACACCCTTTCTTATTATAAGATCAGTTTCAGAACGTCCCATCGCCGAGCGCCCAATGCCATCCCCGCCTTACCTCGTAGGCTGGGCCAGCAGTGGTAGGCGGTGTAGATTTGCCGGGGAGTGTATCCGCAGGGCAAACCCGCTTGCCCGCTAGCGGCCTGTGCCCCATAACCGTTGCCTTGATAGGTAGCGAACGGAAGGGCCCCGTTCGTCGCGAAGCTTTCAGTCTCAACCCCAGTAAAGCACGGTCCCAGGAAAAGGCTCCCCTCGGTGCTAGATGCGTCCGGTCTGTGGGTTTCGGACCCAACGGTGAACCTAGGGATTTCCACCGAGAATGCATCTTCGACCTCCGCCACTGTCCCTTTCGCGGTCACAGAAAAGCTTGCCGGACCGACGCGCGAAAATCTCAGATTGTGGTCAAGGAGAAACTGCTTCACGGTCTTGACTTCCTCGTCGGTGGGCGCGCGCTGCGCCTTCAGTTCCGCCGGTTTTAGCCGATGACGGTAATTCGGCGAAGGCTTGTCGTAAAGTTGCTCGGCAAGACGGTCTAGAAGGGCGCGATTGTGCGGTTGAAGCCAGAGAGTCACGGTGATGTTCTTAGAGGCGTCTTCTCGACCCAAGTCCTTTCCCGTCGATGCGAATCTAGGGGGTGTTGCCCGCGATGACTCGGCCGGCTGCCGGTTGGGCGGCTGCAGTGCCGCCTAACACCAAGCCGAAGGTCAGAAAAACCACAACTGCCATTGTCATGGCGCACATTGATTATGTTATGTTGTAAATATTTACACATTGTCATTTCGCCAATTGACTATTATAGCGGGAACAGCTGTTACAATGTTTTGGCACTTTTCCCCTTGACTTCTGCCTTGTAACTCGCCTATCTTAGCCGCCGGTCGATTGTACGTTGCCCCCACCGGCTCAGATCCCTTCGAGCCTGGTGTTTGTTTTCTTTACCACTCAAGTTGATTCACGAAGTGGCCATCGCTGGGGCCGTCATCTATCGTATAGTCAGTTAGCTATTATGCGAATTACGCGACGAGCGTGAGCAGTAGCTCCACCGACACGGAGAGAAAACGGAGTGAGCATGATTTCCGCCAGTCAGAAGTCGATCTACCTGCGATCTTTCGGCACCCATATTCGTCGCACGGCTGCAGGATCAAGGTTGATGAGCGGACTTCAACTACATTTGGGCGAATTGAGGCTGAAATTGGAATCGCTGCAACACGCACGTTCGTTCAATGCCCGCGCGGTGCATTCCCTAACTTGTTAACCAACATCGTTGTCCTCGAGTTGTATACGAGCGATAACTTTGGCAGGAGGAAGTGTGGTGATCCAGTTCGTATCTTCGAACATTCGCGCAGTTAGCTCTTCCGTTTTTCGGTTTCCGAATCTACTCCTAGCTAGCGTTGCCCACGCGAGTTCAGACGGAAGGAAGTGTCCCCGAGACTCAGGACGCACTTATTATCCGGCCAGCCTAGTAGATCCACAGGGCCGACCACGTCTTTCGGGGTTTCTGGCGGTTAACTTTGACTATTTCGGGAGGCTTTGACGTGCTGCCATCATTCCGTGGTATCGGCCAGTGTGCCGTCTTTGTTGCTCTTGCTTGCTGTTTTGGTTTTGCAGCGCCTTCGATAACCAGCTTGTCGCCGACCGCGGCGCCGGTCGGGGGATCGGTAACGATTAACGGAAGTGGATTCGGCACCACCCAAAACGGCAGCTACGTCACATTCGGCACCATCAAGGCGACTTCAGTCCCCGTCTGGGGGCCGTCACAGTTAATCGTTAACGTTCCTGCTGGTGCGTCCTCTGCCGGCGTTGCAGTTGTCGTTGGAGGTGTTCAGAGCAACAGTAAGGCTTTCACGGTGGTTCCTGCGCCGAGCATCACCAGTGTCTCACCCTCCCCAACTTCAGTGGGGACGACGATCACGATTCAAGGCTCCAACTTGACTGCTGGCGGAGCCGTGAAACCCCAGACTTGGTTCTACGGGCCGAGCTGCCAGTACTCGCAGGGGATTACGGATTTCGGGAACAATACTTCGACCAACACTTCGGTCGTTACGACAGTGCCTAGCGGAGCCTTCTCGGGGAACGTAAGCGTTGCTGTCGATGGTGTTAACAGTAACGCCCTCTCTTTAGGAATTTCCGCACTGCCACAAGCAAATGCCGGTCCGGCGCAAACCGTAGCCGTAGGAGCATTAGTTCAGTTGGATGGAACCCGTTCGCAAAATCTATCAGGTAGCAGAATCACGCACAACTGGTCGTTCGTCAACAAGCCAACGGGGAGCACAGCTACTCTGAATAGTTCGATTCTGCCAAACCCAACATTTGTGGCAGACAAAGCCGGATCGTATCTCGTCCAATTAATTATTAATAACGGACAAAAGTACAGCGCAGCATCCACAGTGGCGATTAGCACTCAAAACTCGGCCCCGGTTGCAAACGCAGGCTTCAACGACAACGTCAACACGGGAATAGTTCGATTGAACGGTAGCGGTTCGACAGATGTGGACGGCAATGCTCTTAGCTACAACTGGTCTCTCGTCAGTGTGCCCGCGGGTAGCACCGCAAAGATTGCTCAGCCGACTGCGGCGAATACTAGCTTCACCGCGGACCTCTCCGGGAACTACGTCGCACAATTGATTGTGAACGATGGACAATCCAGTAGCGCGCCGGCGACGGTCACAAAAAGCACGGTGAATATTCCCTTCGTTACAGCCAATGCAGGTCCGGCTGAGACCATTACAGTTCCTCAAACAGTGCAACTTGACGGTGGCGGGTCAACGGGACGTGGCAGTCAGATGCTCAGCTACTCTTGGTCGATACTCTATGCGCCGCCCGGTAGTGCAGCCACTCTTTCGAGCACCTCCTTTCCAAAGCCAACATTCCAGGCTGATCTCGCCGGAACGTATGTCGTGCAATTGATCGTGAACAATTGCGGCATGAACAGCGTGAGTACGGTTGCCATCTCGACTGGCGATGTGCCACCGGTTGCACAGCCTGGCGCAGTTCAAGCGATTGCAGTCGGCTCTACTGTGGATTTGACCGGTGACGCATCGACCGCGAGTGGGGACAATGCTCTTATTTATCGTTGGTCTCTGCTGAACAAGCCGACCGGAAGCGCAGCGGCCTTATCGTCAACCACTTCTGAATTTCCGCTCTTTGTGGTCGATCTCGCCGGTGACTACATCTCACAGCTCATTGTCAACGACGGAACGTTGAACAGCGCTCCCTCCACGAAATGGGATTCGACTCTGGGGCATCTTCCTCCTGTAGCGGACGCAGGATCAAACCAGACGGTCGCAGTTTCGAGTACGGTTCAGTTGTCGGGTGCGAATTCCTTTTCGCCCGACGGCGAGTCTGTAGGCTACGGTTGGATCATGCTATCGAAACCGTCCGGCAGCAATGCGACACTTTTTCGCAACATCTCTGCAGACGCCACATTTGTAGCGGACGTGGCTGGGCTGTATATTGTGCAACTTACTGTTCACAACAGTACATATGGAAGTAGTGTCCCTGTAACCGTTGAAATCACGGCGGCGCAGAATCAAGCTCCGGTGGTGAACGCGGGGCCGAATCAGACGATCACGTTACCAGTTAATCAGGTTACTTTGCTCGGTACCGCGACGGATGATGGCCTGCCAAATGGGACACTCGCCATCACGTGGAGCGTTGTAAGTGGTTTGGGTACCGTCAGTTTCTACAATCCAAACGAAGCGTCAACACAAGCGTCCTTCTCGTCCGCTGGAACGTACGTCCTCAAACTCACCGCGAACGACAGCCAACTTCAGAGCAGTGCGACCACGACAGTTACCGTGAATCCTCCTTTGGATCAACCGCCGGTGGTTAATGCTGGCCCTAATCAGACGATCACTCTACCCGCCAACGTCGTTACGCTGAACGGCTCAGCGACGGACGGGGGATTGCCGCTCACAACGTCGTGGACGATGGCTTCAGGGCCCGCCCCAGTGTTGTTCGCCAACTCGACCATGCCAGTCACTACTGCGATGTTTACGATTGCTGGCCTTTATACGCTGCAACTAAGCGCTAGCAATGGGCAGACCTCCGCAAGTGCCACAACGACGGTCACGGTCAATCCTCAAGCGAACACGCCGCCATCTGGCTCGATTGTGCTTTCGCCATCGAGTGCCGGCCCAATTCTGACTGCGACTGTCCAGCAAGTGCAGGCAACCGTAACCAACAACACCGGCGGAGGCATCACCAACCAGTTGGTAAGTTTCGCCGTGACCGGCCCAAACCAAACCAGTGGAACGGCCACGACAAACTCAAGTGGAGTTGCAACCTTCAGCTATACGGGAACTAAGGCCGGAGTGGATGCGGTCGTTGCGACGGCTACTCTCGGGGTGCTACCTCTAACTTCTAATACCAGCATGATCAGTTGGGTGGTACAGTCGCCTGCGATTACCGCATCTACCGTGCAGGGAGAGTTTTTCACTTCAGACGGCTCGGGTACATTTGACACGAGCTCCAGCGCACAGCCCGCTTTCACGCAGACGTTTGCATCGATCAACTTCAATCCTCCTACCGGCAGTATTCCGGGGATGCCTAACACCATCGGCGTTACGACTGTTCCTTTTACGAACGTCACTACCGATGCGAATGGCAACTATACAGGCAGCGTCATTGCGCAGGGTAACGGATTGCAAGCTGGAGCGGGTACACTCTCAACCTTCCAGGCCGTTTTGACAGGTACTTTCACTGTTGCAGCCGCCGGAAATGTAACTTTCAATTTCTTGAATTCGGATGGATTTGTGTTCGGCATCAGTGGGGCCTCACGCGTCAGTGGTTCTTATGTAGATCCGCCTACCTCAACAGCGTTTCATGGTTACCCTGTCATGGGAGCTTTCGATACGGTGACAGCGCCGGTGGCTAATACCGTCACGGTTAATTTTCCGGCAGCGGGCTCGTATCCGTATGAAGTGGACTACGCAGATTCGAACCAGGCGAGCTTGATCCCCCCCGGATCTACATGGAAATATCAAATAGCCAATCCAACGCTGGGTAACATCACGTCGATTTCGCGTACAGGTGGGGTCGTGACGATAAGTGTCAACCAGCCGCTTAGCAACTTTGTGGCAGGTACCCAGGTCACTATCTCCGGCGTCACGGATTCCGTGGACTTTCCCAATGCAACCGAAACGGTGGCGTTAGTCGAGTCGGACGGAAATGAGAACACGACATTTACCGTCAACTGGGCCGGGGCCAATGCATCTTCTTCAGGAGGAACGCTGAGTGAGGAGTTCACGCTTCCATTTTACTTGGTAGGATTTAACGATTCGTCATTTTCTCTGGGGCAGGCGCCCTTCACAAACACCGTCGGAGAGGTAGACTCTCAAAACTGCCCACTGATCGGAAAGACGTATTTCCCAGTCGATGGCATATTGGACCTTCGGAAGCTCATTACTCTGCCGCCAGGAGCTACTAATGTCCAAGCCTTGGTTGCGATCGACAACGATTTCACTCTATGGGTCAACGGCACACAGGTTATTAACCAGATTCATGAAAATTGCGCCTCTGAGTGGAACTACACGGTTGCGATCCCCGACAACCTGTGGGTGTCGGGCACGAATTTAATCGCTGTTCAAGCCCGCGATCGCGGATTCGAGACAGGATTTGAGTTTGCCTTGGTTGGTCCCTCTAGTCTGGTTTCACCAAAGCCACAGACCCTCGTTATGTCTACCAATTCAAATAACGGACAGAGTTCGTTGACTATGGCCCCGGGAGCCAACTTTACGCAAATCCTCGGCCAGCCCACCACGTTTACGGCCCTTGTAACGAATGTATCCGGAGCACCGGCGTCCAACATACCGGTCACGTTTAATGTAGCTGGCGTCAACCCACAGCAATTTACGGTCACCACGGGATCGGCCGGAACTGCCGTCTTTACCTATGAAGGATTCTTTGCGGGAACAGACATTGTACAAGCCTCAGCTCAGTTCGGCACGACGCCCCTGGTGTCAACCCAGACGCAGGTCGCATGGACTTACCAGACGAACCTTCCGCAACTTGGCACGCTGCTACTCAGCCCGAGCAATACTCAGAACCAAACTGTCGGGAATACGCAGACATTTACGGTGGAGGCATTAAACGGCTCGGGCCAACCGGTGGCGAACGTTCCGGTAACCTTAATAGTCAGTCTTGCCAACACGCAATTGGTGACTGGCACTACAAATTCCTCCGGAATTGCAACCTTAGGGTATGTCGGCGTCACCGCTGGTATGGACACCGTCGAAGCCGATGCGAACATCAACGGAAACGCGGCCTTTTCGAACCTTGTAACAGTCAACTGGGCCGCTGGTAGCGGCGGCGGAAGTTTGTTCTCCCCTCAGGGCTGGATCTTGTCACCGCTAATTGGCGCGGTTGTTCAAAGCCAAGTGCCCATCATGCTGGAATCGGGGGAGACCCTCACGTCGGGAACGCTAACGTTCTATCCAGTCTCCAACAAATCCCAAGTCACAGTCTTGAATCCGAACACGACCGGAACGGGACCACTCAGTCTTGGGATCTTTGATGCCACCCTTCTAGCAAATGGCGAATACGTGGTGCAGCTGCAGGCGATCGACAGCACAGGAGTAGCCAGACTCAGCGAGATCGTGCTGAGCGTGGTCGGGAACAACAAGCCGGGTAGAGAAGTTGTTAACGTTACGGACTTCAAGATTCCGCTGGCAGGAATACCCGTCAGCATCTCGCGAACATACGACAGCCTTAATCGCGGTACAGTTCAGGATTTCGGCAATGGATGGGAATTTGGAGCCAGTGTCAACCTCCAGGTTGACCTGAAAATGGACGTTACTTTCACTCTAAATGGAAACCCTCAAACGTTCTACTTCACGCCGCAGTCCAGTGGATCGATATTTTATCCCTGGCTCATGGTGCCACACTATACGCCGCAGCCCGGTTTTCACGGCACGCTGACTTCGAATGGCTGCGGAATCCTGATCTATTCGGGCGGAGTTTTGCTTCAGGATTCATCGGGCATCGTATGTTACCCGAGCGGAGTCTATATGCCGACCACATACACTTATACGGACGCTGCGGGTCGGGTCTACACGATCGCATGTGGCAACAACTGCAACACTAACCCGCCAGTGTTTCAGTTGCAAACCATCAGGGACCTAAACGGCAATACGCTGGCCTTCACTCCAAACGGAATTACCAGCAGCGTTGGAGGCGGAACCGTGGTTGTTCCGTTTGTCAGAGATTCGCAGAACAGGATCACGAAGATCACTGATCTGAACGGAAACAGTTATCTCTACAATTACGATACTCCGTGCGGAACCGGCGACCTTTGCTCCGTCACGTATCCTGGGATAACCACACCTGCAATTTACACATATTACAGCAGCCCAGCTCTCCTGAATCTGCTAGATACGTTTACTGATCCAATGGGCAATGAGACAGTTAACACTTACTACCCAGCGTCCGACCCCAACCAAGGGCGCCTGCAGAGTGTGACTGGCCCGCCCGTGACCGGAGCGAATGGTCAAACCAAATACGTTACCCAATACAGTTACAACGTTCCCACCAACACGACTACGACCATAAACCCGGACAACGGCGTGGTTGTTCAGACGAACGACAATTTCGGGAATCCGTTGGTCATCACCGACGCTCTGGGTCGCACCACGACGTACACCTACGATACCAACGAGAACCTGATCAGCAAGACGGATGCGCTGAACAACACGACGACCTACACTTACGATGCCAACGGAAATCAGACATCAGTGACCGACCCTCTCGGCGACATCAGCACAACATTTTATAACCAGTACAGTGAGGTTACGGCCGCAACGGACGCGGCCAAGCAGAACACCACTAACTACGGCTACGATTCCAACTTCAACCTGAACCTGGTTACAGATACGCTGGGCCAGACGTACGCCGCCACCTACGACAAAATGGGCGACCCAGTAACGCAGACTGATGCGAATGGCAACACCACGCAATTCAGTTACGACACGAAGGGAAACCTGTTGAAAGTGGTCGATCCGTTAAATGAGGTCACGGCTTTCACATACGATGCCATGGACCGGGTTTTAACCCGTACCGATCCCCGGCAGAATCAGACGGTCAACACTTATGACGGTCTAGGGAATTTGACGGTCGTGGCAGATCCTTTAGGCCATGTGTCGCGGGCCACTTACGATTTCAATGGCAACAAAACGGCCGATATCGATGCCCTGGGTGTCACCACGTCCTACACTTACGATGCTTTGAACCGGCTGGTCAAGACGACGTATCCAGACAGCACAACCAAGACGGACATCTATGATTTCCGCAACAACAAGCTAAGCGAAATCGATCAGTCAGGGCGCACAACGCAGTACTTGTATGACCTGGCAGGCGAGTTGCAAAGCGTTACATATGCCCTGGGAACTGCCGATGCGGGCACGGTGCAGTACACCTACTACGCCAACGGCCTGAAGGAGACGGTTATCGATGAAAACAACAATCCGACCACGAATTTCTATGATGCCGCCAATCGGCTGACGAGCGTCAAAGACGCCCAAAACAACAGCACGCAATACGGATACGACGCCGACAACCGATTGACGAGCAAGATCGACGCCAGGAAAAACAAGACGAGCTATACGCCAGATGCCCGCAGCCGGGTGATAACCGTGACCTATCCGGATACCACGACAGACCAGTATGGCTACGACGGGGTTGGGAATCGGAAGAAAAAGACGGACCAGGCACTCAACGTCACGCAGTGGGGCTACGACCAGGTCAACCGGTTGACCTCAGTCACCGACGCCAATTCGCCCGCGGGCAACACCAAGTATGCCTACGATCCGGCGGGGAATCTCATCACCATCACCGACGCCAACAGTCACGTCACCACGTTCCAGTACGACGGCGCGAACCGCAAAATCCTGCGCGCGCTCCCCCTCAACCAGCAGGAGACATACTTCTACGATGCCGACAATAATCTCACCGCCAAAACCGACTTCAACCTCAATACCACAAGCTACACCTATGACACGCTGCACCGGCTGCTCACCAAGGTTCCCGCTTCGTCCTTGAGCGAGCCTACGATTACCTTCACATACTACCCGACCGGAACACGCCAAAGCATGGTCGATGCTACGGGGACCACGAACTACACTTACGACAACCGCAACCGCCTCAAAATCAAGGCGACCCCCGAGGGCACTCTGAACTATACTTACGACGCCCACGGCAATGTCTTGACCATCGCATCGTCCAACGCGAATGGCGCTTTGGTGGCGTACACTCCCGACCCGCTCAACCGGCTCTCGACGGTCACGGACAACCGGCTGGCGGCGCAGGGAGTGACTTCACCGGTTACGACCTATGGTTATGACCTGGCCGGAAACATGTCGGGCTACTCGTACTCGGCCAACGGGCTGCAGTCTACTTACAACTACGACACCCTCAACCGGCTGAGCCTGGTGAGTTGGGCCAAGGGAGCCACTTCGTTGTCGAGCTTTACCTACACTCCGTTCCCTGCCGGCAACGTTAAGACCGTGGCCGAGCTGAGCGGACGCAGTGTCGCTTATGGTTACGACAACGATTACCACCTGCAGTCGGAGACGATTGCCAGCGATCCGGGGGGGAACAACGGCGCAGAGACTTACACCTACGATGCGGTCGGCAATCGCAAAACGATCAATTCGACCATCCCGTCGCTTGCCGGCGCGAACAGTTACACCTACGATGCGAACGACCGCCTAAGCATCGACACCTACGACAACGACGGCAACACCATCGCGTCGTTCGGGATAACGGACACCTACGATTTCGAAAATCACATGCTCACGCACGGAGCGGTGACCATGACCTACGACGGCGATGGCATTCGGGTGAGCGAGACCGCAGGCGGCGTAACGACGAAATATCTAGTGGATACTCTAAATCCCACCGGCTATTCGCAGGTCGTGGATGAAGTGGTTAGCGGCGCGGTGACGAAGACTTACACGTATGGCCTGCGGCTGATCAGCGAGAATCAGGTCTCCGGGAGCACTTGGACGCCGACCTTCTACGGCTATGACGGGCACGGAAACGTGCGCTTCCTGACCAATACAGCCGCCGCAGTCGTTAACACTTACACGCTAGACGCCTACGGCGTCCAGATCGCCAGCACCGTCACGACTGCGAATACGTACCTCTACAGCGGCGAGCGGTTTGACAGCAATCTGAATCTGTATCAGCTGCGGGCGCGGTTTTACAACATGCTGACAGGAAGGTTCGAGACCATGGACCCTGCTGCAGGGAACATTTCGGATCCGGGCACGCTGCATAGGTACGCTTACTCGCGGAGTAATCCGGTGAATCTGGTAGATCCAACCGGTCGTGACTTCGAAGAACAGGCTCTAACTTTCCAGGAGGTGGACCTGACTGCGACCCCGGGGGCGCGAAAAATTGCGTGGGGGACAGCACAGGCGTTCTGCTCCACAGTGACGGCATTCAACGTGGGATATTACATCGGATCGTTCATCGCAACGGGCGGCAGCGGCTCCTATGGACCGCCTGGATGGCCCCCTGACTGGAAAGCTTTCTGCGGTCTGGTGAACCTGGCTGGCCTGTTGTGATTTCGGATGAGAACCGCTTGGCTCAGACTTTGGCGTCGTTCGTACCGTCGCGGGGGAGGATTTGATTGTCTCTCGGCCTGCCTAGGCACGCTTGGATTGACCATTCTCCTATCGCAGAAACTCTGGAGCGAATGGTTATTGATATCTGCATAAATAATGCAATACACTAAGTAGGTGTTCAGGAGCAGAACACCTATGCCCAGACTGAAGGGGAGTGCTGACCTACTCGAGGATCGGCGCAAGCGTGCCCTGGCGTTGCTTGATTCTGGTGAGTCGCTTAACGAAGTGGGACGGCGCATCGGCTGCAATCCAAGTTCGGTGATGCGTTGGCGCGATGCCCGACGGCGAGGCGGAGCCAAGGCATTGCGGGTGCGTTTCTCCCCAGGGCGACCGCTGAAGTTGGACCGAACGCAACGACGGCGTCTGGTCAGCCTTCTTCTGCAGGGACCGATGATGCACGGCTACCGGACTAATCTTTGGACCACTGCGCGGATTGCGGAATTGATCCGGAACCAGTTCGGAATCCAGTATCACCGCGATCACGTCGGACGTTTGATGCACAGTCTGAACTGGAGCCCGCAGAAACCCGAACGCCGCGCCCTGGAGCGGGATGAGAACGCCATCGAGCGCTGGCAACAGAAAGATTGGCCGCGGATAAAAAAACGCTACGCGGCTGGGTGCCCACCTAGTTTTTGCCGATGAATCGGGCTTCCTGTTGATTCCTTACGTGGCCAAGACCTGGTCCCCGCAAGGCTGTACCCCAATTCATTATCATCGCCAGCGACGGCGCGACAAGGTCTCGGTCATTTCGGGAATCTCCGTAAGCTCCCGCCGCCAACGCCTGGGTCTGTACTATCAACTCTATTTCGACAACATCGGGCAAGAAGAAGTTTGCATGTTTCTACGCGAGTTGTTGCGCCACTTGCGAGGCCAGGTGATCGTAGTCCTGGATAATTCTTCCACCCACAAGGGAGTCCCTCTCCAACAACTGTTGCGACAACATACCCGCCTGCATATCGAACACTTTCCCTCCTATGCTCCGGAGCTCAACCCCGATGAAGGGGTTTGGTCCCTGGCGAAGCGAGCGCTCGCCAATAGTTGTCCCACCGATGTGGAGGAGTTGGTTGAGGACGTCATCGGCTCGATCAACGCGATTCGTACCTCAACTGAAAAACTGCGCGGCTGCATACTGCAATCCGGACTGCCCTCTTTTTTGCGCTAGACTATTGCATTCTTTATGCAGAGATCAATAGCGATGACGGATCACTCGGTGCAACACCGGCACGTTCCTCGTCGCTGTGTATGGCTTCGAGTGGACGAACGGGTTAAGCGGCTGGAACAGGCACACCTAGGACAGGAGTTTCGCGAGCGGCTCCCAATAATGAGCTTTCCATCCCGAAGCCAGGACTTCCGCCTCGCCCTTGGGAAAACCAGTATGGTCAAATACAATCTTGGTCCCGGAGCCTTGTTCCACGAGCTCGAACTTCGCAATTGAATAGATGCCCGGAGCCCAGTCGCCCGTTCGCCAGGCCTGCACGATTCGCACGTCAGGCACAAGCTCGACATGTCGCCCCGTGATGTACCCACCAAAGAGCGCGAATGCGCCTCCCACTTCACGAGAGATCTCCGCGGGCTTGTCTGGCAGGTGCATAGTCTGGATGACTCCACTGTACTGGATGACCTTGTCGAACTGTTTGGCGCCGAGAAGAGCTTCGTAGATGCGCGTCCGGCTCGCTTTGAGAGTGGCCTCTTGGTGAATGGATTCCGCCGTACGAGAAATCTCCTCCGCGCTTCCCGCCCAAGCTTCAGTTGGGCCCAGCGCTAAACCGCCGAATGCAATCGCAACACCGACGATCGCTTGCCGCCGTGTGGGCCCATTCCCCAGCATTTCCAGATTTCCTAAATTGCTCATCATAGTCCTCCCGAATTCTTGTCTCACGCTGACCTCTCTGCATGAACTTCTAAGCAACTAAGCGCTCTGTTTTCCTGCAGCCCACCCTCGTGTACCAGAAAGTCGTTATCGCACATACGCGGCACTCGGCAACTCTTCCTTCTTTGACAAGTGTGCGGGACGTCGCCGGGGTCTCGTATTTGTTTTCGGGTCTCATCGCCCCGCGTTTTGGGACGAACGTCCCGTCAGCGCTGCCGCATAGAATGATCACATTCCCTTCTCAGACGATCTCATCAACCTCGATCCAAATGGTCGGGCACGATCGTGAATATCCTTACCGTCCGCTCCGCACGGCGGAAGTCGGGGCCTCATCCGCTTGACTTTAGAATGCTTGATAATCGAGAAGGCCGGAGCAAGGCGTTCAGCGAGCGCCGAACCCAAACATCGAGTGCACCCTTACGATACACCGCCCAGTCGAGCATGCAGCCTCCGTTAACTTGTTGGATAAGACGCGGCGGCACGCCCGTGTTACATGGCTTCAATTCAGTGACAGCGACGGCATTGTCGAGCACTTTCTTGGCCTCGGCATGCGCGATCACGAATTAACGAAATTGAACTTCGGCTCATTGTGGTACGACCGCGCCCCTCGGAGTTCCCAAGCGGACAGTAGTTACCCTGAGTTGCCGCGCAGCCAGATTCACTAGACCCACACTCAGGATCGGATAGACGAATGGGAACGGGTAGAACAGCAGCGGTCCCAGCCCCATGTCGCCTACACCGGACGCCGCCGCAATGCTCATGCCGACAGGGCCACGTATTGTCCACAGCAGTCCCCCGGCAGACACAAAAACGACTAACATCACCCAAAGCCACGTGTACACCTTCATCGCCCTGATCTTTAGGAGCAAAAGACCGGCGGCCGTGAGAATCATCGCGACGAGGAATTGTGCGTCAATTGCGTTCATTGTGAAGAAGGCTTGCCGAAAAAAAGGTGCCTCCGCCATGTGTAGAGGTCGAACGAGTTCACTCCAGAAGCCATCTACCAGCAAATAAAGTCCCCACAGGGATAAAGCAAACGTGAGTGCGCCTATGACTTGTATCAGCCGCTGCCAGATGGTCCTCATTTGCATTGCAGTATCTCCGCTGAAAAACAGGCTACACCCAAAACGTGAGGCGGGCCAATCGGGCAGACTAAGGGGGACTCTTGTCGTAACATCGCCGTTACACTAATTGACCTCGACCTGGGCGCCGGGCTGGGCTCTCGCTGAGTGTGATGATCGCTGTGATCGCCTGGTTTATTTCCATTAGCTAACTGACGAAGTAATATTGACACAAATTGTTTCGGCTGTAAAGTTAACATTTGTGACGGTTTTGCGCGCGCCGCGAGAAGGAACACCACCGCATCCAGTGCGATCACGCGTCCTCGCCGCCCGGTGGACAAACTCCGGTCATGCAACCGCGTAAAATTCTTCTGTCTAGCCGATTCGCCTCCATGCGATAGTTCTTGCAAGGACAGCCCATGCACATCGCACGACAGACACCACAGGAACTTGTCGTAGTGGCCGGCACCCGTTGGTTCTCCGCAATCTGCGCAGCCGCCGCACTCTCCACCCTCTACCTGGTGATCACCCGCCACCAACCGAAGGGCTATCTCTTCCTACCTGCCTTCCTTCTGGTATTCGCCCTGCTCATGGACCTCCGGAAAACCTTCACCTTCAATGCCATGCATCGCATTGCCCGCTGGAACGGCCGCAAAGTCTTCAAGGCTGAATCGGGCGAAATTCCTTTCGACGACATCACCGACATCGGCACGGAAGCCAGGCGCGCCGGCAATAGGGGCGTCCCAATCTATCGCCTCACGATCATCACCCCGCAAGGCACAATCCCTATGGCTTACGTCTACAGTGGGCACCCGGACGGTTACTCCGCTCTGCGGGGGCAGATCCTCGACTTCGTGAAGCCCGGCTCATCGAAACAGTCCCCCGAGCGTGGAGGCTCGCCGCCTAGCCGGAAATAATCAGTGTTTTGCGACGGGCGCGGTGAATGCAACAACAACCGCAGATCTTGCGACTGCGCTGCGCTCAAGACGCCAAGCGCTTTCGTGGTTGCGGGCGGATCACCACCTACTCGGAAACAATCGCTCGTTAAGTTAGATGGATGAGAAGGTCGATCCCCGATCACGGATGGCATTAAGCTACCAGTGATCAACACACTCGAGGGTGCAATCAAAACGGCTACCGCGAAGATCCGCGCTTACCCTAGTTGTACGTGACTACCCGTTTCGGTGTGGTTTCTCAGGAAGACAGGGAATCTCGAACTTGATGCCCTCACGACCCAACACAGCGACGCGTTCCTGCCGGTCCAGTGTGGGATAGGTATTAGCACCTAAGTTCCATCGCTATTTGGCGCTCGGCTGTTTTCCGCTTCGAAAATGGTGCGGTTACATGCGACATCGAATACTCCCGACCTCGATGCCTGACCGGCCACCGCGCTTTGTTCCCTACATCTATTCGGCCATTCGACCGAGGATGTCCGTCGTTTGCTGGCAGCCCCCGATTCGCACTACCCGCGGGCATGCCCTCTGCCGCCCGCCTGCGATCCAGGAGGTGGTGATCGCAGAATCAACATAAAGATGGCGAGATGGTGACCCGCCGCTCAAGTTTTTGATGTTTTTGCTGCGAAGTGAGGAATATTTGGGGCGTTCTATCTACTCAGCACGGCCCGATCGACACTCCGTGTCACCGTCTCGGCCATCTCCATCTCCACAAACCACCAGAACAGCAGGTTGTACTGCAGTTACTCCATCAGCATTCGCTCACTGCGTTCATGTGAAGGAGTAGGAGTATGAAGCGCAGGCTTTGGTTTTTTGTTCCTTTTGTACTTGCGATTACTGTAGTCGCCGCAAGTGGTGCGGGCCAGCCGCAGAGCGCAACCGGACTGGCGGCAAGCACCGAATCATCTGGATCCGTGCCCAAGGTCGCGTCGGCTGTTTCCGCCAGTAACCCGGAGATGCAAAGACTCGGCCGTGCTTTTGGTGGCACTTGGAGCACTTCTGAAAGCTCCGCAGACAATGAGTTCTACCCTAACGGCGCAGAGCGCGTGGGCACCGCGCGCTTCACCCTGGCAGTGGGTGGGACGTCGCTCATCGAAGAGGTTCACTCCGCTGGCTCCGCAGGGCGCCTAGATTTCATGGTAGTCGTCTGGTGGGACAATGAAGCAAAGGTCCTTAACTTCTTTACTTGCGGGAATGGCGGCAACAATCCGTGCAAGATTCGCGGCACTGCCCATTGGGATGGGGATTCGTTCGTCAATAAGTACGAGCTGACCATTAGGGGCGCCAAGCAAAAATGGAAGGATACCTTCTCGGAGATCACTTCAAAGTCGTTCCGCTTGTGGCGGCAATGGAATCAGCCAATGACGAAGCTATGCAACCAATGATTACCACCCAATACAGTGATCTCGAGAAACGAAGCTGTCCCTCTACTTGTGATGAGTCGGTCATTCAGCTAGAGCTTGTCGCAAAGCGTGCTGGATAGACGATCATCCGATATGAGAGGCCCTCAAAATCGTCGCTAGCCGCAAGATTCTGATGACGTTGATAGCCGGCATCCAGGATAGCCGGTATCCACGTGTACGGCCTCGCAGCCCCTTTCTCTCGCTTCATTCTGCAGATGTCGCAATAGCAGTGTGCCCAGGTCCGTCCTCTGAGAAGTTTGCAAAGCCACCAGATCGTCGATGTAGAGAATATGTCCCCAGGCCATCGTATTAAGAAATCGGTAACCTGCCGCGGCCACAACCTTGTCGCCATCTTTGACATATATGATTTGATAGCCCTCTTCCACTTGCTTGCGCCAGCGCTCCACGAACTCATCCTCTGATTGGAGATGGGGGCGGAGTTCATGAAACGCTAGCCAGCACTGTCGGACATCGGCTTCGATTCTTGCAATGTGAATATCACGGATTATTGTCACGAAACTCATTGGGTCGAACCTTCCTCCATTTAAGAGGGCCTTGCCGCGACGCAGAAACCAAGATGCTCAGTCTCCAAGCGAAGTGAGCTCCCGAAGCGTTCTGGGAGCTCGCGCAGCATGCCCTATCATTACCTTCAGCTCCCCGGCTAGGTTGTTCCGTTCTATTCCATGGCAATAGCGTCGATTTCCACCAAACTACCTTTGGGCAGACGCACCGCCTCGACGGTCGTGCGCGCTGGGGGATGCGGGCCAAAGACCTTCCCGTACACGTCATTCATTGCTTCCAAGTCACTTATGTTTTTCAGGAATACTCCGCACCGCACGACCTTGTCCAGGTCCGATCCAGCTGCTTTGAGAATAGTGGCAATATTCTGAAGCGCTCGTTCGGTCTGTTGGCGCGCATCACCCTCGATGATCTGCCGCGTGGCGGGATCGAGAGCAAGCTGTCCGCTCACGAAAATGAATCCACCGCCCTTGACAGCTTGTGAGTATGGCCCGACGCCAGGAGCATCACCGGTACACACAACATTGCGTATAAACCTCATCATAGGCGTGTACACCTGTTCGACACTCCCGAGCGACCGAAACCCAGTTGGCCCCGACACATGCAATGACTGCACAGCTGGTCATCTGGCATCGTCCAGGCGATCCAAGTCACTTATGTCAACCTCGTAGATGTTCAGCAGTCCATTTTGAATCGCGTGGAGTCCGTGCTCAAGCTTCCGATAGTTCACCCGAGCGGCTCGTGTCAGCAGACGATCGATCCGGTGGCTTGCGAAGTACAAAATACGATTGTCAGGCGACAGCCCGGTCGCGATTTCATGGAAGCTCGAATTGATCGGCGATCCCAGATTCTTTGGGGTCGACCAGGTTCGGTCTGGCCGGTGAAAACTGACGTATAAGTCGCCTGCGCCCCTGCCGCCGCGATCACGGCTGATAAAGATGACGAAGCTATCGTCGGCCGCGATGCTGGGGGCCAGATCGTTTCCCTGATTGCTGAACGGCAACAGTTCCGGCGGACTATATTCGCCGTCGACCAGGCGCGAACGATAGATATGAGTGCCAGGATGATCGGCACGCTCCGCCCCAAAGTAGAGAGTGCCCTCTCGTGTCACCGAGGCGTACCATTCGTTGCCATCGGAGTTCACAGGAGCACCTAGGTGCTTAGGCTCGCTCCATCCTTTAGCAGGAATACGGTCGACGTACCAAATGTCGTAGTCTCCCTTGGGCGTGTTGCTGCCATCGACCGGCCGATTTGATGTGAAGAAAAGCTTTTTTCCATCTGGGGAAACACGGGGGTCCGTATCTTTCCAGATGCCGGAGAAACGAGCGACCTCGGGCTTGGTCCGATCGTTGCCCTTGCGATGCGACAAGACGATTGTGATGCGGTTGAACCCGGGATCACTTTTAGAAAAGTAAACGGTCTTTCCGTCGGGTGTGAAGCTGGCGTTAAACTCGAAATCCGACGTCGAGATCACGCCCGGCCCAAACAGATGCGGCTGCCCTTGGAGCGCACTCTGGTTAGGGCCGACGACTGCGCTTGAAGAGCCGAGGCCAGCAGGACGAGAACGGTCGTCAAATATCTCAAAACGAATGCTACTGCTGAATCACAATCCATGACCTGCCTTATCTTTTCCCTCACGGTTGCTGCACCAAAATCGATAGTGTGTTGCCCTGCCAGTTGGTCACGGCGAGCCCGAGCCGTCCACTCCCGTTGAAATCGCCGACCGCAATGGACGATGGGCCCGTGCCCACAGGAAATGGCGAGCCCGACGCGGATGCAAACGTTCCATCGCCATTTCCCAAAAGAACGGACACCGTGCCATCCCCGTTGTTCGCAATTGCGAGATCGAGTTTGCCGTCGCCGTTGAGATCCGCCACAGCAACCGCGTACGGGGCGTTACCCACGGTGATCGGTGAGCCAGCCGCGGGCGTGAAAGTCCCATCGCCATTTCCCAGAAGAATTGTCAGCGAAGCGCCCTGGGAGTTCGCGATAATAAGATCAAGTTTGCCGTCGCCATTCAGATCGGCCACCGCGATCGCCTGCGGGCCTGCGCCCGTGGCAAAAGTCGAGTTGTTGGCAGCAGTAAATGTTCCGTCTCCATTTCCTAACAGGACCGTTAGCTCATTGTCCTGCGGTCCTGTGACTCCGGCTCCTGTAACTGCGAGATCCAGATTCCCGTCGCCGTTGAAATCGCCCACGGCTGGCATGTACGCGGTGTTCACATACCCAGTCGGAGGAAGTGGCGCCTGATTAAACGCCCCGTTTCCGTATCCCAGAAGAATGTTGAGCGCCAAACCGCTGGGCCCGTTCGCGACGGCCAAGTCGAGGTTTCCATTCCCCATGAAATCTCCAACTGCGAGGGCCGTCGTATTAAAGCCGGCGCTGTACACAAATGCGTTGGACGGCGTAAACGTTCCATCTCCGTTGCCCAGCAAGATCGGCACGTTCGAGTCGGTGTAATTCGCCACAGCCAAACCGAGCTTCCCGCTGTTGTTGAAATCCCCAACGGTAATGAAATTCATATAAGGAGTGGGCAGTGTGTCCCACGGTGGCTGCTGGATCACCATCGGCGATCCTGACGCTTGGGTGAACGTCCCATCTCCATTTCCCAGGAAGACGTAGACTTTCGTACCGAATTGAGCGACAGCTAGATCGAGTTTTCCGCTGCCCGTGAAGTCGCCAACCGTTACCGAGATTGGCCCATAGACGCTTGTGATTGGAGAGTTTGCGGCATTCGAGAAACTCACATTCGTTTCCGGCCTGGCGACCGGGAAGAAAACCACGTTTGAGCTCCCCCCGCCCGGCGATGGATTGACCACCGTGATCGAAGCGGTTGCTGCTGTGGCAATGTCGGCCGCGGGCACCGTCGCTGTCAATTGTTCCCGGTTTACGAATGTCGTTGTCAGCGCCGCGCCGTTAAAGTCAACGGTCGAAGTTGGAAGGAAGCCGGTTCCGTTCACCGTCAGCGCAAATCCAGGCCCGCCGGGCGAGACAGTGTCCGGCACGAGCGGTTGGCTGAGGAAGGGGATAGGATTGCCGCCCGTGCTGTTCGACTGGACCTCAATGCTTAAAAACGGCTGATGAACCACGACGCCGGCAGCGTCGGTTAACTGCACTTCGAAATACCACGTACCTCCTTCCTTCGGCGTGCCGCTAATCGTGCCCGTACCCGGCCCGATGTTTAGTCCGGCTGGCAGGGCGCCGTACACAATTGACCACGAGAACGGTGTCGTGCCGCCGGTCTCGGTCACACTCTGACTGTAAGGCGTTCCCGCGTTTCCTCCGGGCAGCGAGAGAGCGGCTATGAACGGCAGCGGGTTCACGCTGATCTGCACAGATGCGGTTTTCGTCGGATTCTTCATCGAAATGGCGGAGACCGTCGCGGTCAGCAGCGTCGAGGTATCGGAAGGCGAGGGCGCGACGTAGGTGACTGCAGTGGATGACTGAGTGGTAAGCGATCCCGGGCCCATCAAGCTCCACGAAACGCCACTACCCGACGAATCGTTCGTGACCATTGCGGTGATGGTGACCGATTTACCCTGGTCCGTCTGCGCAGAAGACGCCGAAAGACCGATGGAAATTTGTGGAGCAGGAGAACTTGAACAAGAGGACGCAAACGTGACGGCTAGCAACGCGGTGAAGACCGCGACGGCAGAACTAATTCTTTCCATGTGTCCACCCGTCAGGAAGTTATAATTTCACTTAGCCAACTTACGAATGATGACAAAGATTTGACCGGCGCGTTAATCTTAAGCCGACGCCCGTGTTGATCTTTGGCAAGTCGGGGTACAATGTCTCGTCATGGGACCGGTGGGCCTCGGGAGCGAAGGCCATGGCAATTCCGCAGCAATCACTGGATGCAGAGTTCCATTTCCCAATCCTGCTTGAAGGGCAGCATGTGTCTCCGATGCCTCTACTACGGGCACCTTCCAGAGAAAACACCAAATACGGCTGCCTCACGCGTCATGATCTCTCGCGGAGTCGACGTTTCCTCTACGGCCCACCACAACTATTCGACTGCGATAAGCCAGCACTTTCAAATCGTGGGAAAGGGTTACACTGGCCAACGCCTCGAGGATCACATCGGCTCCACACCCGTTCGTCATGTCGAGGATCTGCTTCTGATAATCCGTAGAGCGGTGGTTAACCGTCTGATGCGCACCCTCTTTCTTTACCAACTGCAGGCCTTCGTCACTTCCTGCCGTACCAATGACCTTCATGCCCGCAGCACGCGCGAACTGAACCGCGCCTAGCCCGACACCCCCACAGGCGCCGTGGACCAGCAAAGTCTCGTCGGGCCTCACACACGCCAACTGAAACAACGCACGATACGCAGTGGCGTAAGGAACGTAAACTCCCGCGCCTTGGGAATAATTCACGCACGCAGGCAAGCGGTGAACCTGGGAGCGCTTGCACAACGCCAACTCCGCATAGGCTCCGGTGATCGTCCCAGTGGTAGAGACACGATCCCCCGGCGTCAAGTCGACCTCCGTTCCCACAGATACCACGACGGCGGCGGAACCGGGCGTAAAGGGGAGGGCCGGATTCCCGGAACCGTAGGCGCCAGAGCGCATGTAGGTGTCCTAGGGGTTCACCCCCTCGGCATTCACACTAACTACGACCTCCCCGGATTGGGGCGGTCGAGGGTCAGGAATATCTTCCAGTTTTCAGGACTTCAGGGCCGCCAAATTCGCTTACGCAGATCGCCTTCATCGAGAGTTCATCCCTTCATCGCTAAACGTACACTTCCGCCTCAGAGAGCTCAACG
>Ga0207062_1085_pt1 | contig 25639 bp, 22 predicted proteins | sample Alteio_BWMinCont_28_FD_153266 | JGI IMG/M metagenome (GOLD analysis project Ga0207062, IMG submission 153266) | Enriched cells from forest soil in Barre Woods Harvard Forest LTER site, Petersham, Massachusetts, United States -... | ecosystem: Environmental > Terrestrial > Soil > Temperate forest >... | reverse complement strand
AGTCAATGTCGGATCCGCGGTCAACCTGGTCATCTCATCCGGTCCGGCGCAAGTGGCCGTGCCCAGCGTTGTTGGACTGACGCAAGCGGCCGCGACGACCAGCATTACGGGTGCAGGTCTGGTGGTGGGGACGGTAACCACGACATCCAGCAACACAGTGGCTTCCGGCAATGTGATCAGCGAGAGCCCGGCGGCGGGAACGCAAGTCAATGTCGGATCCGCCGTCAACCTGGTCATCTCATCCGGTCCGGCGAAAGTAGCCGCGCCCAACGTCGTCGGACTGACACAAGCGGCAGCGACGACGGCTATAACCGGTGCGGGTTTGGTGGTGGGGACGGTAACCACGGCATCCAGCAACACAGTGGCTTCCGGCAATGTGATCAGCGAGAGCCCGGCGGCGGGAACGCAAGTCAATGTCGGATCCGCCGTCAGCCTGGTCATCTCTTCCGGACCGGCACAATATCTGCTGACCACCGGGGCGAATCCGGCAAGTGGAGGCACAGTCAATCCACCCGGCGGTTCCTATGCCGCAAATTCAGTGGTGTCGCTCACAGCGACGCCAAATGTGGGCTACGTGTTTTCGAGTTGGACTGGCGCGGTGGCGAACGCCAGCAATGCCTCCACCACGGTCACCATGAGTACGGCGGAGAGTGTGACGGCAAACTTCATTTCCGCCGTCACCGTGGCTCCGTCCAGCATCGACTTCGGCACAGTGTATCTGGGAACCATCACAATCAGGAAGGTCACGCTGACCAATAACGGAACCAGCCCTTTGACGGTCAATGATCCCTTCCTCTCAATATTGAAGGGAGGCAACTCCGACGAATTTGTAGCGGTCAATGAGTGCCCGAAGTCGTTAACGGCGGGGAACCGTTGCACGATTACGATTGCCTTTGTTGCCGGACCGTTCTTCACGCCGCAAACCGCGACCTTGAGTATTGTGGACAATGCGGCGGGCAGCCCGCAAACGGTCAACCTGACCGCCACGGTAATCGATCCCCAGGCTAGCTTCCAGCCGACCAGCCTGCGTTTCGGGACCCAAGCGGTCGGTCGCAGTACGACCAAAACGGTGACGCTCAAGAACACCGGCGCGACCACGCTATCGCTGACCGCAATGAGTGTGACGGGCACGAATGCATCGGACTTCACGCTCACCCCCAGCTCGAACTGCGGGAGTTCGCTCTCAGCCGGCAGCAGTTGTACGATCAGCGTGACATTTGAGCCGGCAACGGAAGGTTCATTCTCGGCAACGTTGAACGTCACCGACAATACGTGGGCGCGCACCCAGACCGTGCCACTGTCAGGAGCCGGAGCCGAAGATTAAGGACGTGCGAACAGAGTCGGACCAATCCGTCGCGGCAGTGGCGGGGATGCCCGTAACAAACAGCAGAGTTTTCGAGCCGGTTCCGTTTCCCGGGAATAGAACCATGCCCTGCTTGCAACTTGTTACCGTGTGGTGGAGTTCGGCAGCAACGAGAACGAGGAAGATTGCAATCGGGCCAGAGAATCGTCGCACTTAGCAACTTCTCGTGCGACCCTTCCGGATTGCCGCAGGCAATTCCTGCCGGTGTCCTGGCGCCCGGATTATTTAGCCCCTCGGCTGATTCCACAAAAGTCTGGTTGCAAGCCTTCCTTGGTAATGTTTGCCGGGGGTTCTCATTGGGAAAGGCGCCTATTTTACGGTCGCTTCTTCGGCCACGGCTTTCTTGAAATAATCGAGCGAGAGGCGCAGGCCGGTTTCCAGATCGATTTTCGGCTCCCATTCGAGCTCCTGCCGGGCCTTGGTGATATCGGGACAGCGTTGTTTGGGGTCATCCTGCGGGAGTGGTTCGTAGCGAATCTGGCTTTTCGATCCGGTCACATGCAACACCATCTGGGCGCATTCGAGGATGGTGAATTCCTTGGGGTTGCCGATATTTACGGGCAGATGTTGCTCGGATTTCGAAAGCCGCACGAAGCCGTCGATTTCGTCGCTGACGTAGCAGAAGCTGCGAGTCTGTTGACCGTCGCCATAGACGGTGAGGGGTTCACCGCGCAAGGCCTGCTTCAGGAAATTGGGGACAACTCGTCCATCGTTGAGTTGCATACGCGAACCGTAGGTGTTGAAGATGCGGACGATGCGAGTATCTACGTTGTGATAACGGTGGTAGGCCATAGTTACGGCTTCGGTGAAGCGCTTGGCTTCGTCGTAGACGGAACGGGGGCCGATGCTGTTGACGTTGCCCCAATAGGTTTCCTTTTGGGGATGTTCCAGGGGATCGCCGTAGCACTCGGAGGTGGACGAAACCAGGTACTTGGCGCCGTATTTATGGGCTACGTCGAGAGCGTGAAATGTTCCCAGGGAACCGACCTTGAGCGTGGCGATGCCGTGAATGGTGTAGTCCACGGGACTGGCAGGACTGGCAAAGTGGAAGACGTAATCGACCTTGCCCACGTCAAACGGTTGACAAATATCTTTTTCGACGAACTCGAAACGCGGTTCGTGAGTGAGTTGGGCGAGGTTGGCGGCGCGGCCGGTGAGGAGGTTGTCGACGACCACCACGTTCCAGCCTTCGGCGAGCAGAGCATCGCAGAGATGAGATCCCAGAAAACCGGCGCCGCCGGTAACCACCGCGCGTTTCGAAGTCATGCTTTCTTGCCGTTCTTGAAGAGCGCAGAGGGCACTCCGTCGGGGTGGGAGGCGGCGCGTCCTACGCTGTAGTAAGTGAAGCCTTCAGCGGCCATCACTTCGGAATCATACAAATTGCGCCCGTCAATTACGATGGGGTACTTCAGTTCCTGGCGGAGCCGGTTGAGATCGAGGTTGGCGAATTCCTCCCACTCGGTAAGGATCAGCAAAGCATCCGCGCCGTGAGCCGCTTCATAAGCGGAGTTGGCGAAACTGAGTCCAGACGGGATGACTTCCTTGACACGCTCCATGGCGGCTGGATCGTAGGCCGTGATTTTACTGCCCTCCTGCAAAAGAGCCTGCACAATAAAGAGCGCCGGCGACTCCCGGATATCGTCCGTACCGCCCTTGAAGGCGAGGCCGAGCACGCCCAGGTTCTTGCCGCGCAGGGTCCAAAGAGCGCTGCGAACTTTACGGAGGAAGCGTTGCCGTTGATCTTCGTTGATCCGCATCACTTCATCGAGCAGACGGAAGTCGTAGCCCGACTCACGCGCCACGGCGCGAAATGCCATGACATCCTTGGGGAAGCAGGATCCGCCGTAGCCAATGCCCGGGTTCAGGAACCCGGCCCCGATGCGGGAATCGGTGCCAATGCCGTGCACCACCTGACCCACGTTGGCACCCACGGATTCGCAGACCGAGGCTACGGCATTGATGAAAGAAATCTTCATGGCGAGAAAAGCGTTGGAGGCATGCTTGATCAACTCCGCGCTCTTGCTGCTGGTCACGATAAGCGACGGCGGAATCCGTGCGCGGTCGGGTTGGGGAATGGCGCCGCTGCTCTGGTAGTAGCTTCCCTGGGTCAAGGGAGCGTACACTTCGCGCAAGACGGCAGCCGAGCGATCGCTGTCGCAGCCGATTACGATGCGATCGGGAAACAGGAAATCGGTGACCGCAGTGCCTTCGCGCAGAAACTCGGGATTGGATGCGACGTCGAACAATTCCGGATCGGTGCCGCTGCGCAGGATGATCTTGCGCACCCACTCGCTGGTATAAACCGGCACGGTACTTTTCTCCACCACGACCTTGTAGTCGACGACCCCCCCGGAGATTTCGCGGGCCACGGATTCCACATAGGATAAATCGGCCTCGCCCCTCTCCGTCGGGGGCGTGCCCACGGCAACGAAAATCGCTGCACTCAGGCGGACTGCTTCTTTCAGGTCGTCGGAAAAGATCAGTCGTTTTCCCCGGTGGCGGGTTAAAAGCTCGGGCAGGAATTTCTCATGGATGGGGACCTGGCCATTCTTCAGCGCCGTCAATTTGGATTGATCATTGTCTACCAGAATGACATTGTGTCCGAGATCGGCAAAGCAAGCGCCTGCCACCAACCCTACGTATCCCGAACCGACGACCGCAATCCGCATGTTAAAACTCCAGTGATGGAATGTTCTGAAACATCTTTCGTTGGGGATGCTTCCACGAAGAAGCTTAGCAGGATCCGGAAAACAGGCTGGGAAACCTCATCCACGTCGTCTCAAGATTGCCATGATTTTAACAGCATTGAGCCTAACATTGGGAGCCGAGGGAGCAGAGAAGGAGGGAAAGGAGAGAAAAGAGGGTAACTCGGTCGTCTTACAGCGTGGGTTCTCCGATTTGGGACGGAGAGCCTGGGCTGAAAGTGCGATTGGCCGGCTGGTCGTGCGATCGGGCCGGTGGGACCGACGATGCTCGGCTTTTCCCAGGATGGTGGGGAGGCCAACCCCAGGGGTGTCAAGGCAATTCTTATGGCTGAGTTCCGGCCCATGCCCCACCCAAGGAAGCGACGAACCGTATTGACAACCCGCTGTTTTCGGGCGAAACTCCGCTACGGACGGTGATTCTGTCGTGCTGCTGTCCGGTTATGCCCCAATCTCCGACGCCGCAACCGGATCCGTCGAAACCGAGTCTGAGCGCGACTGGAGTGTTGCGCGCCCAGCCCGACGACGCCCATTTTGAGACCGATTTTGCCCAGCTGGCGGCACGCTTTGCGACGCAAAGCGGGGGCGGTCTATCGCCGGAACTTTCCACCGATCTGGCCCTGGAAATCGTGCTCAATGAAGTGGTGGAACAGGCCTGCCTGACTACTGGCGCTACGGGGGCGGCCATCGCGCTGGAGCGCGACGGGGAAATGGTGTGTCGCGCCAGCAGCGGTTCGACGGCGCCAGAGCTTGGTTCCCGGCTGGACGCCGCATCGGGACTATCCGGGGAATGCATTCGAACCCGCCGGACGCAATGCTGTGACGATGCCTGGGCGGATCTGCGGGTGGACTTTGAGGCTTCGCAACAACTGGGGGTACGTTCGATCATGGTCATGCCACTTCTCCACGAGGGTGAATTGGTGGGACTGTTCGAATTGTTTTCATCGCTCCCGGAGGCTTTTCGAACCCGGGATGAGCTTACCCTAGGGGCGCTGGCGGCGCGAATCTTGGACGACTTGAAGCGTTCGGCCGAACCACTGCCACTGCCCCCGCCACCGCAAAGCCTGGATGTGCCGGTGGAGGAGCTTGTGGCGGTTTCTGAAACCCGGGAGGTCATTCCCGCAATTCCAGAGGAGATTGCGCAGAAGACGACGGAGGATTCTTGGCCGCGCCGATTCGACTTTGCAACTTGGGGGCTGAGAGGTGCGGTTCTGGCTTGCGCGGTGTTGCTCGGAGTCTTGCTAAGCCTGCATCCGGGCAAGCCCAGGGCGATGGCGCGCCCCCATCCGGTTGCGCCTCCTACTGCAGCGGGCAATACGTCCGCGACAAGCAGGCCGCCGCTCCCGGCGGACACCTCGGGGAAACAGAAAGAAGACAATGCGGCTGCGCAGTCGTCGTCCGCTTCCTCCCGTTCCTCCACTCCTTCCCCTTCTTCCCCTTCGCCCACCTCTTCCACTTCTTCGACGTCCTCCAAGGGCGGCGTGAAACCTGCTCCTTTGGGCAGCCTGCTGGTTTTTGAGAACGGCAAAGAAATATTTCGCATGCCGCCAGCGCGGAATGACACAACTCCGCAGCAGACTGCATCGTCGTCCATAGTGCCGGAAAGTGGTTTGCAGCGCGCCTCTTCCGCAGAGCCGGAAAAACTGGTGGAGTTCTCTCCCGCGGCGGCCGAGGATGGTCTGCTTCATCGCGTCGAACCGGAGTATCCGGAAGACGCTCTTCAGCAGAAAGTCCAGGGCGCCGTCGTGCTGGAAGTTCAAATTGGTCAGGACGGTGGTGTTGAGGACGCGCACGTCGTCAGCGGACCGCCGCAGTTAGCGAAGGCCTCCACCGATGCCGTGAAGCAATGGCGCTTCCAGCCTCGCCTGGTCAACGGACGCCCGGAGCCGATGCAAACCAGGGTTACGCTGATCTTCAAGTTGCCGCAGTAATTTTGGGCGGGCAAGCTTAGGCCAGCCCTGGTTGCACGCCGGCAGTAGTCCCGGCAGTCCCGGCAGTCACTCTCGGGCGTCTGACTCAACCTTCCATGCTAAACTTATGAACTCGCCGAGCCGAGCCCGGCCTAGTTCGGGTCGTTCCCTCGCGGTTCGTGGCTCAAAGAGGAAGCATGAAACCAGCCGTTGAGACAGCCAGTAGTGTCTCCCCCGATCCTTATCAGAAGACCGTTTGCTGTTTGCGCTGCGAAGAGAAATTGCAGCGATATCAACTGATGCGGATCCGTTTGACGCCCCATGGTCAGGGACCGAGTTACGCGATCCTCACCTGTCCGAAGTGCGGACACGCGGAATTCGTTTCGGATACGAGCCCATTGCTGCAGGGCCTGGAATTAGTGTCGGTTGACGCCGGGGACGGCGACTAGCGCGGGAGCGGGAGAAATATAAGGAAATTCCCAGAGCTCCCTTCTAGGAAAGGGCCGCCTCCGCTTCGCTCCGCTCCGGCGGCCGCCGGGCTGTGGAAAAAGCCGGTCCGTGGAAAGCGAGGAAAACCAAAAGCAGGTTTTCCTCGCTTCCCACCGCCCTTGGAAATCGCGCACAACCCGCGCGATTCCCACTTTTCCCACAGCCCCGACTGCTGCTGGTATCTTTCAAAAAACATCGGAATTCTAATTGTCAGGTCTTCCTAAAAGTAGTAAATGGACACAGAAAGAAAGAGCCAACTTTAGAAGGGAATTATATGGTCAAAATTATGACCATTTATGTAACCCCCACTTTTAAAAGCAGTTAGCTTCGATTCGGCTTCCACTTGTGTCCGTTTATTCCGTGTCCATTTATCCAGGGGACGGGAACCCCCAATCAGCTCGACCGGTGGGAGCCGCGCGGGCATGTAAGGCTCGGTACGTCATGTTCGTTTGCTATGGCGAGCATTGGTGCCTGTGAACGGCAACGATCGGTCCGGCATCGGAATCGGCTTCCACAGCTCGGTCGGATCGATTCCGAGCTGCTGTGCGTTGCCCTCAGCTAAGCAGATTCTTGCGATGAGAGCTTCGCATCTTCTCCGCATACTTTCAATCTCTGAAGCGCGATCGCGCAGCGTGTCGTTTAGGGACCTTCGTTCAATCTCCTTCGGTGACCGCTTTCCGTTGCTCGCCTGACGTTCTGCAGCTTCGGCAATCTCGGCATCAAGGCCATACTTCTTAAGACTCTTGCGGTCATGGCCGAGTTGCCGTGCAACTGCTAACGTATTCAGCGGCGCCTCTGCGGCCGACCGGGTCTCCGCGATCGTCAAATACTCGCGAACGACTTTGCGTAACTGCTCCGCGAGGTTTGGCCTAGGCATGGCTTCGTTCCACCGGCTCGAAGTGGGATCCCTTGTTTTTGAACGGCCGTATCGTTGTGGATGGCTGTACGGATGCAGCCTCCAGTATGCGCTGCACGCCATTCAGAGTTGCCTCACCTTCAGCGATCCAGTTTTCCGACAGATCGTCCTCGCCCTTCCCCTTCTGCTGGCAGGCCTGGTCTAGCGTCAGTTTCGTGCGGACTTGAAGCTGGACTAGGTTCGTGATGTGAGTGCTGTTTGCGGTGTCGAGAACGTAGTCCTCACATTCCTTCACGCAGTTCAGGAACTTTGGGCAGGGCGTCACGTTGAAATCATGAACACAAAGGCCGAGCGGCGTAACGTGGACGGCTTGGAGCTGGCCTTCGAGGAAAGCATCACGCACGTCCTCTTGCAGGCTAAAATACATCTCGGCAATCTCACCCCTGATTCTTCCAGCTTTCAACGCGACCCTAAGCGCATCGAGGCGCTCCACCGTGGTCAGGTGCTTATAGGCTCCCAAATCACCCATGTGCTCGCGTCCTTGCCATCGAGCGATAACGTGATCGGGGACTCCAGACTGTGCAGCTTTGGTTGTAACCCAATGCCGGAACTGGTGCGAGTGCATGGAGAAGAAGTCCCCTCTACTGTTTCGCATGCCATAACGCTCAAAGGCCGACCTCACGAAGGTTCCGCCCTTCCCGGTCCTCCTGCCCAGAAAGTCATTGATCGTCTGTTCCCGCAAAGGCTCAACGAGCAGCCGATTTGTTCCACGAGTTGCATGACCTGCATTGCGGAAGTCGATAAACAGCGTTTCCGACAGCAGCTGCCGTGTACCATCCCTGCGGTCCACGACCCAGAGCGGGCCCCGAATGGACTGGAGATATGTCATGACATCTATGGCTCTGTAGTAGAACCGTTCTCCCTTTGTGCGATTGCTAAATTTGTATCGCGGAACGCCCCTCAGAGGGTGTGACATCATGCTCTGCAGGTGACATCCGAGGAGGGGCGCAAGTTGCTTAGGGGTAAGCCCCGCATCATCGGATACCTCGGGTAGAGGTACGATATCGGCTCGCGACTCAAGAATTAGTGCTCTGTGCCGCGCGTCTTTTGTAAGCTGCCGTACTTCGGCGACTGCAGAGTTCGCGAGCTCAGCCTGCCTGCGCGTCAACCAGCGGACAGCGAGCTGCTTCTGCCCGCCCACGGACTTCTCCTTGTGGTACCGCAGGCCACACTTGCTCAGGTCACCTGCCCCTTCACTCAGTTCACAACTGAGCGGCAAAGTGAGCACCTCTCCAACTCGGAATCCGGTCGCCAGCATGATCGCCAGCGCGCATAAGACGAGACGGTCGTGAGGATCCGTTACGAGATTACTAAACAGATCTCCGATTGCGTGAAGGGCGGCATCGGGAGGCATCTTGGCCCGTCGCTTCTCCTGCCCGTCGAGCGTATACCTCTCGGAGTCCTCCTGCCGTGGCGTTCTGAATGTAACGCTGGTAGGTCTGACAATAGCTCCGTAAGGGGCGGCAGCGAGCGCTCGGATCATCCGCTGGAGCATCGTGCATCGCTTGTATGTCGCGGCCTTACCCCAGTGCCGAAGCATTTGTTGCTCGGCTTCCAGGACATCCTCCTCTGAGATGGAATCCCAACCGAATGTATGATGCGAAGTGCCAAGCCTAATCTCGAGAGCTTCCCACAGGATCCGAGCTGCGTCCGCCCGCAGCGGCATCGTGCACGGGGAGGCACGCGAAAGCAGCAGATAGGCTTTCACTACCTCGGCGAATTTGGGTGGCAACGGGTCGCTGGTGGAGCCATACTTGGTGAAATAGACTCGGGCGTTAGTCACCTTGTGCTGCGACGCGCGTAGGTGTCGTATGTCCCAATAGCAGTCATCAAAGCTACCGATCGGGAACAGTTCGCTGAACAAGCCACGGGCTGTCTCAACGTATTGATGTTCGTGCGCTGGTGTGCAAACTGCGTTTGTCTGAATCATCTATGGTCCTTCTCGTCAGCCGCAATCTGTGCAACAAGCTGTCGGGCTGCCGTAGCGACTTCTTCGAGCTGCATTGGAATCCTGAAGTCGGAAGACTCTTTCAATCCCTCCATAACTTTTTCCAGGGTTTCCAAGACCTGGGCATGTGGGCCATCTCGGAACGCCGCAAAGAACTCGCAGGGATAACAAGTCAAAGGTGGCGCGAGGCGGCACAGCCCGTCTTTGCGGATGTCACGCCCGCACATGCCGATGCCACCAACATCAACGGGCAGAACCGGTAGGTGCAGGACTGTCGATGGAACGACCTTTGCTGGTACACCGGGAAATGCTGGTTCTATATGCGACTCAACAACTTTGCCACGGAAGCTGCGGGCCATTGTGGCGAACACCTCGTCGAACCTCTGGCCAACCTGATCGATGACATAGGACGACGCTTCGACATACACGTCTACGTTTTGAAGATCACTATGGTCAAGCATCTCTGCTATCTTTGCCGGCGAAGCCCCATCTCTCGCCGCCTCTGTTCCAAGCGTGTAGCGGAAGCGTCGCGGCCCCAGCCGGAGTATCGCGCCCGTCCTCGGGGAGATTAACTCTGCTTGTTCAGAGAACCTTCGCATTCTTCTAGCGATATCACGTTCCGGGTCTTCTTCATCGAGCCAGTGGAAGAGTCGGGCATCGCTTTTGCCTTTGACCAGCTGCTCCAAGAGTCCGCCGAGCTCGCTGCTGATGGGCCTCGTCTTAGTTTGGCGGTAGTCAGCTCGTTTCTTAACGCGGGGGACAGCCAGCTGGTAGCGAATTCGCGTGACCGAACGACCCTGCTCCACGACCTTCACTTGATACTTGATAAAGTCGCCCATCTTTAACCTGGCGACTGATTGAGGATTTGGTCCGAGTTCAAGATGCAGCATGATAAGGGCGCGATCTTCAGGATTTCCAGCAGCTGAGCGCACTGCATCAATTACCAGGCGTTGCTCGGCGGGATGTAACGGCCCTTTTATCACGTCGCCGAAGCGTACTGCTGCACCTTTCACGTTGCCCTGGGCTCTGACTTCCTTAAGGCACAGCGAGACTTGGGTATCGAACTCCGGAAAGCGGCCCACGAAAGCACCCCAGGCGTAGAAATCGCGTAGCCTTGCGAAGTCGTTGCCTTTATTGGCGGTGCTCAGACCGTGCTCCAGAAAGAGGCGAAATGTGGTCTGATCTAATACCCCCCACTCGAAGGGTGCATGCCTCAGCTTGGGATGGTGACCGGACTCTACTCTCGCCCGCATCCACCGTAAGAATCGGCGAACGGTCTCAAAGTCGTTTCGGACGGTGTGTCCCTTTGAGAAGCTCAGTCGATGCGCAAGATAAAGCTGCAGGATGCGAAAGGTCCGCGGCGAAACAAGATAAGGCGCGTAATCGGCAGGCAGCGCCGGCCAATCGAGTTCAAGTACCTTGCCACCGTCACTCGCGGCCCGAAAATGCCAATTGTCAACTGACGTATCTACAAATTGGCCATCCTTGCTGACGACTCGCGTTGGTATTTCGGGCAAGTCGTTTTTCCAGCGGGGCAGACAGGGAGTGCTCATTTAGCTCTCCGCAGACTGGTAAAGTCGGCTGTTTCGTTCGCGCAGGAACTCGTTGGCACACCTCGCCATTGCGTTCTGGATATAGTGGAGCGGTGTCGGGGAGTTGCTCTTCCAGCCACCGAGCTCACGCAGGAAAGCGAGTGTCTGCTCTTCTGGGTACTTTTCGAGTAGATCGCCAGCCAAACTCTCAGCCCATGTATGGCGTAGTGAATGCCACGACAAATCCGAAATTTCACCGTGCCGACTGATTATCTTCGTGATTCCATCTGCAGCAGTGATCGAAAGGGGGGCCCCATCCGAGGAGACGAAAAGATACGGTGTGCGGCCGCTCACACGGCCGATTGGTTGTCGCGATGATAGGTAAGCTCGAAGGCCTACACGAATCTCATCGGAAATCGTGATTGCGCGTTCCGCAGTTTTGACGCTCGGCTTGTAGCGTCGCGTATCCGACTTGTCATATGGACGACGCCGCACCTTGAGCCCCACGTCCTTTAGCTTCGGCACATCATCAAGACGGATCTTTAGTAGCTCACCGCGTCGCAGTCCGCACTGATAAGCAATTGCGTACATCAGCCAATTCCTAAGGCGGTTAGCCGGTCGGAACGGATTGTGTTCGCTGAAACGAAGAGGAAGGACTAGCCGCCCGTCATCGTGGCGATCCGGGCCAATCATCTTGTTGATTCGATCCAGTTCTACGCCTGAAAGCGGAGCTATTCTTTGCGCTGTCCCCGCGAGACGTGCAAGTGGACGAAATATCCCAGCAATCATTGCTCTCTCGTTTGCGATGTCCTTACTCGATCTAGGGATCGCGCTACCCTGGTTTGACGGATCAACGGCCCACGATAGGAACGAGCGGATTGCAGCCGCCTCATTTGCCACCGTGGCAAGTATTTTCACTTCCGCTTTGTCCACAACCCGGCTGCCCTTCAGTCTGAGGAAACTAGTAGAATGATTCCTAAATAACATAGCAATAACCCTGTCAGGCCACGACAGACTCTGTCGGCAGAGTCTCCAATTTGTATTTCCATTTGAAGACAACAGGCTCTTCGTTCACTTCTCGCAAATACAGTTCAATGCGTGCGCGTAACTCCGCCTTTGAGTTTACTCGGATGCCACGCAGCAGGGTTTTGGCCAGCTTCCCAAAGAATGACTCCACCAGGTTGAGCCACGATCCGTGCTTGGGTGTGAAGACAAAGTCGAATCGATTCGGGACGCTGTCCAAATACGTTCGGGTCTCCTTCGAGATGTGGGCCGAGTGATTGTCCAACACCATGCGAATGCGAGCTCCGGCAGGATAGTGCTGGTCGGCCAGACGCAGAAACTCCACAAATTCCGCACTGCGATGGCGATCTCGAACCAAGCCCAACACCTCCCCACTCAGCAGGTCGATACCCGCCAGCAGGGACACCGTGCCGTAGCGCGTGTATTCATGATCCCGTCCCACCGTGGCATGACGACCCGGCACCGGGGGCAAATCCGGGGCGGTGTTGCCGATCGCCTGAATCCCGGGTTTCTCGTCATAACTGAGTACCCCCACCACCTCGGCCGGCAGGCCGGTGGTTCGCCATACTCCTACCTCCCGGTAGACGTGTAAGACTTCAATCATCTTGGCTTCAAACTCCGGATCACGTCGTTCCAGATAGTACTCCAGCTTGTGCGGCCGTACCGGGTGAGCGGCCAGAATCTTGGACACCGTTCCTCGTCCCAGCTTGCTTAAACTCGGGTAGCCCAACTCTCCACAATGTTTGCGGATATGCTTGGCCAACATCCGGGTCGTCCATAGCTCTTGCGCATACCCCAACTCTTTGGGCTTCTGGCAGGCCAAGTTGACCACCCAGGTCTTATCCTCGTCGCTGATCCGCGCCCGCCGTCCCCGACCGGGTAGGTCTTCGAGGGCGGTCCGCACCCCCAATTGCAGTGCCTTGGCAATACAGCGCTCGACCTTAGGACGATTGGTGCGCAGAGCCGCGGCAATGGCGGAGATCGTGTCGCCCTGGTAATAGCGGAGTAGAATCTGGGCGCGATGAACTTTGGCCGCTGCCTCGGATCTCGATTGAGAAATGTGGCTAAGCCAAGTCTTGTCCTGGTCGGACAGCACCAGCTGCGATCGAGTACTCACAAACGGCATCGGCAATCACCACCTGACAGACGGGATACCGACTAGCCTACACCACAATGGGTGGTATTGCAATGTTATTTAGGAATCGATCTACTAGTTAAAGAATCGAGTTGAGGTCCTGTCGGCAAGTCGAACTGTTCGAGCATGTCATCGAGGTCACGGTGTAATATCGTGTCAGTCCACTCATAGAGAATAGACAGCGCTCGAAGATCATGGTCTAGCGTGGAGGGCATGCACTCGAAGCGACGTCGCCTTACCGCCCAGCGAGTTGCAACGCGAACGGGAATCCAGTCAGTATTACGGACCAGCGTGGGAAGAACCTCTCCCGTGCCAATTTCAACGGGCAAGACACGATAGTCTCGCCGCACGCGATTGCTAGCTGCCGTCACCGGGTCGTCTAAAGCGGGTTGATTCGCGTTTTGTTCGCCATGATATCAAAAGATAAAAAGAACGCAAGACAAATCTCGGTAATAACTGATTTGACAAATCACATGGCGAAAGGGCCGCCTCCGCTGCGCTCCGCTCGCATGGCTTCGCTCCGCTGCGGCGGCCCATATTAACTTCACAGAGGGAAACACGGTGATGGAGGAATGAAACAGAACTACAATATAAGAAAACTGCCTTCTACATAGATGGGCAGGGGAAGGGGGAAACTCCCCCCTACCCGATACAACTGAGTAAATGGACAGGAACTCAGAGAACCATTTCTAGAAGGGTATATCTTCGTCCGTGATCGGCCCAGCGTTGGCTCCCGGCGGCTCCGGGTCGGGCGTGCGCTGGTCGAAGCTGTTGCCGCTTGCAGGAGAGGCTGAGCGCGAGCTGCCGGCGAAGTCGCCGCCACCGCCACCGCCCTCGCCGCGTCCGCCCAGCAGGATCAGATCGCTGGCCACGACTTCGGTCATGTACTTTTTCTGACCGGTCGTCTTGTCGTCCCACGAGCGGGTTTGCAGGCGTCCCTCGATGTAGACTTTGCCGCCCTTCTTCAGATACTCGCCGGCAATCTCGGCCAGGCGCTGCCAGAGGACAACATTGTGCCACTCCGTGCGGTCTTGCCACTCGCCGGCCTTGTCTTTGAAGCGCTCGTTGGTGGCGATGGTCAGCTTGGCCACGGGCGTGCCCTGCGGAGTGTATTTGACTTCGGGATCTTTCCCCAGATTGCCGATCAGTTGAACCCGGTTCAGACTCTTGCCTGCCATGTCGGTGCTCCTTTGCAGGGGTTCACTATAACAGAATGAGCCCGGTGGAGATCGTTGGCGCGGTTCAAAACTCCTCGCCGACTTTGGTTTGGATTTGGGCCCTGTCCTATCTTGGCCTGTGCCGACTGAGATTTTCGCTTCGTCGGAAAGGCGGCTCCGCTCAGGCTGGCGCGCAGAGAGAATAGCGAGTGCAGGAGAAAGCTGGATCACAACGGTCGTACGTCAGGTTATAATTCCGGCATGCCTCCTGTACCCGGCGCAACCCGAGCCGTTGGGATGGTTCCCGACGAGCTCAAGTTCGAACCGAAGTCGAAAGGCCTCGCTACTCCGCGCAAGAAGAAGCCGAAAGAGCTGGCTGTCATTACCGAATGCTGTACGGGATGCGCCGGTTCGCCCGCCTGCGTGGAATATTGTCCCGTCGAAGATTGCATGTTTTGGGTGCCCGACGAAGACAATCCGCCGTTTGGCCGCATTGCAATCGATCCCATCCTCTGCATCGGGTGCAAGAAATGTCTTAGCAAAGGACCTGACGGCTGCTTCCTCGACGGCTGCCCGTGGGACGCAATCGCCATGGTCGATACGGCTGAGGTGGAAAAAGAAGTTGGGCCGATGGCAATTTAGAAATTCGCTGTCATCCGTCAGCTTTCAGTTCCAGCAGATCCCACTTATTGCCATAGAGATCCTCGAAGACCGCGACGATTCCGTACGATTCTTCACTCGGCGGGCGGCAGAACTTCACGCCGCGGGCTGTCATTTCACGATAGTCGCGCCAGAAGTCGTCGGTGTGTAGAAATAGAAAGACGCGTCCGCCGGTCTGATTACCGATGCGGCTCACTTGTTCAGGATTCGCTGCGCGAGCGAGCAACAAGTCGGTTCCCGTGGATCCCGGCGGCCTTACCAGCACCCAGCGCTTGCCCTTGCCGAGGCTGGTGTCCTCGACGAGTTGAAAGCCGAGCGATTGCGTGTAGAAGTCGATGGCCTCGTCGTAATCGCGAACCAGCAGAGCGAGGTATCCTAGCTTCTGAGTGGTCATTCGTTGAATCCATTACTTGAACGTCTTTACGCTCTAGCTTCCCGCCCGCGTCCGAATCGCCTGCTCTGTTTCGAGCGCCTGCTGGCGCACGTGATCGGGAATATTCGGCAGATCGCGTTGGTAGGGACGAATCGCCGTCAGATCGTCGATCTGACCGACCAGATAAAGCGCCCGCAGGGCTTCCCATACCTGTTCGGTTGCTGGATCGACCACCGCCACTTCTGCACCTGCGGCTAGGTTCGCGCCGGGTTGCGAGACGGAACGGATTCGTCCCGGAATCGGCGAGCGGATTTCGATGGGCGCTGAAGCGCCCGGAGTTGTGAGCTTGGCCAGCAATCCGCCCTGATGGATGGCCGTGCCGGGGCGATCGGCATCGACGACGTGAGCATTTACTGGAGCCGTGAGCTGGGCGGGCTGCAGCAGCGCCACAATTTGCGGACGGCCGGTCGCATCGCCGAAGCGCACCAGCGACAGCGCAGCATTACCGCGCACCATGGGGGAAGAGTCGGCGAGCATTTTCAGCAGCGCGTCGTGAAAGCCTGCCCCTGAGGTGTCCTGGCCCATGACCCAGGCGTCGGTGTTGCGCACCTCCTCTACCGGATCGTTCGCCAGGCGGATTAGGTCGGGATACCACTGCTTCACCGCCACGTCTGCATGGGACATGCGGTCGCCCACTTGTATCAGCGCGTGCTGGATGTGGCGTGGCTTTTTGTCGTCGTGGAGATATTCGGTTAGCTGCGGGTCGGAAAGGTGACGGCCAAACCAAGTATTCCACCAGAACAGAAACGGCATGAGAACGATGAGCCATCCGGTGGTGAAAAACAAAATCTTCTGGGTGCGCGACATGCCGCGCTTGGGCTTCGGCTCGGGCGCGGGAAAGCCATTCGGATCGAATTGGGGTGCCGAACTTTGTGGCGGATTGGGCATGAAATCTTGGGAGCGAACGATAACAGAAGCTGCTTACTCCACATCTGCGTCGAGCACACGCTCCTGTTCGAGATAATGGGACATGGCGTATTGCGCCAGAAGCGGCGTCTGGAGGCGGATTTCCGCGCCGATCCATTCGCCCTTGGCATGGGGAGCGTCGAGCGGATGGTTGCAGCGTCCGCCGCTGCCGAACTGGGGGCCGAAGTCCGCGCTTTGAATCTGATCGTACTGGTGGATGTCCCGCCACGCGGCATCGCCGACAGTTCCGGAGACGTCGATCTTCAGCTTCAGTATAGGCATGGGGACCCGCGTTGAATTGTGAGAAGCCTCAGGGCCTACTAAAGCCCAGTTCGTGGAGCGTTGTTAGGGCGCCGCGGCTGAAGCCGCGCCCCCCGTTTAGTGCTCTTCCCGTTTCCTGCCCTGTCCGAACTCGCCAAGCCAACGTGGCCGTGAAGGACCTCTCGTCCCCAAAACGCTAACTGTGCGGGTACCACTGATAAAGCATGAAATACACAATTACACCGGTAACCGAAACATACATCCACAGTGGCCAGGTCCAGCGGGCGATGGCGCGATGCTCGTCATAACGGGCTTTCAGTCCGCGGCTTAACGTGATGATGGCCATGGGCACAATGACGATGGCCAGCGTGACGTGCGAAATCAGAATCGTAAAATAAACTTTCCGCGCCCAGCCTTCGCCGAGAAACCGGATATTGCCGACTTCGTAGTGGAAGAACAGATAGCATCCCAGAAACAGCGCCGAGGAAATCACGGCGGCAATCATGCAGGCGCGATGAGCGACGATGCGGCCGCCCGCGATCAGGATGCGTCCGGTGAGCAGAAGCACGGCGGAGATTCCGTTTAGAGTAGCGTTGATAGCAGGGAAGAAGGCGTATGGTTCGGCGATCGAATTTCCGGCGATCACGCGGCGGGCCTCGTGCTCCTGCGGTTTGCCATCAGCAACGCAAGCCCAAACATGACCAGCGAAAACAGGGCGAGCGTTGCCATGGCCGAGGGTAAGGGAAAGCTGACCTCCGCGCCGGGATACAGAAGGCCGCGCAGGGCCTCCACTCCATAGGTCAGCGGATTGAGCCGCATGATGATGCGAATCCATCCCGATGCGCCGGCTAGCGGGAACAGCGCCCCCGACAGGAGCCACAACGGAATCAGAAACAAGTTCACGATCCCATGAAAGGCCTGCGAAGAATCCATGGGCCAGGCGATGGCGAAGCCCAGCGCGGTCAGAGAAAACGAAACCAGGAAGACCACTACTCCGACCAGCAGGACCGGTAACGGCTGCAGGTGAACTCCGGCGAACGGCGCGAAGATCAGAAAGATCATTCCCTGGACAGCCGAAAGCGTGGTACCGCCCATCACCTTGCCGAGCACGATCGCGGTGCGCGGCACGGGCGCGACCAGCACCGAAAGCAGGAAGCCTTCCTTGCGGTCTTCGATCACCGACATCATGGTAAAAATCGAAGTGAACAGCACGATCATGATGAGCGCGCCGGGGTAAAAATAATCCAGGTAATGCTGCTGGCCGGGGCCGCCGCCGGAGCGAAACGAAGTTCCGAATCCCGAGCCGATGACCAGCCAGAACACCAGCGGCGAGGCCAGGACGCCGACGACCCGCGTCGGCTGACGATAGAAGCGCACGATTTCGCGCCACCAGAGGGTGAATGCCGGGAGCATTACCCCTGCCGACGCCGGTCTGCCCATCGGCCGCGCTAGAGTTGTTGCCTGAGTTGCCATTGTTTAACCTTTATCTCGATCTTTAACTCGATCTCGATCTCGATCTCGATCTCGCTTTCACCTAGCTCGCTTTGGCGGCGGGAGTCTTGGCGGGCGCGGTTTTTTTACCGGTCATCCTTTGATCCCGCATCTCCCAGTACGCGTTCAACAGGAAACAGGCTGATAGCGTGAGCAGAATGAGCGTCATGAAAAGGCCGTCGACGGAGATGGAAAACGGAGAGAGCACGATCATTCCTGCGACGAAGATCCATACCACGCCCGCCAGTGACATGACGCCGAGCAGGAGAGAAAGCACCAGGATGATTGGACGCAAGCTACCTCCTCTTTTTCTTTTTTAGTTCGGAACTTGGTTCGCGCTCTTCACTCCAAAACTTGTGACCCGTGCGGTGAATGAATACATCTTCCAATGCGGGCTTGCTGACGGAAATCGCCTGAATCTCGCCGGGGAAGGCCTCGACTACGTCAGGAACAAATCGATGGCCACCCTCGCGCTCGATGCGCACCTGATTGCCAAGCACGACCGCCTCGACGCGGAAACGCGAGCGAATATGGTCGGCCAGCAAGGCCGCGTCGTGCGCGGCATCCAGCATGATGATGTCGCCACCGATTTCGCTTTTCAGTTCTGCCGGCGTGCCCAGCGCGACCAGATTCCCTTCGTTCAGAATGGCCAGCCGGTCGCAGCGCTCGGCCTCTTCCATCAGATGCGTCGTCACCAGCACGGAGACGTGCTCTTCATCGCGCAGTATCTGCAGATACTGCCACAAATCGCGGCGGGCACCGGGGTCGAGTCCAGTGGTCGGCTCATCCAGCAACAATACTCCAGGGTGATGCAGCAATCCCTTTCCCAGTTCGATGCGGCGCTGCATTCCGCCGGAGAATGTCTCGACCCGCTCCTGGGCGCGATCGGCTAGACCCACGCGAGCCAGAATTTCTTCTATGCGCCTTTTGAGGGCGGATCCGCTGAGGCCGTAGAGATGGCCTTGATGCCACAGGTTCTCATACGCGGTCAATTTGAGATCGACGCTCTGCGCCTGAAATACAACGCCAATCTGGCGACGAAGAATCGCGGGATCCTGCGCCGCGTCGCATCCCATGACCACGGCCCTGCCTGCGCTCGGGATCATCAGCGTTGAAAGTATTCGGAACAGGGTGGTTTTGCCGCTGCCATTCGGACCGAGTAGTCCAAAAAGCTCGGCTGGGCGCACGTCGAAGGTGATGCCATTCAGTGCCGTGCGGTGCTCGTAGCGATGGACCAGATTTTCTACCGAGATTACGGACGCGACGGACTTGTCTAGTTCCGGACCGGCATCGGCGAGCGCAGAGACTTTCGAGACCAAAGCAATACTCCGAGGACTGCAAACAGTTTACGACATCTGATCGAATGTTAGGACCGGGTGACGTTCGCTTCGCCGACTCCGACAGGCTGTCGATCTGCCCTCGATCAACAGCCGAGGGCGGCTGTCCCCCCATCGATATTTCCTAAGCGGCCGACGGGCCCTGCTCGGCCTGCGGCAGTCTCTCCTCGAAGGCGACCGGGACGTGCCGCCACACCTGGATCGCCAGGATCACGGTGGTCGCCAGCAAGAGGGCTCCGACCGCGACGTGCGCGACGGTTGCGACCACCATGGGAAGTTCGGGCTGCACCGCGTCCCGGCCCCAGGCAACGCGCGTCAGAAACGCGGTAAAGCCAAGGCACAGCTGAGCAATGACCAGAGACAGCATCAGAATCGCCGGACGCCGAACGGCCTCGATTTGGGAATAGACAGTGAGCGCGCGCACCGCCGTCCAGGCCAGCACAAACGACACAACCACGGCATGCACTACGTGGGGCCACCAGCTTAACCCGTGGTGACGGAACATGGCTCCGAGAATCAGTTGGACGTACAACACCAAAATGGAAAGAAGAGTTAACGTGAATAAACTGGGACGGCGCTGATCGAACTCTGTAGGGGGTTGTTCTTCTACCCACTTCTTGCCGGTAAATAGCGCGATCGCCGCGGCCATGCAGAAAAATGTTTGCGCCAGAGCCGCATGCGCCGACGATACCGCCGGCGGCAGATAGAACAGAACCGTGATTCCACCCAAAATCCCCTGGGCAATCACTGTTCCCAGAGCGGCCAGAGTCAAAACGCGCAGCCAGCGCCGCTTTTCGACGCGCCAAGTCCAGATGGCAACGAGGATCGTGAGAACCCCTGCGCCCTGCGCGATCATGCGGTGAGTGTGCTCGAACTTGACGCCGCCCACGAGTTTCGGAATTTTGTACCAGGAACCGAACGAAGTCGGCCAGTCCGGCACCGAAAGTCCAGCGTCATTACTGGTAACCAGCGCGCCCGCCAGGATGAGAAGGAAAGTCCAGCCGGCGAGGATGACGGCCAGGCGATGGTGCCCGCGATTGTAGGTTGTCGCGATGGCTTTCAGAGTAGTGTCCCCTGGCTCGGTTCAAGAAAAAGAACTGAGCAGGTCGCACCGTCAGCGCAACCTGCTCCGGTCCAATCCCATATTGTTCTCCAGCTGCGGCTATTCGCCGGCGGCTTTGAAGCTCTGGTCTACGGTTTTGGTATCTTTCGCAGCGACCGTTACTTTCTGGTCTTGCTCGCCCAGTTTCTCGTGGACGAATGCGATGGTGTAGTCGCCCGGCGGCAGGCCCTTGATCTCATATTTTCCGTCCTTGTCGGTGACGGCGAAGAACGGGTTCTTTACGACGTTGACATACATCTTCATCCAGGGGTGCTGGTTGCACTTCACCGGCAGCATGATTTCCTCGCGCGCGAAGTTCTTTTGAATGTCGGCGGAAGAGGGCGGCTGTGACTCGTTCCACTCCCGGTTGTCCTTCGGAGTGGGATGGATATTGTGCGTGGTCGGATCGCTGTTCTTGATGTCCACGGTCTGGCCGGCCATCACGCCAAGCACGTGCGGATGATACCGGCAGCCCTTCTGTTCGAGTACTACGGCGTCCTTGGGAACATCGAAGGTGCGGCTGCCGAGGCCGTCCTTGACGTAGACAAAGACATTCGCGAGATCGCCGCCGCTGACGACAGTGTTCTCGGCTTCGTTCATACCCTTGCAGCCGGGGTCCTGGCTCATGTCGATCTTCGATGGCTTGGGGGCTGTCCCGTCAAACTTTACCGTGCCGTTGATCGTGGCCACGGTCGCTGGATCGATGGGCGTGGCTGCCGGCGCCGTAGTCTCGGCCGGAGCGTTGCTGGATTGCTCGGTATTTTCTTTCTTGTTACAAGCCCCTAGTGTCAGCAATGCGCCTAGCGTGATCACGCTCAGCGTAGTTGCTGCCCAACCCGTTTTCGTATTCATGATGTCGCCCTTTCTTCTAGAAAAGTAGTGCCGGCTTCCCCCCGGCTGTCGCGTGGGCGTCCTCGCCCGCGCGGTGGATGGCTAACAAAATGTAAGGCCGTTGCCAAACCGCATATTCTACCGCGAACCACCGCCAGCCATTCGATGCGATTCCACGGCTGCCTGTTTACCATGAGTAGAGGGCTCGACGGCAGCCTTGGTCCGCGGCATCGACGAGGCAACTCGCTTTTGCTCTTCCGCAGTCAACTGGAAGATATAATCCGTCAGCAACTTGCGATGATCTCCCTCGAACCCGTTAAACGTTGGCGGCGTCGGTCCGGCAAACACCCATTGATTATTCTGCTGCTTGAATAAGCCTGAGGGCATCGCGGTGCCCGGGCTCACGGCCTGTGGATCGGTAATCCAGCGCTCCACCCAGTCCGGCTTCAAACGCTCTTTCGCCAACAGGAAGTTGGGGGCAGTGGCGATCTTGTCATGCGCGGGCTCGCCCGTGGCGTGGCACTTCAGGCACGGCGCCGCGGTGCTCGAGAACAAACTCCGCGCCATGTCCGATTCCTTGGTGGTGAGGGTTGGAACCTGCTCCGGAATATACGGAAGCGGTTGCTGCGACAAGGCTTCGAAGAAGCGCACCAGTTTTCTCAGCTCGTTGTCGGAGAAAGAGAACGTGGGCATGCGGACTTTCAAGTATGGCCGCACGCCGTTGCGGTTCGTATCCGTGGTGCTAAGAGCCGGGTTTGACAGGAACTTCCGCAGCCATTCGGGATCGACGCGCGCGCCCTCTGTCAGTAACTTTGGAGGCAACTGTTCCTGCGCATCCTGATACTGCTTCAGTCCCATCAAAATCGTCGGCTGGCCGGGAATGAACTGGTGACATCCCATGCAGTTGTATTTCTTGACCACCCACCAGCCTTCCTGAATATCATGCCGTGCGTCGCCCGGTTTGTACTGATAGCTCTGGGGCAGGGAAGTCTCCTGGCTTCCGAGCAGGAAGGTGGTGAGATCGAGCACCTGATCCTTGGTGAGATGCGCGTTCGGCATGCGCAGGGCTTCGGTCTCGGTCTTTACTTTGCCCTGATCGTAGATGTTCGGCTCGGCGAGCTTGTGTTCGAAAAATCCTCTGTGATCGTACCAGGGTTGTTTGGCGGCACCGTCGGGCAGGCGAGCCAAATCTTCCTGGTTCTTGATCGGCTCTGCGTCTTTGCCTCCGCGCTGCGAGGCTTCGGTGAACAGAGCGAAATCGAGGCGCTCGATGGGCTTGCTACCTTCGAAGGTAAGTTCGGTGCCGATGCGCCCTTCCTCTTCCATGCCAGAAATTTCGTGGCATCCGCCGCAGCCGTAGAACCGAACCCATTTCTTGCCTTCTTCTTTCAGGTTCGGATCATCCATGAACGATGCATCTGCGTACGCCGACGGTTCCTGCTTCTTCTGCGTCATCAAATAGGTGGCGATATCTTCGGCGTCTTCCGGAGGCAGACGCAGGCTTGGCATCACCGTCATATTCTGCACTTGCAGTTCGTGTCCGTCATTAGGGCACTTGCTGTGATCCAGATCGAATACGTAGGGCAGGTTCTTCTTGGCGTAATCCTCGGGACCAATGTCTTTTTTCTCGTACGGACAGTAGGGTCGCGTCCGCTGGCGGGCGTTGTGAATCCAGCGCACCAGATAATCGTAATTCGCCTTCTCGCCGACGCGAGTCAGATTCGCGGCGAATGTCCCCCCCTGCATCTGGTCGCCTTCGCCGATGGAGTGGCAGGCGAGGCATCCCCGCTCCTCAAAAAGTTCTTTTCCGTGCGCCGCGTTTCCCGGCTTGTGTTTAGGCAGTTCATCGCGAAAGCCCGATTGCCAGATGTATGCCGAGATGGCTTGGATCTGATGATCCGTGAGCCGGAAGTTCGGCATCTTGGTGGTCGGCCGGAAATCGGACGGCTTCTTCAGCCACACCGGAATCCAGTTTTTATTCAGCTTGAGGCGAGCGTCTTTCAGATTTGGGCCAACCTTTTTCTGATCCTGCATCAAGCTATGCGATTGGAAGTCGAGTTGTTGTAAACGCGCCTCCAGCTTGCTGTTGGCCACTCTCAGATCGACGGCCTTGCCGTTGAACGCATTCGCTTCGTCGTTGGAGGCAGCGGCATCGGCCTGCTTCATCAGATCGGCGGTGTTTTTTATGTTCTCTTTTTTCTGGGTTTCAATCTGCTTGATCTGCTGCCCGATCGAATTCAGATCTTCGGGTTCCTTGTCGTATCCCTCATAGCGATGGCAGCCCATGCAGCCGCGCTGGCGGAACAAATCTTTGCCGTTGTTGATGGTTTGCCACTGCACGTCGCCGCTGGCCAAAACCATATCGGCGGAGTGACAGCTCTGACATCCCGCTTGCGAATTTTCTCGGGGATAAAGTGGCCACAGCCAGTGCTCGTAATTTCCGTGTGCCTTTTCGATGCTGGTGGTGGCGCGGCCATTGCCCTGGTGGCAGGGAGAGCATCCGAACTTCTCGGGATCGTGAATCTGCAGCAGTTCCGGTTCCGTGTGACTGACGAACGCGTTGGCATATTCGTCCGGCTGCTTCTCGCCTTTTGCCATCATCACCGCCGCGCTGATTTTCAGCGGCTCGCGCGTGTTCATGTGGCAGGACTCGCAGCGGTCCACAATGTTGGCGTCGGCCACGTTGATCTGCACAATCGCCGGATCCCAGTCCGTTGCCCGCTTCTTCAGCCCCTGAATTTGCTGCGGGGTGAGGTCGACCATGTGGTCCGAGATGTACTCATCCATCTTGGCTCGGGCCGCAGTCACCGGCTTCAGCACGTCGCCCAGTTCGAGGCTCAGCTTGGTGCGCTCGTCGCGGATTTCGTTGTACGTTTCCTCCAGTTGCGGGAAGGTAAACTTCTTTTTAGTGCCGTCGGGGAACTCGACCGTGGCCTGTTCGGCTTTGTAGGAGTCGATCTCTTTTTGTTTGCTGGCTTTTGACGAAGCGCTGGTGCTGGTTTCCAACTCGTAGGTCAGCGCGTTCACATACGCGCGCCGATCGGTGAAGACACTCTGCACCGCCAGCAGCCGCGCACTGGCATCGTCGAGCTTTTTCCGAGCCTCTTCGGCTTGCGCTTTGGAGTTCTGGTAAGCCTTCTCGTAATCCTGTTTCAGCGCAACGTATTGCGGATCTTGCTCGACCGATTGCTCGGACTTGGATGAGGTAGACGACGCCGTGTTCAGGAAGGCGGGATAGCGATCCTTCCATTGATCCTGGAAGGCCTTCCACGGGCGCTGCCCCCAGGCTTCGTCGTACAAAGCCCAGAACAGCGTGGCAATCAGAAGGATCGTCGCGATCACATAATGGATGGCGTAGGACTTGCCGGTGATCGGATCCTGCTCGGGGATTGGTTTTTCAGGCACCAGATAAGCCCTCGCAAATGTTAAACACCCTGCTTCAGAACCCAGAGCTCCCAGCCCAAGCTACGGGCCAAGAGCCAATCGATAAGAGCGGCATTTTTCAAACGTTAAACTTCAAACCTTAAGCTTCAAACGTTAAACTTCAAACGTTAAACCAGGGCGTAATCCATACGTACTTGATGTGCCACAACAGACGCAAAGCCATCTTTAATGGCAATGCAATCATGGTCAGCCACAGAAATGCCATGAGCGAAAACTGCAGCAGGCTCATGCGCTGGAAATCCTTCGGCATTTTTCGACGGAAGAGCGAATACACTGCGCCGCCGCCAACCAGATAGAATCCGCCCACGACAATCGCGCCAAAGACCGCCTTCGCCAGGTTCGAGGTCAGCCCAAACAGATCCGGCAAATCGCGGTTGACTTCGTAGATGAGCCGGTTGTGGTCCCACGTCTGCCCCGGCCAGAACCACTGCCAGCCGGGCCCGCGGATGAAGGTCCCGATGATGATCATCGCGACCCACAGAATCACAAAACCGAACAGGAACGTCGAGATGGAAAACTTGCGCTGCTTCCAGGTGTAGTAGCCGCTGCCCAGGGGGTTCGTGTCAATATAAGGAATGACCATCAGGCCGATGATGATCATCGTCGGCATTACGACCCCTGCGATCCAGGGATCGAAGTAGACGAGCATCTCCTGCAGTCCGAGGAAATACCAGGGAGCTTTCGCGGGATTCATGGTCAGATTGGGATTCGCCGGTTCTTCCAGCGGCGCGTTCAGGGTGATCGACCAGACCATGAGAATGATGGTGATAATGATGGCTGCGAGAAATTCAATGCGCAGCAGAAATGGCCAGACGTGGACTTCCTTGGCCCAACCGGGTTTGAAGGGCCAGGGTTTGCGATGGTGAGTCTTGGCCATCGCGGGATCGGCTTCGAGTTGCTCGATTAACTGATCGTTGGCGCGCGCCTGTTTTACTGCCAGATAAATGTAGAACGCCAGCAGCGGGATCAGGCCTACGATCGGCACGTTGTCCGGCGCCG
>Ga0207062_1074_pt2 | contig 25687 bp, 20 predicted proteins | sample Alteio_BWMinCont_28_FD_153266 | JGI IMG/M metagenome (GOLD analysis project Ga0207062, IMG submission 153266) | Enriched cells from forest soil in Barre Woods Harvard Forest LTER site, Petersham, Massachusetts, United States -... | ecosystem: Environmental > Terrestrial > Soil > Temperate forest >... | reverse complement strand
CAGGGCACGTAGCGAAATTGGAAAAAGGCGTGGCTGCCGACCGCTTAAGTCCTCGATTTGGATCTGAGGGAGCCAGGGTTTATTCGGACCGGAGGCGGCCATGGGATCGAGAAGGCTGGCGCGGAGACCGGAAATTCTTCTTAGCCCGCCTGTGCGCGGGAGAGCAAGCCACTCTGAAGTTCGCGTTCGGCTTGGAACCAATCTTCCAGATCGCGGCCTGGTTGCTGGCCGCGTTCGAGATAGAGTTCGTAGGCGCGACGTCTGATTTCCTCCTCACGCGCCGAGTGCACGACTGAAACTTTTTCGGTTTCCCCCTGAATGGAGGTTGCCTGGGGCTCCGTACTTCCAATTCTCTTTAATTTCGATGACATGCTCATGTCCTTCTTTCTTGTGAGTGGATTGCTGTTGATCCGATCGGGCATTCGCTCTGCGCGACCCGGCGCCCGCGCGCAAAACACGAAACTTGCCGCCGAAACGGGGCCGGCGCAGGAGTTTCGGGATCAATGACCTGCGAAGCGCGTTTTTGGCGTGGAACAGGCGTCCCTTGGCTGCGGTCAAAGAGATGCCGATCGCTTCCGCGGTTTCCCGCAATGGGCGTTCTTGCAGTTGTTGAATCTGAACAACGACCCGGAGGGCCGGCCGCAGGTTCTGGATGGCTTTTTTTAGGATGGTTTCTGCTTCGCCTTGGGCGTAACGCGTTTCTGGACTCGGCCGATGGTCGGTAATTTCGTAGCGGAAGCCTTCCTCGCCAAAATCATCGTCATAGCCGGTGGCGATCTCGTGGGAGGCTCGTTTCTTCCGGAGAATCATGAGCGCGGAGTTGATGGCGATGCGCGTGAGCCAAGTTGCGAAACTGGACCTGCCGTCAAAGTCCGTCAAGTGAACAAAGGCTCTCAGGAGGGAGTCTTGCACTGCGTCTTCCGCATCCTCAGAGCTTCTGGTGATGCGGCGCGCAGCGCGAAAAAGTTGATGTCTATGTCGCTCGGAAAGGGTGGCGAAGGCGGTAGAATGGCCGCGCTTGGCGGCTTGCACCAAGGTTTCGTCGCTGAGTGTGTGAACGCTGCGCATTGAAGTGGCACTGGTTTCTGCGGATTGTTGCGTGCAGGACGGCATGACTTATGCGGCTCCGTCCTTTGTAACGAGCACCATGCGGAAGCGCGCTTTGCCTTGCATCATGCGAGCGTACGCATCAGCAGCCTGCTCGAGAGGAGCTGTCTCGATCATCGGGCGGATATTTTCCAGGACGCTGAAGGCCAGAGTGTCCTCGCTTTCAATCGGAGTGCCGGTCAGGCTCCCGTAGATCGAGCGACCTCCAAAGACGAGCGGGAAGGCATTCAATTGGATGGGATCCTGCGGCACACCGACCACGATGAGCTTGCCGCGGGCGGAGAGACCGGACACGAGCGGTCCCATCGCGCCACCACTTGTAGCTGTTGCGAGAATTGCCCTGGCGCCGCCCAACCGCCGGAGTACCGCTGCGGCATCATCGGTGGCGGTATCGATGTAGACGTGCGCTCCCAAATCCTTCGCAAGCTTTTCCTTTTCGCGTCCGCGCCCGATGGCGACAGTATGGAACCCCATGTGCCGTGCAAACTGGACACCGAGGTGCCCGAGGCCACCAATGCCCTGTACCGCGACCAAATCACCAGAGCGCAAACCGGCATTGCGAAGAGCGTTATAGGTGGTGATCCCCGCGCAGAGGAGGGGAGCGGCTTCCGCGGAGCTGAGCTCATCAGGAATGGAAGCGAGGCCGCGCGCTTCAGCGATCATCACTTCCGCGTATCCGCCATCCACGGTTACGCCCGCTGTTACGGGGTTCTGACAATTCACGATGTCCCCGCGTCGGCACGGTTCGCAGACGCCGTCTTCGCCGGCGATCAAGCCGACACCGACGCGTTGACCGATTTTCCAGCGGGACACACCTGCGCCTAGGGCTTCGATGCGGCCGACAACTTCATGCCCCGGAACGCGCGGGAGTGTGAGACCCGGGTAGACGCCCATGACGGTGGCGGCATCGGTGTGACAAATTCCGCAGGCCTCCACCCGAATCCGGACCTGGCCTGCCCCAGGCTCAGGGATTGACCGCTCGACCAAGCGAAGATTCCCTGGGGAGGAGACTTCCACTGCTTTGTACGTGCCTTTCATTTTTATGTGCCCTCTCGTTTGCATTCAATACGGTGCGACATTCAGTCGTTTTCTCTTTCCATCCATTCACGAATATAGGGAGTGCAATTCTCGAGCTTGACGCCATCCGCTTCACAACGGACGAGAAAGCACATTACGTCGCGATCAACCACGCTAACGTCTTTCAGATCCAACACAATGCTGCGGCAATCCGTTTGAAGTTCAAAAAGCCTCCGCAACTCGGCAATCGCCTGTTTTTCGATCCGGCCGCTGAGGGTAAGGACTGTGAATTTCCCGCGCGCCGAAGTCTCAATCCTAAAAGTCATTGATCAGGCCATTTGACCAACATTGCAGTCGCGGGTGCGCCGGACGGCATCGATCGAAGCACCGAGCACAAGCGGTGCAAGCGAGTACCCAATTGAAACTCATTGAAAACAAAGCCCAAAAAGGGAATTGGAGTGACAGGATCTTAGGAAGTGCCAGAATTCCGGGAGTTCAACGAGAGGATTGCCGGATGGTGTTTTTCTTTATGTTGAGCTGTTTGATCTTCAAATCCAGGGTCGAACGCGGAATTCCGAGTTTGGCAGCGGCGCCATTTGGCCCGGCAACTTTTCCGTTGCTTTCCGCCAGAGCGGCTTCGATGAGTTCCTTCTCGTAGCTGTGGAGGGTTTCTGTCAGAAGACGTGATGACCTGGGACGAGCCAAATTTTGACTGGAAAGCCAGGCTCCATCGATCGAAAAGGTGTCGCCGGTGCAGAGGATTACGGATCTCTCGATGATATTTTGGAGTTCACGAATATTGCCGGGCCAAGGATAGGACTGACATAGCTTGAGGGTATTTTTGTCGATCTTGCGGATTTGCTTGCCCGCTTTCTCCGCGTAGCGTTTGACAAAGTACTCGACCAGCATCGGAATGTCTTCCTTGCGGTTGCGAAGAGGGGGCACGTGGATGGGAAAAACATTGAGGCGGTAGAAGAGGTCGGCGCGAAATGTTCCAGAAGCAATGGCAGCGGCCAAATCGCGGTTGGTGGCAGCGATTACTCGAACATCGGTGGAAATGATGCGGTTACCCCCCACTCGTTCAAACTGGCGATCCTGGAGCACGCGAAGCAAAGCAATCTGGGTTTCCGCAGGAAGCTCGCCGATTTCATCGAGAAAAATCGTGCCGGAGTGCGCCAATTCGAAACGGCCTTGCCGGCGTTGCAGGGCGCCGGTAAATGCGCCCTTCTCGTGGCCAAATAATTCCGAGGCGATGAGCGAAGAAGGAATTGCGGCGCAATTCACACTAATAAAGGGCTGGCCGACGCGGTGCGAACCCTTATGGATGGCGCGGGCAATTAGCTCCTTGCCCGTACCGGTTTCGCCCGTAATCAGCACCGTAGAGTCAGTGGGGGCGACTTTCACGATGCTGGAAAGGACACTCTTCAGGGCAGGCGAGGAGCCCACGATCTCGTCAAACATGAAGGCCTGATCGATTTGCTCTCGCAGCGCGAAGTTCTCTTGGCGCGTTCGTTCCTCCGCCTGTTTGCGGTCGTCGATGTCGGTACCGGTGGCATACCAGCGGATGACTTCGCCATGTTCGTCCCGCAGGGGGTTGTATTGGACCAGGAGCCAGCGAAACTGGCCATCCCTGCGGCGCATTCGTCGTTCGTACTCGAACGGGACCCCGCCCGAGATCGCCGCATCACGCTGGCCGCGCAATCTCTCGGAATCCTCGGGATGAAAGAGCTCATGAAACTTTTGCGTCCTCACTTCTTCTTGGGTGAGGCCGGTGTACTCCAGTACTGTCTGATTCGCGTAAAGAAAGTTTCCGTCGGTCCCCACAGCGACAATGAGCTGAGGTATCGCATCGATGATGGTGCGAAGTTCAGCTTCGGATTTGGCGATTTCGTCGAAAGCCCTGGTCAGGGCCACCTGAGACCGCTCTCCCTCGATGGCAATTACGGCTATGTGACCCGCGCCTTCAATCAGCCGCAGATCCGTCTCGCTCGGGGTGCGGGGCTCCGGGTAGTACATTCCAAACGTGCCGAGCACTTGCTGGTTTTTGGAGAGGAGGGGCTGAGACCACGCGGCGCGAAAACCATAACGCAAAGCGAGGTCGCGATAATCAACCCACAACGGGTCCGTCGCAATGTCGGAAACGATCACCCGCTGCTTCAGAGATGCGGCCGTGCCGCACGAACCGATGCAAGGGCCAATCGTCAAAGGATTGATGGCCTCAACCCAACCCTTGGGAAGGCGACGACCGGCGGCGAACCAAAGGCGCATGCCGTCGGCATCCATCAGCATTACTGCCGAAATGACGTTGCCCGCTTGAGCGTCAATGGTATCGCATAGGTTTTCCAGAATATCCGAGAGGCGAGCGCCGCCTGCGAGCATTTCCAGGGTGCGTTTTTCCGCGGCGAGTAGTGCCTCGGCGCGCTTGCGATCCTCGATATCGGTATTCGCGCCAAACCATTTGGAGATCTTGCCCCCATTGTCGCGCACGGGCTCCGCACGGAAGAGGAACCATCGATATTCGCCGTCGTACCGGCGCAGGCGCGCTTCCATCTCACCGGCCTTCCCAGAAACCAGCAGGTGCCCCCAATAATCCATGAGCCTGCCCCGGTCTTCCGGGTGAAGTGCAGCAGTCCAGCCCGAATCACTCGCCTCTTCGGCCGAGAGGCCGGTATAGTCAAGCCAGCGTTGGTTGAAAAATTTGGCGGAACCATCCGGATGAGCGGACCACACCAGCGTGGGGATGGTGTCAACCACAACACGAATGTCCTCTGGTTGATGAGGCTGCTCGGGGCTGCGCCCTGCGGATGCCATGGCCCAAGTATAGTCTGCTTGGCCATTCCGCGCCTTGGAGGCTGATTCAAACGCGCGCCAAGGCGGAACACTGCGGAGAGCAGCGATGGGTGGAAGCGGCCGGTGAGGCGAGAGTTAGTCGGCGCTGGTGGTCGCTACTCTGTGGATGTCGGGCGCTTCCGAGCGCTGACGAAAAAAGGCGGTTACGCGATCAATGATCTCGTTCAAAGGCGTATGCGGGCGGAAGCCCGTCAAGTGAAGCAATTTTTCAACGGAGGGGACGCGGCGCATCATGTCTTCAAAGCCGGGCTCGTAGGCTTTGTCATAGGGGATGTATTCGATGGGGGAGCTGCTGGCGGTGCGTTCTTTTACCTTGTGAGCCAGGTCCTCGATGGTGATTTCTTCGGTGTTGCCAACATTGACGACTTCGCCGATAGAACGGTCGGTGTCCATGAGGCGGATGAGGCCTTCGACGGTGTCGCGCACGTCACAGAAACAGCGGGACTGTTTGCCGTTGCCGTAAATCTGGATGGGGGCATTGTCGAGCGCTGATTTGACGAAATTAGGAAGCACCATGCCGTAGCGGCCGGTTTGGCGCGGGCCGACGGTGTTGAACAAGCGAGCGATGATGACGGGAAGCTTTTTTTCTTTCCAATACGAAAGCGCCAGAAATTCGTCGAGGGCCTTCGAAGCGGCGTAGCTCCAGCGACCTTTGGTGGTGGGACCGAGGACGAGATCTGCGTCTTCGTGGAACGGGACGTTGGTGTTTTTGCCGTAGACTTCGGAGGTCGAGGCGGCGAGGACGAGTTTCTTTTTCTTGCAAGCGGCCTCGAGAATCATCTGCGTGCCGTTCACATTGGTTTCGATGGTTCGAACGGGGCTTTCAACGATGAGCTTAACGCCAACAGCAGCGGCCAGATGAACGACGATGTCGGCGTCATCCACGAGTTCGGCGAGCAACTGGCGATTTTCGATGTTGTCGAGGTGATATTGCAGGCGATCGGACGATTTGAGATGGCGAATGTTATCCATGCTGCCGGTGGAAAGATTATCGAGCAAGACGACGCGATCACCGCGAGAGAGCAAGCGATCCGCCAGGTGGGAACCGATAAAGCCAGCTCCGCCAGTAATCAAATAGCGCACGGGACCTCCCTAGAGCGACTGAGAATCATCATCGTGGTCGTGGGAAATGAGCTGAGCCTCGGAGTCTGAATCTTTGACATGCGAAGTTTCACCTGTTTCCTGGGGACCATAGCCATACGAATATGGGTAATACCGATAAGAGTAGTAGTAGTCAGGCGCGCTAGAATCGACGGCATTCAAAACGACGCCGAGGATGTGGCATTTCACGCTGTTGAGCAGGTCGCGCGTGCGCGTAAAAGCTTCCTTGGGTGTTTCACCGCTGCGAACGACAAGCAGGACGCCGTCGGTCTGGACGGAGAGGATCACGGCGTCGGTGGCGGCCATAACCGGCGGGGAATCGATGACGATGAATTTATATTTTGTGCGGAGCTCGGCAATGGCTTCGGCGAGCTTGTGAGAAGATAACAAATCCGCAGGATTAGGCGGAAGCGGGCCGGGAGGAATCGCCGCGAGATTGGGAATCGTGGGGTGTGGAACGGTAACCAGATCCAGACTCGAAACGCCCGCAAGATACGAACTCAGGCCCGCATACTTACTGCTGCCAAGATTGAGCAGACGTCCCACGCCGGGCTTTCGAAGGTCAGCATCCACGAGAACGGTACGATCGCCGAGCTGCGCGAGAGTAACGGCAAGATTCGCAGCGGCGGTCGTTTTGCCTTCGCGCGGCAAGGCGCTAGTGACCAAAATTACCTGCGGAGGATGATCGGCCTGAGAAAGGAGAATGGAAGTCCGCAAGGCGCGGAAAGCTTCTGACATCTGCGACTTGGGAAGATGCTGAGCCACAAGTTCGATGCGCTTATCGTGGCCGTTGGCCGCAATACCCTTGATCAGGTGCTGCTTCTTGTCGGTTCCGTTCGAACCAGCGAACTGCGGTACTACCGCGAGGGAAGGCAGTCGAGCAAGCGTTTCGACATCGTCCGGAGTCTTCACGGTATTGTCCAAGTACTCCCGGAGCAGAGCCAAGCCAATGCCGCCGACAAGTCCGGCGAGCATGGCGAGCGTAATGTTACGCGTTTTCGCAGGACGAGCGGGGGTGGACGGAATCATGGCAGGATCGACAACGCGAATATTGGAAGACCGGAGGCCTTGAGAGAGGGCGGTTTCCTTCAACTTGGTCATCAAGCCGTCGTACAGAGTCTTGGTGGCCTCAGCCTCACGTTTGAGAATATTGTATTCCACAAACTTTTCGGCCATCTGGTTGGCCTCGGCCTTTTGCGCGTCCAGGGCCCCCGTAAGCATGATTTCGCGCTGACGGGCTTCGCGATAGTCACTTTCCAGAATATCCACTATTTTCTTTTTTTCTTTTTCGATGGAATCGTCGAATTGCTTGAGTTGAAGCTGGAGACGCTGCACCCTGGGGAAATTAGGGCCATACTGGCTCAGCGCATCGGTGTACTGAGCCGAAGCCTCAGCTTGCTTTCTTAATAAATCCATGAGCACGCCGTTAGTTTGAACTTGGGGAACGGCATCGAGGTTGCCGGACTTGGCAAACTCGAAGAGCGATTCCTTTTTCATGCGCTCGCTCTGCGCGTCGGTCAGTTCCTTATTGATGTCGGCGAGCCGCTGCGTGGTTATATTCTGCTTGTCATCGAGTGTCCAAATCTGATTCTGCCGTTCGTAAGCGATGCGGGCCTCTTCCGCTTTTTGAACCTTAATCTTGAGCTCGTCGAGCTGGTCAGAAAGCCACCCTGTAGCGCGAGTCGACGCGTCGTAGCGGCTACGGAAATTCTGTTCGATATAGGTGGCGATATGGGTGTTAACGATTCTGGCGGCGAGTTGCGGGTCGGTCGACTCGAAACTCACGTCCATGAGGCGGCTGTTGGGAACGCGCCTAACGCTGAGACTCCCCAAGAAACCAGCAAGTTCTGGGGGGCGCTTCTGGTTCGCCAGACTGCCGGTGGCGATGGCTTCCGAAGATGCTTCGGAGGAGGTGAATTCCGGCCGAGCGGCAAGGCCAGCATTGCGAATCGTCTGCAGTGCAAGGGTTTCGCTCGTAAGAATCTTGGATTGTGTCTCGATATAATTCTCGACGTCCATCATGTAGTCGTAGGAATCAACGCCCTGGAAGGGAAGAATATTAGCGTTCTCCCGGTCCATTTCGATGCGGGTGGTAGCAACGTAGACGGGTTGCATGCGAAAGGTGGCGATGGCCACGATCGTTACCGTGGCGAGGAGGAAAGAAAGAATCAGCCACTGATGTTTGCGAAGGATGAGCAGGTAATCGTAGAGGTGGGGCTCACGAGGAGACAACTCCCAGGCAGGAAAACGAGGGTGGGGAGAGACGAGTTCGACAACGCCGTTCGAACCATTTTCACGCGGTACGAGTTTGTTTTCTTCGGCCATTTTCCTGTTAATTCACGATCCGATAAAGAGCCACGCCAGTACCGATGATTAGTCCGAGTTCCGCAGCCTTCCTGAGGGCCGCCTTGGCAGTGCTGTTCGGCACGTACAAGATGTCACTGGGCTGGAGCTGGACATCTTCGGTGGTAAAGTCCATCACTTTCTTAAGATCGACGGGGACCTGGTGCTGCTGTCCCTGATTGTCCCTTCGGATAATGAAAGCATGATCCTTTTTAGCAGTGGGGTTCAAACCGCCGGAGAGTGCAAGGATCTTCAGCGTGGTCATCTGGGAGCGATCATTTGCCAAGATGAAGCCACCCGGCCTAGCGACTGCTCCGAGAATGTAGACAATGCCGGCGTGCGGGACGGTAACGATATCTCCGGCCTGTAGAACGATGTTGTTGGTCGCATCCCCGGATTCCACAAGTTGATTGAGGTTGATGGTAATCGTGTCGGTCCGGGGAGACGGATCAGTGGGCATGGGAGCATCATTCGGCGAAGCCTTGGAAGAAGGCGCGGGGGTCACAATTTTGGATGTGGGGGAACCGGTTGGAGCTATACCGGAGACACTGTCCGGGGCAGAGGCAATCTGGGTCGATTCCTTTGACACGGTAGCTGCTTCAAGATCTTCCGGACCGATAGCCGGAGCTTCCGAGGGATCAACAGAAGCCGAAGACTCTGGTGCCGGACGGGCGACGATGACCGTGTCCCCCGCGTCGTTGGAGATCCCACCCGCCTCAGCGAGGAGTTCTAAAAGCGTAACGGGATGATCCGCCTGGTACACCATGGCGCGACCTACTGCCCCGACGACTGTGATGGGCTTACTCTTTCTCTCTTTGACGCTGACGCTTACCTCTGGATGAGTTACAAGTCCGTTGGATTCCAGGACTTCGGCGATCTTTTGTTCAGCCTGCACTTCGGTCAAACCTGAGACATGGAGGCGGACAGGGACCAGCGGGATGCCAATGGAACCGGTCTGACTGACGCGTACTTCACGGCTGAGTTCCTTTACATCAAACACGTCGATGACGATCACGTCGCCGTTGCCTATGACGTAGTCATGGGGCGACATGTGCACGGTGGAGGAAAGCGCACGGATGCGATCGTTGGTTTGTTGCGGCGTTTCAAGGGAGGTCTGAGAGCGGGCGGAAGGCGAGAGACCCATTATCCCTAACAGTAACCCCGTGACGAAAGACCACCGCAGCGCACCCAGGCGAACTGGCTGCATACGAATATATGACCCCCAAGTGTGATTATACAGCGATAAAGCCCAAGTCTATCAGTCATTTCGAGAATTGCGATGGCGTCTGCGAGGCGAAGGAGGAGCAGCCTGAGGGAGGTCCACAGTGGCCAGCTGGGCCATGAGAAAGAAGAGCATCGCGTTCGCCGGGATATGCAGATTAAAATCCACAAGGCTGTGCGCGAGGAAGCCGCAGCAGGCAATGAAGCCGGAGAGTTGCAGGGCTCCGGCGAAGGAATTGTTGAACTGGCGCAAGCGCTTTAGGGACTCGGCGAAGAGGACGGCGAGGAACCAAGGGCAGCAGAGCCCCCCGGCGAGCCCCGTTTCTGCGAGGGCTTCGAGATAGTCGTTGTGGGTGTGGTTGACGATTTTTCCGTCGTAGAGCGTTTCGTAGGGCGGAAAGACAATTTGGATGGTGCCGAGCCCCGTTCCGAGCAAGGGGTGGTCGCGAAAGATACGCCAGGTGTCGCGGCGCATGGAGGCGCGCTTTCCCGCGGTCATTTCGAGGGATTGCATGGAGGAAAAACGCTGAAGGATTTGTCCAACGCCTAGCCAGGAAACCATCAGTAATGCGCCGAGCATGATGGCCGCCGCGGAGAGCAGATGTTTTCCCATAGTGCGGCGCCAAACGATGACCAAAGCGAGCACCCCCAGCTCCACGGCAAAACTCAATATGCCTCCCCTGGAAGCGGAGAAAAAGAGGGCCGCAATAGGCAAAACCGCGAATAACCCGACGACCAGCAGACGCTCTCGCCGGACCCTGCCGAGGACCAAGGGAACAAGGGCAAGCGGCAGAATGAGCTCTGCAAATCCGGCGAAATGATTGCGATTGGCGTAAGGTCCAAACGGAACACCGCCATAGTGCATTTCTCGAATCCAGTAAAGCTTGCCGTTAAAGGTCAAGTGCTGAAGGATTCCGAAGATGCTGACAAGGAAGCCGAAGCCCATCCCGAACCATACGAAACCCCGCCAATCCTCCAAGGTGCGGAAGGCTTGAACCGCGAGAAAAAGGACAATCAAGTCTGCTAAGAGGAGAAGCAGCTCCATGCGGGTGTTGTAAGGGGAGGCAGTGGAACGGAAGAGCCACTGGCTAAACACGAGAAGCGAAAAGGTCGCTAGCGGAGGCAGAAGTGGAGAAAAGACGGGCTGCTCGTCGCGATTGAAATAGAGCCACAAAGACCAGCTCAGGAAGAGCAATCCCGCGCCCGTTATCAGGACAGCCCGCGCCCAATCTTCGACCCCTCCATGGGCTGCCACTCCAAATACGATCAGAGCACAGATGCCGGCTCGCAAGAACTTCATGGCTTGGGGTGCTCCGCCGCTGCCGGCACTAGTGTGACGTCATCCACCCAAGTCGTTCCCATAATTTTGTTTTCGAGCTGATCGCTAAGGGCGCGAACCAGGCATACCTGCACTTCCTGCACATCGTTTCCCGACGTCCATGGCATTTCGATGTAGGTCCAAGGCGCGCTGCCATGAAGCTCTGGTGTTACGGCCGCTGAAGCATCTCGCGCTCCGAGAGAGTGCAATTGGAATCGGATGCCTTGATCCGTAGTGATCGCCCTAGTCTTCACCCACGCCGAAAAACGATAGGAAGTTGACGGCGACACTGGAACGTAGTGGCAGACGTCCGTTGATGTAACAATGGACTTACCGTCAAATATTAGTCGCAAAGAATGATTTCCGGAGTGCTTCTCCTGGGAATCAATGGTGATTTGCACATTTCGAAAGCTTTCCGGAAAGAGCCAGGAATATCCCCCGCCAGTCACTCCTGATTCGAACCCGCCGTCCCACAACACCGATCCCGAAGGGCCCTGAAGATCAGCCATACCGGCCATTACCACCGCCTGGTCCCAGACGCGCCGGGCATCCGTAATTCGCCTACTATTCCTCAAAGCAGCAACGAAGAGAAAAACATCCCGCAGTGGCACTCGGGGATGAATTGCGACGAGCCGATCCCACGCCTGGAGGGCGATATCGATTTGGCCGTCGACTATTTGATCCCAAATCACGTCCATGTAGACATCGCGATTCGGGGGGATAGCGCGATCCAGGACTTGATTAACATCAGGCTCGGCGCGAAGAGCGCGGGAAAACGCTTCGCCGCCGTGTTTGGGATCGGTTTCAACAGCGTGTCGAATTTCCGCGAAGGCCGGCTCCAACTCCCCCTGGCGTAACAAGAAGTTGCCGAAGCGCCAAGAAACTTCCGCGGAAAGCGGATAGGTTTTTTTGGCGTGGAGAAAGGCGTCGCGCGCAGCGGTAAGATTGCCCTCCGATTCGTACGCGGTGCCAAGATCGAGCCAGGTATCAGCGGAGTGCGGATCGAAGGATAGGGAGGAAAGATAAGCGCGGATAGCGCGCGGAGCGTCGGTATCCTTAAGGTTGTACTGCCAATAGCGGCCAAGTAGATACCAGTTGCGTGCGTCGCCGGGCTCGAGCTGGATGGCGCGTTCATAACCTTCGGGAGTTTCCAAGTCGGAGAGATACACGGCGCGGGCATTTCGAATGCTGAAATAGGAGAGAGACAGCGCGAGAACGAAGGCGACACCGACAAGTGTGCCGCGTTGGGCCGGGTTGGAGAGGCGCAGAATCATTGCACGGTACTGTGCCTAGACCGTTTCGGAGTTGCAAGATAAAAGTCTGTGATGGGAAATGCGGAGAGTGGCACAGGCTGCGCGCTGTTTTTGGTGTAACTGTTTCGGTTTTCTGCGTTCTGGAAGAAAGCGATTCGAATGGGAGCGCGCGGTTGCCGCGAGAGACGAGGGCCAGTACAATGAGGCTCCAGCCTGATCAAGAGGAAGCGTGCGATTCGAATGAGCGCGGAGTGTACCGCTTCGAAGCGCGTGCGCGGCGGCATGAGACAGAAACATCCAAACGAGGATGCTTTTGGGGTGCGATGCCAGATTTTATCGTTCGAAGGACCCGCCCGTTTCGTTGAAAGGCCAATTGATTGAGCGGCATCGTCGGCATTTACCACCGGGACAATGCTCCTGTGGAGCGGGGGTTGTTGGAGAGCCTTGCGGATTTTTTGTCGTTTCGCGGACCTGACGCGCGCGGTGTTTGGACGGATGGCGCGATCGGGTTTGCTCACACGATGTTGCGGACGACGTATGAGTCGCAGGGGGAGCAGCAGCCGGCGAGTCTGGATGGGCGGTTATGGATTACCGCGGACGCAAGGCTTGATGGGCGGGAGGAATTATTGACGGAGCTGCGGCAAGCCGGGCGCGACGTTCGGACAGGTGCCCCGGACTCGGAAGTGATCCTGCATGCGTATGCGATTTGGGGAAGCGAGTGCGTGGACCATTTGCTTGGCGATTTTTCATTCGCGATCTGGAACGCCCGTTCGAAAAATCTTTTTTGCGCGCGCGATCATTTTGGGATCAAGCCTTTCTATTACGTTCAGGAGAAAGAGCATTTTCTTTTCAGCAATACGCTGAATTGTCTGCGGCTGCACCCGGAGGTGCCCGCGGAGCTCAATGACGCGGCGATTGGGGATTTTCTGCTGTTTGGATTGAACTATGACAATGCCACGACGACGTATCGCGCCATTCAGCGGCTGCCGCCGGCGCATAGCCTGAGCTTTTCCGCCAGCGGATTGAGGCTCCGGCGGTACTGGGTGCCGCCGACGGTGGGGCCGATCCGCTATTCGAATTCGAAGGATTACATCGATCATTTTCAGGTTTTGCTGCGGGAAGCGGTCACGGACCGGCTGCGCACCGAGCGAGTGGGAATTCTTTTGAGTGGCGGGCTGGATTCATCATCGGTGGCGGCAGTGGCCCGGGAAGTGTCGTCGAAGAGCACGCAATCAACTGATATTAGGGGATTTACGTCTGTCTATGATTCGCTGATTGCGGACCGGGAACGGGAGTATGCGCAAGAAGTAGGGGAGTTCCTGCGGATACCGATGAAGTTCACGGAGCTGGATGGGGTCCAGCTGTTTGACGGGTGGGACGACCCCGAGATGAGTTATCCCGAACCCATTGATAGTCCTTTGTTGGCCGGATTTTATGAATCGTGCCAAAGTATTTCTCCGGATTGCCGGGTTGTATTGTCAGGCGAGGGTGCGGATAACTTGATGGACTTTCAGATGTGGCCGTATGCCGAGAGTATGCGGCGAAATGGCGAGTGGCGGCGACTGGCTTCGGAGATGGCAAATTATTTGTGGGTGCGGCCGTTCCCGTGGCGAGGGATTCGTGCGCGATATCGGAAACTGATCGGTGAGGATGAAGAGATGGCGGGATTTCCGCTGTGGCTGCAGGCGGACTTTGCAAAGCGCTTGAATCTGGAGCCGCGTTGGCGTGAATTGAGCGAGCATCCTGTGCCGCCGAGCAGGCATCCTATTTTGCCGAAAGCCCACGCCTCTCTTACCCTGCCACAATGGACGCATATGTTTGAAACCGAAGATCCGGGAGTGACGCAATTTCCGGTGGAAACGCGCTACCCTTTTCTGGATTTGAGGATCGTGAACTATTTGCTGGCGCTTCCGCCGTTCCCGTGGTTCTTTCAGAAGATGCTGCTGCGCGAAGCGATGGCGGGGCAGATTCCGGAGCGAGTGCGCGTGCGCCCGAAAACGCCGCTGCAGGGGGATCCACTTTCCGCGCAGGTAAAGAGAAACGGAACGGAGCGACTGAAACAAATACCGTGGAGCAAGAATTTGAATCGTTATATCGAGCGCTCTGCGCTAGAGGCGCCGCATGATAAGATGAACGCCGCGCAAGTCAGTGCGAGCTTACGGCCTTACTGCCTCAACATTTGGTTGCAGTCAGCGCGAAGAGTTCGGTATAAAATGCATGCGGAGGCTAGTAATGGGTAAGCCCGTGGAGCGGGAGCCAAAAAAGCCGTATACGAAACCGAAGCTGACCCTTTACGGGACGGTGCGGGAATTGACGCACAAAGTAGGAGGGCGCGGCCACCAAGATAAGGTGGGAGGGAACCCAGTGAGCAACAAAACTTCGTTCGGTTAACGGGCACATATCCCCGCCGCGACCTCAAAAGATTTCAGCAACGATTCGTTAAAACATTGAACGTACACAATTCTCTACAAGCGGGTTACCGGTTCAGTATCTGCATTGGCTCTCTATTCCGTCTTCGGCCTGCTCCTCCACTCTAATTTGCCTCTCCCCGGAGTGGTGCCTATTCATTCAGCGGCAAGTTCGATCGATATTAAACTCCACCTGGGAGATTCCCCATACCACGAACGAAGAGACTCATCTCCTCAGGAGGAACTGGCCTATGCGGGCGCTTATTCCCCAGAAACTCGCGGGCCGGGTGTGCGGGTATGGCGAGTAGCGAAGGGTGAATTCTTGCGCATTGCATACGCCGATGGCACACAGTTCTGGCTGGATGCAAAACGGAAAGCACTCTGGGCGGTGTGGCCCGAATCGTTGTCTCTCGAAGATGCGGCATCCTATCTGTTGGGACCGATCCTTGGGTTTCTGTTGCGGCTGCGTGGCGTTACCTGCTTGCATGCCAGCGCCGTGGCTTTCAAAGACCGCAGTATTGCCTTCGTGGGCGCGGCGGGGTCGGGGAAATCGACAACCGCGGCAGCCCTTGCGCAACAAGGCTACGGAGTCCTCTCTGATGACATCGTCGCGCTTGTAGAACGAAAGGGCGTGTTCCACGTCATGCCAGCCTATCCCCATCTCTCCCTTTGGCCTGATTCGGTGAAGGCACTCTACGGTTCATCGGAGGCGCTCCCGCGATTCATCCCGGATTGGAATAAGCGTCGCCTGGACCTGGGAAAACAAGGCACGCGGTTTGAAAACCGCCCTCTTGCGCTGGGAGCCATATATATATTGGAGGAAAGGCGTCCGGATCCGGCGCCATATTTGGAGAGGATGCCGCCGCAGAAAGCGCTCCTGGCTCTTGTGGCGGAAACTTACGCTAATAAAATCCTCGACCGCGAAATGAGGGCAAGTGAGTTTGAGGTGCTAGGCCGGTTGGTTACGTCGGTTCCTACCCGACAGGTCTACCCTAATGTGAGCGCAAGCAAGCTGGCGGAACTCTGCAGGGTTATCCGCGAGGATTTTAATGCGCTTGATCTCTCAAGTTCTGTTTGAAGGAGAATGGGCGCAGGCGGCAACCAATTCTTCCCTCGAAGTACAGAACTTATCTGATAGGATACAAGCGCGATTCCCAATTTGGGACTAGCCTTCCCGAATTGAGGCACTATGTTTGCTGCGTGTGGCATGCTTCCTTCCTCTCCAAGAAACCCAAAATCATATTTGACCGGCGGGGCTTTGCTCTTTTCCGATTCCGGCTTTGTGAAGGAGCAGAGCAAAGGCGGAAGCGGGTCCATTGGGAACGTGTACGACTCGAAGGTATAGGAGATTTCCACAATGAAGACGCGGGGTATTGGGGTAAAGGCTTTGAAGGTTGCATCCGTGATCATGCTGATTTCCGGTCTGTCGTTCCTGGCCTCTTTTCGAGGCTCCGGGAAGAAAGATCGCGAAACGGGCGTAGATGTATCTCGTGTGGCGGCGAGTGGGACATTCGATTCTGCGCGCACGAAACAGGACCCGAAGTGGGCCGAAGCTTACGGCCGATTGCCATTGAGCTTTGAAGAAAACGTCGGACAAGCGACTCGGGAAGTACGGTTCATATCGCACGGAACTGGATATGGGTTGTTCTTGACTCCTCAAGAAGCAGTCATTTCCTTACAGCCATCGATGGCCATGAATCTGTCACCGCTGCACCGCATGGCTTATTTTCGCGCGTTGCGCAAGGCCCGTCAGGCGGGGAGAATGACGGTTTTGCGAATGGGCTTGGAGGGAGCCAATCCCGCAGCGCAAATCGCCGGAGTCGACCGGCTTCCGGCAAAAGTGAACTATTTTATCGGGAATAATCCGAAAGAATGGCGCACGGATGTCCCCGCCTACGCGCGGGTGAAGTATACGAAGATTTATCCTGGCGTAGATCTGTTGTTCTACGGCAATCAGCGCCGTCTGGAATATGACTTCGTGGTGGCGCCCGGCGCCGACCCGAAGGTCATCCAATTGAGCCTGAAGGGCGCACAGAAACTGCGGATCAATTTGCACGGCGATCTAATCATGAGCGTTTCCGGGGGCCAAGTGGCGCTCCAGAGGCCATTGATCTACCAGAATATGGGTGGGGACCGACGGGAAATCCAAGGAAAGTATGTACTCGCGGGCGGCCACAGGATCACGTTTGCCGTCGCAAACTATGATAGGAGCGAGCCGCTCATCATAGATCCGGTGCTGAACTATTCGACGTATCTGGGCGGGAGCGCGAACGGTGATCTTGGTTCGGGGATTGCCGTGGACTCACTGGGAGATGCCTTTGTCACCGGAACAACTTTCTCAACGACGTTCCCATCAACGCCTGGAGGATTCGGCGCGGGCGATACCAACGGAGTTGCTTTTGTAACAGAGATCAATCCCACAGGTACCGCACTCCTCTACACAACTTATTTAGGTGGAACGGGCGGCGATTTTGGCTTCGGGATCGCACTGGATAATTCCGGTAGTGGCGCGAACCCTGGCGGAAATGTCTATGTAGCCGGAGAGACATTTTCGACGGACTTCCCGACCAATGGTTCGGTTACCCCTCTTAAGGCGGCAAGTGCGGGCGCGTCCGCGGGAACCAGCTTCATATCCAAGATCAATCCGGCGGCGAGTGGCATAGCCTCGCTTGTTTATTCTTCGTATCTGGGAGGAACTGGCGGAACCAATTCCGATGTAGCAAATGGTGTTGCGGCCGACGTGAATGGCAACGCTTATGTGACTGGACTTACGTCTGCGTCTCCTGGGACGACTGCGGCGACCTTTCCTATTACGGCAGCAAGTGCCTTTCAAACGACCCTGGGAACCACGGATGGAAATGCGTTTGTTACCAGAATCAATACAACACAATCGGGAAGCAATTCGCTGGCCTACTCAACATACCTGGGTGGCAGTGGAGCTAATGCAACAACTTCAGGTCTGGGCTTCGGCGAGCTCGGGCAAGGAGTGACGGTAGACGCCTCCGAAAATGCATACGTTACTGGCATAACAACGTCCACAGACTTTCCGACGACGAACACGAATGCGTTTCAGAAGAATACGGCACCTCCTGCAGCCGTTGCCAACGGAACCGTATTTGTCTCGCGAATCGACACGTCAACTACGAAAGCTCCAGCCGCATCCTTAGTCTACTCGACGTACTTGGGAGGTGAAGGCGTAGACGAGAGTACGAAGATCGCGCTAAAGCCGGGCAGCACCGTGGCCTACGTCACAGGCGTGACCACCTCGCTCCTATTTCCTACATTTCCTACGGCTGCGCCCGGGCCGTTCCAAACCACGGGCACGACGGGAGGCACTGCATTTGTGAGCCTCATTGATACGCAAAATGGTCCCCTATTGTATTCCACATTCCTTGGCCCTGCGGCTACAACAGCATTCGACATCGCGGTTGACGCTGCGGGCAACGCCTATGTCGGAGGGGGGACGAATGCCTCCACTTTCCCGGTGACTCCAGGTGCATTTCAGCCGGCATTTGCCGCAGGGGCGCAAGGCGAGGGATTCGTCTCGAAAATTAATCCCGGCGGCAATGGCGCGGCAGACTTGGTTTATTCGAGTTTTTTCGGCGGGAGTGGAATCGCTGGTGGTCCGGACAATGTTAACGCCATTGCCGTCGATAGTCAGAATAATGCTTACATCGCTGGAGCAACCTTTTCCTCGGCAGCCACGTTCCCTGTTTTTCCCGCTGGAGCGTTCCAGACAAGCCTGCCCGCCGGGGACGCTTCGGCCGCGTTCATCGCCAAGCTGACGCTAATTCCGACGCTGGTGGTGAGCCCGACAAGCCTTAACTTTGGAACGGTAAACATGCCGAACACGAGTCCGGCACAGACGGTGACGCTGACGAACAACACGAATGCGACCATAGCATTCACCAGCACCACGATTCCGGTGCTGACGGCGACTCCCGCGGCGGCGGCAACGGACTATGTGGTTTCGGCTAACACGTGCGCGGCCGGGATTCCCGCTGGAGCGTCTCCTGCCAATCAGTGCACCGTCAGCGTCACGTTCACGCCATCGGTCGTGGGGGCGGAAACGGCAACGCTGCTGCTGACCGACGGCGACAGCACCAGTCCGCAATCCATTTCCCTCAGCGGGACGGGGGCAGCGGCCGGATCGCCTGTAGTCGGGCTTGCGCCAACGCCCCTGCCCTTCGGCAACCAATTGGTGAACACGACGAGTGCCGCGAAAACCGTGACACTCACAAATACCGGAAGTGGCCCCTTGACGATCAATTCCATCGCGGCTTCGGGAGATTTTGCCGAGACGAGCACGGGCGCAACGGCGTGCCCGATCGGACCGGCGACCTTGGCCGCGGGAGCGAATTGCGTAATCAGCGTGACATTTACGCCGACGGCAGTGGGGACGCGCGCGGGAAACCTGACGGTCACGGACAACGCTGGCGGTAGCCCGCAAACGGTCCCGCTTAGCGGAACCGGCATCGCTCCTGGGGTGGGACTTGCGCCAACGCCCTTGCCCTTTGGCGGGGAAATGCTGACGACAACTAGCGCGGCGCAGCCTGTGACGCTTACGAATACGGGAACTGCCCCGCTGACGATCAATTCCATTACGGCTTCGGGAGATTTTGCCGAGACGAGCACGGGGGCCACAGCGTGTCCGGTCAGCCCGGCGACGCTGGCGGCCGGAGCGAATTGCGTGATCAACGTGACGTTTGCGCCGACGGCAGTGGGTGCGCGCGCGGGAAACCTGACAGTCACGGACAATGCCGCAGGGAGCCCGCATACGGTTCCACTGACGGGAACCGGATGGGACTTCAGCCTGGCGGGGCCGGCGCAGGCGCCGCCAGCGATAACAACTGCAGCGCCGGGCAAGTTCAACATAACCATGACACCGCTGGGCGGCTTCAACCAGAATGTGGCGCTCACTTGCGCGGTAACACCGGCTGCGGCGGATGCAACGTGCACGGTGGCTTCGCCAGTGAAGGCTGCTGACGGCGTGACGGTGCAGAGCGCGGCGGTGATGGTGACGACCACAGCGGCGATGATGGTGCCGCCAGGATCGGTGCCGACTCCTCCCGTTTCCATACGGCAGGTGGTGCCGGTGATCCTGGCTCTTCTGCTGCTGCTTCTGCTGCCCAGAACCAAGCGGCTGCAAGTGCGATTGGGGATGGCGGGGGCGATGCTGCTGCTGGTGATTCTGGCCGGCTGTTCTGGGCCGGGAGCGCCGGTCACCCAGCCCATTCCTGCTGTGCTGACGATAACCGGGACGACCAGTGGCACACCACCGGGCGTGGTGAATCATCAGGCCGTGGTTAATCTGACCATCAACTAAAGACCAGGGGGAAGAAAGAGATCGCGCGCGCTGCAACTCGGCGCGCGCGATTTTGTTTTTGGAGTCCAATAAGAAAATCGCCACTGCGGCAAGACCAAGCGAAGCGAATTGCGCAAGGTCAGGATTTGCCAGAGCGGCTGTATTTGCGGGCGAGACGAAAGGGGCGGCGGAGGGAGGCGAGGAATCCGCGAGGGCTTTCACCGGGGCCTGGCTGCCAGTCTTCCTCGGTGGGAGAGAGGGAAAGCCGCAGGAGATAGGCGGGGGCGGAAAGGAAGCCGCCGCGCATGCGCAGACGGAACAGGGCGCGTTCGAACAGGCCAGGTGGCGCGCAGCCGGCGGCGGGCAGCCAGTGGAGAATTTGTTCGGCCAGGTGAGCGGACTGCTTGTCCGCTTCGACGATCGCCGTCGTTTCCGCGGGCAACTGCAGTTTCAGCAACTTTTTGGCTAGGCTCAGGCCGGTATGCAGCATGCGCTCCGCTCCGACTTCTTTTGCGGATTCGGCCACGTGGGGCCAATCGATGGCGGTTTGGCGATTGACGAGCGCGGCGACATCGGCGATCCAGATCAAACGCTCCCAAAAATGTTTTGCGCCGTGGATGCAGATGAGGACGAGTTCGTCTTCCACGCAGAGAGCGGGAGCGTCGTGCGCGTCAAGGCGCACGCGGATTTGGCGTTCGAAGAACTCTTCGAGAGGCAGCCGGCGAGGGAAATAGCGGAGCGTGAAATCGTTGTGCAGCTCAACGAGCAATTTCGCGTCCGGCTTGGAGAAAAGATATTGTCCGGGAATCTTCCCGGAGTCGATGGAGGCGAGGGAAACGGCGGCCTGGTAGCCGGCGGCGATCATCAATTCGGTGGCGCGGCGGATGTCGCGCTGGCGGACGAGCAGGTCGAGATCGCCGTAGCTGCGCATCGCAGGGTCGCCGTAGGCCTGGACCGCAAGCACCGGCCCCTTCACAACCAGCGCGCCGATGGCTTTCGATGCAAATCGATCCAGAAGGTGGAAAAGCTCCGCGGTCATCCGGAGCGAAACAAATGTTTGCGCACGCTGCCGGTCGCGAAGGGCCTGGAGGGTTTCCGCAGGGATGAAACTCGCGTCCAGTTCACGCAAACGTGCCGCGAGGTGGCCCGTAACTCCGTGGTCCTCCGCAAGCGCGAGCAGGCGGGCCCAGTCCGCGGGGCGGATGAGCTCGGCGATGCGGCGCAGATCAGGTTCCGGAGACGCGCATTCAAGCAGCAGAGGCCACTCGCTCTGGAACGAACCTGGTTCGAAAGGAGGCAAGACTTCTCCGTGACGATTCAAACCGTAGTGTACGTGAACGGGAAGCTTTTTTCGCGCCAGGAAAGTCGCTAGAAAGAGTACGTAGAGACCGGAGTCCTTTTATTGCTAGCTGCGCGTGCGATGGCTAGAGATGTCCGGTTTGCACTGTGGCTAGCCGCTACTTCTGCCCGCCAAGAGCACATGAAACATCATCGGAAAGCTGGCAGATTTGTCCTATGACCCTCCTTGCCCGTTCATCGGACATGCCCGCGATGTGGACCATGAATTGCGGTTCACTGTTTTCGTTCATCATGCCAGTGATAGCCTGAAAATCGTGTCTCAGAGAACCATTCGGAAAATCGCCCTTGTAAATGCTTCCGAGCCCGGTGTCGTGGTACATGCTCGTCAGCTTCTCTTGAGGTGTGCCGGAACTTAGGGCCAGAAAACGAACGGCCTTGCGAAGATGTTCTGAACACCGCCCTAGTTGTTCTTTCATCGCGGACCTTTTCTTTCGTATACCGGCGTCTATCCTGTTCTCATGTCGAGTTCGCAACTCTGTCCCGACAGTTCATTGGCGCCTTGCGGGATTGGAAGGCGCGTCGCATCACAACGGAATGCCCGCTTTCAATCTTAGCGGTCTTCATCATGCCCGCGATTCGTATTCACCTCGTTGCCACGGAGGTGATGCTTTTTGTGCCTGTGAACTATGGGCGTGCCTGAAATGAAGTGAAAAGGCGCGTCAACACCACCTGCACTATTACACACGCCACCGATGACACCGTATAACATAACTATGGCACTATTCGTGCCATCATTGCTTACGCCAGGGATTCCGACAACGGGATTGTCTTCACCTATGGCGGCGAATACAGCCCATTCAGTTGAGCTGACTTGAGTCGCGCTAAGGTCCGTGTTGCTAGCCGTGGTGTACAAATCTGCTGAAAAACCTTGGAGGAAAAGAGTAGTTGGGGCGCCGTAGGGGTCCAGACCTTCTGCAAACATATATTCGTAAACGCCTGACTGACTGGACTTATTAGGGTTGATAGTCAAGGGGTTTACAACGCCGTCAGTTGTTGCAAAGCACGGAAGGCTGTTGAACGTCGGGTTGGAAGCAAGGGCTACCGTGCCAGAAATCTGACCGGGTGCGGGCGGCGTACTAAACGTGATTGTCGCGTTCACCGTGGAGTCAAATGCTGACCCATTGGCGGCAGCCATCCCATCCAGTGAGCCAGAAGCTGAACCAGATGAAAGTGTGGGCAGAAATGTGGCAACGAAGTTACCAGGAGTAGTTACTGTCGCGAGGCTGCAGGCCGAAGCATCTCCCACGGCGTAATAGGTTCCCGTCATTGCAGGTATCAACAAGGAGGAGTCGCCAGGCACAGCTGTGAGGGGGTCGTATGTGCCAGTATAAATAAATGAAAGATTTGGCGCCAATCCCAGATTGTTGACGGTGATGGTGATCTGATAATTGTTTCCGCCCAACGCAACCCAGGTGGGAACAACATTATAAGATTCGACATCAGGAACGCACATAGAGTTGGTGAAGCTTCCAGGCGTATTGCCTGTACCGTCGGCTTCCAGAAAAATGGAGAAGCCCCCGGGGTACTGATCGGCTTGAGCAGAGTTGTCTCCGCTCGTGTGGACTATTTCCCATCGGCCGACGGCGGGGGATTCAGCCGTGATCGCGTTAGTGTCCAGCGTCACAGCGCCTGTGAGCGCAAAGACCCGTCCGTTAATACTCGCGCCAGCGTTGATGGTGTCGCTGACCTTCGCAAGAATGCTTCCCGCAAAAGCGGTGTTGGTGCCGACAGTGGCAGAGCTGCCGAGCTGCCAGAACACATTCCCAGCCATCGCGCCATTGGCCAGGATGACAGCAGAATTGCTCGCTGTCGTAAGCGTGCTTCCAATCTGAAAGATGTACACACCCTTGCCACTGAGCGTGAGGGTTCCCGTTAACTGCGCCGAAGCACCAAAACAATAAACGCCAGGCGAGAGCGTGACTGCGGCGGGACTCGTGCCCAGAATCTGCCCGCTCAAGATGGTTCCGCAGGGTTGGGCCACCAGCGCCGCATATGCAGTGCTCGCATCGGCGTGAGCCGCGGAAGCGGCTGCAGGGCCCACGATTGTCCCTCGAGAGACTGTCCCCGGAGGAAAGCCCGTTACTGCTGTGCCTGGACTCACACCTATATCTCCGGTGACCACAGTTGCGCCCGTGCTTGTGACCGTTGTGGCGCCCAGGACGCCGAAGCTCTGAGCAGAAGCAAGTGGTGGCGCCGATTGCCCCCATGCCAAGCTGCCCATACTCATCATGCAAATGACCAACAAAAGCCTTTTCATTTTGAAGCTCCTTGCCTGCATTTCATTTTTCCCCTAGCTTCTAGTGCGGGCGGAGCCCAGACCATCGCTTAACGCAGTATTTCGTTACTTCCCTCGTTTGAAGGCAATAGACGGATGGTGGGGAGCGCGAGTTCACCAGTCGATTAATAGTTAAGCAATTGTTACGCCAATATTTCCATATCATCTAACGTGCACACAATAATAGCCTTAGGACAGAAATGCCGGGAATGTTATCGCCGACTGCGGAGGCCACGTGGGTCGAATTGTGCCATATTGGTCCTTGGAGAGAGCGGCTCCTTGTTGCAGGAGTTGAAACCTTCGGCAGACAACGTCGTCATTCAATCGAACAACAAATCGTGGCGTAGAGAAAAGCCTATTCCATTGAGGCGATCAGAAGGCAAGTATGTGAAGTCTCTAAGAAACGATACATTCAGACCAAGAGAATGAGCGCGTCGCTACTCGTGTTTTCGAGGTGTGGGGCCTATCCGTCGAGACTCCATAGCGTGTCAATAACAAACCAGCCCGGATCTGCCATATTCAAGCAAAGTGAGAGGAGCTTGCACGATGCGGCTGAGTTCGTTGTTATCCTATGTCGGGGACCGTGTTCACGGTTCTCCCGTCAGTGTTCGATCTTAGCAGCAGCAAAAGACACCGGAAAAATTTCGCGGAACTATGGTGCGGGGCGCATCGTTGCAAATCGTGGTGCAAACAGACGCCGCGGGATGTACGACGAGCTCCGCCAACGCCAGCCTAACCGTGCAGTATACAGTGCAGTAGCTCACTCGAAGCGTGACGTTCAGTTACTGGCTCGCCCAGAAAAGGAATAGTCCTACTCTCAGTTTGAATCCGAACTATTTATCACGCGATTTGATATATCTGGAACTCTATTTTCCGGTGGCGGCGGTGAGACTGTCGTCGCCGCGGCCACGGCGGCGGACGTCAATGCCGAGGCGCTTGATCTTCTGGTTCAGAGTGGAGAGCGGGATGAGGAAACGCTCGGCGGCTTCCGTCTGGTTCCAGCCGGTGCGCTCAAGCATGTCCATGATGATGCGGCGCTCAATCTCGTCCATGATCTGGAACAGCGAGGGCTGAGGATTGTCCGCGGCGGAACGCGATCCGGGCTCGCCGGGGAGCGGCGGCATAAATTCGGAAAGTTGCAAGCGCACGCCCCGCACGATTTCCTTGCTGCGAATGCTTTCCGGCAAGAGATCGACGTCCACGCGCTCTTGGGTGGAGAGAACGACGGCGCGTTCAACGACATTTTCGAGTTCGCGGACGTTACCGGGCCAGTCGTAGTCCATGAGCAGCTTCATGGCGGCGGCGGTGAATTGGCGCACAGGCTTGGCGTTGTCGAGGCAAAAGCGTTCGAGGAAGTGCGTCAATAAGAGGGGCACATCCTCGCGGCGGTCGCGCAGCGGGGGAATCACAAGATGGATCACGTTCAGGCGGTGGAATAAGTCCTCGCGGAAGCGGCCTTCGCGCACGAGGGTAAGGAGATCCACGTTGGAGGCGGCGACGATGCGGACGTCGACTTTAATTTGATCGGTGCCGCCGAGGCGCATGAACTCGCGCTCCTGGATGACGCGCAGAAGCTTGGCCTGGGTTTCTGGGCTGATGGTGGCGATTTCGTCGAAGAAGATGGTGCCCTGGTCGGCGACTTCGAAGAGACCTTTTTTCGAGGCGACGGCGCTGGTGAAGGCGCCCTTCACGTGACCGAAGAGCTGGGATTCCAGAAGGTCGACGGGAATCGACCCGGTATTCACGGGGACGAAGGCTTTGTCGGCGCGGGTCGAGGCGGAATGAATGGCCTTGGCGATAAGTTCCTTGCCCGTGCCGCTTTCGCCGCTGATGAGAATGGTGGAGCGCGACGGAGCAACTTGCGTGACCAGGTCGAACAACACGTGCATCTTGTCGCTCTTGCCGACGATATTGGGGAAATTGAAGCGCTGCTTGAGGGCGCGCTTGAGCTGGAGATTTTCATCGCGAAGGCGACGGGATTCGACGGCCTGGGCGACTTGCGCGAGCAATTCGTCGTTGGACCAGGGCTTGGTGATGTAATCCATCGCGCCGTTTTTGAAGGCGGCGCGCGCCATGTCAATCGAGCCGTAGGCGGTGATCAGAACGACGGAGAGCTGCGGGTCGCGGCGA
>Ga0207062_1035_pt2 | contig 25692 bp, 20 predicted proteins | sample Alteio_BWMinCont_28_FD_153266 | JGI IMG/M metagenome (GOLD analysis project Ga0207062, IMG submission 153266) | Enriched cells from forest soil in Barre Woods Harvard Forest LTER site, Petersham, Massachusetts, United States -... | ecosystem: Environmental > Terrestrial > Soil > Temperate forest >... | reverse complement strand
CAGTCGAGTACCTAGGCTCTAGAAGGTGGGCGGTACGCTGATCGAAGATCTGGAATCCGATTCCTCCAGGCTGTGCTCGGATAGCAGCGCCAGTTTTCGCGTACGTTAGCCAAACTTGGTCCTCGCCTTCGTCAACGAAGCGTTCACCACGTAGGTTGACCATGAGCGAGTAGGGGTACGAATACCGACTCATTTTGTCCGTCAAAGCGATATCGCCGAATGGAGGTGCGGACGCATCAATCGGAGACGCGTGCGCTCCGCTCCAGTGACCAGCTGGCTGCGCTCCTGAGGAGAGCGCCTCAGTGAGCATTGTGCCCATGTTGAACCGCGTGCCGCGAACCTTGGCTAGATCCCACCCATGCCCCAGATAGCGCAGACGCATCTCCGGATTGGACTCAAACCCGCCGCTGGCCAAGACAACGGCGCCGCGCACATTAATAAAGCGATCCTTGGCACGAACCCGTACGCCTTCAATTGTCGATCCCGACGTGATTAGTTTGATCGCGGGCGACTCGTACCAGATTTCGACGCCCATCTCTTCGGCCGCCCTGTATAGATGGTTAACCAGACCGACTCCCTCGTGGCGGGCGCGCAGGGCTCCGCCGGGAGGCAACACGATCTTGACATCCTCGCCGAGTTTGGAATCGTCAAAGAGTTTCCCGACTCCGAGTTCCCACTGGACTCCAAGTCGTTTCATCCAAACTACGGTCTCGAATGAGTTTTCGATCACTGTGTCAAGTAGCTCGCGATTCGCCCGACCGTCCGTTACCCTGAGCCAGTCCCTGAGATAGTCATCGGGGCGGTACGGCTCAACGCTCACGCGTTCTACCCAGGATCGACTGTCCTCGCAGATGAGCGGATCTAGCGAGGCCAAGCCGTCGTGACACGTTCGAAAGATCCCTCCGGAGTAGTGACTGTTGCCACCGCGCTCGCTTTCTCCAGCACTTTCAAGGAGGATCACTTGCGCACCATGCTCGCGCGCCGACAAGGCGGCGACCAGCGCTGCGTTTCCGCCACCGACGACAACGACTCCAGTCTGGGCGTCGTTCATGATCGCGCTGCTCCCTCCCTAAGTCTTGAGCGCAGCAGAACTCGCGCGCACGACAGGATAACAAGATCAGCTTTCGTACCACCAAGCTGTGACTCGCAGGCGGATGCGCTAGTGAGCGATCCTCTCGGTCATTGGGTGGACGAATCGCGATAGATCTGGAAGCGTCGGACGAAGGACTTTCAAGGCGAGGTCCTTGTACACCCTCCGCGCAGCCTTACGAAGGTGTTCAACCTTCTCCCCACGCCTTTCTAGATCCAGTGATTCCTTTGGCTCTCGAGAGCGCTAGTGAGTTCCCTGCGTCAAACTTGATTTGGCCGCCGAGTAAAGGTCAGGCGGCAGAGCTCCACGCTCGGCAATGGCAACGTTCGCCTTCAGATGATGCAAGCTGGTGGTGCCGATGATCGCACTCGAGAGGCCGGGATGACTCAGCGTAAAACGAAGCAGGAACTCGATGCGGCTCATACCTCCAAGCAACTCCTCGACGCCAGACGATTCCCAGCGCTTTTGCGCTTCACCCTCTTCAAGCCCAAAAGGGCCTTGCCGACCGTCCTGATGCTCAGAGAGAACGCCCCGAGCGACCCCTCCGCGGATGAGGGTGCCAGCCCCTGCATCAGCCGCGGCGGCAATGAGGTTCTCGTGCTCACGCTGAACCGCAGAGTAGGGAATCTGAAACACATCGAACACTCCCATGGCCATTTGGACTGGAAGGTGAGGAAGAGTGCCCGACATTCCGATGAAACGAACGAAACCTTCATCCCGCAGTGTCAGGAGCGCTTCTACCGTTCCGTCTAGATCCATCTGACGTCGACTAGGCGATCGGTGGACCTGAAGGAGGTCGAGATAATCGGTCTTGAGCCTCTTCAAACTTTGTTCGAGCCCGGCTCTGATGTTGCTCGCGCTGTAGTCGTGAGGAAACGGAGGTGTGGCTCCTTTAGGAGGATCGCCCAAGAGACATCCGCATTTCGATGCGAGAAGGAACTCTTCACGACGGTGGCGGATAAATCGTCCTATGAGTTCCTCGCTTCGCCCGTATTCGATCGAAGTATCGATCAGGTTGATTCCGCTGTCGAGTACGGCGTTCAGGATCGATTCCGTCTGTCCGTCCTCAATAGCTGGGGCCCAGGACTGACCGCCGATCCCAAGCGCCCCGTAGCCGAGGATGGACACTTCTACTCCGGTCCGCCCGAGAGTTCGCATCTCCAACATCGTGGCTGGCAAGTTATCCCACGGTTTCCTAATTGACCCACTCCGACATCGATGGCGAGACGAGACATCGAGGTTCAAGTACCCGTGCGCGCTGCCACACTGATGACCGATCTCGCCTGCGCCCAGGCATCGCACAAGACGGACCTCGTTGAGGAATTGCCACAGTGGAGCCTGTCAGCAGGATGCGACCCTCGACCAGAGCTCGGCTGCGCCCGCCATGTCGCACGATTTTCAACGTACCGCCGCCAACTCCTCTGCCTGTCGCATTAACGCCGGACGATCGATCTTGTCATTGCTAAGGCGTGGAAGCGACTCAAGAAATTCGACTCGCTGCGGAACCTTGAATCTCGACAGCTGAGTTGAACACCAGGCAATGACCTCATCAGCACTGAGACTGGCACCGGGACTCAGGCTCACAAAGGCAAGCGGAACCTGATCCCTCCGCTCGTCGGGGAGGGGAACTACACAACAATTCAGCACTCCGGGCATCTCCCGGATGCACTGCTCCACTTCTTCGGCGGCCACATTCTCTCCGCCGACCTTTAACATCGCCTTCAGGCGGCCAACGTAAGTCACGTAGCCGTCCTTGTCGACACGAGCAAGATCCTGTGTGTGCAACCACCCATCCTCATCGATCGCTGGCTCACCGCCTTCGGGAAGGTGGTAATACCCACGCATGACTAGGCCGCGCAGACACGGTTCGCCCGTCTCTCCAACCGCGACCTCCTCCCCTGTCGATGGATCAACCACTTTGAATTCGACGCCGTCGAGCGGTCGTCCACAGGTGAATCGCTGCTGATCAGCCGAGTCGGTTGGAGCGGTCGAACTATTCCGGCCGTAGGCCTCTGTTAATCCGTATTGGTGGATGATCGTCTGCGCCCCAAATCGGCGCTTGACGGTCTCCCAATGCTCAACAAGTTGGTTCGACATCAGCACCCGTACTGAAAGTGTTCGGTTCTCGCGTTCGAGGACCTCGAGCTGATCTAGTACGACAGCCGCAACTGCGGCGTGGAATGTCGCTCGCTCGCGTTCAACCAACGACACCTCGAGTTCGGCGTCATGGGCCTCACAAAAAATAAGTGTCGCCCCGCGAACCAGTGTGGTCATGAGACCGATGATGCTTCCCCCAACATGGAAGAACGGATAGGCCCCAAACCAACGGTCATTCTCGCCATAGCTCAGCCTGACCGCTAGCAATTCTGATGCTGTAACGAAGCCCCATTGCTCGAGCATCGCACCTTTGGGGGAGCCGCTACTTCCAGAGGTGTACATGATGGTGGCAACGTCATTCGGAGTAACCATGGCAACACTCTCTTGGTGTGCAAGGCTCTCACGATTCGCTTCGCCAGCTTGCACAAGTTCGTGGTAATCAAAGGCGTTTCTATACGCGAACTTGGACCCTTCCCCTTGAACTCGCTGCAAGACAATCACGTTTCGAAGGTCTGGAAGCGCCTCGGAACAAAGGTGCCCAGGGACTGAATCCGACCACTCTGGGCAAATCCTCTGTAGTACCTGCGTAAAGTCAACCTGCCGGAATCTGTCGACGAGAATAAGATGCCGAGCACCTGAATGGCGCAAGACAAATTCAATCTCGCGGTCCTTAGACCAGGTATTGACCGGAATCAAGATAGCTCCGACGCGCAGGATTGCGAGAAGAGACACCACCCATTCGTCAAGGTTGGTCATCATGAGCGCAACCTTGTCGCCTCGAAACACGCCGAGTTCTATTAAGGAATCGGCCAAAGAGTCTGCTCTGTCAACGACTTGACCATACGAGACTCGAGCTTCCTTACCAGTCGAATCGACGGTAATCAGGAACTCCTTGTCGGGAAGCGCGGCAGCAACTTCAAGCAGGCGATCCCATACCGTGCGCTTCTGCCAAGCATCCCCTTTAGCTTGCTGGCTGACTCGGGCGTTCGACAATTGCCTGCACCTCGTCTACTCAAGATTCATAAGGCGGTGGGTGACTGGGTGTCAATAGTAAGCGCACGAGCTGGGGTGGCACACCTCTGATCGGCGGGCCCCTCGGACTGCCAGTCAGTTTTGGGATCTATCTGCGCTGGGCTTTGGCTCCTCATCGGCCCCCACAGGTTTGGATCTCAATTCGTTGAGATCGGCTGGGCTGAATGGTGGGGCGATACGCACAACGCGACGCCGCGTGACCAGGATCGCCCCGACTTCCACCTAGCGGCCGGGTTATCGCCTTGCGAAGCAGGGAGCTATCGGAGTCGAGTCAGACCACCACGGGTTCGAACCTCAGCTCCAGAACTGTTTCGCCATCATCAGACGGTTATCCAGCTGGCGAGTACGACTCGCTGCCGATCTCGTAAGGTAAAGCCCGCGCCTGCACAGTCGCGGCCGCCCGACTAAGCCCCCAAATTTCCTGACGGGAGGACCCACATTATGGAGTACGAGTTCCTGATTTATGACAAACCAGAAGTCGGTATCGCACGCATCACTCTGAATCGACCGGAGACTCTCAACGCAATCCATCTCCCGCTGATGGAGGAGATCCACACGGCTGCGGCCGAAGCTGCCAGCGACGACGGCGTGGCTGTGATCATCTACAGAGGAGCGGGTCGCGCGTTCTGTGTGGGCCGAGATATGAAGTTTGCCGGGAAGCTACAAGCAGAAGATCCCGAGGGGTGGTTTGCCTGGCGGAGGCGTTATCGGGGGTTCGGTCCACAAACTTGGATGCATCCAAAAGCAACGATATCCCAGGTGCAGGGATTCGCACTTGGTGGTGGTCACGACCTGGCAATTTCCTCAGATATCACGATCGCTGCAAACGGCTCCCAGTTGGGCTACCCCGAGGCCCGCTACGGCTTGTTGATGGGGGGCCGGCACGTTTGGAACTGGCTCACAACTCCCAAGAAGGTGAAGGAGTACGTTTTCACAGGACGCACAATTAGCGCAGAGGATGCGGCCGCCTGTGGGATAATCAACCAGGCAGTTCCTCTGGAAGCGCTTGAAGAGACCGTGATGTCGATTGCTCACGACATAGCGATTATGGAACAGCGGAACCCCGGATACATTCAAGCCAACAAGTTCCAGATCAATCAGCGCAATTTAGAGATAATGAATCTCACGACGTTTAACCCTGCGGTTGTCGCGCAGATTCCTAAAGAAGCTGAGTACCTACTCAATTCCAAGGATTCCCAAACTGAATTTTATGACAAGGTGAACACCGAAGGGCTGGATGCGGCAAAGGGAGAGATGCACTCTGGTTTTGAGTCAACCCCGACATCCTGATGACGGAACGCCTTCGCAGCACCTGGTACCACTCTGCTCAGCCACGAAGAAAGAGGGAGGGTCATCCGACCCCCCCTCTTTCTTAGAACGGCAACCTGCGCGCTACTCGCAGCTCGTGACTACCTTTTGTGCCGCTTTCAGGTAGCTCATATCTACAATCTGGCTGTAGCTCAACTGGGATGCTTGAAGATTTAGACCTAGTCCCCAATCCGCAACGTCGCCCAGAGTGTCCTGCCAGTTCGCCTTTGAAATGTACCCGCAGTCGGTATATCTCTGGAACGGCCTGTCCAGCGGAACGGTACTCAGCAAAGCCGGGAACGTGAGTCCGTTGTCAACGGGGGACTGCACCATTGTGGCGGCGACGTCTCGGTTGTTGTGAGCATGAAGATATGCCTGGCCCTCCATGAAGGCCTCCAAGAATCGAACGACCGCAGCTTTATGGGCTTGGAGCACCGACTTCAGCCCATAGATGACGCTAGTCACCAGGTTCTTGGTGCCAACGACTGGTGCCAACGACGGGTCATTCCCCTTGATGAGGACACGTACCTGGCCGTTGGCGATGTAAGAGGGAAAGTTGTCCGACGCCCCCATCGCGGCGTCCAGCTGACCTGATACCAATTCGGCTCCGATCGCGGCCGCCGAAGACAGCGAGACGAGAGTCATTGGCTGCCCGCTGTGCGACTCAATGTAATGGTTTACCGATGTCGCAGTCCCATATGCCGCATTACCAAAGCCCAGTACGCCGACCTTCTTGCCAGCAAGCTCCATCAACGTTTTAAGACCGGTGCTCGCCGGCTTTAGCGAAGAGTTTGCGGGAACGACGACGCCACCGTTGGAATTGGTGTCAAACCAGTCGATGATCGACATTTGGTGTCCCGCCAGCGAGGCGGCAAAAGCAGCAGTGGCAGAATAGGCGGTCATGGTGACCTCGCCGGCGGCGACCGCTGCGCCATCTGTCGCACCTAGATTCTCGACAGTCACATCTACGCCACGCTGAGTGAAATAACCCAGGACTTGCGCCAGATACATTCCTGCATGCAGAGTTGTCACACCCACCGGGTCACCCACGGTTATGTGAGGAATTACGTGCGGGCCGTCTCGCTTCGGCTGCGTCGACGCTGATGCGGCACCTGGCGCTGCAATCGTCAACCCTAGGAGACCCGAAACTGCAAACAAGATACCCGCTGTGCGAGCGCCCATCTTCACCGAACGGATTCGTTTTGATACTTCCATAAGCGTGATAGCCCTCCCTCGAAGTTCGCGATTATTGGCTCGCTTGGCGCGTCACGTCAAGCCACGTGCTCCGCTCAGCGCCAATTTGAATCGCTCGAATCGGCTCGATTCGGTAGAGCCGCTGCCTTCTACAAAACAAATATCGAGCTCGAGATGACAGGGCCCGAGCTCTATTCACTGCGGCGTGTCAAAACAGTGCTTGCAGCAATGTAGATCGCCACTCCCCGTCATCTTGAGAGCCCAGTACTCCAATGTAAGCACGTTGGTTGCGCACACTGTGAGGTAGCCACCTGTGCGGGAGCCGACCTAACTACCGCGATACCAAACGTTCGTCGGGGCGAGATCAGAGCCATCGGATCCTGGTCGCCGATCGGTGATTCGCGAATCCTCCGAACGTCACAATGGAGTGATCGCTCTCAGGCTTATGAGTCTTCGCATCTTCGACTACATGTCTGGATTTTCCTGTGCAGACCGCCATCTGACCAAGTGCCCAGCTGCGGCGTCGGGGGCGTGGGGGCGTTCTTGCAAGTCGGAAGGATTAGCCAGCGGCTCAGACTCCCATCGGCGTTTCGCAACCACGGGTGAACTATTAGCCCGGTCGATTCAATGTGCCTCCGTGGTTCAACCTCCCGGCCACCCAGCCCGCTGCGCGAAGGCTCGCTCCCGTTTCACTGGCCAGTGTGTAGGTGATGCAGCATTCGAAACCCATCTCGCGCGCGATCCGCTTAACAGCTCCGTAAAGTTTTGAACAGACATTGGGTATCCCGTCCGAGCAGAGCCGAGTAATTTCGCAAACTCTGTACTGATCGACATGACGAGATACGGGCCGACCAATTGCCGCAACCCCGTGCAAGACGTTCTCCGGGTCGATCACACCAATGGAAAATCTGTGGCCTACTACGGCTCCATGGTGGCGGTGGTACTTCGTAACAAACGCATTGGCTTCTCGGAGAGTTAGCGGAATGATTCGCCGATAATCCCGCTGCCTGCGGCCGATAGGTCGCGAGCCGCCAATAGAGATCGGCAGGATGAGCTGTTCCATTTTCGACCCTAACCCTTTGAGCGAAATCGGGGGTCGAATGGATCGACGAGGCGCAACAGCGCGCCGCCGATCGTAGGAGGCAGCTGTATCAGTCTTGGCGATATCCGTGGCGCCTATGTCCGAGCACGGTAAACACGAGCCGGGCACAGTTCACGGAAGTGGAGGCGAAGGACTCGAACCCCTTGACTGCCAGGGAGGTCGGAAGAGTCCACGAGCGCCAACAGAGATCCACTAATGCCATTTGAGCAGGACCTCTCGTCCACTGCGATCCGTGCTCATCGACTTGGATCTGAGTTCTTGGCTACACGAATGGCTACACGCCGAGGCTACACGCCGACCGACCAGCACTGGGGTCCTGATCCTTCAAAACGCAGGAACGCCGGTACGCGTCACCCCTGGCCAGGGAGTGACATCTTCGAGCGTCTGTTGGCCTCATGGAAGACGCTTCCTCGTTGCCACGCACTTGGCAATTCATGCCCAGTAGTCAGCCTGCACCCACGCCTGTCATCAGCTGTTCAATCGACACTCTTCGAATTGAGTAGCGAGTTGCACAGCCACCAAGTGACTATCTATCCACGCGTTAGCTGACCCAAGGTGGACCGTCAGCCCATTGTCAAAGGGCGCTGCCGCGTTCCTGTGACCGCCCCCACTCAAAAAGGAGACCTACGCCCTCGCGATGCTGCATCCGGACCGACGACTGACCGAGACGCTTCGTTGCACGCCAACTTATTTAGACGTGGCGACATTCATCTCTCCTCAACGGCGCCGGGCCGTCTATGGTGCCGTGTTCGACGCCTTCCCGAGTCTTACACGGTCCTGGTGGTAACCTGGCCCCCAACATGCTTATCGCGTAGATATCGCTTAGCGCTCCATTCGTCGAGCCACGAATCCGGCTGATTTACTCTGTAGTCTGGAACCGGAGCCCCGTCCTTAAATGATTGCACATACTTGTCCACTTGTTGGCGGGAGTACTCCGGATAGAAATTAAACGCGCGAGTAAGCGTAGCGATCAGCCAGTAGATACATATTTCCATCGCATAGTCCACCGCGCCTGACTCTCCGAGCCGAGTCTCCATGGCAGCCCAAGTTTCGAGATTCATGGTTCTTCGCTCTACTCGGCGAATAAACTCTGTAAGAAGACGCTCGTCGGGGCTAAGATCCCACTCGCGACCTTCATGCAGCGCCTCAATCGCCTCTAGTCGCACGCCAACGGCTAGAGCGTCCGCAACGTGCGTCCGCTGACAGTAAGAAATGCCTAGATCGACGTAAAACACCTGATTAACCCACTCCCGATCCGCGTGTGAATAGGTATCCCTGTGATCGGCGCGCAGCCGGATATGAGCTCCAAGACTCGCAATGTGAAATGCTATCTCGGGACTGTGTAACAGCTGTCCATACGGTACTGCCCTCTTCTCCGGATCGAGGTAAATGCTGTCCGGCCGATGCTTTCCATCCCAGGAATTGATTTCTCCTGTATATAACGCCTTCTCGGGACCCTCGGCGAGTTCTGATATTTGCGCTAGGAGTTCAAGCCGTTCCTTCGACCTCAGACGGCCTCGACCTACGATGGCATCCCAAAATACAACCTCATCTTCAGCTAATTCACTCCGTTGTGGTTGCCTCGGCGGCCAGGTCATTCAGTTAGCCTTTCCCTCACAGTAGTAATGGACGGTGACATCAATGCGCTGAAAATTCCACTCCATCTATTCTTCTCGGGGTTTGTTCATTTCGAATCCACGACGTCCTCGCGATTAGCTAAAGAGCAAATGAAAACGGAGTTCTCGGAACTCTCAGGCTCTCCGCTTCTGATTGGAGCACGCCGGTTTCACTCAGCCGCTCCGGCTGAGAGCTCAGCGACTCGGTTGAGAGAACGCGCTGCGGCCCAAGGCCCAGGCTGGACAATGTCAGGGCATTTGAACCTGTCTGGGATGACCAACCGCCTCACCTGGCCTCTCTAGTCCCTCTCTCCAGCACGCAAGATCCCATTGACCATCCGAAGTTGTCAGTTCTCACTGTGTTAGCATACAATATAGCATCTGTCTCACCCGCCGGGAGTTCTTCGTTGTCACCTGCTCCGCCGTTAGATGGCCTGCGCGTCCTGGATTTCACGCACGCGGCCGCCGGTCCTTTCGCGACGATGTTCCTCGCGGACCTGGGCGCTGACGTGATCAAGGTCGAGAGGCCGGGTCGTGGAGACGGAGCGCGGCACATGGGAACGCCAATGCGCGGACCTCTCGACAGCGACTATTACCTCTCGCTCAATCGAAGTAAGCGCAGCCTCTTACTCGACCTGTCGTTACCGCGAGGGTGCGAACTAGCACGAGACCTAGCCGACGCCTCGGACATCGTGATCGAAAATTTTCGACCAGGTGTCATGGAGCGTTTAGGTCTCGGCTTCAACGACTTATCCAAAGGTCGGGTGGGTCTTATCTACTGCTCCTTATCAGCGTTCGGCCGCGAAGGTCCATGGCGGGACCGGCCGGCAAACGACATCATCATGCAGAGCGTGACCGGACTTATGGCCATCACGGGAGAAGTCGGAGGCGCGCCAGTCCGCATTGGGGCACCCGTTAGTGATTACGCGACCGGTTTGTTTGGCTTAATCGGCATCCTTGCGGCTCTGAACTGCAGAGAGGAATATCCGGAGGGGCAACATGTCGACGTTTCGATGTTGAGCAGCAGCATTGCGTTGATGGCGAACTATGTTCCATCGGTCATAACCCTCGGCAAGGAGATCCCGCGTCTCGGGCGTGGGCACGCTCAAATCGTTCCTTACCAAGCGTTTGAATGCGCTGATGGGGAGTACTTGATGGTGGGAGCCTTTACGAACGGCTTCTGGCGGAGATTGTGCGGTGTGATCGACAAAGACGCATGGGTGAACGATGAGAGGTTCGCAACCAATGCGGCGCGCGTGAACAATCGCGAATATCTCCTGGGGGAATTGGACAGCATATTCCGTACGAGAACCTGCGGCGATTGGAGCGCTCGTCTCGACAAAGCCGACGTGCCTAACAGTCCGGTGCTTGAACTCCATCAGGCGTTGCGCACAGAACAGGCTGTTCACGCACAGGTGATCGAACGAATTACTAGTGGAGACGACATCGTGGATACCGTTCGGTGTCCAATCAATTCGGATGCATGGAGTCTGCGTAGATCCTCGATGCCCCCCACGATGGGCGCGAATTCGGAAGAAGTATTGCGCGAGATCCTCGGTCTGGATGATCGTGCGATCGCTAACGCCGTCAATAGTGGAGCGGTCGGCGTAGAAACTCGCAGCGGATGAGGCGCTCTGTCGGCCGCTCAGTACTCGCGGCGGTCGCCACAGATTTACGGCTGTATTACTAAGAGAGAATCTAATGGTCACCTATGTCAGCTGATAGGGCGCGAGGTCCCGTGCTCGCCGGCTTACGCGTTCTGGACGTCAGTCATCAGTATTCAGGCGCGCTTGCGGCGAGCCTTCTCGCAGACCTCGGCGCTGACGTCATAGCCGTCGAGCATCCAAGTCGTATGACGATTCGCACGATGCTTCCCCGCAAAGGCGAATCCCTGTGGTGGAAAGTCGTAGGGCGCGGCAAGCGAGCGATCACGCTAGACATGGCCTCTCCGACAGGGCGCGACATGTTCCTTAAGCTTGCCCATAATTTTGACGTTATCATCGAGAACTTTCGAGCTGGAACGCTTGAACGTTGGGGTCTTGGTCCGGAGGATCTTGAGCGCGCCGGTGTCAACGTCGTGCTTCTGCGGATCAGCGGATTCGGGCAGACGGGACCGTATCGCGACAGGCCCGGCTTCGGCACGATCGCCGAAGCAATGAGCGGTTTCGCATATCTCAACGGGGAGCGTTCTGGCCCTCCCATGTTTCCGTCCACAACGCTGGCTGATGGAGTCGCTGGCCTCTTTGGCGCCTTTGGAGCGCTCAGTGCACTCTGGAATCGCCAGCGCGATAATTCGCCGTCGCTAGGCGTCGAAGTCGTGGATATTGCGCTGTTCGAAGGGCTATTCCGCCTGATCCCCACCCAGATCGCGACGTACGACCAGCTAGGCGTCATCCCGATCCGGCCTGGAAACAAGCTGACGAGCCACGGCGTGCTGCGCAATTTGTACCGATCATCTGATGACCGCTATCTCTGCATGAGCGCCGTTGGTTCGGTCGCCATCGGGCGGATCCTTATGGCAGTTGGAGCCACGAATCTTGTCGCGGAGCTCGACGCTGGAGTGATGTCCGCGGAACCTGCTCTTGTCGAGGAATTCCTAAATCGCTGCGACGCACAAGTCGCGCAGTGGTCGAGCACCACGCCGTTCGAGATCATGACAAAAGCCTTGCAAGCAAACGACGCAGTTTTCCTTACGGTGTACAACGCAAAAGACATCGTCGATGACCCACAGTACGCGGCGAGAGGAGATCTAGTGAGTGTGCCCGACGGCGAGGACGGAGTGATCCTGATGCAAGGTGTCGTGCCCAAATATCCCGCTCGCCAGCACGATGTGCCGCACGCCGGACGACCCAAAGCGAGCGACAATTCAGCCGTTTATCGCGAATACCTGCACCTCGACTCCGACGAACTCGATCGGCTGCACGATCAGGGAGTGGTGTAGTGCTGTCCGAAACGCGGCGTATTTAAAGAAGATGATCGAGCTTGAGTTCGACGGCAAGATCGCACTAGTTACGGTCGACGTCCCAGCTACAAGGAACGCCCTTAACGTCGAATTGGCGCACCAACTGGTGGGGGCATGCGACGAAATCAACAAGAACACCGCCGTAGGCGCCGCCGTAATAAGAGGAGCGGGTTCAGATTTTTGCTCTGGCGCTGAGCGCGCTCTCCTCGATGATGTCGGTAGCGATCCCATCGAACTGGATCGCTACGAGTGGCTCGGAGATATCTATCGCGCGTTCACTCGGTTCGGGCAACTCGAGGTGCCAACAATTGCTGCCGTCCGAGGTGCTGCCGTTGGCGCAGGATTCAACCTGATGTTGGCTGCTGATCTACGAATCGTCGCGAAGGACGCCCGATTGATCAGTGGCTTTCTCGCGATTGGGTTGCACCCCGGCGGTGGTCACTTCTCTCTGCTCGCAGACCGGGCTGGCACCGAAGCGGCCGCCGCGATTGCAATCTTCAGTGAAGAAATATCCGGCACTCGAGCGGCCGAACTCGGCTTGGCGTGGATGGCAGTCTCATCGGAACAGGTCGACGAACGCGCTACCACTCTGGCGCACAGGGCAGCGCAAGACCCAACGCTCGCTCGAATGATGCGGGCGTCCCTGCGTGCTGAACTCGGCCCCCCGCCACTTCCTTGGTCAGCGGCGGTAGAAGTCGAGCGAGCCCCGCAGTTGTGGTCACTTCGCCGCCGGGCAGATAAGCGAGCGTCCGCTCTTATTGATAACCGAAGGGCATGAGACATTGACTAACACAACTTCATCGTACGGCAGCATAACTGAAGCTGGCATCGAACAGCTTCGGTCCCGAATAGGAATCATATATCCGATCGAAGAACCCTATATTCGATATGTCAACAGGGACAGCATTCTCCACGTATGTCGGGCCATAGGTGACCAGAACCCTCTCTACGTCGACTCCGAGTACGCGCGTCGATCACTCCATGGACGCTTGATCGCCCCTCCAGCTCTCTTCTACGGTGTCGCGTGGGGAAGTTGGGATCTGCGGCGGGGCGAGGGTCTAGCAGGTGTGCACGGACTTCACTCCGGCGACCATTGGTGGTATTTCCGCCCAGTGCTGGACGGCGATGAGTTACACGCCACCAAAAAATTAATAAAGGCCGATCCGATGTCGGGCCGACTGGCGGGTTCCGCGATGCTTATGCAAGTCCGGGAGATCGATTATTTCAATCAACGCGACCAACTTGTAGCTCGTCAACATATGCCGGTCATTCGTGCCGAAAGGGAGGAATCGAAGAAGCGGGGGCGGTATGCAGACGTTCGGCCCGCGACGTACACCCTCGACGAGATCGCTCGAATAGACGACGAACTTGCAGGCGAGACAGCCCGAGGGAGCAACATCCGCTACTGGGATGACACAACCGTGGGCGATAAGGTGCCGCCGATAGTGAAAGGGCCCCTCACCTTGCCTGACTTAATGACCTGGCTGCAGGGAATCGGATCACCTCACCTTCGATCGGGCAGATATTGGCTCGACTATCGGCGTGCGCATCCGAAAGTTGCTGTCCTCGATCCGATTTCTGGGATCCCTCAAGCGGTAGAACGAGTGCACTGGGATCCCTTCATGGCCGCAGAGATCGGGATGCCATCAGCCTACGATTACGGGTCACAACGTGGCGCGTACGCGACTTATTTCATGACCAATTGGATCGGGGATGACGGCTGGCTAGTCGAACTCGAGTGTCAATACCGGGGAATGTTCTTCCTCGGAGACGTCATGCGCACTCAAGGTGCGGTGTCGAGCAAGTGGCTCGACGATTCAACCGGACTCGGGCTTATAGAAGTTGATTTCCATTCAGTTAACCAGCGGGGCGAGGACATCATGCCTGGACGGGCAGTTGTCGCACTGGCACGCCGAAACTCGGGCCCGCTCACTTTTCCGGTTAAATCTGACTCGCGTGAATGATCTTGGTCATGTGTCGTCCCGACTTTCGGAAAAGATCCTCAATCTGTTCCAGTTCCCTGGGCTTCCCACCGTTCAATTGCATCCACCGATTTCCCACGGTGCCGAACCATCACGTCGACCGCACCGGCGATGTCGCGTGCTTCAAAACGAATTATCAGCTGCTCGTGATCATCGTGAGACGCTTCGCTGTTAATACCAGCGAAGGTATAGGGCGCCGCCAAGTCCCAGAGATGATCCAGGAACCATATGAGTTGTGCGCTCTCTGCACGCCGAAATGCCACGAAATGGAAGTCGCGATTGAGTGCAAGATAATCCCGACGCGAGTCCCGTGCCTTCATGCCTTTCATCATGTCGGCGAGCCGCCGCATCTCTGTGATGTCGGCTTCGGTGAGGTTGGGGACAGCGAGTACAAACGCCTCGCGTTCAAGGATTGCACGCCAGTGATAAATGTCTCTGATCTCGTCAGATGAGAGTGGCCGAACGAAGAACCCGACCCGCGGTCGGTGCTGGATATAGCCGGAGGACGCTAGCGACATGAGGGCTTCGCGCACGGGTATGTGGGACACGCCGAGCTCGGCTGCGAGCTGGCTCGCAGACAACTTGTCTCCCGGGCCGAGGACCCCGGAGACGACTGCCTCCTTGACGCGCCGTTCGATGTGGGCCACCCATGCCTCTGGGATAGCACCGTCACGATGATGCGAAAGAACTGGCAATTACCTCACCCCAGGGTGTTCGAAAAATGACCGAGTGCTCGTATCCGGACGCGTGCGTACAGCGGCGCATGCTCTAATCGTGGGTCCCCTCTCAGGAGTACGAGTGATCGAAATCGCCGGCCGCGGCCCTGGGCCATTCGCTGGAATGATGTTGGCGGACATGGGAGCCGACGTGATCCGCGTAGATCGACCGGGCGCGCCCACGCATTCGCGCATGGATCCGAAGCTGGAACTAGTCAATCGCGGCAGGCGATTCGTCATGGTAGATCTAAGTCACTCTAGCGGGCGTGAGATTATTCTACGCATGGTTGACAATGCACACGTCCTATTCGAGGGGTTTCGACCTGGAGTCGTTGAGAGGCTTGGGATCGGTCCTGACGATTGCCTAGCTCGCAATCCGCGTCTCGTCTTTGGCCGCGTGACGGGTTGGGGCCAGCATGGCCCGCTGGCTCATGCACCGGGCCATGACATCAACTACATCGCTCTCGCCGGCGTGCTCGGTGCGATCGGACGAAAGGGCGGACCTCCCGCTCCCCCTCTGAATCTGCTAGGTGACAATGCGGGCGGCGGGATGCTTCTCGCCTTTGGTCTGTTGTGCGCCCTCCTTGAGTCGCGGGTTTCTGGCCAGGGTCAGGTCGTGGACGCATCAATGCTGGATGGGGCATCGCTGCTTATGACACTCATCCACGGTCGACAACTGATGGGCCTATGGTCCGACGAACGCGGCAGTAACCTCCTCGACTCCGGCTATCCGCTCTATGACGCCTACAAAACACGAGACGGGAAATACCTAACCGTCGGTGCTATCGAACCAAAATTCCGGGACGAATTAGTCTCAAAGCTGGGGATTAACACGGCAGATTTGAGGGGCAGCTCACGAGACGTGTCATGGCCCGAACTGAGGCACCGTTTAGAGACCGCATTCGCCTCGAAGACCCGAGACGAATGGGACGAACTTCTCCTAGGAACTGAAACATGTTATGCGCCCGTTCTCACTCTGAGTGAAGCAAGGCAGCACCCACACAGCGTCGCTCGATCAAGCTTCGTTGAAATCGACGGAGTGCCTCAACCGGCGCCAGCCCCTCGCTTTAGCCGGAGTGTTTCAGAAACACCTCGACCTCCCGCGCCACCCGGCGCAAACACGGAGGAAGTGCTCAGACAGTTGGGCTTTGACGAGGACGAACTCGCTCAATTACGAGAAGATGGAATAATAAATTAGTCCCCATGGGCCTGGCGGCCACCCTTGACCGATGAAATGCTCGCGGTGGCTGTCGGGCGCGGTCGTCGAGTTTTTCCTTGCAGCCGAGAGCGCGTAATTAGTCTGACGCAAGGACCGTGGAGGACCTCCGACTGTCGCTGCGAGCACGAACCCTAGATTTCGCTTCGCCAGGTCCTTCCCCGACAGCCTCCTGACTATTTGACGGAGGTGATGGTGATGAAACGGATCAGAGATCGGGTCGCCGGGCTCGACGTCCATCGGGACACGGTCGTCGCGTGCTGCCGCATCGTCGATCCCGATGGTGAGGTCGAGGTGACGAAGCAGAGCTTCGCCACGACTCGCAGGGGGCTCGGCGAGCTCGCGGGGTTCCTCTCCGGCGCTGCGGTCCGCACCGTGGCGATGGAAGCGACTGGCGTCTATTGGAAGGCTCCCTACTACACCCTCGAGGGACTGTTCGACGAGCTGTGGCTGTGCAACGCGCAGCACGTGAAGAACGTCCCCGGCCGAAAGAGCGACCTCTCCGACGCGGAGTGGCTGGCCGATGTCGCGGCGCACGGCATGGTGCGTCCCTCGTTCGTCCCGCCGCCCGAGATCCGCGAGCTGCGCGAGATCACCCGCTACCGAAAGACCCAGACAGATGCCCGCGCCCGCGAGATCCAGCGCCTGGAGAAGGTCCTCCAAGACGCCGGCATCAAGCTCACCTCGGTCGCCTCGGCGGTCTGGAGCGCCTCCTCGCGCGAGATGATCGAGGCGCTCATCTCCGGGGTCCGCGACCCCGCCGTCCTGGCCCAGATGGCCAAGGGGGTGATGCGCAAGAAGATCGACCGTCTGGAAGAGGCCCTCTCGGGGCACTTCGGCGATCACCACGCCATCGTCTGCCGACAGATCATCGACCACATCGACTTCCTCGACGCCTCGATCGGAGCCCTCACCGAGGCGGTGACGAGCAGGCTCGCCCCTTTTGAAGCGGCGGTCGCCATCGTGACCTCGGTGCCGGGGATCTCGAGGAGGACCGCGGAGGTGATCGTCGCCGAGACCGGCGCTGACATGAGCCGGTTCCCCACGCCCGGCCAGCTCTGCGCCTGGGCGGGTATGGCACCGGCGAGCTACGAGTCCGCGGGCAAGCGCCGGCCGGTCGGCACGCGCCACGGCTCGCAATGGCTGCGGCGCGCCCTCATCGAAGCAGCCCGCTCCGCGGCGCGCACCAAGAACAGCTACTACTCGGCCCAATACGCGCGCATCGCCCGTCGACGAGGTCCGAACAAGGCGGCAGTCGCCGTCGCGAACTCGATGCTGTTCACCCTCTGGCACCTGCTGAGCAACGGTCAGGTGTTCGAAGACCCCGGCGCCGACTACTTCGAGCGTCGTCACGATCCGATCGTCGAGGCGAAGCGACTCGCGCGGCGGATCGAGGCGCTCGGATTCGACGTCAGCCTGATCGAGAAGGCCGCATAACCCTTCAACCCACCGACAACTTCAGTCGTTCTGCCGGGCAGGGGCCTCGACGCGCGCGCCCAAGTCATTGTGCGGGGAAGGCATTTCACCCTAGATGGAATGACCTCTGGAACCATCACGCGGTCTCGGGCCTCCCTGTCAGCTTGGCAAGTCGAGACTCGAATCTTCCGCGACGCTTCAGTTGGCGTCCCATGGCGTGGTGTAAATCTCGCAGAGGGCCCACCACGTAGCTTCGCTCTTTAGTGACTTCCCTCAATATTTAACCCCCATAACTGGCGTCGTCCTCCTTCTGCGCTCGTCCCGCCGACATCGCTCGGTTCCAGCCACGTTTGGTCAACCGATCCCTGAATGCTCCACGTAACTTGCCACGCGGCAGATTCAAGCCACCAAAGAGTTCGTGGGAATCGCGGTCTGTGGGATCGTGGCCCAGCAACTCGGTGGGAACACTCAATCCAAGATGTGCGTTTACAACATCCAAACGCGACAGGGCCTCAGACTTGGAGGAAGCGTAAACAAGCCGTCCCCTATTTACGACGTAGACCCAATCCGCAATCTCAAGCGCCCTCACTGCATTTTGATCTACGATAACTAGTGCGACGCCCGTTTCGGCGATTGTCGAAATGTGAGCAAACACTTCTGCAACCATCGCTGGCGCCAAGCCAATCGTTGGCTCGTCCAACAGAAGAACACGCGGCTGGCGCACGAGGGCGCGACCCATGGCAAGCATCTGCTGCTCACCACCGCTAAGCATGCCGGCTCTAACGGCATACTTAGTGACCAATCGAGGAAACAGAATCTCGACCCTCGCGAGCCCTTCATTTCGCATAGTGCGGGATTGCCCGTACGCGCCGAGCAGCAGATTCTCATGCACTGTCATCTCGCGAAAGAGCCCGCCGCCCTGTGGAACCTGAATAAGACCCTCTTGCGCTCGTCGATACGTCGAGAACCGGCTTACATCTTTCCTGTTCAGGACCACAGTCCCGGATACCTCTCCTTCGCCACAAATTCCACGAAGCGCGCTCGATTTGCCGGCACCATTCGGTCCAAGTAGGGCGGCAACCTTCCCGTCACTAAGCGTTAAGTCAAACCCACTAATCCCTAAAATGCCTCCATAACTCACCTTCAGATTTCGGACTGCCAACACAGCCGACGCAGCCACCTCAGTGCCCTGACTAGCTGCCAACATATGCTGAAATTACTCTGCGATCGGCAAATGCATCGCTAGGAGGGCCCTGATAGATCTCAATGCCTGCATCCATCACGACAACACGGGACGCTATGCGTTGGATAAATCCGAGATCATGATCGACGATAACTACAGCGCAACCTCGTCGTGCTTCGTCACGAAGCAATCTTTCGATTCCGAGAATATGGGCGTGGCTCACGCCTGCGGTTGGTTCGTCGACTAAGAACAACTTTGGCCGTCCTGCTGCCACCCTTGCCAGTTCAACCTTCCTCCGCGTTCCGTAAGACAAGTAGCGAATGGGCCAATCCTCAAACTCTTCGATATTGAGCGCACGAAGGATATTCACGATGCTGCTTGTTTCGCATGGGTCCGAGGGTGAAGTTTTGGACGACCGTAGCGCACCTGCTTGAACGTTTAGGCGGACACTGGAGGAGTCAACCAGTCTTACCTGTTGGAAGCTGCGACCTATACCCAACCGAGCGCGACCCCAAGCGGGGACGTGACTTATATCTGATCCGTCGAATCGAGTGGATCCGCTACCTGGCGCCGTGAACCCGCTGATCACGTTGAGGAGAGTTGACTTTCCCGCGCCGTTCGGGCCGACTACTCCGCAAATTTCCCCAGCTCTGACTGACAGCGCAACTGCATTGAGGATCTGCAGGCCACCGACTTGAACCGTTAGGTTGTCGCACTGCAGCAACTCGTGAGAACCTGCAGGATGCGCCGGCTGCTCCGCGATTACGTCGAAATCACGCAAATAAGTCGGCTGTCGATCCAACACGGTTCCTGCCGCCGTACGTGCGACGGTAGCCCAAATCGCCTGCTCCGAACTCCCCATCGCAACCGGCGACGGCCCTACTCGAACTGTTCTGTCGCCGAGCCGCCACTTTGATTCCTCCGACATTCTCGCACGGTGTAATCCTCGGCGCGTCGCAATCCTGCCAACCAAGCCCTCGGGCAGCAGCAGTACCACGATCAAAAGTATCGAACCCGTAGCGACATCGCTCCATACCCCAAATGGCTCTAGCCATTGGGGTATGAGCGTGAGGAAGCAAGCTCCCGCTAGCGGCCCGAGCCATTGGGAGGACCCACCAAGGAGAACCATCGCAATAACGAGGATCACGGTCGAAAAGGAGTAGGCGTCAGGGGACACGAACCCGTACCAAAACGCGGTCAAAGCCCCTTGCAAGGCAGCAACTGAGGCCGAAATCATAAAGAGGACCGCGATATTGAGATTTACATTGATACCGACACTCAGTGCCAAGCGCTCGTCCGATCGCTGCAAGATCATTCCAATCCCCCACCGGGAGCGGGAAACGAGCCAGAAGCCGAGTATCACGACAGCAACACATGGAGCTAATACGTCCAGCCCTGCGACGATAGGTAGCCCTGCAATCCCGTCTGCGCCGTGCGTCAGCGACTGGAAGTTAACGAGCAGATCTTGGAATATTGCGGCAACAGCGATAGTGGCTATAGCGAGGTAAACGCTAGTTACCCTCATCAACAGGACCGCCAACGGTAGAGCCAGAAGCGCGCTCGTGCCTATCGCGAGACAGATGCACCACAAAGGTGGCAAATGAAACCGGCTCCACATGATGGCAGAGATATAGCCGCCGAGACCCGAGAAGGCGATGAAAGCGACATTCAGACGCCCAATGCTGAAGACGGCGTAAGCGCTGTAAGCCAACAACACGTTCAGCATGAGAATATCGACGAGCGCTACCGATAGCGTCAAACCAAAGAACGTCATGTTCGAACAATGGCTGGCTTGCCGAGGAGACCTTGGGGCCTGAACACTATTACGAGCACCAGGAGAGCGAAGGCCAGAATTTCGCCCCAATTGCCACTCGAATAGAAATTCCCAATCGATTCAACTATTCCCAGAGCAATGGCTGCTATCAAGGTCCCAGGCACACTCCCAATCCCACCCAGCACTACGATGATGAAGCCGAGAAACAGCAGATTGTCACCAGTGTCGTAACTAACCCCGGCGAAGGCCATAGCTAGGAGAGCTCCCGCGAGGCCCGCTAATCCGGATGACACCATCGCGGTACCGAGCGAGTACCTATTCACATTGATGCCGAGCAGCGAGGCCGCTCTGTGATCACTCGCGATGCCGCGTACGGCGCGGCCCGGCTGGGTAAATTTCAATACCACTGCAGCGAGGAGTATTAACACGATTGAGAGTGCGAAGGCAATTACGTACATAACTCCGACCCTCAGCGCTCCGAGTGAGACAGCAAATGTCGGATATGATCCAAAGGGAAATGACCAGGTCTGTGCTTGCGTAAAGTGCGTGATCAAATCGCGCCCCACAAGCACAAATGCAAGCGTTGTAAGCATCGTTCCAGTTTCCATGTCGCCACCGAAGACTTTTCCACGGCGAAATGGCCGAATCGCCAACATCTCAAGCGGAATACCTAGGCACATTCCCGTAAATGCGCCAACTACAAGAAGTGGCGCTGCGCTCCAACCGGTCATTCGAGCAACTTCAATTGCGACGAATGCGCTAGCGGTGAGGATCGTTCCATGTGCAATATTGAACACTCGCATCGCACCCAGAAGCACCGACAGCCCGACCGAAAACAGCGCGTAGACGCCGCCCACCAAAATGCCGCTAATTATGACGCCTAACAGCACCATCTCTAAATACCAGCTCCATTGCACGATGCACGTCTTGAAGTCTCGTACCGAGCGTTCATAGCTGCCGTTCGAAGGATCCCAGGTGCGCTGCACTTCCATTTGCGAGATAACACCGACGCGCCGTCCCCCTAGTCGCCTGCGCGACGCCTAAGAAGTAGCAACGCGTGGTGTTGACCCCTCTAGCGAACTATCAAGATCGAGTTTCCACTTCGTCTACCCGAATTTCTCATACCACAGAGTTGCCCGGGCAACTCTGTGGTATAAGCCCATCCAACGTTCGAATCGCTCAGCCGCTAGTGGGCGGTTTGAGCAGGCGCTGAAAGCCAGCCGCATTTGTAATCTCGATCACCCCGCCTGGCGAGACGGTTCGAGCGTCTCCGTGGGGACCTTCAAAACGCAGTGGACCCTGCGCGCCCGCCAGTTGCGTGCCTTTTTGCGCAAGAAGACCCTTCTCGATCAACCCGCGTGCCTTAGCGGTCGAAGACTCGGCCACTTTCGCGGCCCCTTCCGTGTTGATCGCCGTCAGCACTCTAAGCATCGCGTCGTATCCAGTAGCAGAGTTAACGGTTGGCTCCGTATTGTATTTGAGCGCGTAGGCCTTAGTGAACGCCTTCGAAGACGGATATGTGAACACGGTCGCGAAATTAGTAGGCAACAGCAATTGGTCGATGACGCCGCCCAACGTCAGAACCGATGTGATGTAGTCGTCATTTGTGCCAACAACCTGAGTGGTCAATCCGTCCGATCTCAACTCAGTGATGAAGGTACCCAGTTGGCTCGCTCGGACGTCCGCGATGACGACACCAGGGTTCAGCTGCGCGATCTTTTCCACTTCAGTCGTGAACGTCGTATCGGTGGCCCCGGCAGCGTATGTCCCCACCAGGTTCATGTGATATTCCGCGATCGCGCTCTGAAAGCTGTCTTGAATAGAAACCAACGTTGGAACGCTCGGCTCGTCAATCATGTACACGTTATTGAGCCCCTTTGAATGAAGAACCTGAAGGGCCTTATAGGTGTAGTACCCCGACGGCACTGCGGATCCGAACGCGTACGTGGGCGCGACCAACTGCGCATCCCCACCGTCGGTCGTAAAGACCGTAGGAGTCTTCGCTGGGTCTATTAACGGGTACACGGCAAGACCGACCACTGAGAAGCACGGCCCGATCACCGCATCAACGTTTTCCCCGATAAGTGTGCGATAGCCCAGAGCGCCGTCCGCGGGTGTTGATTGATCGTCTTGGACAATCAATTTGAACGAAGCCGCTCCCTTAAATCGCGCAATTGCGAGCTTTATCGCCGGAATTTCATTGAGGCAAGCAGACGCTGAGGTTCCTGTCTCTGACTCAAGGACGCCGATTCGGATAGTCCTCTGGGACTTCGATGCGCCGACAGTTGACTGTGTTGCTCCTACTAGGACAGGAGTTGCCAGGACAGTCAATGCTGCGACTACCAGAATGGAGATGCGCCAGTTCTTCCTCATATTCCCCCCGTTGGTTCGTTTGGACCCCGGATTGAGTCAGCGTGTCGCGGTTACGATATAGTATACTATCTCGCGGCGCCGTGGAAGACCCCGCGCGGTGGGTCTTCTTTTGTCCAAGGCTTCGATTGCTCACGGAGCGGTGAAGTGACTCCTACGGGTAGGGCGGCGATCTAGTACGGCCGCTCGATTGCGTCGTCGTTTGGACGAGGCGAGTGAGTGCCATCGACAACGCCGAGTCGGTTTCTGAACTGCGACTTGACAGCGTTGAGCTGGATTACATCGTGACCGCTGGCGGGCGTCGCCGAGCACCTCGATCGGACGCGGAGGGGCTTCCGGGCTCCTAATCACAAGACGACGCGGTCCCGGAGGATTTCCCGCACCGGTCTCTCATGTTCGGCCTCGAGCTTGGCTCGCGAGAGCCATAGGTCCGAAATTCCATGATCGCGTCCCACCAAGAAGTGTAAATCCGCCGATTGCCAGATCCATCACTTTGATGACTTTCTCGCCGAACACTTCTCCGAGCGAGCCACCAAAGACACTGAAGTCCTGAGAGAAGACGCACACAGGCCGGCCATCGATAGTCCCGGTCCCAGTGACCACTCCGTCACCGTAAGGGCGGTTGGCTGACATTCCATAGGCCGTTGAGCGGTGCCGAGCGAACATGTCGAGTTCGCGAAGCGAGTTCTGGTCGAGAAGGTATTCCAGGCGCTCTCGGGCAGAGAGCTTCCCTACGGAGTGCTGGCGCTTCTCGGCGCGCGCCTCGATCTCGTCGTGTAGCTCCGCTTGTCGGTCCTCGAGTGCAGCGATCTTCGCAGCAGTACGACCAACAGCTACCGATGGAGGTGACGGATCCCCGTTAGTCATCTCACCCTTCCCGGTCGACACAACCTACTTTTGTGCATCTTCCACGATCATCGTCGCAAGGACCGGGGTGGAGTCCTACCGAGAATATTCTGCTCGCCCTACCTGCGGCTACTCCGATCTGATCAGGTCAAGCGCTCGATAATCAGTGCGTTTGCCATACCGCCGCCTTCGCATATCGTCTGCAGGCCGTATCGGCCGTTGCGACGCTCAAGCGCGTTGAGAAGTGTCGACATGAGCTTGGTTCCACTCGCGCCGATCGGATGTCCCAGGGCAATTGCGCCGCCGCCGACGTTGACCTTGTCCATGTCTGCGTCAACTTCCTTGCTCCAAGCAAGCACAACCGGGGCAAATGCTTCATTCATCTCGACGAGGTCAATAGCATCGAGCCTGAGGCCCGCGCGTTTCAACACCGCCCGCGTGGCTGGAATCGGGCCTGTCAGCATCTCAATTGGGTCGCTCCCAACAACGACGAACTCGACAAGCCGCGCTCGTGGGTGGAGCCCAAGCTCTATAGCACGCTCCTCGCTCATTAGGAGCACCGCAGCTGCGCCATCGGAAATCTGAGAGCTGTTTCCAGCGGTGACCTTGCCGTCGGGAAGAAACACTGGTCGCAACGTAGCAAGTTGTTCCATCGACGTGTCACGGATTCCCTCGTCGGTGTAGACCACCTCACCTAGCTGATACGAAGGATATTCGTTCTGTAAACGAACCTTGCTCGCAATCGGAATAATCTCACTATCAAATAGGCCGGCGTCTCGCGCAGCAGCAGCGCGTTTGTGACTTCGAAGCGCGAACTCATCGAGGTCTTCTCTAGTGAGCTTCCAGCGATCAGCGATCAGCTCAGCCGAGATGCCTTGAGGTACGAGACCCTGGTGGCCATACGAATCATGATTCGCGTACCGCTGCTGGATCGCCTCACCGTAAGGGTCGCCCAGGTTCCCTTCCTGGTTCGAAAACATTGGAACCGTACTCATGCACTCGACCCCAGCGGCTACCACTACGTCGTATGCGCCTGCCATTATCCCGTGAGCGCCAAAGTGAATCGCCTGCTGGGACGAACCGCACTGCCGATCAATCGTTGTTCCAGGTATCGACTCAGGCCAGCCAACAGCCAAGACCGCGTTTCGACCGATATTCGTGCTCTGAGCACCGACCTGGGTTACGCACCCCATGAGCACATCCTCTACTTGGTCGGGTTCGATCCCCGACCGTTCGACTAGGGCCTTCAGAACCTCGGCGACGAGATCGACAGGATGCCAACCAGAGAGCTGGCCATTTCTCTTGCCAGTAGGGACGCGGACTGCGTCGACTATGACCGCACTTCTCATAACACTCCCATCTCGATATGTCCCATCGGTCCTGTAGCAAAGACTTGGAGTAACCGCTGTACTCTGAGGTCTGCGCCTACTGCATGTCACGCCCCCGGCGGGTTGAGGGCAAAAGCGCGACGCCATCCATCAGCTTCACCCTTTACCAGGCTTTCCGCAGCCTCAGATTCTTCGCTCGTAGCCGGTTCTCGTCCTACAACTGACATTAGTGCGGGGGGCAGGATTCGAGTCGTAGCATGAGCTGACAACGTCGGGCAACGGCGACGTCGGCCTGTTGACGCCGACCGCACTTTCGGGACACCGTGCGAGCGCTGTACTCCTCATTGAGAATGACAGAGCGTCGGTTGTGCGCGAGCACCGCTCCGCGAGAACCGGCTACGAGCGAAGAATCTGAGGCTGCGGAAAGCCTGGTAAAGGGTGAAGCTGATGGATGGCGTCG
>Ga0207062_1082_pt1 | contig 26160 bp, 23 predicted proteins | sample Alteio_BWMinCont_28_FD_153266 | JGI IMG/M metagenome (GOLD analysis project Ga0207062, IMG submission 153266) | Enriched cells from forest soil in Barre Woods Harvard Forest LTER site, Petersham, Massachusetts, United States -... | ecosystem: Environmental > Terrestrial > Soil > Temperate forest >... | reverse complement strand
GCAAAGCCAAAAAGATGTGGGTACAAGTATGGGCGGTTCCTGCTCTGTTAAAAGTGATAGCTTATCTGTAGTACCAAAATAATGGATTGAATGTACTTTATGGACTATGATTTCACCTTTTCTAATTAGTCCATAATATAAAGTCCATTCAGTCCATTGTCAGCCGCTGCTAGGAAGCAGCTGCAACAAGCTCTGTGAAATCGATCTTCCTTGGATAATGAGCCAAATAGCCATTGAATTTCCTATCCTTAAGAGCCTATGCAGCATGATCCGGCTACTATCGTGATCGGGACGGGGGCGCTTTCTACATTGCTTGTACTGACCGCTGTAATGGAATAGTTTGTCGCCGCAGCTGGTGATGGTACACGAGTGACAAAAAGAAAAGGGGATCCAGCGGAAATTTGTTCGACAAATTGGTCATTGTAATAAATCCGATAAGCATAAACACCTGGCGAAGGGCTTGCAGTCCATTGAGCTTTAAGGATACTCTGGGTTCCACTTAGAAATTCATTTGCTTGTAAACATCCTGTGAAACTAGCGGGAGGGGCCGTGCAGATCGAAACTGAATAGGTTATTTCTGCGGTTGGACCGCCATTATTATTTGTTACCGGCGTAGGCGTTACTAAAGAATTACTACTGTTAGGAAATGTATAGGAGGAAAAGTTGAATATTTGACTTATGGATGTTCCGGCTGTATTCGTAACGGTAAGGGAGACATCGAAATTACCGGAGGCCATATACGTATGCATAACCGTAGGATTTGTTGTACTTAAAGTATTTCCATCTCCAAAATCCCAAAAATAATTTGCAATTGTTCCGGTAGGCGAAACTGAAGCGGAAGCATCAAATGTCGTAGGCATGCCAGCACATTGGACAGTTTCTGAAAATTGAGCTAAGGGCGCTTGGTCAGCTGTAAACTGTACCAAAACAAGGTCGGCGATGCCGCCGTTTATCACGATAGTAGTAGTGACAGTATTGGTCGATGTGTCGATGACCGAAATTGTCCCATCCTCAGAATTGGGTACATAGGCTTGTGTTCCATCAGGGGAAATGGTCACAGACACAGGCACATTTCCTACAAAAATGGTGCTGGTCACGGTATTACTCGCAGTGCTGATGACCGAAACTGTGTAACCAGGATTATTGAAACCAAAATTGACTACATAAGCTTGTGTTCCATCGGGGGTAATGGCAATGGCAATAGGATTAGACCCTACCGGAATGGTAGCAGTAACCACATTGAAAGAAGTGTTGATGACCGAAACAGAGTCACCAGTATCGAACTCATAATTGATTACATAAGCTTGTTTTCCATCAGGTGTAATGGCGATCCCCTCCGGTTCGGCACCCACGGGAATAGTAGTGGTCACCACATTGCTGGCAGTGTCAATGACCGAAACGGTATTACTATCAGGGCTGGTATTGCAGACATAGGCTTGCTTCCCATCAGGAGTTGTCGTAACGGGACCAGGAAAGGATCCTACCGATAAGGTGGTACTGACCGTATCGGTTGCGGTGTCGATGACTGATACGGTGCCTGTCCCACCCCCGCCGGTGGCGTAGGCTTGCGTTCCATCCGGGGTAATGGCAATCCCTTGTGGAGAGCCCCCGACAGGAATGTGGGCGATGACCGTCTGAGATGCGATATCGATCGCATCAACTGTATTCGCACTATAAGAAACAACGTAGGCTTTTGTCCCATCAGGTGTAATGGAGATGGCATCAGGACTGGAGTCGACGGTAATAGTATTGACGACTGTATTGACATCGGTATCGATGACCGAAACTGAGCTTTCATCATTATTGACTACCAAAACTTGCGACCCATCAGGCGTAATGGCGAGAGCATTAGAATTGGAGTCGAAAGCAATAGAAATGGAGGTTGTGACGGTATTGGTAGGAACATCGATGACCCAAACGAAACCCGTGCTATCGGTACAATAAGCTTGCCAGTCCCCTTGAAAGGTGAAAAAAGACTGATTATTGGCTAGCGAGGTACCTCCGGGCGTTGTGACGGTTACAGTAACGACTTGAGGCCAATGCACCGGACTGGTTGCACTGATGGAATTGTCCGAACCAACGAGAAATGATGCAGCAGAAACTGTGCCGAAGTCAACAGCAGTTGTTCCTGTAAATCCACTTCCGGTAATTGTGACAGTTGTTCCTCCGGAAGAGGAACCCACCGCAGGGCTTATATTTGTGATTACAGGCTGGACTGCTGAAAGACTATTGATGGAAAGAAAGCACAAAAACATGAGAAAGGATAAAAAGTAGCGCTGTGTCATAAATTTTTTCCTTGCGAAGGTTTGAAAGATTACTTATAAATAATTTTTAAAATATTTGTCGAGGAAATCTAAAGAAAAGTTCGATTTGGAGAAATTAGATGCATAAATTATATCGTAAACCCACATTTTTGCTTTTTGTAGGTATTTTAACATCCGTGAGCCTGCTTAAAGCTGATGATGGAAACTTAGATTTCTCCCAAAAGAAATTATCGACTGAAAAAAGGCATCATCATCACAGTTCTTCATCTTCATGTGAACATAGAGGTCGAAGAGGGCCAACCGGCCCTACTGGAGCGACGGGAAATACAGGGCCAGCAGGGTCAACTGGGAACACGGGTGCAACCGGAGCTGCCGGGACCATGGGTATTACAGGGGCCACAGGGGGTACGGGTGCAACAGGAGCTACTGGATCAGGTGCAGGTGTTACCGGCGCAACTGGTGCGACTGGTGCAACAGGTGATCCAGGGGTGACCGGCGCTACAGGCGCTACGGGAGCGACTGGCGCAACGGGTGCTACGGGAGTGGCTGGTGCAACAGGTGGTACAGGGGTGACCGGCGCTACAGGCGCTACAGGCGCTACAGGCGCTACGGGAGCGACCGGCGCAACAGGCGCAACTGGTGCGACTGGTGCAACAGGTGGTACAGGGGCAACAGGTGGTACAGGGGCAACCGGCGCTACAGGCCCTACGGGAGCGACCGGTGCAACGGGTGCGACTGGTGCAACAGGTGATCCAGGGGTGACCGGCGCTACAGGCGCTACGGGAGAGACCGGTGCAACGGGAGCGACTGGCGCAACAGGTGTGACAGGCGCTACGGGAGCGACCGGCGCAACGGGTGTAACAGGCGCTACGGGCGCTACGGGAGTAACTGGCCCCACAGGGCCGACAGATATCGCATATACGTTCCTCTACTCAACAAATGGACAAATTATACCGGAGTTTAGTTCCTGTGGAGGCCCTCCATATGTTGGTGGTTTGGTAGAATTTGAAACCACAGAGTTTGATTATAGCTCAAGCGGCTCCTGGACCTATGAGAATGATGATCCAAATAATCCTACATATGTCACAGGGATTAGTGTTCCCCTGGAAGGTGATTATGCTGTAGATTTTTCTGTGACGGCTTATATTGATGGTACACCAGATGTATCCCCCCCTTATCCTTATATATTCGGAGCGCTTTTAAATGGTACAGGTGCAACCGGTATAATCGGTGAGGCGATCACAATTACAAATGCTCAAGTTGTGAATGGAGGCAGTTTCGGATCTATTTTCGATGGTTCTACAAGTATTCCTGTTATTGGTTGTACTGATTGTATTACTGGTAGTATCACTCTTCCTAATACTATGAAAGAGCTGGAAGGATCGTTGGTTGTTCACTTGCAAACTACAGATATTCTTAGAATTGGAAATGTATCGCTAGGTGTTAGTTACACAACAGTACCACAAGGTATCTTTTATGGTGATGTAGCATCAATAAGAGTTACCTTGTTGCGAGCTGGCACAGGTCCTTAGGCCTTTACCTAGGGAGGGGCATCCTGTTAAAAGTGATATCTCTGTAGTGCTAAAATGATGGACTTAATGGATTGTATGGACTTTATGGACGATGGTTTCACCTTTTTCAATTAGTCCATTCAGTCCATATAGTCCATATAGTCCATAAAGTCCATAAAGTCCATAGGGACTTCTGCGCATTGTCTCATAAAGTCCATAGTCAAAAACATTATGGATGATCGGCATTTTTATTATCAATTTAGCGTCAGTTATATATTGAATCTATTCCCGCATTTGAAGAACAACCCTGATGTCACTTATCGGTTATATCCACGGCGCACAGGAGATGATTTTGCTCCGTGGGGATCCTGAGACTTTTGCGAAATTTGGTTTTTATAATCCTCAGATTACTTCAATAGGTTGGCCAACTATGATGGAATTTTATGTGGACTATCATTTTGTTCACTATACCGGAGGATCAGGGGAGCGCCATGAACAAAAATGGCAAACGCTGCACCTATTTATGAAGAGTATTTTAGAGTAACCAGGCCGTCCCGGCCTGAAGGTAGACAGGCCGTCCCGGCCTGAAGGTAACCAGGCCGTCCCGGCCTGAATTATAATGAAAAACCGATGTTATTTAGGCTTTTATTAAAATCAGGCCGGGACGGCCTGGTTACCCTCAGGCCGGGACGGCCTGATTACCTTCCTTTTTGGCATGAATACTGCATTTAAGAATTATACCGATTCTTGTGCTTTGGAATGCACACCTATAGCTGTTTCTGTTTAAAAACTTTGAATAGGTGGTTTTATGGATACAAAATCTGCGATTAAGCCTTTTATTAATCCAATAAAAGCTGGACTCTTTAAATCAGATGTCGAAAAAACAATGGCGGAACATTATAGCGCTCCTCCGCCCAATAGCTTAGAGCCAACTAATATCTGGAAAGAAAGGATTGAGAGAGAACTCATAGACTTATATAGCGGCCAGGCGGCGATAGATAAAGCTGCTATGGGATATGATGCTATAGCCGAAGATCTTCGCAGTCATCTCAGCCCTAAGGAATTTGATAAAATCTATCAGGAATGGAGCCATGGAGTAGAAAGATGGATTTCCTTTGTGAAATCGGCCGAGTCGAAATCAGCAGAGGCTGAGATCAAAGCGGAATGTCTGGGAGAAATGATGGGAATTTCAGAGGGAACCTTGGTGAATTTCTATGCAGCCGGCAATCGCTACTTTTCCAGTCAAAATTTCGAAAAAGCTTCCAACGCATTTTATGTCGTCGTTACCTTAGACCATCGTCGATATAATGCCTGGATAGCCTATGCCCTTTCCGAAATGAAAAGTCAGCATTGGGAGCAGGCGATATTTGGATTTGCCATGGGTTCTATCACTAACATAGATTCTCCCTATCCCTATATGTATGCAGCTGATTGCTGTCTGCATTGCAACCGCATTGATGAGGCTAAGGTTTATCTGAACCTTGCCAAAGAAGCTCTTGAGAAGAGCCAATTAGCCAATAAGCAATTGCTGATGGCTTCGGTGACAAAACTCCAACAATCTTTAAAATAAGGGAAGTAATATGGAATCACCAAGATACGTAGATCGTTCTGGCTTTTCACAAGAAAGACCAGTAGAAACTCAAAAACCGTTTGGGATTGATCCGGTGTTGATACAAATTATGGATGAGTTTGAGAAGGAGTTTCCTAAAGGACCATCTCCAGAGATTGATAAAGACCCAATTCCTAACGAAAAAATGGAAAAAAATAGTGAAAAGGCAGCTTCTGCGCCAGGTAACAGCACTTTAAAAAATATTGGAAAATTTCTCAGCAAAGCTGGTCACATAGGTGCACGCGTTGCAGCAGGCGTGACAGGAGGGGCTATAGTTTTAGGAGTCGGAGCCGGAGGTGCTTTGCTTTCCGGCGTGGTGGCTTTGCCTGCGGTTTTAGCGGCAGTTCCCTTAGTGGTATTAGGAGCGGCCTTAGGGTCGATTAAGGGGGCAGTCGATGGAGATGTGGCAGCTGGAGCGATGGCAGGAGGAATTGTTGGTTTGGTTATCCCTATGGTACCCTGGGTTCTTGCTGAAATGGTCGCCACGATACCTAAAGCTGCTGTGAACTACACAATAGGAAATCTGGGATGCGGTTTATTGGCATTTGCGATAACCGGTAAAACCGAGAAAGAGGAAGTTAAAATGTTGAAGCAGCAAAAGGTTGAGAAAATGGGATACGACTTTTCAAAACCTGAAACGTGGACGGAGGAGGTAATGGCTGAATTAAAGAGGAAACCGGAAACTTTGAATAAGAAGTTATTCGAGGGGTTGAGTAATTGTGTTGTGCCTTTGACTTACTTTTTAAGGCAGGATTCAGATAAAAAAATTAAAGATGAGAATAAGGACCAAAACATAACAGATGACTATCTACAGGTTTAGTGACCTGCCGGATTCAGTTATTCCAATGTGGCCCCCAGTTTTAATAAAAATTGGGGGACTTTTTGATAAATGGGCCGATCGCGCGTCCCATTCGCACCTTCAGATAAGATGGGATAGACAACTTCATCATTTAATTCCCGGTTTTTCCCAAAAGCCCGATGGATCATCTCCCGATTGATGAAACGTTTGACCAGCAATTCATGTTGATCCACATTCACAGATGAAACAAACTCTTTAAAGCGGCATTGGTAAGGAGGCCAGGAGAAGCCTTTGCATTGATCTGGTTTAAAGATGATCTTAGAAATAGATTTTTCCAGAATTTCATGAGGATATTCCGTCATTTCGAAAGTTGCGCTTTTCAACGTTTTTTCACTGAGAACGTTGTATATTGCTCCATCTATAAATTCGGAGGAAAAGGTAATCCCAGGGAATTCGTCGTATCTATTCAAGAGCGTCTTTATATTTCCCTTGGGTAACACAAGAAATTCATCAATATCCAGAAACACAAGCCATTTCGTTTCATCCCTGGCTAAAAAATTTGCGGCGTTTTCATAAGCCGGGATTTGTGTGCTTAAAGCCCATTTTAAAGCATTAATATCCTGATAAAGAATCGCTTCGGGCCAATTTACCAAGGTCACAATATCGTCTCTTATATAAGCCCGCAGGGCTTTCTCATAGAAATCCCAGCTTCCGACATTATATAAATAAAAATGGTCGACACCTATATTGAGATGATATTCTATCCAATCTTTCAAATATAGCGCCTCATTTTTAAAAATGGCGCAAATCGACATCTCATATTTTTTTTCAGTTTCAGGGGATGTGTCGAATTCATCAGCCATAAGGATATTTGTGAATAGAGTGATGTAAATAAAACAGAAGTTTAAGAGAGATTTATTTAACATCTTACCCTCAGAAAAAATTGATTTAGCAAGCTTATTATGTCTGTTTCATTAAAATAATATTCTTACATTTGCTTATAGAGGAAAGCCGTCCCTTGAATCAACTAAAAAAAACATTTGTCCTATACCGCGGTAGCGGTCAACAGAAATTAGCCCCACGTGAAGACGCCGATAGGCGGCGAACGTGGGGTTCAGACAGACAAAAGATCATAGCCGCGGTAGCGGTGTAAGAAATTGTTCATCTGTGGGCTGCTGCGTCTCGCAGCAGCAATCCATGTGGGCTGCTCTGCGTTTCGCAGCAGCAGTCTGCAAGGCATTATAGCTGCATAGACGTCATTTCTTACGCTTTTTATGAATGCTGCTGCGAGACGCAGCAGCCCACTGGTGAACGATCTCTTACACCGCTGCCGCGGCTGTGATCCTTTGGCTGTCTGACCCCACGCTCAGTCGCCTGCGGCTCCTTCACGCGGGGCTAATTGCTGTTGACCGCTACCGCGGTAAGGGAAGTGCGCCCGTGCCTGTGCCCGACTCATTTTATTTCGGGCACAGACAAGGGCGGCCCTCCGGGCCTTGACACTAAGGCTTGATCCAAATACCCCAGGTCATATCATCAAAGATAATGGTTCCACCATTCATCATTGACACCATCCACCCTATCAATAGATTCAAATGGAATCCCGGGGAGATCAGTTTACCTAACAAATATCGCATTTCCCTGTAGGTTTTCCTGATACCAATGAGAGAGAAGATGGAACCCTGAACTCTCTAAGAAACTTTTTAAAGCAGCGTATTGTGTCATACCTATGCGAAACTTTTGGAAATTAGTTTCTGTATAGATGACGGATACACTTCTTAGAATCTCTGGTGAACTTTCTAAGACTTGCAATTCCATTCCTTCTAAATCTAGCCACATGAAATCAATCTTTGACACTCCATTTGCTTTACACCAGTCTTCGAGAATAACGCAATCCACCATCACTTCTGGGCCTTGGTAATGTATTTTCATCCCTTCTGATGCAGGCAACAAGGAACTGGCTCCTTCAAATTGTGGATCATTTCCGTAGGTGCCATAACAGATGTAAAATATCCCGGGACCGTTGAAGTTAGCAACCGCAAGAGGATAAGGAAATATGTTATCGCGCTCAATTGACAGGGCAAAAAGTTTTTCAAAAGCATTAGGATTTGGTTCGAAAGAAATGATATGAGCGTTAGGCCATTTATTAGAAAACTTAGCGGTATCCACACCATAATGCCCCCCAGCTTCGAAAATCACAGGGTTTTTGGGAATCAATGCTTGGATAATATCGAGTGGACGATCTTTAAATTCTTGGCATATTCCCTCAAATCTCCAAGGATATGGGTCGTTTGCAAAGGAAACACTTGTAAAGAGCATGCACAGAGACACTAATACGACATGTGTAAATGTTTTCATAAAAGATCCTTTGCGTGGAAATTCAGTTTTTTAACCAAAGGAGATCTTATGCCATTAAAAAGAGAAAACGCAAGAAAGTTATCGATGAGCATAAAAAAAATGGTAAAGATGGCCATCCGCAAAAACAAGTGGTTGCATTAAGGATAGTAATTCAGAAATCAACTACAGATTCATATCATCATGTAGGGTTCCCTATGAGTATCGTTGAAGTCACAAAAGCTGTGCTTGTCAAACTGTCTATTTTTTATTATTATGCCGTAGCTTTCTAGAGTGTAATCTGATATAAATGCAAAAATTGCCAATAGGGCAACTCGTAAAAGTAGACTTACACAAGGATATAAACTAGGAAAAGTCAATTTATGGATCTTTATGATGAACCAAGAAATACACCTGCATCCTATTATGAAGTTGTTGTCTTAAAGGAAAAAGATAGGAACTCATTCATCCAGCAAGTCAAGCAAAAAGCCTTTGGTTATATGGAGCAACTGACTGGATGGTGTTCGATTAATAAAGCCTCTATCATGATTGATCTAGTTTTTATGTTGGAGCCAAAAACAATCGTAGAGATAGGTGTGTTTGGAGGAAAATCACTCGTCCCCATGGCTGTTGCTCTCGAAGCAATCGGAAAGGGAAACATCTTTGGAATCGACCCATGGAATAGTTTTGAATCTGCTGATGGAATGGAAGGCGTTCATCTTGAGTGGTGGGGCAATCTCGATCACGAAAAAATTATGCGAGACCTTCAAATAAAGGTCGTGGAATTTGCTCTTCTTAACCAGATTTTTCTCATCAAGACCACTTCAGAGCTTGCTCCTACTATATCCAACATTGATATTTTGCATATTGATGGCAATCATTCGGAAAAAGCTTCGTATTTTGATGTCAATAAGTGGGTACCTCTAGTTCGGAAAGGGGGAGTGATCATTTTTGATGATCTGGATTGGCCGTCTAATGCCAGCGCAGTGAGATGGCTGGATGAGAATTGTACTAGATTTATCGAGCTACACGAATACAATGAATGGGGAATTTGGATCAAATCCTGAAAAGGGGGTAAAGAAGGGCATGTTTAAACAAAACACACAAGAGTTTCATTGGATTTTGAAGATTCGATGGTTTTTGCTATTCTTTTTGTTCTTGGCCCACAGTTTTTTTTTGGGGGCCATACCCTTAAAACCACCAGCGGATAACTATGCTAATTGGCCTAAGTTTGACCAGCATCCCGGATTTGCACCATACATTAGCGGTATTAATTTTCGGGCCATCTCAGACTTTGTCATTGACCAAAGCACTGAATGGTTCGATCCTGATTGGGTACAACAAGGTGATATCCTCTACGTAAATGTATGGTATTTGGAATGGTTCGAACAACATGTGCACGATCAGATTAAATATCCCTATATTTTAATTTCGAACGACGTCGGAGATCGGATTCCATATCCTTTCGGCTTTCCCAAAATCCTTTATGACCCGAAATGTGCTGCCTGGTTTTGCAGAGGGCTACTCTTCAGTTACCATCCGAAATTGCATCAACTACCTTTCGGCCAATATATTTGGTATTGGGATTCTAGCACCACTGCCATGGAGCAACTCAAAAATACAGTGAAGAAAAGGCCATTTACGAAATATCATCTTCTTTATATGAACCATTATCCTAGATCTCATGGGGGTCGGGATAAAATAATAAAATTATTCGAAGATGCCCCTTATTGTTTCAGCAGAAATCGAAGTACCCAACCTTGCGAAGAGTACAGATCTATTGACTCAGAACAATATTATCACGATTTATCCTCTTCCTATTTTGCCCTTTCGCCGCTAGGGTTAGAAACCGATTGCCTCAGAACATGGGAAGCCTTGGTTCTTGATTGCATCCCAATTTTAGAACACTCGTTCAATGACCCGCTCTACGATGAGCTTCCGGTCGTTATCGTGCATGAATGGGAAGAAGTCAATGAACAATTCCTTCTCGAAAAGCTTAAGCAATGCGAAGGGTGTAGAACCGATAAGGTCTATTTTGATTATTGGCTTCGGAAAGTTAAAGAGACGCAAAATAAAATCAGAAATGGCGATTGTCGCGACTCGGCATTAGAAGCAACTCAATGGGATCCACAGGACATTGCTGACTTGAATTGGATTTTAGAAGGAGAAGCAAGAAGAGGCGTCCTCGTTTGCAAAGGGTTTTTAACGTCTGCTCATTCTTTGCAACTTGCAAATTCTCTTCCCTATCTTTTCCAGATTTATCTTTACGACCCATGGCTAAATTCAGAAATATTCTACAGATTTGCGGATTATCTGTTCGATAGATCCCTGCTCGTAAATATATACAAAGTCAATTTACTGACTTCAGAAAATCTTTTCAACATTGTGGTTGAATTCCTTCACCAATGCCCGGTTTTTCTTGATCTCTCGTACTTAAGAAGCGGTCTTTGCCGCAACTTTAACTTTAACGATTGTCATCATTCTTTGGAGATTGATATTCGCGACCTCTATGCACAACTTGGTGAAGGCACCATGCTATGTGGCAACATGGCAAATAATGAATACGTTCGTGAGGTGCTGACAAGGATTTCCGAGAAAAGTGGTTTATCATTTAGGTTTCGTGGAAATTTCTGGTTTTTGAAGAAGACCAAATCTTAGTAGGGAGTAGAGGAGATATATTCTTCTCCAGTTAGAGTTTATCTTATAGGATCGATATAGAATTGAAGAGGACGTTGTCGAATAATAGGCATTTGTAATTCATGTTCACCGCAAACACAATTGCCAAACCAAGAATAAGGTTTGCATTGCAAACGCCATGCGATAACCGATAAACTTAATTCCTCGGGCCAACAAGTGATATAAGGAATGACATTTTCAGTTTCAGCAAACCAATTTTCTAGCAATTGGACAGCTTTGTCATTTTCCATATTAACTCCAAAAACACCGGAAGAAATATGAGGAATTTGACTGTAATGGTCTGTAGTGATAGCCAGTGAGGCAGCAGCCTCAGGAAGGTGCGTGCTCATGTTATCAGACAAAAAACCTACGTCTGTGAAAAAATATCCCTTTTCTTTAATCTCAGAAAAAATCAGTTCTAAATTAGTCAAAGGATGCATTGCGGTATCGAGCCAAAGAATTTCACCATAACCTAGCCATTGAGCTTCTTTCAAAAAAGCGACTTTAAAAGCATAGGGGACGTAGCAAATTTTAAGCCCCCCGTTTTCCAAGTTTGGAAACCCTCCAATGCGCAATAGAACATGACCGCTATAACCGCATTCCTCTAACTCTGCAAGAAGTTTACGCGCCTTATTGGGGTAAATGCCATTGTACGAGGCAAATAAAACGATGCATCGATTTTTTGATTTTTCATTAATATTAAAACTGTGTTTTTCAAAAATTGGCATTTCATTATTTGTGCCAATGAGATGTAGATTACGTATACGGATAAATCTGTCGTGATAGGCAAGAGGTTCCAGATAGGCTCTTTTGCCATCTTTAAGGTATTTTTCGATGGCTTTATATTCTTCTATTGTAGGATTTGTCACATCAGCAATAGAGGACCATAATTCTACCAGCTCATTATCCTGAAAAGGATAAAGAGGATGAAAGGTAATAAATAGGAGCAAAAAGATTTTCTTTATCATGGATTTTCATTTTTTAGATAATGTGGTTCGCTATTATCTGTGGGAGCTCCGGCTCTATGCGACACGATATCTTTGGTGACACTATACATCTTTAAATTTGAATTTAACCAAATATCCATGTCGTAGGGAATGAAAATTCCATAATTTTTAAAATATTGCAAAATCTTTTCCATTCCTGAGCGCCTGACAATCATTGAATAAGCTCCATAGCGCATCCCAATTCTCGATAAATCGATATTGATATAATAGAAACGTTGGAGATAAGAAGACAATGGCTCAATACTCACATTGGGTCTGGCAGCAACGGCACGACAGGGAACATGGTTTCCACTGCGGTCTTTGGTATCAGTATCTGTGAATAAGATATCCCAATCATTAATAAAATTATCTAATTTTCGGATCATGTCAGACATTAGTCTTGGGTTATCTACAGCTTCCACATCGTCTTCCATCACCCAAATTGTTTGATAACCTGAATCATAGGCATCTTGCAAAATGGAAAGATGGCTTAAGACAATTCCTATGGCACCACGAGACATTCCTAAAGTAAAAAAAGTTTCACCGTTAGATTGTAAGATTTCATGTCCAAGATACTCATGGCCATCAATTTCTCTATAAATCGATCCAAGGAACTTTTCATGACCAAAATTCGAGGTGAATTTTACCCCGACTTGATTGAGAACTTCTGTGGATAGTTTCCAGCCATTAACTGCAGAAAATCGATAAGGAAAAATTCCAAAATTGGCAAGCTCATTCGAAGCTAGCGTAAATTTTTCCGGCCTTTCATCTAAATTGATCATATAAATAAAATCGATTTTATCGATTTTATGTTCCTGCGATTTATTCTCCGCTTTCTGAAAATATTGCTCTAGATTGTTTTGTGAAGCAGTTGATTCTACAACAAAATTCGAAGGAGTATAATTTAATGACCTCATAGCTGCAGCAAAAAGATCATTTCTTATAAACATCGCATGCCCTTCTTGATTTTCCCAATACCAGTGTCCAATAATGGTAAAGCCTGATGATTCCAAAAAGGACTTTAAATCATAAAAATCACCATGATGGGTGGTTGTTAAAATTGCACTAGCTTGTTTTACCCTCTCTGAAGCATTGCGAAGGATATCGAATTCATTTTGTGTGTTATCAATCCATAAAAGATCGCAGGAATTCCCTGCATATTCTGAGTCAGAAAAAAAGAGCCCTTTGGGCCACCAATAGTTGCATCTTGTTTTAGTTGTAGAATCACAGGCATAGGAGACAATGGTGGGATTGTAAGGTAGAAAAAGAGTTAAAAGATAAAATTTTTTTTCACCATCATAACCCGGGAAAACACTTTCGATTTTATAATTTCCTTCAACGCCGATTAGTTGGTTGGTGATAAAAATAAAGAAGAAAAAAACTTTTATGAAAGTCGTCGTCATGTGATTAGGAATGGGTTGTTTTACTGGGAGAATGAGGCAAGAATTGATTTTCGTCAACATTAAGTTTAGTATAGAAAATTTTCTTGATTTTTTTTTGATTAGCCTCTAGGATGGCTTAAAACCAATTTGGTATAATCATTAGTCAGCATGATTACAAGGGAGGTCTAATGTTGAAAAATACGAAATGGGTATTCTTTATCTTGGCATATTGGGGAACCCTATTGAATGGGGAAATTGAATTTTCTCATAGGACACATCCGTTTTATACGCATCAACCTGTGCTATATGAAATGGCCCTTCGCACCAGCGGACCGATTTTCGAATTTGGATGTGGATATGGGAGTACCGATATGCTCCATGAGGTTTGCAAAGACAATAAGAGATTATTAATTTCCATAGACGACAATTTAGAATGGCTTCAGATATTTAGTGAAAAATATAATAACGATTCAGAATGGCACAAATTCATTTTCGTTCCAGGAAAATCTGTAGATGATATTGATAATCCCCAACATTGGGTTGAATTCCTAAACAATTTGGGATTGTCAAAGTTGAGTGTCGATGTTTGTTTTATCGATCAACACCCATGGTTGGGAAGGTTGGAAACAATCAAATATATGAAAGATAAAGCGAGATTTATCATCGTACACGATTGTGATTATTTTCCTACTAATGGAATCTTTGGAACAACGATAAGGCCTATTGTCAACGACACTCCAGGGCTGTTTGACTTTAGCGATATTTTTCAATACTTTAAGGTCTATTTCCCTATTAGTCCTTGGCCTGTATGGACTGGCCCTCCAACTTTGTTAGGTAGTGATTTTGAACAAGATCTTCCTGATATTGATTTCAATGAGTATTAGTCAGTATAAAAAATGATGGATGAAGTATGAATAAAATATTGCCACTATTTTTATGTATCTATTTTTGGACATTAAATGCAGAAGACTATCAATATGATCTTGCCATTGGGGCTATTTTTCGGGATGAAGCCCCTTTCTTAAAAGAATGGATAGAATTTCACAAACTGGTTGGAGTCCAGCACTTTTATTTATTTAACAATTGCAGCGCGGATAATTATGCAACTGTATTAGAGCCTTATATTAACAAAGGCGAAGTGGAGTTAATTCAATGGCCGTTTCTTTCACTTTCGTGGGAGAACTGGCTTTATACAGTTCAAGCCCATGCTTATGAGGATTGCATTTTACGTGCTCAAGGAAAGGTGAAATGGCTTGCTATAATTGATATCGATGAATTTTTGACTCCCATAAGCAGTGATAATGTTCCTGACATTTTGGAAGAATACGAAGAGTTTGGAGGTGTCGGATTTAACTGGAAACTTTATGGGCATTCAGGGCTTCTTGATCTAGAACCTAATAAACTTATGATTGAATCTTTGGTTATGACAGCCCCTCATGACCGGCCTACCCATTTTGGAGTAAAATCTATTGTCCGCCCAGAACATGTTAACGGCTGCCATCACCCTCATTACATGTCTTATAAAGAAGGTTTTTTTCACGTAAATTCCAACAAAGAGCCATATATCGATTCTGATGGGGTAACCAGTGGAGTGTATTACGATCGTTTGGTAATTAACCATTACTGGAGCAGAACAGGAAATGATCTTTATAGGAAACTGCAGCGCTGGCATTTACTAGCACCTCATATTAACCCTGAGGATTGGCCTGCCTATGTAGAAAACATGAATGTTTTACGAGATAATACCATGGAACGGTTTATTGTTCCTTTGCGCAAAGTAATGGGTTTGAATTGAGAATGAAAGAGAACGGGTCTGTGATCAGGCAAAACGGTTTCTTAGAAAAGTGGTTATGTTTCATACTTAACAAAAAAAATAAAATGGCAGATCAAAATGATTCCTGGTAGGGATGACACTACTAGATTGTTAAAATAGATTTTACCCATCAAAATGCGAATAGTTAACGACATTGGGGCCTTGGCTCAGCCCAAATGCCCCTTAACTTGCGTAAAGTGGATGAAAAATACTGCCGCCCAGATGTCATTCAAACTAAATTCTGTTAAGGCTTTATCCAAATTGCCCAAGCGTTATCTTCGAGGAATTCGGCCAATTTGATGCAGTTGTCATCCAGCCACTGCACAGCATTTCCATTGGTTCCCCAGGTGGTATCATCGAAGATGATGATTCCACCTCTTCTCACTTGAGGCACCCATTTATGGACATCAATGGTCGAAGCTTTGTCTGAGTGGTTTCCATCAATATGGAGAATATCGATATCTTGTATTAAGGGGGCGAGCAGAGATGTGCTCTTAATGAGTACAATTTGGTCTGCAAGACCAAATTGTACAATTTTATTTTCCAAGCCGGCCAAAATCATTCCATGATCGATACTTTTCCACCATTCGTAATTAACGCCATCCATCCCATCAACAGATTCCAGGGAATCCCAGGGATCAATACCATAGGCGATTCCGCCGCCAAAACATCTTAGCGCATGAGCCATAGGAACTAAGGATTTACCACCCCACACACCTATTTCTACAACTGTTTTGGGTTTCACCATAAAGACCAGGTCCATGAGTATGGACGCTTTGCTCTTAGAGCACCATCCTTCTAATTGGTCCATATAATTATAAGCTGCCCACTTGGCACTTTGAACGAAAGCATTAGTACCATTATTGAGCATGACGATTTCATAATGAGAAGCGGGCTGGTTCACTTGTTCATAATTCAGATCCATGATTGTATTTCCTTTTTTTATGGTTGTATAAGGTTCAGTTTGTAATTCGGAGCTCCATTGTCAGAAAAAGCATTGGTCAGTGTGGAAACGAGATCTTCATTAACTGTGAACATATTTATATCATCCGGCAAAGTAAATTCCATGTCGTAAGGCAAGAACATTCCATTGTTAAAAAAATCAAGTATCTTTTTCATACCCGACCTTCTGACAATCATAGAATAGGCACCATAGCGGGCGCCTATTTTCCTTATATCAAGGCTGATTGAATATCTAACATTGCATTTGTTTGGCGGGAAGGGATTAAAATCTGGCCTCAAAGCGAACCCTAAACAGGGGACGTATTCTCCCCGGCTGTTTTTGGTATCATAGTCGGTGAACAAAAAATCCCAGTTCTTTTTACCGACAAGTATATCTAGTTTTTCGATTAGGTCTGAAATCTTATGGGGATTTTGAATGATTTCGATATCATCCTCCATCACCCATATAGTTTCATATCCTGAATCGTAGGCATCTTTAACGATTGATAAGTGGCTCATGACGATACCTACGGCACCCCGCGACATGCAATGACAAAAATAATTCCTGCCGACTTCTTGCATGACCTCGTGCCGCGGCATTCCTTCGTCTTCAGGCAGATAACAGGTCCCCATAAGGCCTTGCTTCATCCACGGCTCATATTTGACTCCAACATCGTTGATAACCTCAAAAGGCAGTTCCCAGCCATTGACGGCAGAGAAGCGGTAAGGAACGACTCCGTAGGGAGCCAATTGATTGATTGATTGTTCATACTTTTCGGGCCTCTGGTCCAAATTGATCATATAGATGAAATCGATATTCCTCATAGGACTGGAGGGTGTTTTGTCGTTCAATATTTTCAGATGGTCCATAATGCCGGCGGAGAGTCCGGATATTGCCATGCTGAACACTATGATAAGAGAAATTAGGTTTGCATTAGTCATAGATGGGTACCATGGATCCGAGGAGGTTGTTAAGGTCGATTGTCGCTATCCAAATTTCAGAATCATCTTTTCCATAAGCCAGATAGACAGTCGAGCCTTCAACAACAAATCCGCCTGGATAGATAATGCGTTTATCATAATTTGAGAAAGTATAAAAGCTTGGGGCATCAATGGGTGAGGTGCTAATTCTCGTCATTGTAAATGGCGGTTCAGCTGAAAAAGTATAAGCTCCCATGTAATAGTGCCAGAGATCGCGATGATTAGAACAAGTCGATGTTGTATAAATGCCGGAATGGAAAAAGGCAAGATAATATTCATCGCCAATTTTCTGGGCAGGGGTGCCGCCTTTCAAATGACCTAAATACCACTGTATGGGTTGATAAGTCTCGTAAAGAGGCTTGCAAAGCCCACTATCTACATTTGAACAAACAACCTCGTGAGGGTTTACAGAATAGGAAAATAAAAGCATGTTATTCCATTCGAAAGGGCTCCAATTCTTTTGCCAAAGTACTCGAGAGAATTTGGTTTCATGGATCAATTTAATGGGCTTTTGAAGAATGAATTGATTATTTTCACATATGAGCTCTGCAATATACATATCTCTTCGATCCCACATGGATGGAAAGGTGACTTCTGTGTTATCGTTGTAAACAACATAATACTTGCCATTACAAACAAATATTCTCGCGTCTTCTGATTGAGATGGGGTTTCTTTACTATAAAGTCGTGTATCCAGTAGTTGAACAGAGGATATAGGTTCAAACGATTCATCCAACAACACTACGCCGATATAAGAGATCCAGGGAAGATCGAAGCGATTCGGGAGATATCTAAAGGTTAATATATAATCGTCGTTATATTTGACGATTGAGGGATTATGTGCCCCTGGATAATCTGGCAAATAGATCCGTTGCGTGGCAGTAACAATTTTCTTTGCTTTATTCCTTTTGTCAGGCAGTTCAGTTGCTGATAATCCATAAAGAAATGAAGATAAAATAATCAGGGATGTCAATAGTGTTCTCATAATGTGCTATACGGGGTAATCGTTCATTAAAGCAAAATCAAGTTCCTTGTGCAAAGGTTTTACTTTCAAACTTTCCTTGATTATTTTCAACATAATTTCGTAACTTGCTCTTTACGACATAGGAGATGACATGCGATTTTCAAGAATTTTGGTTGCTATTTTGCTGAATATTCTGCTTTTCCCTTTACTTAGTGGTGAAGATCCCAGGATATGCCTAACGATGATTGTGAGGAATGAAGGAAAAATCATTGAGCGCTGCTTAGACAGCGTAAAAGATACTGTGGATTGCATTTCGATCTGCGACACAGGATCTACGGACGATACGGTGCAGGTTATCCAGCAATATATGAAAAAGAATGGCATTCCTGGCAAGGTCTATAACCATGAATGGAAAAATTTTGGTCATAACAGGACGCTTTCCGCCCAAGCGGCAAAACAAACCCTCTCAGACCTTAAATTCCCATTGGAAAATTCATATTTGCTTTTTCTTGATGCCGACATGATGTTGCAGGTGGAGCCCGGGTTTAGCAAATCGTCGCTACAGAAAGATACATACTCGATACTTCAGAGGCAAAGTTCTTGTGCTTTTTATAATATCCGCCTTGTGCGTGCTTCTTTGCCTTGGAAATCCGTAGGGGTGACCCATGAATATTGGGCCTGTTTTATGCCTTCCAGTGAAGAGTTGCTTAGAACTTTGGTCATTGATGACCGGGATGATGGCGGATTTAAATCAGATAAGTTTGAACGCGATATCAGGTTGCTGCAGCAAGGCATGGAAGAAGAGCCGGAAAATGAACGTTATATATTTTACTTAGCCCAGTCTTATATTTGCCTCAAACAGTATGATGATGCCATCACATGGTATACTAAGCGCATAGACAAAGGAGGATGGTTCGAAGAGGTTTGGTACTCAAAGTATATGATAGGGCAATGCTACGATGCTATGAAACAGTGGGGGAAGGCCCTTGAATATTATCTGGGAGCTTATCAGTATAATCCGGCACGCGCGGAAAGTATTTATGAGATATCGAGGCATTACCGGTTAAATCAAGAATATAATTTAGCCTATTTTTTTGCGCACCAAGGTTCCCGGGTACCCTATCCGCAGGAACAAACATTGAATATTTCTTTTCCCGTGTATGATTACCTGTTCGATGAAGATCTCTCCGTGTCAGCTTATTATACGCCTTATAAAGAAGAGGGTTATGCTGCGGCTAATCGATTGATGTTGAAAAAAAATGTTCCCTATCATCTTAAGGAACAGGCCTATCGCAACATGCTGTACTATATTCCCAAACTGAGAGAGGCGAATTTCAAACCCATCAATATCGATCTTCCAGTAATTAGAGAAGGTCTTGCAGCACATTATAATCCGATGAACCCTGCGATAAAAAAAACAAAAACCGGGTATGACGTGATCTGCCGTACTGTTAACTATATGCAAATAGGGGCGAAGCATTTTAAATCTTTGGATTTGTTTGATACTTCAAATACAGCAAAAACAAGGAACTTTTTAGTGCAATACGATCGCAATTTTAACTTGCTTTCTCAAAAGGAAATTGTCGAAAACTTGCCACGCGTACATGTGAAGTCAATAAATGTGGAAGGTCTTGAAGATTGCCGTTTGTTTGAGTATAAGGATTCAATTTGGTTTACATGCACTACCCTCGATACAAATCCGGCAAAACAGCCTCAAATTTCCTTATGCAAATTGGAAGATAAGCCTATAGGCCCCGTTGTTAATGTCGAAACACTCATCCCTTTATTTGGACCTGATCCTAACCGTTGTGAAAAGAACTGGCTGCCATTTGTTAAAAATAATGAATTGCATTTGATATATTCGTATAGTCCTTTGACTATCTACAAAACGTTTTTTGATCCGGCAAGTGGCAGGGTGATGCACCAAGTCCTTAAGCAAAATGAAAATTCAACACATGATTTTTCTAGATTTTCAGGTTCTGCAGCACCTATTGAATTTGATAATGGATATTTATTGCTTGTTCATGAAACGATTTATGATGATACACAGCGAAATTATATGCATCGTTTCCTCTATATGGATCCTGATTTTAACATTTTACAAGCGTCGAAGCCTTTTACATTTTTACATAACGGGATTGAGTATTGCTGTGGGATGACGATCGATCATTCTGAAAAGAATCTTATTCTTGCTGTGGGGATTGAAGATAGGGAAGCTTATCTCTGTACTGTGGATTTGGATGCGGTACGCGGCCTTTTGGAGCCGCTTCCTTAGGAGTTGCCTACCAATTCCAGTTGAACATGTCGCGCTTATCCAGCACAATCATTTCACGCCTTTGGACAGGTAGATACCTTGTGGAAAAGGCTTCAGCATTTCCTTGGCAACGGCAAGGGATTGTGAAGGTGATTTCCGCTTGAACCCTTGTCTGGTAGTGGCAATTATGGGTTGCGCATACACCGAAGCTAAAACAGCTTTGAGGATAAACTGTTAAACGATACTCTGAGCCAAGAATATTCTTGCCGCATTTTTTTTTCTCATAATAGTAACCCCCAATTGCAAGATAAATGTCGACGCAGCAATTTTTTGCAATAAGCATTTCGGCCTCAAAATCCAAACCTCTAAGGCTGTCGGCAAATTTTTTACGGATGATGAAATACCCTCCGGGATATCTTGCAAAGTACTTTGAGGAATAATGCTGCGACTGCTTTCCTAAAGGCAAATAGCCGTTGATCCGGAAGTTCAATAGCGGCCCTAAACTTTCGAACCCTATCCCTATTTGATTGAAAGAGCCATAATGGACATTTCTGTAATCATAATAAACATTTGCTCCAAGAATTACGTCAGTACGATTGGGAGCAAACCTGAATCCTAACCCGGCATTGGCGGCATTTTGGCTGCTTTCGCCAAATCCATGATACCTCAGATCTACAAAGGGAGAAAAATTCTTGTAATTACATGGGAATATAGATGCTTCTAAGGTGGTGTAACTGATCCGATCGCCAACAGTCGATCCTTCATTCCTGCGTACCGATAGAAAGTAAATGTCATTGTTTGTTTCATTGATTGCTGCAACTTTCGGTTCTTCTGGAACGGAATTTGAAGATTCTTCTGCAGGCAAAGCCGTTGGCAGAACAATCAGAAATGATTCTGCTGAAGGTAAATCCGCTTGCAGAATAATCAGAAATGTAAAAATGCATAGTAATCGGCTGTTCATCACATCAAATGCAATTAATTAATAGGCAAAAAGCAGCTGCAATATCCTTAGGTTAAATGTATAATATGAAGATTTAAAATTAAATCTTTAAAATAGGTGGCTTTAAAATAAAGGCTGTTGTATACCTGACTTTTTCAAAAAAACGAGGTATCAACATGTTTAGAAAGACAACAGTTTTAATTTTTTCATTTCTCGCGATGACTTTATCGGCTACTGGTTATCAATCAGATTTTGTGACTTACGATTGGCTGGGTCAACAGGCTGTGCTCACGTCGTATACAGATCATATCCCTCATTGGAGGCGTTTGTTTAATACGATGAAGGTTCGAGGTTTTCTGGAATGCGGTTGCGGCTACTCGACAGTTTATTTTATGGATAATGCTGATAAAGTGGTTTCTGTTGAATATATCACTCCAGGCTATGGCGACGATTGGTACCAAGTGTGTGTATCGCTTTATGCGGACAGGCCTAATTGGATTCCAATGACATATAACGCCAATTACCGTAGCAATAGCTTTAATAACGCTTGTGCCTATCAATGCTCTACGCATCAAGATTATGGATTAATTGATCAGACATATCTGAATGAGTTGGATAGGCATTTCAAAGAAGAAATTAAAAAAGGGAACGACAACGGGTATCCTATCGATGTGGCATTTGTCGATCCTGGCGTGTATGTCAGAGGGGATTTAGTCAAAGTGTTGCTGGCCAACAATGTCCCTATCGTTGCCGCACATGATACGGCAAGCGACTATGGAACAAAGGAGATCGAAAATCTTTATGGTTGGAATAAAGTGGCTACACCGCCGAACTATGTAAAAATTTACATTCCGTATGGTCAAGGCACTACTTTTTGGATAAATGAGAAACAGCCGGCTGTTATAGCCTCTATGTTGGCGTATAGGGATGCTATCTTGCAAATGATGGATAATGGCGGTGCATTAGGTTGGCAAGATATAACCGGTATCGCCGATATGCCCTACTTTTTACCTAATAATTAGGTTCGGGCACGGGCATAATAATTAGTTTCGGGCACGGGCACGGGCACGGGCACGTTCACGATTTTAGTTTTTATATGTTCATGGTTAATTTCGAACAAGGCGTATATATAAACAAACTTCGTGAACGTGCCCGTGCCCGTGCCCGGAACTAATTATCCAAACCCGGGGATTTTCATCCCCGGGATTGCGGCATTCCTTTATGGAAAGTTGACGCTTATAGTCTGACTTTGCGATTGCTGACTATCAATCGTAGTCACACTATAGGTTGTAGGCTCATTGACTGCCCTATTATAGTCAATATATTGCAAGACGCTTGCGTCCACTTGCTCAAGGAATACCCCATTTCGGAATATGAGATATCCAGCAGCTTGTGGATCAGTACTCGCATGCCAAGTGAGGGTATTATAGTATTCTTCAAATACCCCAAAATCAGTCACGCTTTGTATGACTTTCAAATGTGATGGAGGCAAGACTAAAGTCTTTGATCCTGTTGAAGCGACTATTAAATTATGGGTACCGTTATACTGTATCCAAATAGCTGCAGCTAGAATCTTATTGTTTTTGAGTGTTGCAGAAATTTTAGGATTAGCATTATTGGTTCCCTGAGAAATAGTGATAGGTACAGACCAAAAATTATTCATAAAACCATTAAAATCAGATTCTATAGATTGGATCAGCAAAGAGGCCCCATTATAAAACATATAAAGGCCTAGAACATCACCAAAGGTGGTTGCAGATAGGTCTGCTGAATAGGCGTATAAGTTGGAATTGACGAGATCCACAGGATCACTCCAATTTCCATACAGGGGTAAAACCGCCGACTCGAGGTTAAACGTTTCATCGTCAAAAGAAGTATTCCAAAGGGCTATGCCGTTTCCTATGCTGTCATAGGCAACGCGTGCCAGAAGTGTGGCAGGATTGCGTATACCTGGTTGGGAAAGGGCTGTTACTTGACTCCAAATGCCGGAAGTCGATGAAAAAGCGGAGGATTTAACAACAACGTTTGTGTAGTTAGATCCTATGTTGTCGTATGAATACCAGATCGCAAGTGCGTTTCCATTGGCGTCCACAGCCGTGTAGGGTTGGGCTGCGTTATGCCATGTCTCGGAAATGATCTGTGCGGAGCTCCAGGAACCTGAGATCGTTTTTGTGGAAGAATAGATCACATTTGTTCCATTGGAGATTCCTTCCCATACGAGGAAAGCTGTGGCGCCAGTGCCGGCCCCTCCGATTGCAATATGCAGTGTCGTTGCTGAAGTGCCCTTTATTGCTGTATTTTTTTGCCAAGCACCGCCAAATAACTTTGACGATGACTCCACATTGCCATTTCGCAGCCACGCTGCGATGACATCGCCTGCAGAATCAACACAAAGAGTAGGGTTTGAAGCACCCGAACTTGAGAGGGCAATGGGAGTGGTCCAGTTGTTATTATAGTATTTAGTGGAAGTTGTAATCACTGCGTTTTGAACCCAAACGGCAGTGGCATTTCCATTGCTGTCTATGACAAGGCGCGGAGAAGATGCGCCTATTCCGGATACAGTCACTGCGGTATGCCAATTACTATTGAAAAATTTGGCTGAAGAGACCACAACATTATTTTCAATCCAAACTGCGACCACATCCCCGTTTGGATCCATGGCTAAACGCGGCTCGGATGCGTTATCACTTGCTCCCGAAAGAACTGTAGGAGTTTGGGACCAGTTCAGATTGGCACTGTGGACTTGCGATATGCACGCAAGGAATGTAAAAAAGAGACAGAGGATTTTTTTCATAAGTAAAACCTTTGTGATAAATTTATTCTACTATTATGGGTTAGGGAAACAAAGTATATGAAACGATGTCGGTTTGGCGAAAGCCAGATATAAGTGCTGCGACCCCATATGTCACAGTTCCCCCCTCTATTTGATTGTGATCCTGGAATGCAAAGGTAAATGGATCTACGGCACCAAAGAACACACCATCTCGGAATATATTATATTGGATGACATGCGGTTCCGAGCTAGCACCCCATGTGATTGTATTGTAGTAGTCCTGAAACACCCCGAAATCTGTCAGGCTCTGGGTTGCCGAGACACCTGTGGGAGGAGAAAGGGCTGTATCTGAGCCTGTAGAAGCATTGATGACAACATTTGTACCATTGTAGTACGTCCACACAATCACAGCGTTAACTGTGCTTCCTGTCAGAGAGATCCCACACTGCGGATATGCATTATCAGGATTTGTTGACATTTGGTTAGGATCTGACCAACTTTGCAGTATAGGATCTCCTACGGCCTGTTCTTGAGTTTGAATTGTGACATTAGAAACCCCATCCCATGCCATGCTGGCCAATAAAGCAGTTCCCCCAACGATGTCTAAATCGATCCCAAAAGTATATAAGCTAGGAGACTGAGGCTGTACAGAACTTTCCCATGATCCTCCAAAAAGTACTCGGTCAGATTCGAGGCTGAATGTCTGTCCATCATAAGAATTCGTCCAAACAGCCAACACATCTCCGTTAGAATCACATCCCAACTGGATCGATAAGTCAGCTGGATTACGATTCCCGAAATTTGAAAGGAACGCTGGCTGAAGGGTCCAGGCAGGAGAGCCATTAGGTAAGGCAGAGCTTACGACTTGTACGTTTTGGTAATTATCATCATCGAGGTGATTGAATCGCCACCAAGCGACATTGGCATTACCAAAGACATCTAGAACAACTTTAGGATAATTGTGAAAGAAAGAAGGAGTTATATTGAAAACGTTTAGAGCGGAGGCCCAAGTATTGCTGCTGATAGTTAGAATATCTGATACGATGATATCAGCACCACTTACAGATAAGCCATGCCACACGGCCATCGCTATTCCAACGTCGCTGATCGCAACATCCGGATTACTAGCGTTTATAGTAGAAAGCACAGAAACAAGGCTCCAGGTTCCTGAGATTCTTGTTGAAGACTCTATATATCCGCTCCGGACCCAAACTCCCACAGCATTTCCGCTGGAATCGACAGCAAGGACGGGGTTTGAGGCTCCCGATCCAGAGATGGGAGAAGTCTCGGCGCTCCAGCTTCCGCCAACAGGAAACGTCGCTGATTCGATCATCGCATTTTCAACCCATAATGCAGTGACATTTCCAGTGGAATCAAGGGCGAGTGTTGGGTTAGATGCCGTATTGGATATGTTAGATAACGCAACGGGAGCGCTCCAACTTCCACCTGATGGGAAAGAGCTTGATTTAATGACGTTGTTCTCTACCCAGGCAGCTGTAATATTGTTGTTGCTATCGACCACAACAACCGGATTTGAGGCATTCGTCAAAGGTGTTGAAATGGCTGTTGGCGCAGACCATGTGATATCGCCATATACCATGCCCATGGACGAACAGAGCGTTAAAAATAAAAACAAAATCTTTTTCATAACCACCATCCTTATGATTCTAATTGCGACTCTAGACTCGCTTTCAACCTATAAGGACTAATCATTTATGGCAAATTAAATTTTTAATTATAAGGTGTTTGTGAAGGGACAAGCCCTTGCCCTTGCCCTTGCCCGTGCCCTTGCCCATGCCCGTACCGTTGCCTTTGCCCTTGCCCTTGCCCGAATCATTAAACATTTCTAATCGGAAATAATTAATTTTGTTCGGGCAAGGGCAAGGGCAAGGGTACGGGGTTTGTTTTTTTCTGCTAAGGAAACAAAGTATACGT
>Ga0207062_1077_pt1 | contig 26166 bp, 24 predicted proteins | sample Alteio_BWMinCont_28_FD_153266 | JGI IMG/M metagenome (GOLD analysis project Ga0207062, IMG submission 153266) | Enriched cells from forest soil in Barre Woods Harvard Forest LTER site, Petersham, Massachusetts, United States -... | ecosystem: Environmental > Terrestrial > Soil > Temperate forest >... | reverse complement strand
GGAGAAAAAAAATGGGATGCAGCAATTGCTCACTTTTTGGCTATCTCCGCCACACCCGCAGAAGCTCCATTAAGTCTGGCATATGCCTTCTACAAATATCTTATCGGGAACATCGCTGCTTTTAAAGGTGCAGCTAACTATTTAAAAGACAATCTAGTATTTGAATATTTGCTTATTGATCTTTTTTACATGGAAAATCTGCCCCCTGCCCAATATTGTTTAGATGGGAATCGTCTTGAATCACCCATTGTCATTAATCCAGAACATCGATTGATCCGCTTAGAATTCCCAATCTTTAAAGAAATAGATTTTTCAGAACATAAAGGTTCCTATTATCTTTTAATGTACCGTCATCCGACACAATTCACCGTCGAGTTTATAGAAGTCTCAGCGTTGTATTTCTGTGCGTTGCAGCAACTCGCCAAAAATCCCATTTCTTTTCTCACAGCCATAGAAAACGCAGCAAAAGCCTATTCAATTCATAAGCACGATTTAGATATCGATGAAATGCTAAATTTTGTCACCGAACTTCAAGAACATGGAGCGATTTTTGGATTCGCATGTCAATAGCTTGCAGATCATAGATGCTGGCGGTCAAAACAGTTGTCTTCCGTACGAAATACGGAGGGTCGATTCTCTATTAGCCATCCAGCATGCTGTCAAAGAGTCAAAAAGTCTTAATAAGAAGATAGTCCTCTTTGGAATGCGTCATTCACAGGCAGGGCAGATCTGCCATGAAGGGGCCTTGGCTTTGGACATAAATTCTTACAATAAGATTATTCATTTTGATCAAGATCGATCACAGATCACCGTAGAAAGCGGTGCCCAGTGGAAAGAAATCCAGTCGGCCATTAAACCTTATGGATTAGCCCTTCAAGTCATGCAATTTGTCAATACATTTACTGTTGGCGGATCAATGAGCGCAAATATCTTTAGCCGTGATCCGCGTCGAAGCCGCTTAATTGAATCCATTGTTTCGTTCTCCCTCGTAAACCCTTCTGGAAAGATCCTGACATGTTCACGAAAAGAAAATTATGAACTTTTTACATTAGTGATCGAAGGTCACGGACTTTTTGGCGTTATTGCAGAAGTCACAATCCAGCTTATTCCCGATACGGTACTTTATGCCTACACATCTGTATTTACTCCCGAAGAATACATTAACTCCATTCTTCATGAAGTTCAAAATTCATCACATCTAACTTATCATAACGCCCAATACGATTTGGATAGAGGATGTTTCATGCAGCAAATTATCAGCAATTCCTACTATTCACATGCTTTACCTTTAGGGCCTCCTGAGAACATCTTCACAAGGAATGATATGATGAACAACACAAGAGAGATGGAGCTGACATTTTGGGACCCTGAGGCCTCAGATGCTCTTTTGGGTTTTTTTATTCCTGCGGCCTATTTTTTAAAATTTCAATCCTTGCTGCAAAATATTATCGGACAGACACAACTGCATGTCTTCAAGTGCAGTATGAATTATCTCCCAGACCATCAGGAGAGTTTTTTATTTTCATTGCAAGGGCCATGCCTTAAATTCGCTATTTTTTACAGGCATGAAAAAAATCGTAGGAAAGAGGCCGATTGGTTGAAAAAAGCCTGTGCAGACGCAACTCTTGAATGCTGTGGAACGCTGTATTTGACATTCGATTTTTTGGCGTCTAAGCATCAAATGGAAGCATTTTATCCAAAAATGTCAGAATTTTTAACAAAAAAACTGTATTATGACCCCGAAGAACTCTTTTACAATCGTTTCTATGAAAGGATGCGCAACCTTTGCTTGGATTTGCAATATCAATTATGATCGAAAAATGGTAATATTCAAAGGGAATTAATCAAGGATAAAAATGAATCCTCCTGTCATTACTGTAAAAAATATCCGCAAAAGCTACGGCAAACTTTGCGCCGTCAATGATCTCAGCTTTGAAGTGTATCCCAACACATGTTTTGGCACTCTAGGGCCTAACGGCGCGGGCAAAACGACGATGATGAAAATGCTCTATGGCAGAAGCACCAGGGACAAGGGAACAATCGATGTTTTCGGGTATGATCCGGCAAAACAAGAATTGGCAATCAAATACCTTGCCGGTGTTGTCCCTCAGGAGAATAATCTCGACGAAGAGCTGAATGTCTTTAATAACTTAAAGGTCTACTCAAAATTTTACAGCCTCTCAAAAGCAGAAGCCAATCATCGCATTGAAGAGCTGCTCAACTTCATGGACCTTTCTGAAAAGAAATATGCGTCTATAAAAGCCCTCTCAGGAGGCATGCAGCGGCGCTTAATCATTGCAAGAGCCCTTTTGAACAACCCAAAGCTATTAATCCTTGATGAGCCGACTATCGGGCTCGATCCGCAAGTCCGGCATCACATCTGGGATAAGCTGAGGCAGCTTAAAAAACAAGGAACAACGATCCTTCTCACTACCCATTATATGGAAGAAGCTTTTGTGCTTTGCGATCGGGTAATGATCATGGATAAGGGCAAAGCAGTTTCTGAAGGGCATCCCAAGGACCTTCTTGAGCAAAATATCGAAAAGTTTGTCCTGGAGATCAACAGCAGCACGGCAATTGAAACGTTCAATGCGAATAATGTTCCCTCTTCTGTACGCATCGACAAAAGCGATGAATCATTACGCCTCTATAGCGATGACGCTCAACATCTTCGCGAGCTGGCATCACAAATGGAGGGCGCCCATTATTACTTAAGGCAAGCAAATCTCGAAGATCTATTTTTAAAAGAGACAGGTAGGGGCCTCAATGAATAATCTTTCAACGATCGAATATCCTTCGCTTTATAACCGGCTTTATAGCATATGGTTCAGGTTTTATCGGGTTTACACGAAAAACCTTATCAGTAATGGCCTGCCGCCATTTTTAGAGCCTCTTCTGTTTTTAGCGGGCGTCGGCCTTGGCCTTGGGCCTTATATCACCCAATTGATTGAGGGACTCCCCTATTTATTGTTCCTGGGGACTGCTCTGCCGATGACGTCTGCAATGTTCACAACCTCCTTTGAATGTACTTTTGGGACTTTCATACGCATGGAATTTGAAAAGGTCTATGATGGCATGCTGGCAGCGCCCATTACAGCGGAAAACCTGGTTGTCGGCGAAATGATCTGGGGGGGGACCAAAGGTGCTTTTTTTTCAACGGCAGTCCTTCTAATGCTGGCAATCTTCGGGGTTGTCAATTTAAAATATTGCCTGCTTCTTCCATTCCTGGGATTTATAACCGGCGTCATGTTTTCAACTGCGGGGATGTTAGTCACGTCTTTTGTTACATCGATCTATCATTTTAACTTTTATTTCACCGGCTTCATCTCTCCAATGTTCTTTTTTTCCGGCGTGGTATTTCCAATTTCAAATCTGCCTTCTTACTTACAACCGATAGCAGAAATCGCGCCTCTTACTCATGCTGTACGCCTATCTCGGGCAATCTGCACAAATGACTACCATTTTGCACTTGTCTACGACTTGCTTTACATCATTCTATTTAGCCTGATCATCGGAAGCTTTGCTGTCAGACGCCTCAAAAGGCGCCTCATTCATTGAGGCAGCCCCAGAAGTTTAGTTCATTCAAGTTGAATCCAAAAGCGAAAGAGGACTTTCGCACTCCAAACGCTTCGCGATGTTAAATGTGCAACTGATAAGCCGTATGTTTCGCGAAGCGTTTGGAGTGCGAAAGTCCTCTTTCGCTTTTGGACTCAACGTGAATTAATAGGCCTTATGCAATAAATTATTTTAAGTTGATGACATTGAGGGCATGGGCAAGGGCAAGGGGCAAGGGGCAGGGGCAAGGATTTGAATTATGCAAGAATTGTAAAATGGATAATACTCATTAGTAATCAACTTTTATGAGCGAGCATCAATATGACCAAAGCATTTCAAAATCCACCCCCGCTTATTTACGGCACTGCCTGGAAAAAGGAAAGGACTGAACAGTTAGTTGTCCAAGCGATCCGATGCGGCTTTCGCGGCATCGACACAGCTTGCCAGCCTAAGCATTATCATGAACCGGGTGTGGGACAGGCGCTAAAGCATTTAAATGATCAAGGGATACCGCGCAGCTCGCTCTTTATACAAACCAAATTTACGCCATTATCAGGGCAAGATCCTGCTAGAATTCCTTACGACCCCAGAGCGCCCATAGCTACTCAGGTGCGGCAGTCCTTTCAAACTTCATTAGCAAACCTAGGCGTCGATTACCTTGATGCTTTATTGCTGCATTCCCCATTACCCAGCCATTCCCAAACCATGGAAGCCTGGCACGTGTTAGAGGAGCTGTATCAGCAAGGAATTCTCGGACTGGCAGGGATTAGCAATTGCTATGATCTGGAGACGTTGAAATCAATTTATGACGCTGCGACAGTAAAACCCTCCCTGTTGCAAAATCGATTTTACGCAGAAACCGGTTATGATAAAGCCCTTCGCCAGTGGTGCAGCACAAAAAATATCCGCTATCAAAGCTTTTGGTCGCTCACTGCCAATCCGCAAATTCTTGATCATCCCCTTTTACGCACTCTTGCTGAGGCTTATCAAGTCACAGTAGAGCAATTATTTTTCCGCTTTCTCACACTGCAAAGCATCATTCCATTGATTGGAACCTGTTCAGAAAAACATATGCGGGAAGATCTCGCCATTTTTGATTTCACTTTGACTGTGGATCAAATTAATCAGATCAATGCACTGCTGACATGATTCTCAAAGAGAAGAACTAGATTGAATTTAACCTTTTATAGTGAAAACGTATAAAAAGCCGATAATCCTCTTTGGCCGCATGTAATTGAAAATCCTTTCTTAAGGGTGAGCGATGGAGGACTTTTGTCACTTCGTAAATAAGGCCAAATTCAGAATTTTTTGCTAATGATTCAATTTTTTCACTTGTTTGCTGATCTATTACTTGGGGAATTTCACCAATAACTTTAGCACCCTCTTCGTCCAAAATTTTGGTATTCCAGTCTTCTACATTGCTATAGCACACTGAAAAATAGTTAACGTTTTCGTTCATTGTGAAATCACGATGCCAAAAATTTGCTACAGCATTATAACATCCTTTTTCAAAGCGTACTTCAACATGTTTACTGGGGAAACCAAGATCAGAAATTCGTTGACTTAAGGATAGTAATAAGATTGCAAGAGAGTTGTCTGGTTTTAATCTTTTGATCTTGAAATTTGTGCCGGCATAATACCTATTATTTCGATCTTCATTCAGCTCCACTAAATATTTAGGAATAATAAGCAACCCACTTCTCCAATCCATGAATTCTATGCCTTGCTCAACAACTTTGGCATAAAACTCAGATAATTCTGATTTCAAATAATCTACAGCCGAATCGACAACTTTTTGATCGATGTTTGCGTTACCAAGAATGTATTTTGGTGCTAATTTGCCAGCTGACGATAATGGTTCCATATGCAAATTTTTACCTTAAAATATTATTAATATCTGCTAAGGGGATAGCTCTGAACTATCCCCTGAAGAAACCCTTATTACTTTGGTCCGCAAACAGCTGCCCAGTATGGAGGTGTGATATCCCCATCAATGAACATCATAACTGGCTTGCATGCATTATTATAAAGGGTGTGTAAGAAGAAATTCTTTGTATTAATCCCTAGCAGCCTAAGCATCATCCACTCTTTTGGGTCCGGAATAGGGTCGGGTATGAGATCTCCGATGTTGTTTGTTCTTACGTGAGTGGTCCATATCCAATCTGCTGGTATTGGATTAGGAATATTTTTGATAGGGTTTTTATTAACAGCGAAATCATAGCAATTCCAAGCTTTGGAAGTTTCAGTGTTGTTTGGAAGTACCTCTAAGGCTTTATTCAGATAAGATTGCCATGCTTTAAAAGTTTGTTTTTCTCTGACATAAATATCATGTGGAAGATTTGAAACAGGGTCTTTCGTAGCTATCCACCCTCCAGTAATATTCAGATTCTTTTGCAATTCATCTGTGCAATTTAGTAATTTTGAAGGATTATCCTTTATAATTTCCGCACCAAAGTTGTGAGGTACTGTCATTTGAGGAATCTCTTGAGCAGAATAAGAAAAGTATTTTGAGGTGATCCAGGGCATAGCCATTAAAGCAGATCCAAAAATCATTTGGCAGACGGCTTTACATTGGTCTGATCTAGTTTCACTTTTCACCAACTTGTTCGTGCCGTTTAAAAGGACAATAGTTCCTACTGTAGAGGATATAATATTAGGCACTGAAGGATTGCAATAAGCTATAGCCGCCCCTACACCGACAATAGTCGCGCCGGCAATCATCTTGGCGTTATTTCGATTTACTAAATTCATTTTTTTTCTCCGATAATTTTAAAAGTAACGCCATCATTACGATGATGTTCTGGATTTTGAACAAAGTAAATAATAACAAACCTATGCTTTTTTTCCTATTGTTAATCGCTGCCAAGAACATATAAGCATAATCTGGTTTACTCTTTAGTATTTCAAGTCCAGACCAAAGCGAAAGAGGACTTTCGCACTCCAAACGCTTCGCGATGTTAAATGTGCAACTGGTAAGCCATCTGTTTCGCGAAGCGTTTGGAGTGCGAAAGTCCTCTTTCGCTTTTGAACTCAACGTGAATTAATAGGCCTAATGCAATAAATTATTTTAAGTTGATGACATTGAGCAACGCTCATGGGGGATAATGGCGTATCATGCCTTTCTGAACCTAATTGAGAGAGGTTATTTTTTTGGAGACATTCCGGTTTTTGATGCCCTGGAAATATCGTTCTGAGACGATACTGAAAACTACAAACGACTGTAATGACGAACGGCGGTTTGTCGTTACTGTCGTTCGTTCTATTTGCTCAGGTTCCATTTACGGCATAGTGCATGCTCTTTTTTTTCGTTCTCTAAAGATATGAGGAGATCCGTCACAATTTTTACATGTTCAAATTTACGTTTTTTTGCGACCGCTTTATAAAATTTTATTTCATTGTCCCTTTCAGAAATGGCCGCGTTTTTTTCTTCCAGCGTTGCTTGCAGAAAATTGATTTTGTCATCGTCAATCGTTTGGATTTTGCGCTTCTTTTTATTTTCTTCATCGATAATACCAATTTTCCTTTGTAATTCATTGTAATCATTAAGTAAACTTCTATGAGAATTCTCTAATTCAAATGATCTAATTTTCAATTCAGAAATGGTAGAATCAATACAACTTTTTAACTCAAAATTTTTATTTTGGAGCAAGCTGCATTTGGTCAGAAGCTCGATTTTTTCTTTCTGTAAGTTCTCGATGGATTGAGCAAATTTATGACGGGTTCTGGGAGGCACGGATTTACCCCTTTGCAACCAGTCTTGTACCGGCAGAGCTTGATGAGACTGGCTAAGTTCAACTCCTGATGCATTCACAATGGCCTCCGGCTTAAGTAATTGATAAAAAGCATGTAATCGCTGTACCAAGGCCTATCATATAAATTTTTTCTTAGCAAACATTCTGTTTTTGTATTTACAGGGAACATTGGGATAATTTCAGAAAGCTCGCAGTGAAAGGGTGTTTATGCTATTATCTGCGTTCAACAAACCAATAATCACAGGTTTATTATGGAACATTTAAGCCCTGGCCTTTTAGGCATTCCTTTGGAAAACCGGTATGCGCTCTATTCGGAACAGTTGCATCTATCTTCACTGGGAAGGTTATGTTGCGTATCCACCCGATTTAGAGTTGAAATTACAGAAACAATTTTCAAACCAACCATAACTGCAAATGGTTATTGTAAAGATATTTTTTCTAATCTAGATAGTTTGCTTTTGCACACCCAAACTAATGGAAAAAAAATCAAATGGCTCCATCTAAATCTTAAAGAGGCAGAAAAATTAGGAACAAACGAAGCCATCCCTGCAGAAAAAATTATCGAAAATACGCAAAAAATTATTGCAATCCTGTGCAACTGCCCAAATTTAGCTTCACTCTTCGTAAGTTATGGCTATGGTAATGTAGATGACAATCAATTATTCGATCATATAAACAATAATATCCTTCCCAAAGCGCAACTCATTGAAAGCTTAACCTTCCAAGACACAATCACTAATGGATGGCCCTATAATCGCGTTTTAAAAAATGTCGAAGAGATTAATATAAATTTATTATCTAGATTAAAAAAATTCAGCATTAAAAATTTTGATTTTAATGAAAAAATTTTAGAGCAAGTCAAAAATCTCTCTGAAAATATGGATATAAACCTGCATATAAGATGTGTAACGACCATTCCTGAACATATTCTCAAAAAAATCAAAGAACTTAACCCTAACTCCAAAATATTCTGGGATTTAACTCCTGGTAACTTTTCATTTCCTGATGACAATCTGAAATTAATTCAAGAGATAACTTGTCACCAAGAAGTGTATATCATGGTAACGCGAATGCCAAGTGATGAACAAATTTTTCTGTTTCAACCCTTTAAATCGGTTACTCTGTGTTTACTTCTGCCTTTGAATGAATTGGAAGGCCGCGTTAAGACTTTGATACCAGAACTAAATCTCAGAATACAAAATGCGACTTATGTTAATGGTCACGAATTCTTAAAATAAAAACCGCCGCCTACTCCGAAAACGGCGAACGACGGTAACGACAAAAACGACGACATTAGGTCCATTGTCGTTTTGAGGCAGTTGCATAATTAGTTGCGTAATTCTTTCATTTTTTTTACCGCAGAGCCGCAGAGGGCGCAGAGGAAGCGCAGAGATCAGTGAATGTGGCCTGCTGCGTCTCGCAGCAGGCCACATTCACTGACCAAATAAAAATCTCTGCGCTTCCTCTGCGCCCTCTGCGGCTCTGCGGTAAAAAACTGGCATTAGACTTCCTCATTTGCTTCCTTTCGTTTGCAAACGTTATAATAGGCGCAAACGCTATAGACACTTAGTACACAACCGAGACAAAAAGCCGCCATAGCGACTGCAACTGGCACAGGGAGTACTGGTTGTGTATATTTCTCTACAATCCTCTTAACTCCGTCAGTTCCAAGAGAGCCAATAATAATCCCTACACATACAAATACCGCCCTGTGAACAGGTTCCCGACTCTGTTGGGCGACCAATGTTTCATAGAGATACTTGATATGTTCACTAGAATACTCCTTATAACTATCAAACCTTTCATTATACTCTTCCATCATGATAGATGAATCACTTCTCAACGGGACAGTATCGAGAAGATGTGTGCCCTCTACTTTCATATCGTCTCCCTTTTTAATTGTTGGCTTTAGCGTATTCTAAAAAGCAGCCTGAGGCCTTTGAGGATTTTATTGCCGGATTGATATTCAACTGCCTTCCTGCCTGTTCGCCTAAAGCTGAGGATTCATAACATAAACTTCGGGTTGTTTTCAGTGTTCGCAATCGAGGATATGCCATGGATTGAGCGTCGACAAGTTTTTTCTCAATGATCATTAATGCGTTGATCATATCACCGCTATAATCCTTTTTCAGGGCGTTAATTTTATTGCAATATCCTTTAGCGATCCCCAAAAGAAAGGAATTTTTTGCTATCTTCCCTTTCAACATGCCATGCAGCCCTTGCGCTTGATTCCAGAGATTTTCAAGTTCGCTTTGCAAAATTCCAGCCACATATTCGGCGATCTCAACATTCACGTTGCTGCCCAAAACTTCGAGATATGTAAACCCCTCATACCTGCTGTAAACAATGCTGACAAAAAATGTCTCGAGGATTTTTGCAATTGACCGCATCTTCGCATCTTCTCTTTTTTGCTTCATTATGCGGATAAGATAGACTTTTTCATCGTCCGGCTCGGGGATCGCATTTGCTTCAAGGTTATGTTTCAAAAGCAGCTGCCGCGATTTCACCATCGCCAATTCCGCTTCGTGGCTGTTTCTGCTAGATGTGAGGGCCATGAGTTTTTGGATTTTACGCAATATGCTCTCGTCACCACTATCAGGATGTTTAACATTTTCTAATGAGAACGTTGCCCGGTATACTTCTTCCCCCCAGCCTTTACTTCGGCAAAATTCCCGAAATTCAGATGAATGGGGCTGCGTTGCTCCCCTATTCTGTATGTAAACCATGTAATGCGCAAGTTCATGCCTGACGATGTTATCAAGCTGCTCTTGGCTCACATGCATCAAAGTTTCATGAAATCCAAGCTCATAAAAACCTGGATCAAAATACCCAAGCATACTCTTGTTATTGTAAACATTTACCGAAATCGGATAGGAGGCCCTTTCCAAAGTATCATAAAAGCGGTCGCCAAAAACCTTCAGCTTAACTTCTCGGGTTAAAATTTCTTTGATTCTGATTTTAATCCCATTAACAAATTTGATAATTCGCTTCGAATACACTATCATGCTGACCTTAACACTTGATGATCAATTTGTCTTCTTTAGAATCTTTGCTAACCGTTGACGTGCGGTCGAAGCTCAAATCTCTACTCAAAGAACTTAAACTTATGCTCCGTTTTATGCCTTGCTGAATTTGAATATGCATCAGCTTGCACTCCTTTTTTGAAAAGGGATACGCGGTCGAAAATTCTGTTCCGGCAAGTTGGTCCTTCATTGGATCGATAATGGCAATTTTGGTCATTCTCTGCTTAATATCCTCCAAATGCTCCTCAGCGACATCTTCAATATCCGATATCCACAATCTCCCTACCCACCCCTGACGCGTCGGTTGAACCTCCCAGCTGATATGGAAACGGAGCTGTACTTCTCCCGGCACACGACTGTTGATATCATACTGATCCTGACGCAGGCAAACGGCCATTCGTCTTACTTGAGTGACAACATAATGGCCATCCTTATCAACTTTAATATGGCACTCGATCCCTGGTTCATATTTTGTCCAATAAGGGAGCTCAAAAATGCCGGGAATTAACTTTCGAAGATATTGGTCTCCAAAACCCCAGTTGCTGTTTGATGTCAAACGCATCAGACCTAACCAAGGCACGTGCTGATCAGTAAATTCCGGAACATCATAACAACTTTCATTCGCTGCGGCAATGAAAAATGTCGCTTGAAGCATATGCTCTTTTTCAATTTCTTTTTTTCTTGAAAAAGCAGCGAAAAGGGTTGAGTAGAACTCTTTATTCCCAAGCTTAAATTCTTCACCATTAGATTGTTTGACATCCCAGATCACTTGATCATTCACTGTCAGTCGGTCAAAAATAATCCGATTATACTCACCAGGTTTAATGCAACGTGCGATTTCTATGATTGTAATTTTCGAAATGTTATTTTGACAATTGGGGTCCTGATACCAATGATGGACAATGTTAGAGTATTTAGACATAAAATATTCTAAAGAGGCGACTTTCCAGGCTATAACCTTTAGTTCGTCTATCACCTCATCCTTCGCGTTATGGTCTAAACATAATGACCATTTGCGCAGCACTCGTAAAACACCCTCGATCTCCAATTGAGAATCCCCAAAGGAGGCTAACACCCATCGCTCAACATTCTCAGACTTTGAATCTTTGGAATTTTTAGTTAGTTCAATAGCTTCATTACAAATGTTGATAAATTTATCGATTTCTTTACCTGTATGAAGATTTGATTCAGAGACATCTACAATATTTGTTAACTTATAAAGCAAGGTTTGAAGAGTTATACCCCATCCTGACTTTCCCTTTTCCAGGTGATGATAAAACTCTACCAATTGGCGAAGAATAATTAATCGTGGATAAATCTCTTGTAAAGCAACACCGTTTTTCTGAATCATTGACAAAAGTAAAACCATCCTTTCACGTTCATCCCTGTCATATTCTTGAAGGCAAATCCCCTGATTAAAAAGAGGTTTGATTTTATTGTTTATCCGATTTTCAATGATCTCTGCGGAAACAAGAGGCTTGAAAGCATTTGGCCAAGGTTCTTGTTCTTTAATAAAGGAATTTAAATTATCGGTGAGATCTTCTTGAAGGCAAATCTCATGCTTAAAAAGGGCTTTGATTTCACTGGCGACATAATTGTGTATCTGATTTTCAATGATCTCTGCGGAAACACGAGGCTTGTTAATCTTCGGCCAAACTTCTTTAAGAAAAGAATTTAAATTCTTATGGTGCTTTTTAGCAGCGACGACAAATTCCATCGTCTCCAAATCCATGTGAAAGTTTCGTTTAAAAAAGTCTTGAAGGTTATTCCTGGATTCCAATGCCTGAGCTAATAGATCCTCTTTATTTCGATTTAAAAAAAAGTTAATCTTAGGCTCACTGACAACGCACATCGCTAAGTTATTATGATGGACTTCTTTACCGGCAATATCTCCCAAACTGGAACGGAGACTATTCGTAACTAACAGGCTACTTTTGCCAGATTTTTCATGTTCACAGCGCGTAATTTGATGGGCCTTAGGGCGGGGAATATAGTTTTCACTCTTGCGCCGGTTTATTGTTTTTGATTCCAAAATTTTATTATTGCTTTCCTCAAAAAACTCTTTCTCAACCATCTTTGTTAATTCAGTTTTTTTCAAAAAAGGACGATAACTGTGCTGATGACTAGGTTTAATCCACTTTTTTGTCTCTTCAGATGGGAATGGATTGTTAGAATTATTCAATGCTAATTCCTCTCGGGACGATGACCTCTCAGCTTCAGGCTCAACCAACTGATTGTTTATATGTATTTTCGGAGTCCCTAAAGGGTCTGGGGGCAAAGCGGGCAGAGTAAATTTCGCCACACTTTGGTCATGAGAACGACTCTTACGCTCCGGAAGCTTTTTGCGTGAATATATTCCTGTGGGGTCCGTTGCAGACTTTTCATTGCTGCAAAGCTCATCCTTAGGTTGAAAATGCTCTTCAGTGCTTTTGTCAAATCTTAATGTAATGGTCTCCGGCAAACTTTCCGTCCGTTTTTCTCCTAGTGATAACTTCTTAATACGGGGAGATGAAGAATTTGTTCTATTCCTATTGAATTCATCTCCTGGAGGGTCATTAGGTGAAGTTGGTCTTTCGGCAGAATTTGATGCAGAAAGCTTCCGGTGTAAAACATGGGCAATCGAATTTGCTTCCATCTAACTTACCTTTTTAAATAATAAATAATTAACTACACAAAATCAGTTTCTCTCTTACGTATAGCTGTGTTTACAGATATCGAACGCCCTTTAACCGTGGAATGGGTTTTAGTGTAGAGATCTTTGGGAAGATCAGAAAAATACTTTATGCCCTTTGGATTATCAGGAAGAGCATCGACATTTACAGCCTCTACAAGCTTGGGACGCAGTTCCAACCAATAGACTTCATCAAAGACCTCATAACGTTCTACCCAAAGCGCTCCTTTCCAGCCAATCTTGATAGGTTTTAAACACCATGCCATGGATAAATTCACTTGTTCCTTCGGAATACTTTCAGGGTTCTCAAGATCAAAGTTTCGAAATACTGTAATCCCCCTAATCTGGGTGACTTCACTTTGATTAATATTTATATGGCACTCACAGTGCCCGTCATATTTTATTGAATAGGGTTGTGTAAAGAGAACCGGAAACAATTTTTGCATGTAAATATCAGCTTCTTCCCAAGCTTTATCGGTACCCAAACGCATCAAAGGTATCCAAGGGATTCTCTTCTCTATATCATCAGATATGAATGAACGATCTGTTGAAGCGGCAATAAATTCCGCTGCATCACAGACAACCTCGAAATCAATCTTTTCCTTGCCCGAACACATCATGAAAAGGTTTTCGAAAATTTGTTTGGGGGTATAAACCGGCCTATTGGTTTGAGGGTCCGATATTTTGATCTGCTCCAGCTGGGGCCGCGGGTTTCTTTTTGAAGCTGACAGATTCCTGGGAGATACTCCTAGTTTTACTGATCGATGGTCCCAAAACGTCATTCCATTGATTCTGACGACATCAAACGCAGTCGTCAACCGCCTCCATTTTTCAAATATGTACGGATATTTAATGTGGGATAAAGGTTTTAAGCATTGCTCCTGATTTTGAACCCATCGATGATAGATGGTCGCAATTTGTGAAATATAATAACTTGTCCGGGATATCTGCCAAGTATCGGTTTTTAGCTTGTCAGACAATTTTTTTTTGTCATTTTCTGAGTTCGCTGCCCATTCCCGCAATATTTGAAGAACACTCTCTCTTTCCGCTTCATTTTCACCTAAAGGGGCTATCCCCCAGCGTTTTAGGGAATCGATCGTGCCTTTAGATTCCTTTTTGTCCGGGACCAAATGGATGATTTCTTCATAAATCTTTAAGAAATTGTCGATCTCTTTTCCATAAGAGATTTTAAACTCTGATTTTGATGCTTCTTCATTATCATGGATCAAGTCCTCCTTATCCTCTAAAAAATTTTGCTTTGCTAAAAATCGGTTCAGGTACGTATAGAGCCTTATACTATAAGCCGTCATCATTTTTTTTGGCTCGCCGGTCTTCTTATTTTTTACAGTCCACAGGTAATTGTCAATTAATGATCGAAGGAGTCTAAAGCGTGGAAAAATATTCTTGAATGGCACTCCTGCCTTTTGAATTAATTCGATGAGTTGAACGACTCGCGGCGAATGATCAACAAGGAAATGCTTGAATTCTAATTTATCAAAAGTATAAAGAGCGTCAATCTCTCTGGCAAGGAACACTTTGTAACTGTCATTGATTCTATCTTGCAACGCTTCAAGTTTATCTGAATTATAGTATCTTCTTAATGACGCAGACCAATTTTTCTGAAGATATTCATTTAATTTTTTGTCCAACTTATTACTCTTTGTAACATCCTGGATAAGATCTAAACCTTGGAGCCCTTTAATTTCATAAGTCTCTGCAAAAATCGAATTCAGATCAGATTGGCGCTTATCCATAATTCTAGGAGATAAAAATGATCGGCCATCGATTATAATCGGCCCCTGAGTATCCTGAATCGTTAACAAGTTTAATGGAGGCAAATTCTTTTTGTTATGGTTATTACTTTTTGGGATATAACCAGTATCCTTGTCCTGAGGTTCATTTAGATGGTGATGAAATTCAGGGGCTGAATTACTAAATTGACCCTTCTTAAAAAAGGGATCGGCTTTTTCCTCGATTCTCTTTGTCACGTGAGTTTGGGGGATTTCTTTTGGAAGAGTCCGAGATGGTTTTTCAGAGCGATGGGTCTGGTTACCATCACTGATTTTGCGATGCCGTTCCATGGAATTTCTAGTTGGACTTCTGGGGGTCGATTCCAGGCCCAAAGAGGAAGTTGAAAGCTTTTTTTCGACAATCTGCAGTTGCATAACAACACCCTTTTTAAATTATTATCAACTCTATGTAGTTGTATGATTAATGTTTAATATGCGATTCTATATCCCTGGTTTCTTCAATAATTTCTCCGTCAGCCATTGTAATAATCCTGTCGGCATAAGAAAAAATTCGGGAATCATGTGTCACTACTAAAACCACTTTCTCTGAATGGCGTGCGAGGTTTTGTAAAAAATCCATAATTTCAAAACCTGAAACATGGTCCAAAGCGCTTGTGGGCTCATCACAAATAATGATGGATGAGTTATTGATCATTGCCCTTATAATAGCTATGCGCTGCTGCTGTCCTTTAGACAATGTCGCCGGAGAAAAATAGGCGCGATGCTCCAGATGGACATATTCCAAAAGTTCTTTCGCCCGGAGGGTCGCTTCGTGCTCGGTAAACCCTCCAACAATAAGCGGCAGGGTGACATTTTCAAGGACGGTCAATGAAGGGATCAAATATAGCGACTGAAAAACAATCCCTATATGTTGACATCTAAAATCAGATTTCTCATTTTCCGACATCTGGTTGATATTTTTGCCGAGCAGTATCAACTCCCCTTCATCCGGAGTCAAAATCGTAGCGATAATCGAAATTAAAGTTGTTTTCCCTGAGCCGGAAGGTCCCACAAGCAGCGTCAATTCGTGCTTATAAATATCTATATCCGTTTTCTTTAGAGCGAAAACCTCATTTTCATTTTTACCATAGGTTTTCTTAAGGCCTCTGCCAACGATAGCCGGTTCTTGCATAGCGACTCCTTAAGGAATGCTTTAATGTCGAGTATTAGCTTCGTAAAGTTTCAAATACTTGTAGAAGGCTGTATGGGCATTATAAGACGAGATCACAAAACCCTCATATCCCCCCATAATGCCGCGTTTAAGAATATAACTTTTAAAAAAAGCGAAAAATCCATGTAACACTGCCTTTACCGGAGATGATTTTTTCTTCCCGCAATTCTGCACTGCAAACAAAGTGGAATATGATTGCATTTTTACCAAAAAATCTGAAATTGTCTCATAGGAATAATGAATTAAGGGGCTTTTGAATGGAATATGCCGTAAACCTTCCACAATAATGGCTTCATGGACTTGGGCATCGGTAAATTTTGTCATCAAACGATTATATAACCTCACTTGCCGATCAGGATACCATCCGCACCAACGGATCCAACGCTTATTAAAATAATTGTGCCTTGGAAAAGAATAAACGCAATCATCTTCAAGCTTAGCGGATAATATTTCTTTCGACATCTCAGGAGTGACAACTTCATCGCTGTCTATTGAAAGGATCCAATTATTCTTCGCTAATCCCGAAGCTTGATTATGTGTGGGTCCAAATCCAGTAAAAACTCCTTCGATAATATTGACATTGTGATATTCCCTGGCGATCTCCATAGTGCTATCGCTTGACCCGTTATCAAAAATCAAAACCTCATCAAAATGGGTCAATGCATCAAGAACTTGACGCAGATACTTGGAGCTGTTCTTTGTGAGTATTGTAACGGTAATCATTGATCTCCGGTGAGTAAATATTGCTTTGCTTTTAAGTGAAATGATAGCATACCGCCAAAAGAGGTCAATTCCTTTCTACACTTTTAGAGGTTCATATGCAAATAAGCAAAAATCCCAATACAAAGAAAGCCGAAAATACCGGCAGCCAACCATTTAGCTTCGACCTGCCCCAAAGGCTTAGACGCAATCGCAAAAGCCCGGCAATCAGGTCCCTGCTGCAGGAATATCACCTTCTTCCAAGCCAATTGATCGCTCCCCTCTTTGTCGTTGAAGGCGACAACCAAATGCAACCTATTCATAGCATGCCTGAAGTCTACCGCTTTTCTATAGATCTGCTTGTCAAAGAAGTCTTAGAACTCTATCAGCTGGGCATCCGGGCGGTTAATCTCTTTACCTATGTGCCTCAAAACAAGAAAGATCCACTTGGAACTGAAGCTCTGCGCTCAGGAAATTTACTCCAAAAAGCTTTATATGCCCTCAAAAAAGAAATTCCTGAGATGTGCCTGATGGCTGACATTGCCCTCGATCCTTTTACAGATCATGGCCATGATGGGATTTTAAATGATAAGTCCGAGATCGACAATGACCCGACTATCGAAATATTAGGTAAAATGTCGATATTAGCCGCTGAAGCAGGGGCAGATGTGGTCTCCCCCAGCGACATGATGGATGGCCGCGTGGCCTATATCCGCGGCACTCTGGATAAATGGGGATATCAAAATGTCAGCATCCTCTCCTACGCTGCTAAATATGCGTCGGCATTCTATGGCCCCTTTCGCGATGCATTAGACTCCGCGCCAAAATTCGGAGATAAAAAGACTTACCAAATGAATCCTTGCAATAGCCGGGAAGCTTTGCTTGAATGCCTGCTCGATGAAGAGGAAGGCGCTGACATGCTCCTGATAAAACCGGCTTTGCCCTATTTGGATATCATCGCAAAAGTCAAGCAGCAATCGCTCTTACCCGTCGGAGCCTACCATGTCAGCGGTGAATACTCTATGGTGATGGCCGCGGCGGCCAATGGCTGGATCAATAGGGACGCTGTTTTAACCGAAAGCCTGCTGTCAATCAAGCGTGCGGGCGCAGACTTCATTCTGACCTACGCCGCCAGGCACATGGCCAAGCTGCTCAGAAAGGGGTGAAAAAAAGAACTCTTAGTCTAATTGATTTGTTTCGGGCACGGGCACGGGCACGTTCACGAATTTAGTTTTTATCAGTTAAAGGGAATGTCTGAGAAGGCGTAATAAACCATTAAACTAAATTCGTGAACGTGCCCGTGCCCGAAACTAAATAAATGTTCTTCTATTTTATGCTTCCAGCTTTACATATCAGCGAGGTGGATCACCTTTTGCTGGAATGAGGGGTGAAATGATTGAATCTCCCCTAATCTACTTAGTAGATCCCTGGGTGTTTTTTATTATTACATTGTGACATAGTAAACTATGTCTTTATTCCCTTTTACAGCATAAGGTATGTGTTGAAACATAATTCGCATTGCTGTTATCGTTTTTCCTGTTCAATAGGCTTTTATTATCATTAAAGCCTTGGATGCAAATTGCTTAAAATAATTTTGTTGCATAACAGTAGCATTTAGCATCAAAATTACAAAATAAAGGAATAGGAAATGCATAAAATGCAACCTTTACAATCAACGTCTTTTTCTGGTTCTTCGAACAATATTCAAAATACGCCGGTAATAAACACAACAAAAACAACTACCACAACTACCACAATTACCCCTACTCTCCCTATCTCTTTTAATGAATTGATGGCCCGTGGCTTAGAAGATGATGCCCTCAAAAAATGGCTTGAAGCCAAAAAGTTCACTATTTACCAGGTCTGTGATAGCAATTTAAATCAAGAAACAACGCCTAACCAACCAATCCGACCTCAACTGAGTATTTATCAGCAACTCTTGCATACAGCAGCACGAGTGGGTAAATATAGACGCTGCTTGGCCATTTTAGAAATAATGACCTGTAATATCAATTCCGCTAATAAATCTGGCAATACACCCCTTCATTTAGCCTATGAAGGGAGGTGGTTCAAAATCGTTTGTCTTCTCATAGTTTATGGAGCAGATAGGGATGCCAAAAACGATTGTCAGAAGACCCCAAAGATGATGGCTGGATCTAAAAAAATAAAAGAGGAAGTTCAAAAACGGATTGATAACGCGATTGAAAACGCTAAAATCAGGGCAACATCTAATCAATACAAATTTCATATTGATGCCTTTGAAAATGAGAGAGAAAGTAGTTCAAGTTCAGAATATTAGTTTCGGGCACGGGCACGGGCACGTTCACGAATTTAGTTTTTGTCATTTAAAACGAATGTCTGAGAAGGCGTAATAAACCATTAAACTAAATTCGTGAACGTGCCCGTGCCCGTGCCCGTGCCCGAAACTAATTAAATGTTCTTCTATTTTATGCTTCCAGCTTCACCGGAATGCCGTTCCATAGGTTTGGCGACAAATCGCCAACTGCGATCTGTTCAAAACCTAGAGGCAGCAGAATCGTGCTCTCAGCTACCCGTGCATCAAATTTCAGCTTGCTTGTAACGCTATTGCCATTAGCATGCACGCGCACAATCTGACCGTCGGTAAGATTGCGCTTTTTACCTTCATTGGGGTGGATGCTTACTTTTGGAGGCTTGATCAACTGGGACAAACGCTGATTCTCCCTCATACGGACCCCTGAATCAAAAAGCGAAGGCGCAAAAACGGCCAGCAAATCGCCATTAGAGGCTTTTGAAGCAGTGGAAAACCCTTCAAGCTTTTCAGGCCTCTTAGTAAAAACAGCCTTTTCAGAACTGAGGACTTTAATAAAATCCGACCCCAACTGCAAAGAAAAATTCAACTTTTCAGCCAGCAGCGTAAATATTTCACCATCGCTGTACAGGCCTTCAGGAAGCATTTTACCTATTTGCAGCTTTTGCAAACGCCCTTCAACATTGACGATATGGCCCTTCTTTTCAATATAGCAAAAAGCCGGCAGCACAACATCGGCCTGTCTGGCAGTTTTCGTAAGAAACAGGTCTTGCACAACCATAAACCCAAGCTTGCTTCTGGCTTGCTCCCAGAGTCCTGAAGGGAACTTCGCCGCGGGATCAGCCCCCGCAACATACAGGAGGTCCCATCCCTCTTTTGCTGTTGTGTCAAGCCATTGCAGCGCATTTAATCCGGGAGTCCTCAGCCTTTCGTTGAGAGGAGCAAGCTCCGGATGCATCCCCGCAAGCCTTGCGCCAAAACTATTTCCTTTTCCTTCCAAAAGGTTGATCTTAAACCCGCTATTTTGTCTTTTCGCATCCAATAAAGCTGCGAGAACAGGTTTCCGGTCAATGCTGGCCAAATACTGCTGTCCGATAAATGCGGCCGCCTTATGGCCCGTCGCCACTTTAGCAAGCTGTTCAGCAAGGATATTCTTCCCTTGGCCGGGAGCATGCAAGTACATTTCATTCATATATGGGGCTATTTCAGGGGCATAATGCCCGATATAGACCACTTTTGCCCCTTTATTAATGGCTTGCTTCAGGCGCAGCCATATGACCGGAAATTCTTCTGTCAGGTCCAAGCCAAGCAATAGGATATAATCAAGCTCTTCACACGCGCCGATCGACATCTCCATTCCGGGGGCTACGCCCTCTTCATCCAAAGACAAAACAGGCATTCCTACACGATAATCAATATGGTTGACACCCATAGCTTCGCGCATAAGCTTTTGAAACAAATAGTTCTCTTCAGTTGTCAAAGGAATGCCGCCTAATCCGGCAATCCTGCCTTTAGGCTTGGCGGCAGCCATCTTTTCAGCCACATAATCGAGGGCCTCTTCCCAGCTTGCCGGAAAAAGATCTCCATTATGCCGCAACAACGGAGTTTGCAAGCGCTCGGGGCTCGAGGCAAATTCGTAACCGAACCAGCCCTTGTCGCACAGCCAGATGTCATTGACATGATGGTTTTCGGAAGATCGCGTGCGCATGATTTCTCCGTCGCGGGAATCCAGCTTCATGCTGCAGCCTACAGGGCAAAGGGTACAGCTGCTGTCGACAGTATCATTATCCCAGGGGCGGGCACGGAAACGATAGACTTGGCTCGTCAAGGCTCCTACCGGGCAGATCATGATCGTATTGCCGATAAATTTCGAGTCGCTGACCTTGCCGTCGATAGTGCCGACTTCTGTCCGATAGCCCCTGTCGATAAATTCGAGGGCATGATCGCCGGCAACAACCTCGCCAAAACGCGTGCAGCGGGCGCATGTAATGCAGCGTTCGCGGTCAAGCATCAGCACCGGTCCAAGAGGAATAGGCTTTTTGAAGTGACGTTTTTCCTCGTAAAAGCGGCTTTCGCCGGGCCCATCGCTCATCGTCTGGTCTTGCAGCGGGCATTCGCCCCCCCTGTCGCAAATAGGACAGTCGAGCGGATGGTTGATCAGCAATAATTCTATGATCCCTTTGCGTCCATCAACAGCAGGTTCGCTTTGCGTATGTACAACCATGCCCTCGGTAGCTTCCAAAGTACAGGAAGTTTGCAGCTTTGGCATTTTATCCACCTGAACGAGGCACATGCGGCAAGCTCCAAAAGGAGGCATCCTATCGTGGTAGCAGAAAATCGGAATTTTTATCCCCAGCTGCGTTGCAGCAGTATAAACTGTCGTCCCCTTAGCCACTCTTATCGGCTGTCCGTCGATGGTCAAATTAATCACGATATTTTTCCTTTAACTAGCTCACAAATATGGATAGGCAATCTGCATCTTTTGCGGTTTTTCGGCGTTAGGATTGCGGTCAATGTATGCCTCAAATTCTTCTCTAAATTCCTGAATGGCGCTAATGACCGGCGGCGCTGCACCCACAGCAAGGGGGCAAAAAGAGTTTGCCGCCATCTCATCGCACACATCAATGATCAAGGCCAGGTCTTTCGGAGTCCCTTTGCCTGCCTCTATGCGCGCAAGCACCTGGACGACCCATCGCGTACCTTCCCGGCATGGCGTACATTTGCCGCATGATTCGTTTTGATAGAATTGCATCAATCGATGCGCGACTTTGACCATGTCCGCGGAATCATCCATGACAATGATCGAGGCTGTCCCTAAGGCCGTGCCCCTTGTTGTCAACGTTTCAAAATCCATGGAAATATCGATGTCATTGGCAGTCAAAAGGGAGCACGATGAACCTCCCGGATAGAAAGCTTTAAACTGCCTTCCCGGCAACACGCCGCCGGCAGTTTCAAGAACCTCGCTCAATTTTACTCCAAGCGGAAACTCATAGCAGCCGGGACGCTGCACATGTCCGCTTATCTGAAATATTTTCGTCCCGGTGTTCTTGGGCTTTCCGATGCCCTGATACCACTCTACACCTCTATTCACGATATGCACGACGTTGCAGAGGGTCTCGACATTATTGACAACTGTAGGATGACCATAGAGGCCGGCGACAGCAGGAAATGGAGGCTTCAACCGGGGTGTCGCCCGATAGCCTTCCAGGGAAGTTAACAGTGCGGTTTCCTCTCCGGCAATATAAGCGCCTGCACCTGGATGGACCATGATATCTATAGAAATATCGGTCCCCAATATTTTGTCGCCAATATATCCACGCTCTCTGGCTTCTTCAACCGCTTTGCGGAGAATCACTAATCCCCCGAAAAATTCGCCGCGCGAATAAATAAATGCGCGTTTGGATCCGATGGCGTAGCAAGCCAAAATTATCCCTTCAAGCAGCTGGTGAGGGTCATGTTCGATCAGCCAACGGTCCTTGAATGTCCCGGGCTCGCTTTCGTCGCAATTGCAAACAACATATTTAGGATGGGGGGAATCTTTTGGGACAAATCCCCATTTCATTCCGGTAGGAAATCCGGCCCCGCCGCGGCCCCTTAAGCCTGAAGCTTTAACCATCTCGATCAAATCATTGGGCTTAATGGCTGGTATGGCCTTTCTTATCGCTTGATAGCCGCCGTTCTTTTCATATGTCTCGATGCTCTTCTGATCAGGATCAAGCCCAAACTCCATTAACACGCGCATTTCAGCCATTGTCCGCCTCCCAACCTGCCATTGCGGAAGGATGCCCGGGCCCTTTCTTCGCCTGATCAAGGATCTTATCTATATCCCCTTCTTGCACAGGGCCGACAACCTCATCGTCGACAAGCCACATCGGAGCGCGGTCGCAAGCCGCTAAACATTCCGAAGGGATCACAGTAAATTCTCCATCAGCTGTTGTCTCGCCGGGAGACACCTGCAGCCTATGGCAGATTTTCTCCAGCAGTGCGTCGGATCCGCGAAGCATGCAAGACACATTTTTACAAATATGCAAAATATGCTTGCCCTGCGGATGCTCTGAAAACATATCATAAAAGGTCACAACAGCATGCACTTCCGTTGTCGCGATATTAAATAAGTCGGCAACTTCCTTTTGCACATCACCGGGCAAATAACCGACTTCTGCCTGCACCAAGTGCAAGGCAGGAATCAATGCAGAACGCTTTTCAGGATACTGCTTTTGCAGACGTAAAATGTCTTGTTTAATTTTATCTGATAACATCAACGGTCTACATCCCCCAAAATAGGATCAACGCTGGCGATTATCACCACAACGTCTGAAATTAATGCATTCACCAAAGCTTCCTTGAGAACTGCAATGTGTGGAAATGATGGTGAGCGGATACGTAAACGATAGGGCCGGTTGCTTCCATCGCTGACAAGATAGCAGCCTAGCTCCCCTCTGGCCGATTCCACAGGATTATAAAGCTCTCCGGCGGGCGGCATGATGCCTTCACTGACTAATTTAAACTGATGGATCACAGCCTCCATGCTCCTTGCAAGCATAGGACGGGGTGGAAGCGCAACTTTACGGTTATCAGTGAGGATAGGGCCCTCTTTTAACTTGCCAAGGGCTTGCTGGATAATCGATTCGCTCTGGCGCATTTCCGCCATGCGTACCAGATACCTGTCATAGGCATCCCCTTCTTTTTCAGTCGGCACTTCAAAGTTATAATTTTCATAGCCAAGGTAAGGATATTTCTTGCGGATATCGTAGGGAACACCGGCAGCGCGGAGAAGCGGGCCTGTGCATAAATACTGCCGGCAAAGCTCTTTATCGATGACGCCGACGCCCTGAAGCCGCTCGCACCACACATAGTTGTGCGTCAATAGGTTATCGAGATCTTTCCATGTCGCCGGAAACCCTTTGAGATATTCTTTAAGCCCGGTGATAAAGTCTTCGGTGGCATCATGGGCAAGTCCGCCGATACGCCATAGCGAAGGGAACATGCGCGCCCCTGAGATTTCCTCCATGAGGTCCAGGATTTTCTCGCGCTCTGCCATCGCATACATAAAGACCGACGACATATTTAACTCCAGGGCGCTTGTGCCTGCCCAAAGAAGATGGCTGGAAACCCGTGACAATTCAAGCAGAATTATTCGCAGCGTCTGCGCCCTTTCAGGAACTTCAATGCCCATCAGCTTTTCGACAGCGCCCGCAAACACCTGCTCTTCAGCAGGCCCTGAAAGGTAATCGAGGCGGTCAACTAACGTGAAGACTTGATGGTAGATGCGGGTTTCACACTCTTTTTCGATTCCCGTATGCAGATAACCGATCACAGGATCTGCGGCAAGCACAATCTCGCCATCAAGCTTCAGCTTCAGGCGCAATACACCATGTGTCGAAGGATGCTGCGGCCCCAGGTTAAGCTCCAACAGTTCGCCGGCGGCTTCTACTTCTTCAAGACTTCTGAATTCTTTTGACATTTGGGATAATTTCCGATGGAACTTTTGGTTTAACACCATGTTTAAATTCTACAGATTCTTCTGTCAGGGCATAATCTTTACGCAAAGGATGGCCATACCAATCATCGGGCATGAGAATCCGTTCTGTGGAAGCCCTTCCTTCAAATTCTACGCCAAAAAGATCAAAAAGCTCTCTTTCATACCAGTCCGCACCGCGCCACAAAGAAGTGATCGTCATGAGCTTCTCATGGCGGTCAACCATGACCGCTAAGCGGAGCCTCTCAAGAGTTTCTGGATTTTGAAGCAAATAGACAACCTTTGTCACCATTTCCGGCTCGATATAATCAACGCCGGTCAGATCGACCAAATTTTGATATCCTGGAGAGGGGCTTTGCTTTAAAATTCTTAATGCTTCCACCAAAGACTCTTTGGCAATCGTGACAGTGACTTCATCATGAAACTCACTGACTTCAATCACGGCGCCAGGAAGCCTTGCTTTTAATACCTCTATGCCCGAGTGAACTGTCATCTAACGGCCTCCTCGATTTTAAAATCGCGGCCGGCACGGATTTTCTTCTGAAGTAATATTAAGGCGTCCAAAAGGGCTTCCGGACGCGGCGGACAGCCTGCAAGATACACATCCACAGGAACGATTTTATCAACCCCCTGGATGATCGCGTAATTGTTGTATATGCCGCCGCTCGATGCGCAATCGCCCATGGCAATCACATACTTTGGCGCTAACATCTGATCATAGACCATGCGCAGTACAGGAGACATCTTCTGACTAAGGCGGCCGGCCACAATCATGACATCGCTTTGACGAGGTGACGCCCTGAAGACTTCAGCCCCGAAACGCGCCATATCATAACGGCTTGCGGCTGTTGACATCATCTCAATAGCGCAGCAGGCAAGTCCAAATTGCGCGGGCCAAAGGGAGTTTTCCCTTGCCCAATTGATCATTTTTTCTAATGGGGCGACAAGAAAAGGGGTCTTCTCACGGGGTGTCATTGCCATTGCAGACCTCCACGGCGCCAGATGTACGCAAATCCCACGACAAGAGCTATCAAGAAAAACAGCATCTCATAAAACGCAAACGCTCCTATCGATTTTGCTACGACTGCCCAAGGATACATAAAGATCACCTCAACATCGAGCACAAGAAAAATCAGGGCGACAAGATAATGGTGCAGAGCAAACCGCTGCTGCAGCAAATGCGTTTCGGTTTTTATTCCTGATTCATAGGGTAGAAACTTGGCGGGTTCATTCTTCTGTGAAGGGAATAGGGAAGAAGCTGCCAATGTAACGATCGTTACCAGAAGCACTAACCCAAAATAAATGTAAACAGCAAAAAATTCTGTTGGCATGAAATCTCCGTAGTGAACAAACCCCCTTCATACCAATGATTTCTTTGTCACGTCAACATATTTTATGAAAATTTATCAGGCTCACTGGCATCGATCTCGCATGAATAAGACTACACTAAACCAATAAAAAGGAGATCCCTATGCCTGCTCCAAACTTAAATCCCCTAAAACAACAAGTTTCTCCCTATTTTTCTAATCCGGACACAATCTATGCCAACTTGGATAAATTGAATGAAGCGGTAAAAAATAATAAATTTATCGATGAAAATTATCAAATCTATGATAAAAAACCTTCCAGATTTGACAAATTCATAGATGCAATGGTCAGGATTTGCACATTTAATTACTATTCAACAACCCGAAAATTCGAAGCCGAAAGAGTGCTGGATCACCTTCACCAGGATC
>Ga0207062_1081_pt1 | contig 26424 bp, 17 predicted proteins | sample Alteio_BWMinCont_28_FD_153266 | JGI IMG/M metagenome (GOLD analysis project Ga0207062, IMG submission 153266) | Enriched cells from forest soil in Barre Woods Harvard Forest LTER site, Petersham, Massachusetts, United States -... | ecosystem: Environmental > Terrestrial > Soil > Temperate forest >... | reverse complement strand
TCCTGTCCGTCTGGAAGCCCTTCCCATCGGCATCGCGCCGGAAGAATACACCGAGCTATTGAAGAGCGATAAAACTACCGCTGATCAATATGCCGAGTGGATCGCGCGCTACAGCGGACGAAAGGTAGTGCTTGCCGTCGATCGGATGGATTATACGAAGGGGGTTATCGAGCGCCTGCGGGCATACGCTCATTTGCTTCGTTCTTCGCCAGAGCTCAAAGAGAAGGTGGTCCTGATCCAGATCGCGGTGCCCAGCAGGGAGGGAATCGACACATATCAGGACTTGCGAACCGAGGTGAATCGGCTGGTGGGAGAGATCAACGGCAAGCTGGGCACGCCTGAATGGACTCCTCTTGTCTACATCAATCGCTCGATAGAGCGAACGGAGCTCGTGGGTCTCTACAAGTTAGCTGATGTCTGTTGGGTCGGATCCCTGCGCGATGGTATGAATCTTGTGGCAAAGGAATATGTCGCCTGCAAGCTCGAAGGTGACGGGGTACTGGTGCTGAGCGAATTTGCCGGTGCCGCCGCTGAAATGGGCGAGGCGCTTCTGATCAACCCCTTTGATGAGGAGCGCACTGCGGCCACGATTCAGCGTGCCCTTGCTCTCGACGACCAGGAACGGCGCCAACGCATGATGGCGCTTCACTATCGGATCCTCCGGAATAATGTCTTCCGCTGGGGAGAGCGGTTTCTGGGTGCACTGCGAGAAGCTGTGTCGGAACGCGGGCGCTATATTGACACGCAGCCGCGGCGATTGCGGCCGACGGAAATTCGCGATGCTTATGCGCGTGCTGAGCGCCGCGTACTAATTCTTGATTACGACGGAACCCTTGTTCCTTTTGCGAAACGGCCAGAGCAAGCTGCTCCTCCGACCCGGATACTCGATTTGCTGAGTGCCCTGGCGTCTGAACCGCAGAATTGTGTCGCTCTAACGTCCGGCCGGTCGGCGGAAAATCTGGATCGCTGGTTCGGGATGGTTCGAGGTATATGGCTGGTCGCAGAACACGGCGCCGAATTCAAGCCTCCATCCGCGCCCGCATGGCAGTCCTTGCGTCCAGAGGTGCCGACAGAGTGGAAGTCGACCGTCATGCCGATTTTGGAGCACTTCGTAGATCGCACCCCGGGAAGCTTTGTGGAAGAAAAGAAATATGGGCTGGTGTGGCACTATCGCATGGCTGACCCGGAATTCGGAGAGTGGCTAGCGAATGAGCTGGTGTCGATGTTGGAGGCAATGCTCGCTGAGACTGAACTAAGAGCGTTCCGCGGCGAGAAGATCGTGGAAGTGAAACCGGTCTGGGCCAACAAAGGCGAAATTCTCGAACGTCTCCTGGCCTCACGCTCCGATCCCGATTTTGTTTTTGCGGTTGGTGACGATCGCACCGATGAAGACCTGTTTGAGCGGCTCCAATCTGGCGCCTGGACGGTGCACATCGGTCTTGGACCCACTCGCGCTTCATATGTCATCGCAAATTTCGAAGCCTTGCGCCGGGTATTGGAATTGTTTGCCCAGTCCGGAAGTCTCAGCAAGACATCATGATTCCTCGATTTCGTAAGCATTCAGCAGAGGTTCGAGCCGCGGGTAGGCGTTAGCGTAGTCCGCCATTTCTTAGACTTAGGGTCCTCAATATCGAATGTTCAGCGCCACTCGGGTGGTTCTGCGGTTGAAATCAGCCTGAAGGCTAGCAATCATCAAGCCGTATTCGCCGTGAGAGATTTCGGACGCGGAACGCCCGCCGAGTTAATCGGTGGATCAGACCAAGGGAGCTCACTACGGCGTCGGTCTGAGTGGGATGCGGGAGCGGGTCAACGATTTGGGTGGGAAATTTTAAATTCAGTCTACTGGGGGCGCTAGATGAAGGCTCTTAGGTAACACAAATCGCATTACGACGGACAGTTGCGCCCATGAAGATCAAAACCTAAGGTAGTCGAGAGCAGTTTTCGGGGGAGGATTGTCTCAACAAGGGCGTCCCGTGACTCGAAAGAGTCTGGGGCGCTTTCGTTTTTCATCATTGCTTACTGAACAGGGCTGGGCGCTCCTGCCTGGCTCAGAGTTTGCGAGATCAGGATAGATAGTCGAGTTAGCTGCTTCGACTAAGCAAGAACGCTACGCTGATCGCTTCCGCTTCACGGGGTGCAGCCGGGAGCGGTGCTCTTCTTTCATTTGTTCTGTCGAATCCATTCTGCGGCCAAGGTCTGTGAGTTGTACAAGTTCATGCTGGATTGCTTGTAGGCGTTCCTGCCTCCGGACCTGAGCGATTTGAGCCATTACATCATTCCGGACTGCACGTCGAAACTGGTCATTCAACGCCCGAATGACAGCGATCTCCTCTCGGAAACGCCCAACCTTGTCCCGAAGAACCCGTAAATGATCCATATCTTCAGTGGGCCGCATACTCGGCTTCGCTTCAGGTGACGAATCGCGCCGCGCAAGGCGCACCATTGTACGGCCGATAAGATGAAAGATACCCTACATCGGTGTCAGTTCTACGTCTGTTCAACTCTGTACAGGTTATGAAATAAACTCCTCTATGTTTTGCACCGAACAGTGGAAATCCTTGTGACAATCTACTTTAGGAATTGCGTTTGTTCGATACTGTTGAACAACATAGAACAAATTGCCACGAAAGCGGGGCAGTAAAGGACCTTAATTAATGCTGCTGCTTCCGCGATGGCGGAATCGTCCGGTCGAAGGTGGTGCGAGCCTGTGCGCTCGTTCGATGATCGGCACCAATCCTTCCGGCAGTTTGCTCTTCGTTATGGATTCATCCACGAACCCCGCAATTCCCTCTGGCGCCTCGGAATAGGCTGAGAGCCTATCCTGCTGGCAGTGAGCACAACAGCGAGTTTGTTTCTCCACCGTCACACTACCGCTTTGAGAAACTGGCCACGCCACACTCTAGGCAACGCCGTTTTAGTCGAGAGGTGATCAGCCCGCAGTTCGGGCACATTCTTTGTCCAGACCGAGTAACCTCTGGCTTTCTCTCCTGCATCCAGAGGAGCAGCAGGATCGTGAACAGCACGATAAGCAGACCGAGGGAAAGACCGGCGATGCTCATCAAAAAAGACCCTCCTTGGCGAGTCCCGCGTCTACCGCGCAGCAACGTTCCAATATCCGACTGTCAGGCTCTTGGGTATATTGTCTGCTGTACTCAAACAGGCTTCGGACCTTTCGTCGCAACCAGCACTGCCAATACGGTCGCAGTATTGCGAACACTCCCGGCAATCGTCATCAGCGCTTCCGACATGGGCGCATGCCGTTCCGCCAGTCCCTCAAGCCGCGTGCTGACACTTCGGAGTTCATCGACTTCGCGCAAGATCGCTGCAAAAGGCATAGGCAGGCCTCCCTGTTTCACTGAAAAACCTAAGGTGGAAGAACTTCAGATGGACTGGCTTAGGTCAGAAGACCTGAAAGAGGAGATGGAGTTAACCGCCTCAACTAATTATAGCAGATCGCAGACTGTCCATTCTTTGGTGAAAACAGTTTGCTCGGCGGGTAAGACTCGAAACCTGATCGATATTGATCAGCCAGCAAGCGTCGTTTGGCTGTTTGGCTAGGCTACTCTATGGGCCTCCAAAAGGAGGCACGTATGGGTAGCCGCCCCTTCCCGGAAATAACCCTGCGTACAGTGCGGCAAGCCACTAGATTTGCGGATTGATTTGTCTGCCGGGGACAACGGCAAGGCCGTTCACAAGGAGTGCTATGTCAAGCGCATCACGAGTTCTTCGAGCAATCCTGCTGCTTGCTGTAATCGCCGCTTGATTTCGACTGCTGGGCCGGCTTGGCAAGGGAGGGATGAACCTTTTTGCTGACTTCTTGAGCCAACCGCGGTACCTTCGGATCAAGCTCAGGAAAGCTTGGATAATAGATAATAGATAGTTGTTGCTTTACAAAGGAGTTCTGAAATGAGCAGCCTCGCCCTTTTGCAATCACTGAAAGACAGCATTCTCAGCCAAGCGAGCGTGAAAGCTATCTACGGCGACCCAATCGCAGCCCATGGCAAAACCGTCATCCCGGTCGCAAAAATCGTCTATGGGTACGGAGCAGGGGCCGGTACTGGTGGTGTGGGCGATTCCAGTGCCAGAGGCGAGGGCGGGGGCGGCGGTGGAGGAGTAAGAGCTATTCCTGTGGGAGTCGTAGAAGTAAGTGACCAGCAGACCCGTTTCGTTCCGATTACCAACCACAAGAGATTGGCTGGAGCCGTTCTTGCGGGCATCGGTCTCGGCATGTTGCTAGGGTGGCGAAGACGGCATTGAATCGTGTCGCCCACAGAACAGGCATTTGGCAATCGTCTGTCTCATTGCGAGAGTGAGCCATCTATGTTCGTCGCAAGCATTGCTGGATGTAACGCTGGATGGATCGCCTTCGGGGTTGAACTCCTCCCCTCCGGCGTTGCTTCGGTTCTCCCGAAACGAGCCAAGAGACTTCAGATTCCAGAGTCTGGTTCGAATTCTATTCGGTTACGTCCTCTGTGCTTCGCTGCATAAAGAGCTCCATCGGCACAGGCCACCAGAGCATTCCAGTTCGGGCACTTGGTTCCTCGAATTCCTGCAATTCCGAAGCTGGCGGTCGCCGTAGTAGTGCTGTCCCCAAAAGTAAATTTCGTGTTTTCAAATTGTTTGCGTATCCGTTCGATTGCAGTCGTCGTGCCTTGCTTGTCAGAATGGGTGATCATTACGAGAAATTCCTCTCCTCCCAAACGGGCGCAGATGTCGGACTGACGGGTAGAGGTCTTGAGAATCTCCGCGAAGGTCCTCAGCACGATGTCGCCTGCATCGTGCCCGTAGGTATCGTTGACTTTCTTGAACAAATCTAAGTCAGCCATCACCACCCAAAAAGGAAAGCCATGCCTAGCGGCAGCACTCAATTGTCGCGAAGCCCAAACATCAACCGCACGACGGTTTGGCAAACCTGTTAGGGCGTCCGTCAATGCCATCTCTTCCAATAAGCGATTCTTCGCTTGGATTTCGCGATGAAGCTCAACGATCCTGCGGCCCACCTCGACACGCGCCACAAGTTCACCGGGATTAAAGGGCTTCGTCAGGTAGTCGTCGGCTCCGGCAGCAAGTCCCTCCACCACTTGTTCTTTCTCGGTATTGCCTGTAAGCAAGATGAGATGAGAGTGGAGGTCTCGGAAGTCTCGACGTATGCGCCTGCATAGTTCCAGTCCGCCGATATGCGGCATATCCCAATCACTGATAACCACAGCAGGCTGGTCTTTTGCGAACAGATCAAGGGCTTCACGCCCATCTTTCGCGAACAATACACGGTATTGCTCCCCCGAAAGCGAATGCTCTACCATCTTGCGATATACGGCCGAATCGTCAACCGCCAGAACGGTGAGTGGCTGTGTAGAAGGCTCGGTCTTCTCGCTCAAGCTCGCCCTTTAGAACATAGTTCTGCCTTGCGCAATTGTTCGGCAATGCCTCGGGGAAGCGTCTCTTCCAGCTTTTGGGATAGCCAGACCTGTAGTTCGGACTCCCGCTCGTCCGAAATGGATACGAAGCGAACTCCCAGATGCCCCGTTTTCGACCAGCAGATCGTCGATTCTGCGAAAAAGGGTACCGCATGGTCGGGTAGCGTGAACTGAACGCGCACGTTTTCTCCGGGAACGAGCGGAACCTGAGTGCTCAAAGCCATACCCCCTCGGCTGATATTTACGCTTTTGCACCACACTTCCTGCATGCTTTCGCTCCGGATGATGACGGGAACAGAGACCGGGTAACGGAAATAGCGTCTCCGTTCTCCCAGGATGAGCCCATATGCAGGCTTGAGGGTTTTGTGGATCGATTGCGCAGAAAGCGGTCTTTCGAAGACAAACTGAGATTTCTTGCGGAAAGCCGACGTAACTTCGGCATCATTATCTTCGATGCCGAATGTGACCGCCGTCCGGTTCGATGGGGACAGACTCGCCTCGTCCAGAATGTGTCCGGACTGCCCTCCTAATTGAAGATCAACGATAACGGCATCGAACTTCCGGCGCTTCAGCAGGAGCGCCGCACTCGCCGCGTCCTGACATGCTTCGGGCAAAATAGACAATTCTCGCAGGGCGAGGCTAAACTGCTGAATTGTAACGGGATCAGCGGACACCAAGAGTGCAAGTCCTATGGACATAAGTGAAATGCCCACCGCATCAGATTTGTGGTCAACATGGTCTGCCGCCGGCCTGCGTCCGGCTTTCATTTCGGCGACATTGCCGCGCAGCTTGTCGGCAACTTTGTCAACCGCTAAAGGCCTGCAGAAGTAGTAGCCTTGAATTTCGTCACAATGATGTGCCCGCAGGAACGACATTTGGGCTTCGTCTTCGACACCTTCGGCAATCACTTTGAGTCGCAGGCTTTTTGCCATGCTGATAATTGCCGCGGTGATCGCCGCATCATCAGGATTCACCGCGACATCTCGGATAAAGGAGCGGTCGATTTTGAGCCTGCCGACCTGAAACTGTCTCAAGTAGCTGAAGCTGGAGTAGCCAGTTCCGAAGTCGTCAATCGCCAGCGTCAACCCCATCGCCTTTAATTCCTGAACAACTGATAACCTCAGGTCCGCATTGGCTAGAAGTAGGCTCTCTGTTAGCTCCAGTTCGAGATATTTTGGGGCCAGGCCAGTCTCATTGAGCACCCTCCGGACCAGGGCGCAGAAGTCCTCTTGACGAAACTGAACTGCTGATACATTTACCGCTACCGTCACCGGAGGAAGACCTTCATCTTGCCATTTCTGGGCTTGAGCACAGGCAGTCCTGAGCACCCATTCGCCAATCGGCACGATCAATCCGCTGTTCTCCGCAATACGTATGAACTTGTCGGGCGCCACCAAACCAAAGCCGGGACGCTGCCAGCGGAGAAGCGCCTCCAGCCCGGTGATCTCTCCAGTGGCAATATTCACTTGTGGCTGATACATCAGAAAGAGTTGTTCTTTGGCGAGTGCCAACCGTAAGCTGCTTTCTAAGGTCAACCGCTCGACCGCCTGTGCATTCATGTCCTCGGTGAAGAAGCAAAAGTTGTTACGGCCACTCTCTTTGGCGCTGTACATTGCCGCATCGGCATTCTTGATCAGAGTGTCGCAGTCCGCGCCGTGCTCTGGGAAAATACTGATGCCGACGCTACAGCCAATGCTGAGGGAGTGGCCTTGAACTACAAATTCAGCGGTCATCGCATCCATCAGCCGCTCAGCGGCAACCGCTGCGTCGGGCACATCCTTCACGTCAGTCAGCATGATGAGGAATTCGTCGCCGCCCAGACGAGCTACTGTGTCCTGTTCACGCCCGCGAGTCTTCAGTCGCTCGGCAACTTCTTGCAAGAGCAGATCGCCGACCGAATGCCCCAGTGAGTCGTTGATGTCTTTGAACCTGTCGAGGTCGAGGAACAGAAGCGCAACCCTACGTTGGTGCCGACGAGCGCCAGCGAGTGCTTTCGCCAGTCGATCCTTCAGTAAGGTCCGATTGGGTAGGCGCGTGAGATCATCGTAGTAAGCTAGCGATTGAATCCGTTCCTCGGCGGCCTTGCGCTCGGTGATGTCGGTGCGGATGGCAACGTACTGCCGCGGTCGGTCACTCAGACCGAGAAAAGGTACGATGGTAGTGTCGACCCAGTACAGCGATCCATCTTTGGCCCGGTTCTTGATTTCGCCGTGCCAGACCCCGCCGCCCGCAATCGTCCGATACATCTGCTGGAAAAAATCCTTGGAATGGTGCCCCGAGTTCAGAATGCGATGGTTCTGGCCGATCAGTTCATCCTTGGAATATTGACTGATGGCGCAGAACTTGTCGTTTACGTAACTAATTGTTCCCTGAACGTCGGTCATCGCCACGATAGCGTGTTGATCCAGCGCGAATTGCAGATCGGCCAGCTCTTTAAATTGAGCGCTGCTGATGGCGCAGTCGTCTTGTAGACCTTTGTTGGCCTGCTTCGGTTCCGTAACATCACGGATTGCTGACATTGCTCTGCTCCTAACATCTTCTTCGAAGTACTAGGTAGTCGGCTAGGGTTCCGATTTCGAAGCAGTCGCAAGCGAAGGAAGAGGAATTTCGAACTGTAGATAGCTTACTTCACAACTACACCCGAACTTTGGGGCATTAGGTGGGCAACCTTAGGGTGGGAACGCTGGCCAAACATAACTGAGACCTGAGTTGTTTGACCCGAAGAGCGGCAAAGGTTGCTAGGAATTATGGCGCTCGATTGCTGTTTTGCAGTGTGCGGACTGATACTTACCAGGCCTAGAATTCTCTTATTGCTGCACTCCTGCAGGAGCAAGGTCAAGACCTGCTGATTCCGGAGTGCGACTTTGACTTGATCGAAATTGGCCCAGGATTTGTTCATCCTGCCGGACTTAACGGTCCAACACGGATTTTCATTAGGATGGCGTCCGCGAATTGTTCGCCTACGCGGGAGTTGAATCCCAACGACGCTCGCCCATCGTCGACGATGCCTTCAGCCTACGCGACATCAAGTTCTTGGCTTCCCGCGCTTGGGGGCGATGCCGACAGTTGGCCTTGGTATTCGTTCAATCCCTTGGCCATCCCTCGGGCTATTTCTTGAATCGCGCCCACACGTTTTGCGCATTCTGACCCTGGTTTTAAGCGGTCTCTTAACAGATCGCAGTGGCCGCTGATGACAGCTAATTTGTTAACCAGATCACGAACCGTCGGGAGCGCCAGATCGCGGGGTACATCAATTGAGTTCTCCATACTTCAACCTCACCTTCTACTCATGATTCGGATGTTCCGCAATTGTTTTCACATCCACCTAACCTACTGTTGGCAGCCAGAACACAAGGTAGCTGTCCTTGTGCCTGTTCCTTTTTCATGACATAAATAGTTCCCCATCCGGTGGTTCGGGGATATTCACTCTTGAACACTTCTGATAGTTGGTGTAGGTAGTCAGACCGATGAGACGCCAGCCGATTTATTTCAAGAATGTCCAGTATTGAGCAGACGCTACGGAACCGTGATAGTAGATTCTTACGATTGAAGGATAGATGAGGAACTGACGCGGCCTGACGCGGCCCTTTCCGTAGTCTTTCCGGTTCCTGTCCAGTGGCGCAGCTAACGGGTCGGGCTGCGCCACGATCTGGTGAGGACGCTTACTTATGAATAGGATCCCGTCGCCAATCCATCACCTGATCGGGAACGACCCCGGTGACGTACCCGAGCCGCCCGAGTCCTTGCCATCAAGCGGAAGGCTTCGTTTCGATGGCCCCCAGATTGTGTTTGGTCCTTGATGGATCGCAAATCGGACAACGGCACATGCGATCTTTCCTTTTGTACCTTTGGCTATGCCGCCGCTGCCGTCCCCGCGACATTCGTGAAAAATCGAGAGGCTTTTTGCCGGGCTACAGAACTTCCGACGTCTAGTCGTGCGATATGAACGTCACGCCAAGAACTTTCTTAGGATGCACCCATCTAGCGTCGCCTTTGATTTGCTCGGGCATTCATGAAATAAGTTCTAGAGTGCGCCTCACGTTTATTGTGAGCAATGGTCAAAATTGAACAGTTCCTTAGACCGTTTACTAGGTATCTTGTGGGCAGGTGAAACTCGTGAATGCCGTTATGGGTTAGTGGCGAAGCACCTGCCGTTCGACCCGCCGACTGCTTCACTTTGCTGTTGTGTCAATGAATCTTTCGGGCCGGACCACCTGGTTCGGCCCTTTTTGCTCCCCAGGCCGTCAAATGAGGGTTTGCTTGAGAATCGAAGCGTAAATAAGTCCGGCTCACAAGAGAGTTGAAATATGCAACGTCAGCCGGCAGTGTTTCTTCTTCTCAGCACCCGGTCGGTTTCCTAAAATGTCCGCCGCAGGTCGCTTTGTGGTGTGTATTGATTGGCTGAGAGAGGCGACGCGCCAGGCTGCTCATCAGGAGGCATTCTAGCCAGGAATAACCTGGTTGAGGCGGCAGGCGATTCGCACCTACCCGGTGGACACGACGGTTTCCCAGGCCATGACTCTAATCCAAGTTCCAATGCCGCCCTAGAGGCGAGGTTGCGTAGTCTCGGCATGGCCGGTGGAGCGGGCTGCCCTCAGGCCAAACCTTCTCGTACCTCAACGATTCCGCGCAACTGCACCCCAGATAAACAAACCGAGGTAACTAGCGGCAAGGGCAAAAAACAGGAGGGTCAGGAGCGCGTGCCCTACGATGAATGCCGTTCCCTTCGGCCAGTCTGCGTGCGAGAAGTAAACTGCGTCCACAAGAATCCGAGCAGCCCAGTAAACCCCGATAAAGCAGGCGAGACCTAATCCCGCACGGTCACCACGGAGGAGTTCCGCGTGCAGCACCAGGGTCAACGTACCAAAAGCAATGATGGTCAGCACTGTGAATCCACTCTGCACCCAAAGCAGTTTCCGGTTAAAGGGCATCAGTTGCTGCAAGTCCTGCTTCCACCCGAGTCGATATGGCACTTGAAAGCTAGCAAAAAGAATTACGAAATGCGCGGCACCCACCAACCACAGATCGATATCAAAGAAGCGCTGAGCCAGTAAATTCGTCATAGCGCATGAATGGCCCGCATGAACGGAAGTATGACACGCAAGACAAACCGTGGGTGAAAAAGCAATAAGACCGGCCCAACAAGGAATGCCATCATGAAAAACCAGCCAGGTATTCCCTGTCCAAGACCGATCCGTTTGCCGAACCGCGAATGCTCGATCGTGATCCCCGTGCCCTGAAGCAAGAAGTAGGTCGTGGGGAGACCATAGCCTCCGCGAGCGGGAACAGAGATCACCAAGTCGTGGAGGAGACCGGATACAACGAATACCAGGAAGCCAGCGGCGCCCACACCTATGGTTCGATGCAATGGGCGGAAGATCAACTGATGAGCAAGCTGGCGGAAGCCGAGATTCCACCGCTTGCCCCAAAACTCTCCGAGGGTCGAAGAGCGCAGCGGCGCCGACATGATGGGTTCGGCCTTGACGCCGATGCTCTGCCACAGCAGGCTCACGATTTGGAAGGTGCCGAAGTGCAGCAGCAGGATCAGACCTAACATCCCAAGCCAGCCGCGTATCAGAGGCTCTTCCTGCGGTACGGATCGCGCTGTCCGCCAGAGTAAAAACGCTCCCAGTGCGGTTTGGAGGACCGCCCAGAGCCAGGTTGCAGGCGCTGGTCGCGATACGTGCTGCCGCTCATCCAAGAAATCTTCTGCCTCCATTCCCGGCCAGGCGCAAAGATAGGCGGCCGAGCGCCACGCCGGATGAGCGATTCGTGCTCGCGCTCTCCACCAAGTCAGCCACTTCAAGCTGATGAAGATGGCGAACGACAGAACCCACATGAACACCCAGGGCGGCAGTAGATTGCGGCAAGCAACCAAGCTCAAAGGAAACACGCAGATGGGAAGCCAGCCAATCCACCAGGAGCCCTGCGCAACCTCCGGCGCGGTCTGTTGCGTTTCGCGAACCGGTGAGGATGTCACTTTTCTCCAGACAGGCGCACTTCGTAGACGGTTGGAAGCGGGTAGCCATCGATCCGGACAAAGCTGCGAACCAGTTCGGTGCGGGAAAAGTGACCGAGACTGAGGAGCCGGATGCATTCGTCAGTGGCACAACTTTCCCATGAGGTACGCTGTCCCCAGGGAAAGCAGCTGGCCTCGATGACGCGCACCGGCAGACCTTCTTGAAACCCGGCATCGATTTGTTCTCGCAGCCAGCGCAAGTAATTCAATTTTTCCAATACTGCGACCTTCGGGTCTTCGCGGATCACCACGCCAGGGAAATCCGGGATATCAGCCCTCAGCGTATGAATGTGGCCGTGACCCTCCACCAGAATCTCGATATCCAGTTCCATGAGCCGTTCGAGGCTCACGAGCCACTTCCGGCTATCGACATCCGGATTGGGGGTTGCGAAGTAGCTGCCCATGAAGGCGTCGCCCGCGAGCAGCACCTTCTGCTTGGGATCGTAAAGAACGATGTGATCGTCGCAGTGGCCGGGTGTAGGGATCACCTGCAAGCGGCCGGAATCGGTATCCACGTTCTCGCCCAACGCACAGCAAGATCCCGTCAGGTTCGGAGGCTGGCCGATGACAGCAGCGCGTATCCACGGAAGCTTCTTAAATGGCCTCAGAAATTGGGAGGTCATCTCCGAAACGTAGATCGGAGCGCCGGTAAGTTTGGCCAGCCAATTAAGATTTCCGACGTGTTCTTCGTGGGCATGGGTGGCTATGACCTTCGTGATTTTCGGCTTTAAGCGCTGAAGGTGGCGGGCAAGCGAGCTGCGCATCTTGGGCGAGCCCGGATCAATTGCGACTCCATCGTAGAGTATGGTTGTGAAGAGTTCCCCGAATAGGAGCGGAACCGTGTTGGGCAGCATGCCATTCAGAAACAGAATGGTCAGCTTGCCGTTCAGCAGATCGAGTCGCTTGTGGTGCGTCCGAGCAAAAATGCTTGCTCGTTGCACCGCAGCCCTGATACCCGCCCACAGGACGAGCGGCAACCGAATGAAGAAACCCAGTGTGTAGCATGACCAGAACGTGCCGAATCGGGCTTGCCGTCGCACCGCTTCTGGTTTTGCAATATGGCAGGCGCCACCGCGACATTTGCTGAGCGAATATCTGTTTTTCGCGACGAACCCATAGAAACGACGTCCTAGATTGCCGAAGGGGAATCGCTGTCCCAGCGCTCCCATGAGCCAAGTGGACGGGAACAAACGCGCCAAACAACTGACCGCGTCCCAACCGACATAGATGTAACCTTCGGGGCTGACAACGTGCAATTGTCGCAGGCATTCATCCAGCCCGAGGCGGGAGTCGACTGTAGATAGAATCTCTGCGCTAATGGGGAGACAGACGGTTTTGTTCTTGTCATCGAGGGCTTTCAACCACGAGACGCAAGCCTGACAAATCTCGCATTGCCCGTCGTACAGCACCCGGTATGCTGCCTTTGCGCGGGGCTTCTGGTCAGGCTCTTTGGCAACGTCGCTGACCGAATATTCGGGCATGGCGGGAATGTTAGGTCGGACGGCAGGGAAAGGTCAATTGAAACGCTTTCGCGGAAAAATGCACCATCGTAGGAGCATCAGAAACTGCTATGTCTGTGTAATTAAAAGGATTATTTTCGCGTCCAAATTCATGCTTTTTGGGGTAAGATGGCTGTCTGTGTCGCTTCAAGCGGCTGTCGCCCTTGAAGGTTCCCCGGCTGGGTTTGAGCCGTGGGGCAGCATTTCCCCCCAAGAACTTTCTTGAGAAACTCCTGCCTTTTCGAAGGGGTGTCATGGTTACCCATGTCTTACCGCAGAAATTAGCTGGCCGTTACGACGTAAAGGACGTTCTGGGCCAGGGTGGTATGGGCCTGGTGTATCGAGCCTATGACACGGTGATTCGCCGGGACGTTGCGCTCAAGACTTTGCGCGACGCCCCCGAAGCTAACTCCCTCCAACTCTTCTACAAAGAATCCGACGTGCTGGCTTCGATGAGCCATCCCAACATCGTCGAAATTTTCGACATCGGAGAGTTTGACGAGAACGGCCAGAAGAAGCCTTACTTTGTCATGCCCCTGTTGCCGGGCACAACCCTCGATAACCTGATCCGCAATGCCCGTCACCGTCTGACGGCCCAGCGCACGATTGGGATGATGTCGCAGGTCTGCCGCGGATTACAAGCAGCTCACGAGCGCGGTTTGGTGCACCGCGATCTGAAGCCCAGCAACATCTTCGTGATGGAAGATGACTCGATAAAAATTATCGATTTCGGTGTGGCGCACATGACCAATGTGCACACGACTGTGGGATTAAAGGGCACTCTACTGTACATGTCGCCCGAGCAGATCGAGGGTAAGCCGTTGTCTGGCCTCTCGGATCTGTTTTCCCTGAGCGTGTTGAGCTACGAAGCGCTGACCGGAAGGCATCCCTTCCGCCGGGCCAACGAAGAGGAGATTGTCGACGCCATCCGGAATCAGGTTCCTCCTCCGGCGTCGGAACTCAATGCCGAAGTGAATGAGTCGATTAGTCGCGTAATCCATAAGGGGATGGCGAAACAGCCCTGGCACCGCTTCTCCAGTGCGCGTGACTTCGGCGACAGTCTCAACAAAGCATTGCGCAACGAGCCCATCGAATTTTTCGACGCCGCCCAACTTCGTCCCCGGCTGGAACGCGCTACCAAGGCCCTGGAGGAAGGCGATCATCAGTACGCTGGAGAGCTTCTGTCGGGATTGGAAGCGGAGGGCCACATTGATAACTCCATTGCGCTGCTGCGCCGGCAACTCGACCGATCGGTGCGGCAAAAAACGATCGCTCAGTTGCTGAGCAGCGCGAAGGCCCGCTTCGAGGAAGACGAAGATCCTCTTGCGCTGCAGAAAATTCAGGAAATTCTGCAATTGGAGCCGGGCAACGCAGCCGCCATCGGCTTAAAGAGCAAGATAGAAAGCCGGCGCAGCGAGCGCCAGATCGAGAACTGGTACCGTCTGGCCCAGCAGCATATCGACAACCACGCCTATCTTCATGCCCGCGAAGGCCTACAGAATGTACTTCAGTTAAAGCCCACCGAAGCGCGCGCCATGCAGTTGCTGGGTGAAGTGGACCGCCAGGAACAGGAATACAACCGGCTCCGTCAGGAAAAAAAACAATTGCATCATGCTGCCATGGACGCCTGGCAACAAGGGGAAATCAGCCACGCCCTGACCAAGCTGGCGTTGGTATTGGAACTGGACCGGCGGGCTCCGGATTCCTCCAGCCCGGAACGAACCAGCTACCAGAATCTTTACGATCAGGTTCGCTCCGAACATGATGCCCTGAACAATGCCTATGCGGAAATGTGCAAGCATCGGGTCGACGGCAATCTCAGCAACGCTTTGCAGCTGTGCGACACCTGGATGTCCAAATATCCGAATAACGCCCTTTTTCAGGCGCTGAAGTTTGACCTGGAAGAACAGAAAAGACAAGAGCTCTCGGCTTTCATCGCCACCGTAGACCGGCAGGTGGAAGGCGAGCCCGATCTCGACACCCGGGTTGGCGTACTGAAAGAAGCGCTCAAGGCTTACCCGGACGAAATCCATTTCCAGCGCGCGCTGCGTCTGGTTGAGGACAAGCGAGACCTGGTGAACTCAATCGTGGCCCGAGCTCATTTTCACGAAGAGCAGGGACAATTCGGCGATGCGCTCGGCGACTGGGAAATTCTGCGCACCATCTACAGCCGTTACCCGGGTTTGAATTTCGAGATCGAGCGCTTAGAGAAACGGCGCGAAAATCAATCGCGGATCGAGGCCAAGACTCGCTTTGCGGAGCAGATCGAAGGCTGCCTGAAGTCCGCTTCCTATTCGCGAGCCCTGGAGTTATTGCAACAAGCCGAACCCGAATTTCCCAATGACCCGGAATTGGCCGAACTGAAAAAGGCGGTGGAGGCGGGTCTCCGACAGGCCACGGAAGTGCAGCGCCTGATGACCGAAGGACAGGCTTTATGTTCTCAGGGTCAGTTCTCCGACGGCGTTCAATTTTTGCGGCAAGCTCATGAGATCGACGAAAAGGACCCGGTTCCTCGGAGCGTTCTCTTTAATACGCTGATCGAACGAGCGCAGCAGTTTGTGGAAAACGATTGGCAGGCCGCGGAAGACCTCATCCAGCAGGCATTCGAGCTAAACCCCGGACATCCCCTGGCGAGGAATTTGCAAACCGTGGTGCTCGATCGGAAGCGCGATCATCTGGTGAATGAATGTTTCACACAAGCGCGCCGACTCCGAGGCGCGGGCGATTACGCGGGCGCACTGGCACAGATCGAACAGGCCCTGGCTACCTATCCCAATGAGAAGCGCCTGCTGCAGACGCGCGAGAACCTCCAGAGTGAGATGGCAGAGGCAGAGCGCGTAAAAGCACGCACCCGTACCCTGGAAGAACTACGCCATCTCAAGCGTGAAGCCGAAAACGTTTCCGACCTCTCGACCATACGATCCTATCGGGACCGAGCAAAGGGTCTGGCTGCAAGTTATGCGGACGATGCGGAAATTCGATCGCTTGCCGGCAGCCTGGATCAGCTGGCGCAGCCCGCGGTGGCGGCTCAGCCAAAACTCCCGAATGCTACTGCAGCGGGCCCAGTAAGCATGCCCAGCGCGACTCTGCTTTTCTCGCCGGGGGCCGTGGCCAATAGGCCTCGACCTCATCCCTCGAATCTTCCGTTCAGCTCAAAAATACCTTCTGGGCGGTCGCTGCAGACCATGGAGATCGAGTCCGAAGCTGCGCCGGCAACCACCGAGAGTAGCACCTCCCGCCCGCCTCTGGCTTCCGGTGCTGCTCGCTCTTTCGCCAATGTGCGCAGTTCCGTGCAGGCACGATGGGCTTCGATCCCCAGCGCGGGGCCGCTTCTAAACCGTGTGCGCTCTCTTCCTAACCCGCTCCATAAGCTGAAGAAGGCGAATCAAAAGATCGCGGCGGTTGCGGGTGGTGTTTTGGTGTTGTTGTTGGCGATGACGTTGGTGCTGGTGAAGGTCATTCATCATCGCTCGACTCAGCCTTCGCCGGCATCGGCGTCGATGATTGTTCACATCCACACTGCGCCAGGTGCCACCATTCGGATCAATCATGAAGTACGAGGGACCTCGGACCTCGACCTCAGCCTGCCATTCGGCACCTACCAGATCGAAGCACAATTGGACGGATATCAAACCGCCCACAACGAATTCGAAGCACGTTCGGGTGCGACTGGCGTCGTCGATCTGCCGTTGCAGCCTGCCCTGCCGGTCGTGAAGCTAGCCGCCGATACGGGCGCCGGCAAGGTTTCGCTGGATGACCAACCTGCCTTCGACCTGGATGGTGGGCAGTGGACGGCAAACAATCTCGCACCCGGGCCGCACACCCTAAAATTTGCCGGAGCAAAAGCGGAAGCTTCGTTTACGTTCACTGCGGATGGGGGCGCGCTGCCAGTCATCAGCGGCCGGCTCAGCGCCAAGGGAATGCACGCGGTTGCCGTAAGCAATTCCGCGAACCATTTGCACGTCTACTATAGCGAGTCCCCCGCGAAGGTCTCGTTGGATAGCCAGCCCGATGCCGCGATGGGAGAGGACGGTATCGACATCCCTGGCGTTTCAGCAGGTCAGCATCAATTGACCCTAACCAAGGGTAGTGATCGTCACACCGTCGCCATCGATGTGGGCACTGCGCCCGCGCTCACGACCTTCCTGATATCGGATCAGGACATCGGAACTCTTCTGGTCGTGACGGGCGAGGACGGCGTCCAGGTTTATTTGAACAACCAACTGCAAAAAGGGACCACCAAGGGTGGCCAACTGCGAATTTCCAACCTGGCGCCTAAGAACTACACGGTTCGCGTAGCGAAAAACGGATTCCAAAATCCGTCCGAACAGCAAGCGGGAGTTCACAAGGGGGACCTCGCCCGCTTGAACTTCGCCTTGACGCCGATTCCGCACGCCGCATCTCTGGCCATCGACGGCGGAGCCGCGGGAACTTCGGTCTTGCTGGATGGAGTGGTTCTTGGAACGCTATCAGCGGATGGCAAATTGCGCTACCCAACCGTTAGTCCCGGCGAGCATGTGATTGAACTTCGCCGGGACCGCTTTAATCCTAAAACGCTACACAAGCGTTTCCTGGCCGGTTCAACCATTACGGTGAGCGGTTCGGAAGTGGCTATGGACTCGGCGATGAGCCAGTTGAAGATCACATTCTCGCCGGCCGATGCGGTGGTCACTCTGGCAAAAGATGGAGAGGCCCCAACCAGCGTTGTCAGCGGCACCCCTGTTATTGTGGCGCCGGGGACCTATCAACTGACGGCTCGCGTGGGGAACTTCCCCCGCTCGGTCCCGCTGGAAGTAGTTGCCGGCGAACATACGATTGGTCCTCTCTCTCTTGCGCCCAGCGGGATCGAGGACTTTGCCGATGCCTCGGGCTGGAAGTCCAATCAGGGCTGGTTCGTTCATCGCGGCGGAGGCTTTTTATTGAATAACGCCGCCTCCACCGCGGGAACCTACGTATTTAGCGCCATTCTCGACAAGGGAAAACTTCTTCAGTGGGTGTTCAATTACACCGATGACCGCAACTACGACCTGTTCCAGATGGACGAGAACTTTTTCTCTCGTAGCGAAGTGCGGGACGGTAAGAAAACAGACGAAGTCAAACTTGCGTTCAAAAGTGACAAGAAAAAAGCTCGGACGTTCCAGATCGCGGTTACCCCCAACCGAATCGTGCACCAGATACAGCAAGGCAATGGCTGGGCTTCCCTCGATTCCTGGAGCCCATCCGGCGGCAATGTGAGCACCGGTAAATTCGGCTTCTACTTGCCGGGCGGCGATGAGATCAAGCTGTCGAATTTCAGCCACTACAACGAGTTGAAACTGCACTAAGCTGAAGGGCGCCGTTTTTGTGGGCAGTCTCGCTCGACTTTGATGCCTTCATTGAGGAGCGATAGGCGGCCGCTCGAACGACTCAATATCAATACTCGATTTTGTTAGGCTTACTTTCCCAGGCACGAAACGCCGCTAACGCCTCTTCGCGCATCATCTGAATCATGGGGATCTTGCGTTGCGCACGCGGTTGCGCGATCTCGCGATAAATCAGCGAATCATCAAACCCGATTTGGGAAGCATCGGCGTCGGCATTTGCAAAGTAAACGCGAGCCAGCCGTGCCCAATAGATTGCCCCCAGACACATGGGGCACGGCTCGCAGGAAGTGTAGATCTCGCAGCCTTCCAGATCGAACGTGGCAAGTTTCTGGCAAGCACCGCGGATGGCGAGCACTTCCGCGTGAGCGGTGGGATCGTTCGTTGCAGTGACCTGATTGGCGGCCTCGCCGATAATTGCCCCATCTCTTACTACGACCGCGCCGAAGGGTCCACCTCGTCCTGACTGGACGTTGTCGATCGAGAGTTGGATGGCACGCGCCATGAAAGTATTGTCCATGCCTTGACTCTATCGATGGGTAATGTCGAGGGCTCGACTGCTTCAGAAATCCGCCAATCACAACCCAGTCGACCTGGACCTGCGCAACCGCTTGGCTGACAAGCGAGTATAAGCTGGGATTCGGAATCTCGTAAAATGTGTTTCCATCGGGTAAGGTGGCAGGGTAAGTCGGAGTGATGATATGCACTCTGTCTGTAGTCACCCCAGGAGCCGGCATTTTGAGTTTGCAAGCCTTTCGCGCTCAACGAGTGATCACTCCAGAGGGAATCCGTCCCGCGGCCATTCTCGTCGAAGGAGAGCGGATCCAGGCGGTCGTTTCCCCCCATGCCGTACCGGATGGTTACAAAACGAATGATTTCGGCGACGCCGCGATCCTCCCGGGACTGGTCGATTCCCACGTTCATATCAACGATCCGGGGCGGGCCGAGTGGGAGGGTTTCGAAACAGCAACGCGGGCCGCGGCGGCAGGCGGATTCACGCTGCTGGTCGATATGCCTCTGAATTGTCTTCCGGCAACAACTTCCGTCGCTGCGCTTCAGGCCAAGCGCACGGCGGCGCAGGGCAGATGCCGCGTCGACTGGGCGGCGTGGGGCGGTGTGGTTCACGACAATCAAAGCGATATCGAAGCGCTCGCCGCCGCGGGCGTGCGCGGATTCAAGTGCTTTCTGATCCATCCTGGGATCGATGGTTTCACCATGGTCACCGAGCAACAACTGCGATGGGCTTTGCCCTACATTGCTCGGACCGGTCTGCCGCTTCTCGTACACGCGGAACTTCCCGGCCCCATCGAGCAGGCGACGGACGCACTGACCAACGCCGATTGGAGCCGCTACTCGACTTACCTGCAGTCGCGGCCAGACCAAGCGGAACTGGATGCCATCCGGATGATGCTGTCGCTGTGCCGTGAATATTGTTTTCGTCTGCACGTCGTCCATCTCTCGACGAGTTTGGCTCTTCCTGCATTGCGCGCTGCCCGCGCCGAAGGACTTCCCCTGAGCGTGGAAACCTGTCCACACTACCTGCATCTTTCCGCGGAAACGATCCTTGACAGGGCAACACTGAGTAAATGCGCCCCGCCCATTCGCAGCCGTGAGAATTGCGATCGATTGTGGGACGGCCTTAGAGAGGGAACGATCGACATGGTGGTTACCGACCATTCGCCTTGTCCTCCAGCCATGAAGCGGATTTCCGAAGGAAATTTTCTGACCGCCTGGGGCGGAATTGCAAGTCTCTCCCTGGCCTTGCCACTGATGTGGACTGAAGCCCGCCGACGAGGATTCACCTTGCTCGATCTGGCCGGTTGGATGTCAGCCGCCCCGGCTCGATTAGCCGGTAGCGACGCGCGCAAGGGTCGCCTCGCCGCCGGCTACGATGCGGATTTCGTTGTGTTCGACGCTGACAGAGAATTCATTGTGACCGAAGATAAACTGCACTATCGCCATCCCCTCTCGCCCTATCTGGGAGAAACGCTGTACGGGATGGCGAAAGCCACTTATCTGCGCGGGAACGCTGTCTTCGCTGAAGGAGAATTTCCCGGTACGCCAGTGGGGCGGGAATGCACCGCCAACCGGACAAACCATCTCCTAAATTACTCCAAGGAGTAACCTGCGGGAGGTCTCAGAGGCTAGAACCGGCTTCATCAGCGGCACCGAGCGGCTGGGCTGAAGCCGTGGCCTTTCCAAACTATTCCCACAACCACTTATGAGATAGCTACGAGCACTCGATCGATACCATAACCTTTTCTATCCCGCTGGCGCGCCATTGGCGGCCAGTCTGTCATACACTAGCCCATCCGCGGCTATAGATGACAATAGTTGGATGAACACAATCCGATGAACGTCGTCACCTGAACAACGGATGAACACAATCAGATGAGCGCGAATCACATCGTCGGCCAGTCGGTTCCGCGCCAGGAAGGGCGCGACAAAGTAACCGGAAGGTCGAAGTATGTCGACGATATGGTTCTACCCAACATGCTGTTCGGAACAACCGTTCGCAGCCAGATTCCGCGCGGCCGGATCAGGAATATCCGTTTCGGTCCCGGCATCGACTGGAATGAATTCGTGATCGTTTCGGCAAAAGATATTCCCGGGAAAAATTGTATCGCGTTGATTGGCGACGATCAGCCCTGCCTGGCCAGCGAATCCATAAACCATCCCGAGGAGCCTATTCTATTGCTGGCTCATCCGGACCGCCATCTCCTACCGAAGGCGGTTAAGGCAGTATCCATCGATTACGAGCCTTTGCCCGGCATCTTCACCATGGAAGAGAGTGAGCGCTGTTCCGGAATCGTATGGGGCGAAGGCAATATCTTCAAAACCTACTTGATCGAAAAAGGCGATCTCGCTGGGGTTTGGGAGAAGGCCGATTACATCGTAGAAGGCGAGTATTCGACTGGCGCACAGGAGCAGCTTTACATCGAGAATAACGGAATGATCGCGGCTTTTGACTCGGCCCAGGGGATTACCGTCTGGGGGTCGCTGCAATGTCCTTATTACATTCACAAGGCGCTCATGGCGCTGTGCAATTTGCCGGCGGAAAAAGTTCGTGTCGTGCAAATGGAGACCGGAGGCGCATTCGGCGGCAAGGAAGACTATCCCTCGATGATCGCCGCGCATGCCGCGCTGCTGGCGATTAGGGCTGGAAAGCCGGTGAAGATTGTTTATGACCGCATGGAAGACATGGCGGCGACTACCAAGCGGCATCCTTCGCGCACCCGTCACCGGACCGCCGTCAGCCGGGAGGGAAAGATCCTCGGAGGAGAGATCGACTTCACCATCGACGGCGGAGCCTATATGACCTTGTCGCCGGTAGTACTTTCCCGCGGAGCGATTCACGCCGGGGGACCTTATTACTGGCCGAGTGTTCGTATCCGCGCCAAGGCGGTTGCCACCAACGCACCGCCGCATGGAGCATTTCGGGGCTTTGGAGCACCGCAGAGCTTGTTTGCGATGGAGCGGCACATGGACCGAATCGCGCACGCGGTAGGCCTTTCTCCGGTGGAGATTCGGCGGCGAAATTTTCTGCAGCCCGGGCAGGCCACCACCACGGAGCAGGTCATATGCGAGCCGATTAATCTTGGTAAGTTGCTGGACCGCGCATTGGAGGTTTCGGATTATCACTCCAGAAAGCAGCGTTTCCGAGAGCAGAGCCGTGTTGGCACTTCGAGGAAAGGCATGGGCATTGCGGCGTTTCTGCACGGCGCCGGATTTACGGGCTCGGGCGAGCGTTATCTGAGTTCAATTGTCGGGGTGGAAGGCTGTGCCGACGGCAATGTTCGCGTGCTGGTTTCGAGCACGGAATTTGGCCAAGGAACCAACACTGTGCTGAGCCAGATTGCGGCTGAGGCTCTCGGTCTGCCCTACGAGAGTGTCGGCATGGCGCAGCCCGACACCCTGCAGGTGCCCAATAGTGGCCCCACGGTCGCGTCCCGCACGGCGATGGTGGTGGGGAAATTGGTTCAGTCCGCCGCCCTGGGGATTGCACAGACTCTGATTTCCTCCAATCTGCTGCGCGCGGGCTATTCCCCGGATGAGTTTCGCGCAGCTTGCCAGCGCTATGTCGCGACCCATGGCCGATTCCGTTGCTGGTCCCGCTATGAGGCGCCCGCCGGCATTTTCTGGGATGATGAAAAATATAAAGGCGAAGCCTACGCCACATTTGCCTGGGCGGTTTACGTTGCCGAAGTCACCGTTGATCTGATCAGCTACAGCGTGTCGGTGGACGATTTCGTCGCCCTCCAGGAAGTTGGCAAAGTTTTGCACCCTGTTTTGGCGCGGGGACAAATCATCGGTGGAGTTGCCCAGGGAATTGGATTCAGCCTTTACGAAAAAGTAGTTTGGCAGAATGGACGCATGCAGAATGGCCAGATGACCAATTACATCATGCCCACCTCGAGCGACTTGCCGCCCATTCGCGTGTTCTTTGAAGAGTTGGGAAATGTGCACGGAGCGTACGGCGCGAAGGGCATCGGTGAGCTCCCGATGGACGGCCCAGCGCCGGCAATCGTGAATGCGGTCGTAGACGCTCTCGACGTTTCCTTTGATTCGATTCCTCTGCTTCCGGAAGATATTATGGACGGGCTCGCTGCATCGCGGCAGGAGAATAGCGCTATTTCCAGAATCGGGGGACGATGACGAATTCTCGCGAGAGCGGCGCCAAGACCGAAATTTCATTCACGGTCAACGGTGCGCCGAAAAAGATAAGCGCTCATCCCCTGGAGCGCCTGCTCGACGTGTTGCGACTGGAGCTTCGATTGACGGGCGCGAAGGAGGGATGCGGTGAAGGCGAGTGCGGTTCCTGTTCGGTGTTGGTGGATGGCATGCTGGTGAATAGCTGCCTTGTGCCGGTTCTGCAAGTGGCGGGCGCAAGTATTGTCACAATCGAGGGACTTGCGGCAGGCGACGCGCTGCACTTCCTGCAAAAAGCTTTTCTGGAGTGCGGCGGCGCGCAGTGCGGCATCTGCACTCCGGGGATGATTCTTGCGGCCTTCCACCTGTTGAATGGAAAACCGGAGCCCACGATGGAGGAGATCCGGGAAGGCCTCTCCGGCAATCTCTGCCGTTGCACTGGCTACAATCAGATTATTGAAGCCGTGGTCGAGGCGGCTCGCCAGCGGACGACCGCATGAGATCGAATCCTTGTGACTACGAAATGGTAGCGCCCGGCAGTTTGCAGGCGATTGTGTCGCTGCTGGCGAGTGAACCGGGCATGTGGCTTCCGATCGCCGGCGGCACAGACGTGATGGTGCAATATGCGGCGGGGAATCTGGCGGCGCGAAAACTGGTCAGCATTTGGAACCTTCCCGACTTGCGGCGCATTGATATCACGCCTGACCAGATTCGGATCGGGGCCGGATGCACCTACACCGACCTTCGCAAACACGAAGTCGTGGCACGCGAGTTTTGTCTATTGGCAGCGGCCGCTCGATGGACCGGAGGGATTGCGAACCAGAATCGGGGAACAATCGGCGGCAACATTGTTAACGCATCGCCGGCAGCGGATTCATTACCTTCGCTGCTCGTGTACGAAGCGGAATTGATCTTGGTGTCGGTCCGAGGTGAACGCCGGCTGCCCTATGTTACCTTTCACACCGGTTATAAGAGAACTCTTCTGGCGCCTGACGAACTGATTCAGGCAGTGTGCCTGCCTCGGCGATTCTCGCGGCATCTCAGCCATGCGCGCAAAGTTGGGGCTCGCAATGCGCAGGCCATTTCCAAGGTTTCGATCGCGGCGCTGGGGCGCTTTGCTGGCGGAGTGGTCGAAGACGTTCGCATCGCCCTTGGAAGTATTGCTCCCGTCCCACTCCGTCTGCGGCAGACAGAACAAGTCATCACGGGGCGGTCAATTGATCCCGCCCGATTGCTCCTGGCGAGGAAAACTGTAATTGACGAGGTTCATCCGATTGACGATATTCGATCGACCGCGCGGTACCGCGCAGCGGTGGCAGGCAATCTCGTGATCGAGTTTCTGAATCGCCTGGCCTCAGAGGGAGGACTACCCAACGCAGAAAGGAATGCACTTTCGCGATGGAATCTTCTTCCGATCGACGAGGCCACCCAAGCGATCCTGCCCTGCTGCGGATCGACGGCATGGGCACGGCGGATGGTTGCCCACAGACCTTTCGCCGGCAAAGATGCACTCTTGGCGGCAGCGAACGAGATATGGCACGGGCTGGCGCGATCAGACTGGATGCAAGCGTTTCACAGTCATCCGCGAATCGGGGATTCACGCTCATCGGAACCAGCCCTAGAGCGGTCTCCATCAGCTCAAACCGTGGTCTGGTCGACCGAGGAGCAACGAAACGTTACCGACGCCGACGCTGCGGTCAAAAGCGCCTTGGCTGATGCGAATCGAGAATACGAGCGGCGTTTCCATCGGATCTTCATCGTGTGCGCCACGGACAAGTCCGCAGCAGAGATTCTGGACATTATTCAACGGCGACTCAACAATGACGCGGAAACCGAACTTCACGAAGCCGTTGAGCAACAGCGGCAGATTACAGAAATCCGGCTAAGCAAATGGCTGCAAGAATGAAGCGCATCTCGACTCACATTCTGGACCTCGTTTGCGGCAAGCCTGCCGCGGACGTGGCTGTGCGACTGGAGAAGCAGAATAACTCCGGAGATTGGCGTTTATTGACCTCGGCGCGCACCGATCAAGATGGTCGTTGTCCTCAATTGCTTCCAGAGAGCGAGAATCTGACCGCTGGAGTTTATCGCCTGATCTTTGACACTGGCAGTTATTTCGACGCACTGAAAGTCCGCGCCCTGTATCCAATCGTTGAAATTACGTTCCAGGGGCAAGAGGGCGAATCGCATTTTCACATCCCGTTGCTCCTGAGCCCCAACGGATATACCACGTATCGGGGAAGCTGAGCGGCACAACTTTTGCCAGATGGAGTGGACACGGTGACCTCGTCAATGCGCGAATGGCTCAACCTGCTGGTGCGCTGGTTCCACGTGTTTGCCGCGATCATGTGGGTCGGTCAAACCTACTATTTCACCTGGCTGGACGGCCGCTTTAACAAACTCGTGAAGAACGCCGCAGTGGGCACAAGCTCATCCCTATGGATGGTTCACAGCGGCGGCTTCTACACCGTCGACCGGCAGACGTCTTTAAAAGTGGGGCCCGAGCAGGTCCATTGGTTCCGCTGGGAAGCGCTGATGACCTGGCTGAGTGGAATGGTCCTGCTTGTCCTTGTCTACTATTCCAGCAGTGGATTGATCGATCCCGACATTGCCGATATCTCCCAAACGCGCGGGATTGCCATAGGACTTGGAGTGCTGGCCGGGGGGTGGATCGTTTACGATCTGGCGCTGCGCTCGCCCCTGGGCCGGTCGGAAGCCGGGTTCGCCGTATTCTCTGTGCTGATCATTGCCGTGCTCGCCTGGGGACTGACTCATGTATTCAGCGGGCGCGCGGCCTACCTTCACGTCGGGGCGGTCTTGGGCACGATTATGACCGCCAATGTTTGGTTCCGAATTCTCCCCTCGCAGCGCAGAATGATCGCGGTGGCAGCGGCCGGGAAAAGCTTCGATTCCTCGCTCGGCGCTCAAGCCAAGTTGCGATCCAAACACAATACTTTCATGGCGGTTCCGGTTGTTTTTATCATGATCAGCAATCACTTTCCGGTCGCGACCTACGGAAACAAGTACGGATGGGAAGTTCTTGTTGCCCTCGTTCTTCTTGGCTGGGCGGCGGCGAAGGTTATACGTGAATCCTGAACATTCATAGCGGCGGCTCGCGTTGCCCGAAAATCATAATCCGGTGCAGACCACTGAGATCACAACTCGCGCGAAAGCAGTGATTCGTCGCTGCCTAAGGCTTGCGTCTTTTTCGGAAGACGCCGGCAGCACGCGGCGAACGTTTTTGTCGCCAGCGATGCGCGCGTGCCATGAAGAAATCGCCCGATGGATGGAACCGATTGGTGCTGAAGTGCGAATTGATGCGGCGGGAAATTTCCGCGGCTCTTATCCTGCACTCGAGCCGAACCCTCCCCGCCTGCTGATCGGGTCGCACCTCGATACAGTTCCTAACGCCGGCGCCTATGACGGCATCCTGGGAGTTGCGATTGCTGTGGCATTGCTCGAAGGGATGCGCGGCCGGA
>Ga0207062_1080_pt1 | contig 26713 bp, 27 predicted proteins | sample Alteio_BWMinCont_28_FD_153266 | JGI IMG/M metagenome (GOLD analysis project Ga0207062, IMG submission 153266) | Enriched cells from forest soil in Barre Woods Harvard Forest LTER site, Petersham, Massachusetts, United States -... | ecosystem: Environmental > Terrestrial > Soil > Temperate forest >... | reverse complement strand
TATTGAGGAGGAGGCAAGATCTTTTTTGCTTTCATCATTTAACTTCTCATAACCTTTCTTGCTATCTGATTTTGGGCTTTTCTTTCGTATTCTTCGACTTGCCAGGACAAACGATATACCAGCAATTTTGACAGCATAATTTTAAGATTGCTATGTATATATTAATATATGTATACTTAAGTAAAAGGAGCTAATATGGGATTAAAAAAACCTGTGACATATACAATTCCTGAAGAATTGGATGCTATCCTCCATCTTAAGATAGGAAGAGGAGGGATGAGTAAGTTTGTCACTAAAGCTTTGTGGGATGCCCTTAAAAAAGAGGAAGCATCTCTCTTAACACAGTTTCTAGAAGCGGATAAAGATTCCGGTAATTTAGAAGTTAAAAATGATTTCTCCGATCTTGAAGGAGAAGATTTCATAGGCTTGGGTGAATTAGATTCAGAATGGGGTAAAGAAATTTCATGAATAATGAATACCCCAAAAGAGGAGATGTCTATTGGGTTCGTTTAGATCCTTCAGATGGGAAAGAAATAAAAAAAACACGACCATGCCTTGTTATTTCAAGTGATGTTGCTAATCGATCCGAATTAATTGTTGTAGCGCCCATTACGAGCAATGTGGAACGGATTTTTCCAAAAATTGAAGTAAAAATTTCTTTAAATGGTAAAGTGGGTAAAATTATTCCACGTCGGCTAAAGGCCATAGATAGATCTAAACGACTCGGAAAGAAGATTGGGACAATTACAAATGAAGAAATGAAATTAATAGATGATGCTCTTCGTCTAATTTTAGGGCTGTAACTATTTGTCTTTATTGATTCCTGTGAGACGCCAGGCTAGATCAATACATCCAGATGCTTGATCAATTCATTACAGCTTGCCAATGTACTGTAGAGTTCATCGTAGGGGTTTGGAATATTTGCTTCTTTTATACTTTGACTGATGATATTCAATTTATTGCGGAGAACGGCAAGATCTTTTTTGCTTTCTTCATCTAATTTCTCATAACCTTCCTTGCTATCGTACAAATATAATCGTGCGTGATCAGCCTGGTCAAGCAATAGTTTCCACTTTCAAGATTGACGATATTATTATTGAGCGAATCATTGTTTAGTTTGAGTTGCAAAGCTTCTGAAAGCCCTTTGCCTTGCAGTTTTGCAATCGCTTCCTTTGCCGTCCATAGTTTGTAGAAGGCCCCGGCTCCGAATTCTTTGACACGTTCGATTTCGATCGGTGAAAAATAATGTTCTGCTATTCGTAGATAGTTTCTTTTGATATTGACTGATTCCAAGTCGATCCCGGATGGCTCATCTGCGTTAGATATAAGGCAGGCACACCATAGACCAGAATGGCTAATGCTGATTTGCAGTGGCCTTTTGCTGCCCTCTGGAAATTTTAGATAGGGCTCTCCCGACTCATAATGCTGAATTGTGGTCAGCTTGGCATCTTCCAAAGGCAAGATATTGTGTTTAATCAGTAAGTCCCTAGCTAAAGCCAACGAACAAAGTCTGCGTAAAGTTATAGAAGGACGCGTATTGGGGAGGTCTAAATAATTAGAAGGAACAATATATGAATTTAAAAGCGCCTTCGCTTTAGAAGTGTTTATTTGAAGTATTGATAAGTACATGCCTCAATTTATGCACAATTTCACATTGACATGCAACTAAATTTCGGTTATGCTAGCGATACTAAAATATCTTAAAAAGATAATTGTGTGATATGAGCATGAAAGTAGTTAATTGTTGTTGGATATCTAATAATATTTACGATTCTTGGTCTTGTGACAAGAATCATTTAGACGAGCTTTCCCCGCTATTGCGCAGGCGGTTAACATTCTTGGGACGTAAAGCTATCCAAGTCGTCAACAAATGTGTTTCCTGTCTTGGCAATGTTTCTATTCCATGGGTCGTCTCATGCCGGCGTGGTGATATTAGCCGAAGGCTTAATTTACTATCAAACTTGAGCCATAATGAGATGTTATCGCCGCTTGAATTTAGCATGTCTGTTCATAATGCCATTATCGCTCAATTTTCAATTTTCACAGGTAATAAACACGCGCATAGTTCATTAGCAGGCGGAGTAAATAGTTTTGAAGTTGGTTTAATAGAATCGATAGCTTTGCTTAAAGAAAAAGGGGGATTGGTGGGTTATCTTTATTACGACTATTTAGTCGACCATCAGTTTGCCGAAAAGTTTGATGAAAATGAGTTCGTCTGCTTCTCGATGATCCTTGGTGAAGGGGAAGGGGAGCTAGAAATTGGGTATGGAAAGACAAACGAACGTAAAGCGCTGAATAGATTTAATATTTCGGAATTGTTGGGTTTTTTAAAAAATGATGAGAAAAGATATTGCATCTCAGTTGGTGGCGGAGAAATCCTCTTCGAGCGGGCTGTATCATAGACTAAATTTCCTCTGGAGATTGTTCGCTACCGCACTAGGTTTTTGCTTATTCGGTTTTGGGGGCATTATGACATGCTTGTCGATATTGCCTTTGCTTGTCCTGTTTACAAGAGGGAAGCAAAGACGTTCGGAACGAATAAGGATTTTGATGAGGCATATTTTCAGTCTGTATCTGTCAATTCTTGAGTTCTTGGGAATACTAAAAATTGAAACCAATGGGCTGGAGAATTTGCAGCATATGCGTGGAAAGCTAGTCATTTGCAACCATCCCAGCTTGCTCGATGTTGTAATCCTGATATCGCGATTAAAGAATATCCAGTGTGTAGTGAATAACAAGCTATGGTCGAATCTCTTTGTGGGCATTGTTGTGCGTTCCGCAGGATATATTCGTAACGACATCGATCCACAATCTTTCTTACATCAATGCAAACAGATGCTAAATCGTGGTGAGAACATCATTATCTTTCCCGAAGGAACACGATCAATTCCTGGCCGACCCATAAAAATGTGCAGGGGAGTAGCGCATGTCGCTTTATGTGCTGAAGCTGACATTCAAGCCTTAACGCTGCATTGTACGTATGTGTGGTTGACTAAAGGCGCAAAGTGGTACGACATCCCGCCGCGAAGAACCAATTTTTTTCTAAAGTCAGGGCCTCAATTTTCTTACAAAAACTATATGAATGAATCCCCTTATCCGATCCAGGTCAGGAGTCTCATGCGCGACATTCAAAAATATTACGATGGGTATTTAAAAACATGAATGAAATGGAAAGCGAAATAAAACGCTTAATCATCGACAGCTTGAATCTGGAAGATATTAATGTCGATGACATAAATAGCGAAGAAGCATTGTTTGGAGTAGGCCTTGGGCTTGATTCCATCGATGCCCTAGAGCTGGGCATGGCATTACAAAGAAAGTATGGCATCAAGATCGACTCTGCAACTGAAAATATCAAGCAGCATTTTTTCTCGGTTCAAACTCTTGCAAACTTCATTGATAATAAACGGAGGAAAAATGACCAAATCTGAAATTCTAGATAAATTATCGGCCTATCTTGAAGAATATTTCGAAATCCCTAAATCGAAAGTCACCCTTGAGGCAAATTTATATGCCGACTTGGACTTAGACAGCATCGATGCGGTTGATTTAATTGTAAAACTTCAGGATCTAACTCAACAAAAAATTGCACCGGCGGAATTTAAAGAAGTGCGTACGGTCGGGGATTTAATCGATAATGTTTATGAAATGGTTAAGAAATAACAAGCTTTTTGGCGGAATACTCGGTTTATTAGCTCTAGCCTATCCGACGATTGTTTATTTGCTCGGCAACAGGCTGCCAGCATCCTCTATTATTATCGGTCTAATATTCATTTTGCTTGCGCGTTCTATTTTTCAGTATCGCCATCAAGGCGCCAGCAATATCTATCTGACATTGATAGTCACAGCAATCTTAGGCGGACTCTACTTTCGAGATGAGCAAATGGCGGTCTACATGTATCCGGTGCTCATGAGCCTATCGTTTGCCTCTGTGCTAGGACGGTCTTTGATATATCCCCCTAGCTTAATCGAACGGTTTGCCAGGCTAATGGAACCTGATCTTGATGCTCGCGGCATAGCATATACACGTAATGTGACCGTCACGTGGCTGGTATTTAGCCTCCTTAATGCATGCATTTCATTTTCTACAGTGATCTTGAACGATGAGGGGATCTGGTGGTTATACAACGGTTTTATTTCCTACGTATTAATCGGTCTATTGATGGCCGGCGAGTATATTTACCGAGGATATTACAAAGCTAAAGGAAATCAGTGAAGACTAATAAATGTGAATTTACTCCAGCGCACCAATTGCTAGTTTCAAGAAATCACGAATTCTGGCAGTCATATTGGGATGCTGATTTCATTTCATTTCCTCATTATGTAGGGGCCTTGTCAGCCAAGATTAGAACCACAAAAGCAAAACGCGTCTTTGTCATCAGCGAAGATAGGGCCTATTTCTTGGGGGGGATTCTTGCTGCCATGTATGCCAAAGCCGATGTCGTATTGCCGCAATCCGATTCCCCTGAATTTCTCAAAGATCTCATGCTTTCAACTGATGTTTTATTAACAGATAATCCAAAACTTGTGAATGCTGCCCCTGGATATACATCGATGCATCTTGACTATGATTCAACGATCCCGATAGAATTCTTCCCCTTGGATCCGGAGACTACAACTATCATTTTCTATACTTCCGGCTCTACAGGCAAACCAAAAGCGGTGAAAAAGAGATTGCGGCAACTTGACGCCGAAGTGGAGGTCTTGCATGCTCTCTGGGGGCAAGGGCCCCATGGGCGCTTTCTTTCAACCGTTTCCCACCACCATCTGTATGCATTTCTTTATTCCTTGCTATGGCCTGTTTGTGCGGGATTCAGCCTTGAACGCCGCACATTTACCTATTGGGGAGATTTGCTGGCAAAAAGCAAAGCGGGCGATTTCTTAATCTCAAGTCCAACTCATTTGGGACGCTTTAGTGTTTGGAAGGACTGTCATCCCGAGACATTCCAATATGCGTTTTCATCGGGCTCACCTTTATCCTACGAGGCAGCTATAGTTTCCAAAAAATACTTGGGCACATTACCCATCGAAGTCTATGGCAGCACAGAGACTGGCGGCATTGCCTATCGGCAGCAAGAGCAGCCTTCAACACCATGGCAAAGATTTGACTGCGTTGAACTCTCCAGCAATACTGACAGCAAATTAGTGGTAAAATCTCCCTATATCGAAGAAGCCTATCAGACTGAGGATCTCATCGCATGGACGGATGCTGATTTCTTTCATTTGTTGGGTCGTGCGGACCGCGTGGTCAAGGTTGAAGGGAAGCGTGTCTCTTTGGCAGAAATAGAATACAAGTTAGGCGAAAGCGATTTGGTGGCAGAAGCTGCTGTGCTGCCTCTCGACAAGAGCTATCGCGACGAGCTTGGGGCTGTCATTGTATTGACCGAGCTAGGGACTGAACAATTGCACACAGTCGGAAAAGCCGCTTTAACACGCCAGTTTCGAGAAGTCCTGAGTTTATACTTCCACCCTGTCCTTATCCCCCGTAAATGGCGCTTCGTCGGTACAATCCCTCTGAATTCCCAAGGCAAGCGTCAGCAGTCTATACTCAAAGGATATTTCGAAAGCGCACCAAAGTCTATTCTTGGGCCTCTCCGCCAACCGATTATTTTGGACAAGGTTATCTCCCAGTCTAGAGCAGAATATTCTCTCAAAATCCCCACTTCTCTAGCCTATCTTGAAGGGCATTTCAAAAACATGCCCATAGTACCAGGGATTGTCCAGTTGCATTGGGCGATCGAATTTGCCAAGTCGGATTTGGACGTGATTGGCAAAGTTGGCCATGGCAATCAAATTAAGTTTGCACGCCTCATGAAACCCGATGATGAAGTTGAATTATGTCTGGAATATAATCTGGAGAAATCCTGCCTGTCCTATCGGTATCAAAATGGTGAACAGATCTATTCTTCAGGCCGCATAAAATTCAGAGGTGACGAATGACCTATAGATTATGCGCTTTAATACCAACTTACAATCATCACAAAATGCTTCCAGAAATTGTTAAACTATTGGATCAGTCCGGATTGCCTGTCTTCGTTGTGGATGATGGAAGCGGTCCAGAAACGCAGGACACTTTGAGCAACATCGACAATGCAGAAAAATTGCGATTACCAATCAATAGTGGTAAAGGAGCTGCCCTAGAGGCAGGTCTGACGTGGGTGAGCGATCTTGGCTACACCCATGCCTTTCAAATTGATGCAGATGGACAGCATGCGTTGGACAATCTAGGGAAATTTTTAACTCTATCCAGAAAATATCCTCACGCATTGATCAGCGGTAAGCCACACTATGACTCTTCTGTCCCGACTGGCCGAAGAATAGGCCGTTGGTTCACCCACATATGGGTTTGGATCGAGACCTTATCTTTTCGAATTAGCGATAGCATGTGCGGTTTTCGCATTTATCCTATTGATCCTACCTTAGAAGTAATAAAAAAAGTGAAAATTGGCAGACGCATGGATTTTGACACCGAAGTCATGGTGCGCATGTATTGGAATGGAACTCCTGTACTGTTTTATCCGGTAAAAGTGTCATATCCCGAAGGAAACCATTCAAATTTTGATACCCTGCGCGATAATTGGCGCATCACCAAAATGCACACGCGGTTGGTATTTACCATGCTGGTAAAGCTGCCCTCGGTATTGTTCCGTCGTCCAGACTATACGAACATTGAAGGCAATTGGTCGAATATTGCCGAACGGGGTTCTATCCTTGGAGTGATGGCGCTAGCAACATGCTACCGTTTGCTGGGCCGCACATTATGCACCACAATTGGTGCACCAGTCGTGTTGTATTTTTATTTTACTGGGTCTACTCAGAGGCGTGCGTCAAAAGAGTTTTTAACAAGAGTTTTCAAGGTGCAAAGCCTTTCCAACAGCCCCACGTTTATAGACGGGTTGCGTCATTACATGAGCTTTTTTCAAATGCTGCTGGATAAGTTCGCGGCTTGGTCCGGACATCTCGGCGTTGATAGCATAGAATACGATAATCCCGAGCAGATTTATCATGTGATGTGTGGGCCAAGGGGCGGTGTCTTGCTTGTCAGCCATCTTGGATGCATGGAGTTTTGCCGGGCTCTTATCAACAATGACCAGAAAAAGCGCATGCACATTTTGCTACACTCAAAAAATGCGCAGCGATTCAATCGTTTGATTTCCTACGTTAATCCGCAGCCAAGCTTGAATATCATAGAAGTCACCGATATTGGTTCCGAAACTATCATGTTCTTAAAAGAAAGGGTGGAGAATGGCGATTGGGTCGTGATTGCCGCCGACCGAACACCAGTGTCTGAAAATCCTCGCGTGGTTAGAGTTCCGTTTTTAGGGAGTGAGGCGTCATTTGCTCAAGGCCCTTATATTCTGGCATCTCTTCTTCAATGTCCTGTCTACACTGCCATGGCAGTGCGTGAAAGTTCCAAATACAAAGTGCATATCGAGTTATTCGCTAAAGAAATCAAGCTGCTTCGTGGCTCCAAAGAGGAGTGCATAAGGGGATATGCCCAGCAATACTCTAAATACCTGGAAAGCTACTGTTACAAGTATCCCTACCAATGGTATAACTTCTTTAATTTCTGGCACGATACAAAATGGTAGTTCTTGTTCAATTACAAGAAGAAGGCGGTCAAAATAGTATTAAATAATTTGATTTAGCAAACACTAATAATGAACAAAGGAATTTACAATTTCTTCGTTTCCTTCTCGAATCTTCGCGATTAAAAAAAGTACAAATACCTTTGAATCACATCCGAAAGCAATTATTAATTTAATGTGGTAATGTCAAATAAATTGACGTATCAATGTTGAAGCTAAAAACTTGCTAATTATTGTCTGATTTGATAAAACTAAGCCTGTTATTGTTGAACAACGGCGTTTAATCCGATCTAACAGTCAAATAAAAATGAGTAGTCGATGGATATTATCTTAGGAAATGATCACATTTTAACAATCCAAGAAATAGATCAACTATCACGACTTAAAGCTAAATTAGTTTTATCGAAAGAAGCAACCTTTAGAAACAGAATCAAGAAAGGATCCGACTTTTTAGAAAAAATATTAGCGCGCGATGGCTACATCTACGGTGTAACAACCGGCTACGGCGACAGTGTGACTAGGCCAGTACCCCTTGATTTAGTAAATGAACTTCCCTTGCTGCTAACGCGCTTTCACGGTTGTGGAATGGGGGACATTCTTACTCCTGCCCAGACCCGTGCTATACTAGCTGTGCGACTTACATCATTGTGTCGAGGTGTTTCAGGAGTAACCATCGAATTGCTAGAAATGTTGGAAACATTACTTCAAGACGACATCCTTCCTATAATCCCATCCGAGGGTTCGGTGGGGGCAAGTGGAGACCTCACGCCCTTATCCTACCTGGCCGCTGTAGTAATCGGTGAGCGTGAAGTGCTGTATCGCGGCGAGCGTCGGCCATCTATAGACGTTTTCAAAGAGCTTGGAATTACACCTCATCGGCTACGCCCAAAAGAGGGTTTGGCGTTAATGAATGGTACCTCGGTCATGACAGCGTTAGCAGCAGAAGCCTATTGCCGCGCAGAGTATCTGGCGGCATTAGCGTCTAGACTAACCGCAATGACTTCACTGGCCTTAAGGGGTAATCCGGAACATTTCGATGCCTTCATCTTTTCAGCAAAACCGCACCCAGGCTCGTTATCAGTTGCTGCTGCGATTCGCTCAGATTTGGAGAACTCTCCTACTAGACCCGAGCGACTGCAAGATCGCTATTCAACCCGTTGCGCCCCACATGTCATTGGGGTCTTGGCCGACATGCTTCCGATCTTTAAGACAATGATTGAAACTGAGATTAACTCTGCCAATGATAATCCATTGATCGACGCGGAAAACAAACGCGTTCTGCATGGGGGAAATTTCTACGGAGGCCACATAGCATTCGTCATGGATAGCATGAAAAATCTTGTGGCCAACATTGCAGACCTATTGGACCGGCAGATGGCCACGCTTGTCGACCCTAAGTTTAATAACGGGTTGCCTGCAAACCTTTCGGGTGTAGAAGGTCCACGCTTCTCCATCAACCATGGACTGAAAGCTGTGCAAATTGCCGCTTCAGCGTGGACGGCTGAAGCATTAAAGGGCACTATGCCTGCCAGTGTATTCTCGAGGTCCACCGAGAGCCACAATCAGGACAAAGTCAGCATGGGCACCATAGCAGCCCGAGATGCTTTGCGCGTCTTGCAGCTGTCTGAACAGGTGGCTGCGGCACAGCTGATGGCCGCATATCAAGGGATGCTCCTGCGCGCGCGCCAAGGCTTATTATCTTCTGCACATTATTCCGAAAGTCTTCGGTTATTCATGAATAAACTGGAAACAACCGTTCCATTGTTAATTGAAGACATCCCTTTAGAACCATGCTTGCGTGAAATCGTCGGGCATATTCAACAGCGCATGTGGCCAATGCCCGAGGTAGTCCAATGAACGCTTTGGTGACTGTCCGTTGCACGATGATGGCTCAATTCTACGATGTCGACCCGATGAATGTGGTTTGGCACGGACACTACGCTCGATTTTTCGAAGAAGCACGACGGGAGCTGCTCGATGTATTGAACTATAATTACCAGCAGATGCAGGACTCAGGTTACCTATGGCCTGTCGTCGACTTGCGAATCAAATACATTCGCCCTTTGCAATTGCATCAAAAGTTCATTGTCGAGGCTACTTTGATTGAATACGAAAACAGGCTTAAAATCGACTATCGCATCCTTAATAGCGAAACATCGGAAGTGTTGACTAAAGCGCATACTGTTCAAGTGGCAGTGAGGGAAGGTGACAAGGTGATGCAATATGTATCCCCTGAAATTTTAATATCAAAAGTACGAAAGGTAACGGGATGAAAAGAATTTTTCTTTGCTTATGGCTTCTATCCACTGCATTTACTGAAGCCCGTGCGATGCCCAGTAAATCTTCCGCCCTCCCCCCCGGCAGTGTATTGGAAGCTGACTTTACTCAATATCGCCATCTTAACGGGATACATAAACCGATCAAATCAGAAGGCCATATGATTTTATGGGATGGCAAGGGGTTAGCATGGACGACAATTTCGCCATTCCCCAATGCAATCTTAATCACCACTAAAGGACTTTATCAACTCCAGAATAGAGTCAAAACTCCAATGGTCAAAGGCGGTGGTGATAGGGCAATGTTTGACGTGATGGCAGGAATTTTTAATGTCACCGATGCCCAACAGATTAAAGGATTCGTTATTCAACATTTGCCTCCTGGCAACTACCAATGGCGTCTACGTCTGCACCCTCAACATGAGCAGGTTCGAAATTTAATATCATCCATCACTTTGGAAGGTGATTTGCAAATACGACATATCACAATTTACCGCTCTAATGGCGATCATGATGAGATCGACATAAAGAACCACGCCATTAAAGAAAGCGTATCTCTGGAAATGAAGGAGATATTTGATGAATAAGGGTTGGCGCCGACTGTTCGCCCTTTTGTGGCTGGCTATTATTTCTTTGGCTGGAATCTACGACGCCCAAGCATTGCTTGATCATGGCAAGATTAAGTTCGATTTGCTTGCTTTGTTGCCGCAAGGCAAAGGCGAAAACATGCGCCTGTCCAATGAACTCATGGATGATGGGAATATCTCCGGCCGCATCGTGATCGCCTTTGGCCATGAGAATCCCGAGCAAGCAAAGGGAGCCCTGACACAGTTCCGCGAACACATCCAAGCTACCGCTCTTCCTTTTTTTGAACACAATGTCAAGCATATTGAAACCAGCTATAAGACATTGTTTACTCATTTATATCCGTTCCGAGCAGGCATGCTCTCAAAAGAGGATCGCCAACACTTGATTGATGGCAGCGAAGATTTGGTGCTACAAAGCGCCATCAGCAATATTCTGTCGCCGTTTGGTTCATTCGACTCTAACCAGATTAGTACCGATCCATTTGGATTTTACCCTAGATATGTTACTTCGCTCGGTCTCGGCAATGGTGCTCAGACAGACGCTGATGGTGATATCGTTCTCTTTTCCAAAGGTAAATACTATTTTATATACCAGGGAGAGGTGACCGAAAAGATCTTTTCGCTAAAATTCCAAGAAAAAATTTCCAATGCTCTGCAGCTGTTTCTACTTGACCTGGAGAATAAATCGGGAGTAGAGGTTCTTAGGGTGGGAGCAGTCTTCTATTCAACTGCTGGTGCTCAGCAGGCTCAAAGCGAAATTTCACAAATCGGGCTTCTTTCTACCATAGGAATCCTTTTCATCTTACTTTTAGTTTTTCGTGTATCGCACCCGATCATTTTTGCCTTTGCAGTTGTGTCTAGCGGATTGCTATGCGGTTTAGCTGTATGTCTATATCTCTATGGATCGATCCATATTTTGGCTTTGCTTTTTGGCTGCAGTCTCGTCGGAATCGCCGTCGATTACGCTCTTCACTACTATTGTGCCAGTTTCCAACCAGTAGATCGATTTAAAGTGCTTTCTTTGCTTCTTCCGGCTATGCCTCTTGGTGTTTTGACATCTGCCATTGGATACGGAGCATTGGCGGTCGCTCCGTTCCCTGGCATCCAACAAATGGCCATATTAGCTTGCATCGGATTGCTGACAACATTTGTCAGCGTTGCCCTTTGGGGTCCATATTTTATTAAAAATGGGGAGAGAAAAATACCTAGGCTAGCAGAACAGATTCAGTATCAGTTGGAACATCTCGCTGAAATAGGTTCGATCAAATATCTCAAACTTGTTTTGTCTGCATCGCTACTTCTCTGCTTTTGCGCTGGCGCTTTGATAATGAAATTCGATGACAACGTGCGCAACTTCCAGTCGCTGGATCCTGTCCTGAAGGTTCAGGAGGAAAGGATCAAAGAAATGATGAATTTTGACAACTCGACAAAATTCCTGGCTGTGCAAGGTCACGATTTTGATGGGATTCTTCAGACTGAAGAAGCCATCACACAAGAATTGGACAAGAAGGGAATTAGCTATCGCTCTCTTTCCGAACTGATCCCTTCCCAAAAGCGTCAATTGGATAACTGCAATCTGAAATTGCACTTTTGTCATTCAAGATTTCCGGAAATCGCATCAATGTTAGGAATAGAGAAACTCTTCAGTCCTTCCGAAGCTGGGTTTGAACCCAAACCACCAGTTGTCGATGGGTCATTAATGCAAATGCTGCCATCTGGCTGGAAGGAATTGATTCATGTTTCTAACGATGGATTGCTGACTGGTCGAATCATAATTAATGGCAAGGTCAATGCCTGTGAGTACGAAGGCTATGAAGGGTGTACTTATGTGGATCCGGTCCGGGAATACTCATCATTATTCTCTTCTTACAGGGAAATAATGATGTTATTGACCGCGTGTCTACTGTTGGGTTTTATGTTGATCATGAGCATTCGGCAAGGCCTCAAGGCTTCGTTTAACATCATCTCGCCGGTATTGCTATCCATGCTGACGACCATTGGCATCATTGGTTTGTTCAGCACCGGATTTTCGATGTTCCATGCCATGGGGCTCATACTGGTCTTATGCATTGGCATCGATTATTCCGTCTTTCTTTTTTGGCGCAGACCCGAAGAAAAGGAGCTCCTCCTTCTGGGTAATACGTTGGCAGCCACTACCACCATTCTATCGTTTGGTTTGTTGGCTTTGAGCAATACCACTGCTGTTCACAGCTTCGGCATGACCGTGCTAGTTGGCATCTTGCTGAACTTCCTTATCACCACGCTATTTTTAGGTAACAAAAAATGAAAAAACTTTTAATTGTATTAGCAGCCATTGCTCTTGTTGGCTGCGCAGGCACGCGCTTTTCTGAAAAGCCTCCATCCGAGTTCCCTGTCAGCAAATCAGCTAAACTGAACACCTCAAAAGTATGGCCCTTGAAAATGAAAGGGACCTACCTGCAGAAGATTACAGCTACTGCTAAAGGTAAACAGCAATCGTTCTCAGTGCATTTGACTTTGGACGATTGGATGCTCGAAGCAGTGGCTTTTAATGACATGGCCGGTCGTTTGTATAACATGCAATGGACCCCAGATAACGTCTATTGGGATGGCTCTCCCTATATCCCTTCGATGGTCAAACCGGAATATATTCTGGTCGATTTCCTGTTGGCTCAGTTACCAATAAATCAATTGCAGAGTATTCTAAAAGGAGCACGTGTTGTTGAACAGGGAATTCAAGGCGGTAAAACGAGAACGGTATATGATGACAAGGTTTTGCGCACAATCAATTACAAAAATCCCATCGGTTCAATGTGGGGGAATGTCATCATCGACAATCCTGGCATCGGCTATAGACTAGACATTCAAACGGTAACTCAATAATGCCTGTTTATTTCTCAGCAATGGGCATCGCCTGCTCGATAGGTCAAGGCAAGCAAGAGGTCGCAAAAACCTTATTTCATGATGTCTCAGGGCATATGTTGTCTGAGCGGGCTTTGCTGTCAGGAAAATCTGTTCCAGTTGGTAAAATCCCGTTTGATCTTCCTGAATTGCCACCTGAACTCATGTCATTGAATTCCAGAAATAACAGGCTTTTAAAAGTTGCGCTCGATGAAATTAAGCCCGATATCGAAGACGCCATCGCCAAATACGGAGTTTCTCGTGTTGGTGTGGTCATGGCCACCAGCACATCTGGAATGTTAGAAGAGGAACAGGCTTTCAGGCACAAGCATCTCACCGGCTACCCCCCAAAGGAGTTCGATTACTCACAATCCGAAATCTCCAGTCCATCACAATTTGCCTCTCAATATCTTGGTATATATGGCCCTGCCTACACGGTCTCATCAGCCTGCACATCAGCAAGTAAAGCGATTTATTCGGCCAGAAGACTGATCTCCACAGGAATCTGTGATGCTGTTGTCGTCGGGGGTGTCGACACCTTATGTGACTTAACCTTAAATGGGTTCGATGCTTTGGAATTGATGTCAATGCACATGTGCAACCCTTTCAGCCAGAACAGAGATGGGATTACCATTGGCGAAGGGGTTGCGGTTTTTCTAGCCACCTGCGAAGGGGCATTAGGGGACATCGAATTGGCTGGCTGCGGCGAATCATCCGATGCCCACCATATGTGCGCTCCAGAACCTGAAGGAGTCGGAGCGCAAAAGGCCATTTGCGATGCCCTTGCTATGGCCGGATTACAACCTGAAAACATCTGCTACATCAACCTACATGGTACAGGTACGCCGTTGAACGATTCCATCGAAAGTGCATTCACTCATAGGATGTTTGGCGATAAGCTTCCATGCAGTTCGACGAAAGCACTGACTGGGCACACTTTGGGTGCGTCTGGAGCTATCGCGGCGGCATTTCTGTGGCTGGCATTATCATCAGAGAAAGATGGAAAAATCCCTTTGCCTCCTCATGTATGGGATGGCCAAGTTGACCCGTCTCTGCCTCCACTCCATTTTTCCAAGCCTGGAGAATTTGTTGTGTCTATCAATGGCTCTTTTGCTTTGATGAGTAATGCCTTTGCCTTTGGAGGCAGCAACACCAGCATCATTCTTAAAAGACAAGCATTGTTGGATGTCAACATCAAGGATCTCCTTCCACATGATCCGCCAATGGTATTGATCGACCGTGCAATGCGCTACAATGACGATTCTATTCATTGCCAATTGACGATTAAAGATGATTCCCCATTCTGTGAAGGGGGTTTTGTTCCTTCATACGTTGCTCTAGAATATATGGCTCAGACCATTGCAGCTTGGAATGGACTGATTTCCAGACAACTCGGTGAGGAACCTAAAATCGGATATCTATTGGGCGCTAGGCAATTAGTATTGAACGTCTCAACGTTCCAAGTTGGTGAGATGCTGGATATTTACGGCAAATCTCAATACGTCGATGGCGAAATGGCCTCTTTTGATTGCTGGATCGATATTAATGGAAAACGTGTTGCGCATGCTGGCTTGAATGTCTTTCAACCTAAGGAAAAAGATGGTAAATAAAACTGTCATTGTAACAGGCGCAAGTAAAGGAATCGGCAAGGCTATTGCTATTGCAGCAGCACAGCATGGATATGATGTGGTCCTTCACTATCACAAAGACCAACTTGGTGCCGAGGATACTTTGGCCCAAGTACTTGATGCCGGAGTGAAAGGGCGTTTGATATGCTTTGATATTACAGACCGCCAAAAATGTCGGGAACTGATTATGGCTGATATTGCCGAGTTCGGCACCTATTATGGTGCGGTGCTGAATGCAGGCATAGCACAGGATAACTCTTTCCCGGGAATGACCGACGATGAGTGGGATAGTGTCATCCATACTAATCTGGATGGATTTTATAACGTTCTTAAACCGATCGTAATGCCTATGGTTCAAGCTCGGCAACCTGGTCGGATAGTCACTCTTTCCTCAGTTTCAGGCCTAATTGGAAATCGAGGACAGACTAACTACAGTGCCGCAAAAGCAGGCATCATTGCCGCCACAAAATCTTTAGCCATCGAACTTGCAAAACGAAACATCACCGTAAACTGCGTAGCTCCTGGGGCTATAGAAACGCAAATGGTCGACAAATTGCCTCTAGATGAAGTTCTTAAAGTCATCCCTTTGCGTCGATTGGGCAAGCCTGAAGAAGTCGCAGCGACGGTAGTTTTTTTATTATCTGAGGCCGCAGCCTACATCACACGGCAAGTGATTTCTGTCAATGGAGGCTTAATCTAATGCGCCGCGTAGTTGTAACGGGAATGAGTGGCGTGACCTCCTTAGGTCACACTTGGAATGACATTCAAGAGAATATGCGCAAAGGAATCACGGGTACACGCCATATGCCTGAGTGGACGGATATCGACGGGATGAATACGCAATTGGCTGCGCCGATTCAAAAGCTCGACCTTGATGGCCGTTGGCCACGTAAAAAGACCCGCAGCATGGGTCCCGTAGCCCTTTATGCCCTCTACGCGACCGAGCAGGCTCTGTTAGCTGCAGGCTTATTGGATCATCCCGTCCTTCGTTCAGGGAGAACGGGGGTGGCTTACGGATCCAGTTTCGGCAGCCCTGAGCCGATGTCGGAATTTGCCGAACTGCTGTTTCATCGTAGCCTGAAAAAGCTCACTGCAACTAGCTATATTCGAATGATGAGCCACACCGCTGCAGTAAACATCGGACTGTTTTATGGTTTGCAAGGCCGCATTATCCCGACGTCAACGGCATGCACATCCGGAAGCATGGCTATTGGGTATGGGGCGGAGGCGATTCGGTATGGATTGCAAGATGTTGTCATCGCAGGCGGTGCAGAAGAGATCTGTCCATCCATGGCCTCCATATTTGATACCCTCTATGCCACCAGCACCCGTAATGATGATCCGAAGTCTACGCCTAGGCCTTTTGATAAGGATCGCGATGGGTTGGTCATTGGTGAAGGTGCCTCCACGCTGATTTTGGAAGAGTATGAACATGCTGTGGCCCGTGGGGCAACAATTTATTCCGAAATTGTTGGCTTTGCCACCAACACCGACGGTAATCATGTCACTCAACCGACGGCTGAAACGATGCAGCAAGCCATGCGCATGGCTCTCAAGGATGCTAAACTAAATCCGGAACAGATCGGTTTTGTCAATGGCCATGGTACGGCCACGGAATTTGGCGATATCGCTGAAGCCTCTGCCACGAATGCTGTTTTTGGAGATAAAGTCCCTATCCATTCATTGAAGAGCTATTTTGGACATACACTCGGAGCTTGTGGAGCGTTGGAGGCATGGTTGGCTATAGAAATGAACCGCTGCGGCTGGTTTGCCCCCACTGCTAATTTAAAAGTAGTTGATCCTCGCTGTGCCCCGCTTGATTATATGATGAACCAAGGCCGTGATCTTCAAGTGGAATATTTGATGAGCAATAATTTCGCCTTTGGCGGCATCAATACCAGCTTGATCTTCAAAAGATAGTAATTTTATGTGTTATGGGTAATGGGTAATGGGTTATTTTTCGGAAGGCATATCAACTAATATCTGATTTTTGGCTTTTCTTTCTAATTCTTCAATTTGCCCAGACAAACGAAATACAAATGTTGACAGTTGTACGATGCCTTGACTGGTTGTCAAAAGAATTACGGTTGTCATTGGTGATACTGTGTTCCCGGACCAAGCAGCTGTGAAAATCGACGCATAGCCAATGAATAAAGGAAGGTAAGCCAATCCTACACGAAAAGTAGGGCTTACAAAGACATTTGAAATTGAAAATCCTGCCTTCATTTGTTCGAAGCAGCTGGCTGCCTTTTCATCACTAGAACTAAAGTCGATAGTCTCTTTTTTTTGACCTAAGAGCGCCGTATTTTCATCGTAATGTGCAACCTTCTGGCCAACACCCTTTGTTTTCATAAATGATTCCTTTCCAAACATTTTTTCAGCAACTTAAAGATACAAGATAGCTCAAGCAATGTTTTTTCTCAATATGTGTACAATTAAAAGCGCGGAATTAGATTGTCCTCACGGCTTGACATTGAACCGTGACCCTTGTTGAGTCACCAAGAAATAGTTTTGGAGATTTTTGTCTTATACCGCGGTAGCGGTCAACAGGAATTAGCCCCGCGTGAAGGAGCCGCAGGCGACTGAACGTGGGGTCAGATAAATAATGGAGCGCAGCCGCGGCAGCGGTGTAAGAAAGCGATCTTGTGGTGAACAATTTCTTACACCGCTGCCGCGGCTATTGTCCTTTGACTATCTGACCCCACGTTCAGTCGCCTGCGACTCCTTCACGCGGGGCTAATTCCTGTTGACCGCTACCGCGGTAAAACTTCAAAAAATGATTAGTTGAAAAGCATGATTGGAATGCTAGCTACGCTAGATCAATACTTCCAGATGCTTAATCAATTCATTACAGCTTGCCAATGTTCTGTAGAGTTCATCGTAGGGGTTTGGAATATTTGCTTCTTTTATACTTTGACTGATGAGTTCCAATTTATTGCGGAGAACGGCAAGATCTTTTTTGCTTTCATCATCTAATTTCTCATATCGCCCTCTAGAGTCTCTATAGCCTTCAATAAGGGTGATGGCCTTCTGACAAGTCGTTTCGAGCGCCACATTGCGGAGTCTCCCCATGGCTGTTATGGCCTCTAACTGGGTTGTTGTCAAATCTTCATCGCCAGGATTTTCTTGTAACTTTGTATTGATATAAGCTAAAACTTCACTTAATTTGAAGTATAATATCTCCGGAGGCAGCTCGACAGTTTTGGCAAAACGAGGGTCATGTTTATCCAGAACCCTGACAGCCATTTTTATTCCATTTTGTAATTCATCTTTTGCGGGGTCAGTCTGGACAATCCTAGTCTCTTCGGGAGATTGTGTTCTGAGCGCATTTCCCATATAAGAGAACATATTTCTAGCGATGTCAAGCATTCTTCTGCCCATCTCTCTCAATCTTATGCCTACGCTTAATTTTCTATTTTTGATTCGATTTTCTTCATCGATTTCGTTGTTTGCCACTTGGATAATTTTATTTTTGAATGCTAAATTTCGTTTATTAAGACGTTCCAGTTCATTTTTATCACTGACAAGCCCTTCGTTTTCATTGCGAAGGGCATTTATCTCTTTCTGAAGAGTATTTTTATCCTTCTTATTAAAGGCAGCTGCCATTTCCTCTGCCCGTTTTTGATTGATTTCGTTAAGGATTAACTCATCTTCCGGGACGTCCCTTTTATCTTCAAATTGTAAACCTTTTATGAGTGGGGTAAATATCACTTTGTCCGACGTATCTTGATTTTGTGGAGTTTCTTCCAATGGAGCCTTATGCTTCCAGAAACGTAGATAATCTTTTTGAAAGAACTCTACAACGTCTCTCTTTACCTTTCTCCAAGTTACCTTCCCCATCTGAGGACCTACATCGGCATTTTCCGTAACCATCTCCTGCTTTTTCATGGACTTTAAGGCGTTAATGTGTTGTTTTATCTCATCTTCCTGTAATTTGTTGTAAAACTGCAGCTTTGCAATATCTTCTTTTAAATCTTCGATCTTATTCTTTAATTCTTCTACAAGAGCTTCCAGGGATTCAGTGTCAAGTTCATCAGCGATGGGGAGGGGGCTGGGTGTGTCATGCTTTTCAACCGGTAGTGAATGCGCTAAATTATCATTCTCTATTTCATCGAGATCTGCAAGGACTGATTCTGGGATATTATCATCTTCAATCTCATCGACTCGTTCTTTTTCTTTTGCGATTTGAGAGTTCTTCAGATCAAATTTTTTGGCCATCTCAAGCATCTTGTCCAAAGATTGATCATCTCTTATGAGATTTTCCCCATATTCAATTAACAATTTTATTTGATCGGGGGCTAGTTCAAATTCGCCATCATGTAAAGCAGTATAGACAGAAAGAAAAATTCTTGAGTTCTTTAAATCATATCTTTCGGCAATATCCATCATTTTGTTTAAGGGCATATTGCTTTCTAATAGAAGATCTCCATATTGGGCTAATTCATCTCTTTCTTCTGGAGCTAATTTGTAATTTTCCAGGAGTTTATTAATCACCTTAGAATTTTCATTGTCATCTTCGAAATGTATATCCCCAAAATCAATCTTAGCGCTGTATTCGTCCATATTAGTGATATATTTCTTCCAGAACTGTTCTGAATCCTTAGGTGTTTGGACTTTTTTTTTGTTGTTGGGCCCTACAGGGAGTCCTTTTCCACTTATCGGTGGTAATCCGTGTGATCCTAAATTTTCCATATATTCCCCCCCAAAGAGAAATTCTTATTCTGTCTCTTAATTATAGCATTGTTAATATTTTAGTTTATAGCTTTTTAAATAAAGACTTTAATTAAAGGATAACAAAGTATTTTTCCATGGATTTGTCTAAAATGAGGCTATTTATGTTCATGTCCATTTGCCGTTGTCAAGAATGAGGTTATTTCGACATGATGTAAGTTAACTAAGTAAAAGCAGGAAATAAGATGCGTTTTGAACTAGCTTCGAGGAGTGAGGAAGATGCCCGGCTTGTCATGGAATGGCGCAACGATCCTGTCACACTGAAAGGATCATTTCACACCCAACCGAAGCAATTCGATTCATTTCTGGATGAGTATTACGAATATTTTGCTTTTCCTGAACTTCCGCCCCTTTTTGTGCTGCATGAGGGGAATCGTGCGGCATTTTTGCGCTTTGAGCCTGTCGAAAGCCCTTCTTATGTGAAGCGCCGCTGCTGCGAGATATCGATCATGGTTTCTCCTGAATTCCGCGGCCGAGGGATTGGCACTGCTAGTCTGATGGAAATCAAGCCCTGGATCAAACAGCAAGGTTTTGATGAGATTTATGCCGAAGTTAAGTGCGACAACCCGATTTCGCAAAAGACCTTTGAAAAAGCCGGATATCACAAACTCCCCGAAGTGATCAAATATCTTGAGGATACCGGGGCTGCTGTTCCCATTTGCCGCTACTCCGCGACGTTAATAGAAAATCTAAAATGCCGTATCAAACCTGTAAAGATCATAGCGGAGGCGGGTTCTAATTGGCGCATGGGAACGGAAAAGCGCGATCGCGAAATGGCCAAAGCCCTCATTGATGTCGCTGTAGAAGCAGGCGCTGATGCAGTAAAATTTCAAATTTTTCGTCCTGAGACTATCTATGTTAAAAATGCCGGGGCCAGCGCCTATCTATCGAAAGCGGGGATCACAGAAGATATTCAATCGATTTTTGTCGATCTTTCAATGCCCTATGAGATGATCGAAGAGCTGTATATGCTGTGCAAACAGGCGAAAATCGAATTTATGGCCACGCCATTTTCGCCTGCGGATTTTGCGGCTGTCGATCCTTATGTGCACCAACACAAGATAGCTTCCTACGAAATCGGCCATATACACCTATTAAAGCTGGCTGCAAATTCCGGCAAACCCTTATTCCTTTCCACAGGGGCCGCCACCCCGGACGAAATAGATTGGGCTGTGTCGGAGTTCAGGAAAAATGGGGGGAAATGCCTTACTCTTTTGCAATGCACTGCATGTTATCCGGCGCCTCCCGAAAGCATGAACTTGCATGCTCTCCCATGGCTGAAAACGCGGTTTGGAGTGGATGTCGGGCTTTCCGACCATAGCCGCCATCCTACAGCCGCGCCTGTGGCCGCAGTGGCTTTAGGGGCAAGCGCTATCGAAAAACACATTACCCTTGATAACCGTCTGCCGGGACCCGACCATGCCTTCGCCCTTTTACCCGATGAATTGAAAGAGCTTGTGAGGGCTGTGAGAGACACTGAAAAGATGCTAGGAGCTCCGGTGAAGATTATCGATGAGCATGAGCGTGAACTGCGTTCTTTTGCGCGAAGGGGGCTGCAGGCGATCCGTGATATTGCTATCGGTGACGAGCTTATTGAAGGTCGCAATTTTGCAATCCTTAGGCCTGGGGAACAGGTGCAGGGGATTCACCCCAAATTTTTAACTGATGTGGAAGGCAAGCATGCGACACGAAAAATCTTATATGGAGAAGGTCTCCAGCATGGGGATTATGCTTAAAGCGATTTTTGTCGACTTTGACGGCACTTTTATCGATTCCCTTCCGGCCCTATGGAAATGCTACCGTTTATTTTTAAGCCATCAAGGCATAGAGGGAGAAAAAGAGGAATTCATCTCTTTGATGGGCCCTCCTATCAATGAGATTGTCGCTATTTTAAAGCAAAAGCATCATCTTAAGGCATCCACAGAGTCGTTGGTGCAAGAATACCACAGTATAGTTGAAGCGGCCTATGCCACAAATGCGCTTCCTTTTCCTTGGGCCGTGGAAATCCTCAAATCGCAAAAGGCTAAGGGAATTTCATTGGCCATAGTCACTTCTGCTTACCCCGCAGTGGTTGAAAAAGTCCTGGAATTTCATGGGATCGAGAATCTTTTCGATGTTATTTTTGGCAGCCGGGAGGGTGAGCCGCATAAACCTGATCCCGCAATCTATCGGCGCGCTTTGCATGCCTTTGGTTTAGAACCGAATCAAGCAATAGCCATCGAGGATTCGCAAAATGGACTGCGCAGCGCTATGGAGGCGGGCATTCCTACCATCGCTTTTACGCCTGACAGCCAAACTTTTGCAGCGTTACCGAAAGATCCCACGAAAATTTTCCAGGCATCAAGTTGGCAAGACATCGGACGTTTGCTCACAGACCGGCGGCATAGGTGCCAGGAGTGTCAATGATGCCTTCAGATGGCCTATTTCAGGCGAATCGATTATCCCCTTTATTTACTGTGCATGTTCAAGAGGGTGTACGGAAGTTAAATCTGCCTCAAGAGTGCGGCAAAGCGGTCGAGCAAATTTGGCAAGAACAGTTAAAGATAAGCGGAGGAAAGCTTTTCAACGGTCAACTTCTTTGCTTTGGTTCCTTACAAGAGGACATGTTGACAGGGAAGTTCGTCGATTATAAATATTATCTTGCACAGCATATCATGCCTAGCCTGCAGCCGGTTTTACAGATTGAACCTATCGGAGTCAGCAGCCTAACGGTGGCCGGAGGGAAAATCTTATGCGGATGCCGGTCTCGAAATGTATCGACATATCCGGAATACTTTGAGTTGGCGCCATCCGGAGGGATAGACTCCGGCTTTGTCAAAGGGGGGATGATCGACCTAAAAGGCCAGCTGGTTTCAGAACTCTTTGAAGAAACCGGCATTCACCAAGAAAATGTGGTTAGCGCCGAGCCTTTTGCCCTTGTTCATGATAAGCTGAAGGGGGGGTATGATATTTGCATGAAGCTCCAGCTTAAACCTGAAGCACAAAAAAAGACATTGTCAAAGAGCCATGAATATGGAAGCCTCTCTTGGAAAGATAAAGATGAACTTTCTAAGGAAATTCAGACTAAAAAAAATTGGGTGCCATTATCGGTTTATCTGATAGAGCATTTTCTTTAGATAATGAGATAAGCCCCTTGCCCTTCCCAAGCAAAGGATGAAGTATGAAGGCTTCCGATGCCGATAGTTAGTTTCGGGCACGGGCACGGGCACGTTCACGATTTTAGTTTATTGTTTTATACACTTTTTTCGGACTTAACTTGAGTGCCTAAAACAAATATCGTGAACGTGCCCGAGCCCGTGCCCGTGCCCGAAACTAACTATCGGCATCGGAAGCCTTCACCCTTTGCTTGGGAAGGGTTCTTCTCTTTTTGCCGTTCTTGCTGTTTTATTGCTGCTGTTTAGGCTTTGCCTGTAATTGGTTGTTGACAGTATCAACACCGTCAACACTTTTTACCTGATCAGTGACTTTCTGAATGTCTTCAGGCTTCTCAACTGCACCTGTGATGACTACAAGCCCATCCTGGGTTCTAAGTATAATGGTATCGCTTGCTTTTGAAAACCAGCCTGAACTGAGTTTATCACGGATTTTTGCGTTCAATTCCCTATCTTGAAAGCTGGCAGCAGTATCGCGAGGATATTTCTTTTCCGAAGCTTGCAGCTTCGCTTCAGAATCTTTATTTGTGTCGGGTTTTACGACAGTGATCTGATTGTTGACCTGTTTGACGCCATCAATTTTCTTGATAGTAGCATCGATACTATCTTTATTGTCTTGCGAGTCTACATTCCCTCGTAAAGTCACAGTGCCATTACTGATATCATAAGAGACATTCTGATATCCTTTAGAAAGCCAACCGCCTGTAAGCGAGTCATGGACTTTTTGGCTAATGGCTTGATCAGGATTGAGATTTTTGTCATTGGCATTTTGATCAGCTTTTTTTTGTACGTCAGATCTTTCATAATTATTCATCTGGGAATTGCCAGACTGGCGATCATTTTGCTGCTGGTAATTTTGATTCCCCCTTGGCTGATATTGATTTCCGCCATAGCCCTGTGAATAGCCGCCAGGGCTTTGCTGTTGATAGTATCCGCCATTGCCATTGTTGCAAGTTGGGCAATATCCATCACCATATTGTGAATAAAGATGTGGGGATAATAAAGAGATCGACCCTAGAGCGAGTAAGGTTAATAATGTCTTCATTTTTTTCTCCTGTAATAATGGTTTTGGATACGACACTCGACCTTGCAAGGTCAAGATTGCGACAGAATAGAGGGCCCAGCGTCGCTTATTGCTAAATTGCAGATTTGTATATAAATTATTTTAAGTCAATGAAAATAGCTTTGAATCTTCGGTAGCCATCTTATTGACGCTGAAAAGGGGAATTTGTTATTAATGAAAAATCGAGCCATAAAATCTTAAAGTTGTGAGAATATATGAAATTATTTAGAAGTATTGTAGTTGTAAGTCTATTTTTATTGCCTTTGACAGCTATCCTTGAAGGATTGCTGCCGCCGCTGTATCAAACGGCTGATGAAATTGCGGGCATTTTAAAAGAGCATGAATTGGGAAATGTGTTGTCGGCCGGGGAACCCATTCTCGAAATTCGAAAAATTGAGAACGGTTATTTAGTCATCACCAATAAGCATCAGGTAGAAGCGACAATCATTTATGAGCCTGCGAGCCGTCCAGGGCCTGCCCGCTTTAAAATACAATTTCAATCTCCAGAACCTGTAAATTCCAAAGAGGGACAATGAATAAAATTTTTACTAACGGGTTAAGTTGCTTGCTGATATTAACAGCCGGATGTTCAGATATCACAAATCCCGAAAAAGCAGAATCAGAAGTTTTCGTAGCTCCTTGGGCTGAAGGAGAATGGGAAATCCAAAATGACAAGGGTGAAAAAATTACGATTACCATTTATCCTGACGGCAGTGTTTTAGGAAGTGATAATTCAATCGGCAGCTGGTTTTTTGTTGAACAGTATTTGTATATTACTTGGATGAGCGGTTGGGTGGACATGATTAAAAAACAAGATGGACACTATGAGAAATTTGGATATGAGCCCGGCACCCCAACAAATTTAAAAGCCACCAATCAATCTGAGGCCATTAAAATTAAAGGGACTGGAGAAAAAGGGACTTAAGAGCCTGTTCAAAATCGTTTGCTGAAGCAGTCCATTTTTTTATAGCGTTTTATTTCGATTCAGTGTATTATATAAAACAGTGGAAACTACTATTAAAATTTCCGCATAATAATTTAATATTAACTTGTATTTATTAATAAAATTTGAGGTGTTATGATACCGAAATCTTGCGGTACCTTTTTTAACGGGTTTTCCGAATTAAAGGATTATAGTTATAATAGTAGTTCAACCAATTTGGTTGCCATAGTAAAAATTTTTATGTATTGCACATTTGTTATTCCTGTAAGCGTTTATGTTCTTTCAGCTATATGCGACCGATTTGTTTATAACGAAGACTTATCTGAGCAAGATCAGAGAGTAGATACTAAAGCCCAAGAATCGTTTTTTAATCAAAAAATGGTTTATAACGAATCTCCCTCAATGCAACCTTTGCAAATAGCTTATCCTGCAAGCGCAATTAGTTACGCATATTCAAACTGTTCGCCAAGTATGAAATCGCCATCTACTAACGGAGCGGAACCAAAAGGGTTGTTAAAAAACGGTGAAGGAATTCGTAAAAAATTAATGTTCCAGGTCTATAAGGCCAGTCTTTGGGTCGAAAAGCAGTCACACGATCCTAGGACGGTGATTTCATCTGAGGCTCCTAAAAGTATTCGACTGGAGATGTTGCGCGATGTTCCTGGAGAGAAGATCTCTGAGGCAATTACTGAAGGCTTTAATAGTAATTCGAAATCACAAATGTCTGCATTAAGCGGGCGTCTGCAAAGGCTAAATTCCAAGTTCCCTTCAATGAAGCAAGGGGATACGGTTCAATTGACTTACACGCCTGGCAAGGGAACCGCTGTTTCTGTGCAGGGAGAGGTTAAAGAAACTATTGAAGGCAAGGATTTTGCCGATGCTCTTTTCTCTGTCTGGTTAGGTAACAAGCCTGTGCAAGAGGATCTGAAGACCTCTTTGCTTGGCGGATAAGTTTACATAGATTGCAAAAGTCCTAAAAAACAGAAGAAGAAAAGATTTTTTAGTTAGTTTCGGGCACGGGCACGGGAAGCAAAGGATGAAGTATGAAGGCTGAAGGATGAAATAAGAGATTAGAGTTTGGCCTTAACAACTCATTTTCAGCCTTCAGCCTTCATACTTCATCCTTTGCTTCCCGTGCCCGAAACTAACTAAACTCCCTCCAACCTCTATCTATAAAAGCAATCGCATTGGTTCATTCTGCTAATCTCAGGCACTCTTTCTTGCATGCAGCCTTGCACTTTAAAGCCGGTGTCGAGCTTCGCTTTTTGCTCTGCAAAATATTGGACCCTATTGATGAAAGTTGAAACGATCTCAAGCACAGCTTCCTGAAGTTGGTCGTTAAACTGAAGGGCAGAGGTAATGATCAAATCGAGCTTTTCCCAAGTTATCGCTTGAGTAGTTCCCGGAATATTAAAATCTAGCCGGCTAATTTTCACTTTTTCTATCAACCTTCCAGAAATGGCCGCAGTGACTTTATCTTCTTCAGGGTAGACAAAAATCAAGATATGAAAAAAGGGCAGCGGGGGATCATCTCCGATGGCGAGGGATTCAGGATGGATATTTGCCCTGGTAAAAAGCAAAGAGACAGCGCTTCTGATCGCTCTTGTATCGACGTCAATTTTTCTACTGGCAGGCTTAATCACTTCAATGACAATGCCGATATTTTGAGGGAGATCATAAAGATATTCACTGCCGATCCATTTGTTATTCATCTTTGTCAGAAGGCCAGGATAGGGATAGGTGGGATCTTCATAATGTGATGGCAATTGCGAAGCATACACATGCCCCACAGGGTTTAGGATGACAGGTCCGGTTTGCGGCTTATAAGTCTGCTGTGGATACTGTTGGTTAATCTGCTGTGCCG
>Ga0207062_1079_pt1 | contig 26830 bp, 16 predicted proteins | sample Alteio_BWMinCont_28_FD_153266 | JGI IMG/M metagenome (GOLD analysis project Ga0207062, IMG submission 153266) | Enriched cells from forest soil in Barre Woods Harvard Forest LTER site, Petersham, Massachusetts, United States -... | ecosystem: Environmental > Terrestrial > Soil > Temperate forest >... | reverse complement strand
TTTGATTGATTCATAGGTGCCACGCCCAGCCACAAAGTCTGCAACCCCTTGATATATTTCAGGAGCATATTGTTGAAATTCTTGCATGAAAACTGAAACTTTACCACAGAAAATACTTACATTCCAAAGCATGTTACCAGCTTCTAAATATTCTTTTGCCTTATCAAGTGCTGGTTTTTCATGAAATCTTCGTACTGAATATGGAGCACTTTGAGAATCTTGGACAAATTCAATATAGCCATACCCCGTAGCAGGAAAAGTCGGTCTTACGCCAAATAACGTTATTGAATCATTATGCGCCGCAAAATCAATTGCATGCTCTAAAAATTGAGCAAACTTATCATTATCTTTTGAGGGAATAAATGGATCAGCAGGCAAAAAAGCAATAATAGCTTCTGGATCTTTTCGATAAATTTCAAAACAACTTAATAAAATTGCTGGTCCTGTATTTCGCGAGCCTGGTTCTGCAAGCACACGGCCTACATGATTGCCAACTTCTGCTTGAATACTTGGTGCATGTTGACGCGTTGTGCTCACCCAAATATTGTCTTGTATTGCCAAAGGCTGTACCCGCGCAATTGCTTGATCAAGTAAGGTGAGTTTTTCGCCAACTGCCAATAATTGCTTTGGTTTATGTTGACGAGATAATGGCCATAATCTTTCGCCACTACCACCTGCGAGAATAACAAAATAAACATGTTCATTATTCATTACTGTCGCTCTAATTTTTGCATCATGCGCTATTGTGTTGAAAATTGGTACTATTAATAGACAGACGCTCAAAGATAAAATAATTTTTTTCATATGCCTACTCCTTTTTATAATTGCCTTTTTTTTAATTATTTCTCGAATCTATCTTTTCACCCTTTCTATATTCTTTTTCCTTTTGCAAACTCTTTCAATATCTTTTTGTTGGTTTAACATAACAGATCAAATTGAGGTGAGCAAGCAGTTGCAAATATTTTAAAATTCACACAAAAAAAAGCATTACCATGAATTGAAAAGTCACAAAAATATTTACAATGCGCGCTTTTGATCTTTCATATGAAAAAGTCTCACAAGCTATGAGACTTTTTGGATAGCTCCCAATCGCACAATCCAATAGGCTCATTTTGAATTTTTTTACTTGTAAAATAAATTATGAGATACTCACCACAGTTTTAATTTAAAGGAAACAATCATATGCGCGAAAGCGCATTCAAATTATAAATGAAAGTCGTAGGCAAGTGCCGAAGACTTTCAAGGAAGAATTAATGTTTACTTTGACAGCCAAACCAACCACCAAAAATATATCATTACTTTTTATTGCTGCATTTGCCATAAGAGCCTTAACTTTTTACTTTTATGTCCAACATAATGAGCGTTATCATCAGCCCGATAGTGCAGACTATCATAATGGTGGGATCACCATGGCGATTGGCGCTGGAATGACTAAACTTCCCAGCGGCCAACCCGTTTTTTGGCGTACCCCAGGTTATCCTCTGTATTTAAGCTTGTTTTATACTCTTTATGGATTGCGCAGTGGTGCTTTTAACGATAATATGCCCGCACAAAAAGCTGCTTTATGGGTGCAACTCTTTTTATGTTCATGTATTCCAATTCTCATTTTCTTTTTAGGGTTATCGCTCACAGGATTACTCAATATTGCATGGATTACTGCGTGGATTAGTGTATTTCATGTCGGCTTAGTTTTGAGTAGCGTTTTTTTACTGACCGAAGGATTAACGCTCATATTTTTTTATTTATTTTTAATCTTTTTTTATAAAAGCTTTGCCTGTATTGGAGAAGTTGCACACACAAATAATTCATGGAAAAAGCACTTGATTCTTGCCGGCATATTTTTAGGAATTGCCAGCTGGATTCGGCCCATGGGGGAATTTGTCAGTATTACTGCCGCACTATTACTATTATTATTCGCTCAAGATGCATTGAAAGAAAAGCTTAAAAAAGTTGGGCTTTTTATGCTGGTTTTTTATGCCTGTATTGCTCCATGGTATATCAGGAATTATCAGCACACAGGCAAACTATTCTTTTGTCCAATGTTTGGCACCTATCTTAATGCATTTGTGGCGCCAAAAGTATTACGCTCATTGCACAATGTTCCGCTTGAAAAAACCTGGCGCTATTTGCAAAATGCCGCTGGTCAAAAAGCTATGGCAGAATTACCAGCTGTGCGAGCACAGGGCAAATTTTTGGTGCCTGAACATGTTGCATTATCAGTCGCATGGCCAATAGTTTCAGCGCATCCTATTTTGGCGTTGCAAGCATGGATGCCCGAAGTATTTAAAACGGCCTTTGATTTATATTCATATCAGCTCATTGCGTTGGCCAATAATATATTCATGTCTGATCCTCTTGAAGAATTCTTAGGCGATAAAATTAAAGCAACATTATATGAAAAACCAGCACCTACCTGGATGCGGCTTATTTGCTGGGTAGATTTTATCTTCACACTCTGGCTTTGGCTGAGCTTATTTGCCGGCATGTGTATATTTTGGATTATGCCATTATTTAAGCGTTTTCAGGTCAACGCAGCAACTAAAAATATGGCCGGCTTTTGGCTTAAAACGGCCTTTTTAAGCGCTGCCGTTATGTTTATGACCGGTGGCTTTGGCTATGCCCGATTACGATTACCGGTAGAGCCTTTGATGATTATAACCGCATTAACCTTATATTGTGTTCCATGGAGAAAAAAAGAATAAACTAGAAGAAAACTTAAACTTGAATTTTTTTATTCGCCCAAAACATAAGGTTTAAGATCAGGATTGGAAACTGGTTTACTCTAAAAAGCCCTTATTTCCCCATATAAATTAAAATTGACAAATGGAATTTTATATAATAATCTAGGTATATAATTAAGTATTTTTAGTTATTTATTTATGGAGGATTTATTATGAATACACTAATTTCTATGGGCAAAAAGCTCATTTTAACCACAATTATTATAATATCAGGTTGCATGGCAATAACTGCCCAAGCGTCTGCTACAAAAAAGCAAACCTCACAGGCATCAGCGGAATACCAGATCAACGAGGGAATATATAATTATATCCAGCAATTAGGACAGGCACAGAATACCCGCCTTGACTGCTTTGCCCCAAGTAAAAACTTAACTGATGCTATGAAAGCCACAGGAACTTCTGGGCTGACTGATTGGATTAAATTATATGGTGCAAATAACGCACAAGCTTTATACGAATCTTTAAAAGTTTTAGAACTTAAAGATGCCCAAGCAATCTATACAGGATTTGCAAACCTAAACCAAAAAATTAAAGAGCTTCAAGAGCAAGAAAACGATGAAATAGCTTCTCAAATTTCATTAGATTCTGCTGCATCGTCAGTAAAATCTGCTGCGTCCTCGTCTAGCATGAGCTCAGCAAATAAAAAACAAGCTGTAAAGCAAGAGCAACCCAAAAAACAATTATCTCAAACAGAACAAAATAAAATGGCTTTGAGCGACAAAGATCTAGCAATATTTATAAAACAACAACAATGCAAAGCTCAAAAAACAGATACAAAACAAACTACCCAAGCTCAGGGCGAACAACAATGCGGTGGCTTTGGTGGACATCATGACTTAGGTAAAATTCATGGCCATGGATTCAGACATTGTCATAAACCAAGATTTCTCGTAAACCATTGCGGACAAATTAAACTGCTTTCGCATGCTGGACATAGACCTCATGGACACCATAAAGGCGGCCATCATGGACAAAGACACTGCCACAAACCTTGTTAATGGCATTCGAGTGCAAAACATAACCTAAATTAAATTAGGGAGGATTTTTTATGAATACACTAATTTCTATGAGCAAAAAGCTCCTTTTAAGCACAATTATAGTCTCTGGGTGCATAGCAATAACTGCCCAAGCATCTGCTACAAAAAAGCAAACCTCACAGGCATCAGCGGAACATCAGATCAAAGGAATATATAATTATATCCAGCAATTAGGACAAGCACAGAATACCCGCCTTGACTGCTTTGCCCCAAGTAAAAACTTAACTGAAGCTATGAAAGCCACCGGAACTTCTGGTCTGACTGATTGGATTAAATTATATGGTGCAAATAACGCACAAGCTTTATACGGATCTTTAAAAGTTTTAGAACTTAAAGATGCCCAAAAAATTCATACAGGATTCAAAAACCTATACCAAAAAATTGAAGAGCTTCAAAAGCAAGAGCAAATAGTTTCTTCAGTCCATCAAGCTCCAGCAAAAGCGGAACCTGCAGTATCATTCCAGACAAGCAATAATACCAACGCATCAAATGCCATAACTCAAAACACAGCTCAAAAAACGAGTTCACAATCTCATGAACAAAAACAAAAAAAGGAAGCTGCTGCATCAGATACATCATCAAAATATGCTATCAAAGAATTTGTAGGGCTTTCTGCGCTATTGCAGCCGTTGCAAAAATTAGAAGAAGAGATAATTTCGCTCGGCTCTACTCACAATATTCCTGACTGGAAACAAAAAGTTGCATTGTTTAAAGAAAGAGCCGCCAAAATTCGAAATGCTCTTGCGAAAATAAAATTTAACACCATAGAAGAAGAACAAATTTTTTTCAGTAATAATCAAGATTATATCTTAACATTACTCGGCGTAAAACCAATGGTTACCTACAGCAATCCAGTAATTCATGATTACGAAAAATTCAAAATTATTTTTGATGAATTACAATATGATTCATATTGTGACAGAGGTGAAAAAAACGATTATCCAAAAAAACTTGAAAATGGGCAAAAAAGTGTTCTTCTCAATTATTTAGAACCTTTAATTCCATTTTCCAAAATTTATGAATGGTATCCTAATATCGTTTTATTTAATAACAAAAAAAATAATCGTCATGGAGAAGGATATCGTGATGGTATCACCCAAAAAACAACACTCGGCATTCTTTTAGCCTTTAGCGAATACGCTTATAATTTATGGAAAGGAAAAATTGAAAAGAAGATTGATCCTTTTCAAGGCAATCCGTTTGATGAAGATGGCGTCACCACTGAAGATGTTGCAGCAATAATGATGGGATATCAACCACTTGCATGGAAAAAATTCAGTGTTTATAATGATGCCGATCGTGCTTGCGCGCAATGGAATAGTTTTTATGAAAATCAACAGAATTATAACTATTTATTGAGATATGGCAATGTTGATTATGCAGATAATTCACCTTTTATGCAGTTGCAAAGCAAGCTTACTGAATATGCAATACGTAGTTTATCTGCCGATGACGCGTATCTCTTAGTTCTTGGAACAAAACTTGGTAATATGATAGAGAATACATTGACACAATCTCGTGGTAATACATCAAAATTACAAATAATAGCACTTGCAAATATTATTAAATTCGTTCAAGAAATGTTCAAAAAAGAAATTCATGAAATACCTCAACAACCTACATTGCAAGATTTAGCAACCTTATTGCGTAATTTTTTATCATCAGCAAAAAAAGCAAAATCGAGCCAAAATGCTGAAAACGAGCGCTTGCGTCAGCAAAAACTAGAACAATTGAACCAACAACTAGCACTTTTAAAAGAACAATCAGTTACAGAACAAAATGCTCATGCATTAAATCTAATGAATATACAGCTTGAACACAATAAAAACACACATAACATAGATCTACTAGCAGTTCAAAAAAACCACCACTTAAACCTGCTACAACTTAAGTCTGACCACTTCCTGAAAGAATATGCGCAATGTAATGAACATATGGTGCAACAAGCTGAAGCAATTCTAGGAGTTTACAAGGGATCTAAAACTTACAATAGTTCTACGGTAGAAAAACCTGCAATAAAAGCCAAATCTAGTCCGAAAGATGTAAAAAAACAGCATGAGAAACAAAAACAATCAGCGCCTAATACTTCGAGCGCATTATATTCAACGGCAAGCACTAGCTCATCAAGCTCCGCAAGCAAATATTCAGCCCCATCACGTTCAACATCATCGAGTATTCAAACGCCAAATAAAACCACAGCAAAACCTGTTGATAAAACAGCAGAAAAAAAAGAAGCGATTCGCTCTCAAATAAACGTTGCATTAAAAGCATTAGTTGCACTGGAACTACATGAAATAAAAAATATTATCTCTCATTGTGAGCCCAACCAGGTGCTACAAAATTTTAAAACATTACAGCAAATTTTTACACAATATTATTTAGATGAGAATATGCAAAAACAAATTGCTAAACTGTTTTCATTTTTTGAATATTCCGACTCAATTGAGGCACAAGCCTTTAACATATCTTGTAGTTTATATATAGGTCGAACCGAATTTATTAGCTCATTGATGGAATTTGCAAAACAGTTAACCATCGATGAACTTAATGAAATCAATAAAATATTAAATGCAATTCTGAAGCTCCGAAATGGTTGCCAGAAGTGCTAATATAAAGCATAATAATCAAATAGTATTCATATAAACCCCAATAAAACTAAAGGAAATCTTTATGAAATCAATCGTTAAATTATTGCTATGCTTCATAGCAACAAGCTTAAGCGCACACATTGTTGCAAGTCAACAAGGTACAAAAAAGAATGACAATCAGCATTCGGGCGCGGCAAGTCATTCAGATACAAAAATAAAGAATGAGAATCAGCAACATTCTTTTGTTGCAAGTCAAAAAAAGAATGTTGATGTAGTTCAAGTAATATTTATTAATATCTTGCAAAGGCTCACAGGAGAATTCGGATCAAAAAATATTTCATCTGAGTTTCTAGGAAATGTAAAAAATTATCTTACGCATAAACACAATGAAGGACTGTCGATCGACCAAGACGACCATTGCTATAATCGTTGTAGAGAAAATTTAATAAAGAATTTGAACAAACAAACAAACAAAGATGCAAAGCCAAAGATATCTGAAACTGATAAAAAGAAAGAAGAGCCTGCTGCAACATTTAGCTTTGGCTTCAACCCATTTGCATCCAGTGATAATTCATCGAATAATATGGCTTCGAATCAAAATCCATTTGCTTCAACCCAATCAAATTCAAATCCATTTGCTAAAACTCAATCATCAGTAAATGAACAGCCTAAAGCAACTACATTTAGCTTTGGCTTCAACCCATTTGCATCCAGTGATAATGCATCGAATAATCTGGCTTCGAATCAAAATCCATTTGCTAAAACTCAATCATCAGCAGATGAAAAGAAAAAATAATTTTCTATCTACGGGCGCTTGTAAAAGGCGCCCTTGATTGCTTCTAAAATGACCCTGAATTGGCCCTATCGGGCCCAAAAACAAATTATCAGCCTCCGGATCCCTTTTCTTACCCACCTAAGGCCATTTTTACCCCCAATTTGACCTATTTGAACCTGATTTAACCTGTTGAAATTGCCCACTCTCTATTAATTTCAACCTGCAATAATTTTTGTTGACAGAATGTTTATAAGTGCTAATATTGATATTGATAGTTTATATTAATACCTTAAATTTCATATGGAGGAAACACTATGAAATCTTTATTCAATACCTTTAAAAAAGGCCTTTTGATTGCCTTGGCTGCATTAACCTGTGGAAACGTAGGCGTTGCATCGCAACATCAACAACAATCACAACAAAACAAACCAACAGATGCAGTTAATGCATCCTTAAGTAACCTTAATGCAAACGGTAAATCTAATACAAAAGATATTTTAGCTGTCATCAAATTTACACTAGGAAAACATGGTATTCTACTTAAACCTAGAATTTTGCAGGAAATAGAAAAACAATCCGAAGATGTAATCAATTTTCGAAATAAAAAAGCTTTGAGAGAAAAAAGCGAGGCTTTGCAGGCTTGGAGGCAAAAAACAAAGGACAAAAAGCTAGCTCGACAGCAACACCAGCAACAGCAGCAACAACAACAACACAAAAAAATCGCTCCAGCACCGGCTCCGGCACCAGCTGCAGCACTTTCAAGCGCATCGAGCTCATCCTCTTCAAGCTCATCCAGCTTTGTTCTTCCAGTTTCATCTTCTACTTCAGGAAATACGATAACATTACAATTAACTCCACAGAATAATTATCTCTTTCCGAGTAATGTTTCGACAACTTCTTTACCAACAACAATAATTGAAGAACGAGAAAATAATTCTTCTGATAATGAAGAAGATGAAGATGAAGATGGTGAAGGTGAAGACAAAGCTGATGCTTTCACAGAATTGACGCCACAACAAACACAACATCAGCAACAATTGCCACAAGAACAGCAACAACAATTGCAGCAGCAGCATCATCAGCAGCAGCAACAACAATTGTCGTATGAACAGCAGCCGCAGCAACAGAATCCAGTAGCTCCTTTGCTCAGTTCATCTTCATCTAATAATAATACTGCAATAAGCAATATTCCTTTAACAACAAGCCGAGCTCTTGCGACACAGACCGGAAATGCACAATATAATGCTTTTTCAAGATATGGACCAAATTCAGCAATAGGCGGAATAGGCGGATTAGAATATTATAATCTGCATACACCTAGCTCATCTAGCTCAAGTCTGTCGTCACATTCACAATTGACCCACAATAACAACACCACTAATAATAATAACAACACATCCGCATTTTCTAGTTCATCAAGTTCATTATATCCATCATCATTGACTTCATCATATGCAATACCAACATATATGAGCACTACTCATAATAATCATAACACTAATACTACTTTGACGAGCACTCCAACACAAACGCAACATCAACAGCAACATCAGCAGCAGCAACAACATCAGCAAATTCAGCAGTATCAGCAATATCACCAAATTCAGCAGCACCCGCAACCGCAGCATAATAACACCACTAATAATAGCAATGATAACAATAGGGATAATAAATATAAGCATGCCCAATTAAAGGATGCTCGCACAAATAGTCTTTACCCTATTTTGGCTTCCAGCTCTTCATCTTCATCCTTAAGCCATGTGCAAGCGCACACTTTTGTACAACCTCATTATTTATCTGGGAGTGTTCAGCAATATTCTCGGGAGAAAATCCCAACATTTTCAACTTTTGACAACCAAGAACAAACTACTGTAGATGCTCAATATCAAAGCTTGCTTAAGGAATTTCCAATTATTTTAGAAAAACTAGATTTTAATAATGCAAAGGAATTGAGAAACCGTTTAATTACTATACATAATATGATATCTCCTGATACAAAGAATAAACAAGCAACTACCAACAAGTATACAAGCCACGAAGACATTACCGCGAATATACAAGTGATTATCCATGGGATAACTGACGACAGAGAAGATCATGATTCAGATGTCAAAAAACAATTGAACGAACAATTACAACAACTAATAACACTAGTCAAAACCGTAGCACTGAAAAACGTCCTACCAAAAAAGTAAGGTTTAAACATTTTGATAACATCAACCCCCCGGCATTAAAAAGCCGGGGGGTTTTTTGCAGCAAACTGTGTAGTTTTTGTTTTAACTTTTAGCTTTATCAGGCAGGCATACAGCCACAAGATAATTTTTTATTTCTTCCCGCGCTTTATCAATTATTAAATCTTTTAACTCAAAATTTGGCTTCGCTTGATTATCTTCTTTAATTGATTCATCAAAGGTTGCCAATAAGTTAGCCAATTTAATCTTTTGAGGAATTAATAAAAAACGATTTTTGCCTATATCTTTTCTAAATTCCGGCTTAGTGAGCTTTGGGCAAGGATATCCACGCATCATAGCAAAGCTAATATTAATGCTTAATTCTTCAAAATCTTTTGGATCTCGTATTAATACTTTCTTTAAATATTTTTCTCTGATGTAACTTCCCTGCGTTTGCATACAAATCATTAATGAAATTAAAGTTAAACTCATTCTCAATATTTTTTTCATATAATCCCTTTGGTAAAGCAATTATGACAAATATCAAATATAGCAAAGTTTGATTTATTTGCAAATGCGTATATATTTTTTGAAATCACTACGTGATTTCAATTATAATTTGAATGCGCTCCCAGCCTTCGCTTATCCGGGTCTTCCGACTCGGCAACCCTTCGGCTCGCATTAATGCTCGCTCCCAGCCGTCGCTCTTCGAGCTATGGCGGGCAGGCAGGACTAAAGGCAAGGAAGGGTTTTCCGCTCATCGTGAGTAAGCGGCAGGCGCATCGAACGATGGCGGGCAAGCCGCGCGCATGTGGTTTTTAACACATGCTTTACGCCATTTCAATGTAAGAAATTGAAAAGAAAAATAGAAAGAATTATTTTTTTTCCGCTCTTCCTGAGCCCTGCTGAGAGAGCAAAGCGAATCGAAGTGGGTGTCGAAGGATCAGTCCTTTAAAAATTGTTTATAAGGATTTCAATGAAACAACTATATGCCCCATGGCGTGAAAATTATACCGTTTCAGTCGCTTCCGCCGACGCCAAGGCTTCCGCCGACGCCAAGGCTATGGCGGACATGATGGCGGACATGAATGCTAAAAATGAAAAGACTGAACATACCGAATGTGTTTTTTGCAATCATTTTGCAGATAATCAAGATGAAAATCATTTCATTATTAAGCGATTTAAACATATTATCGTTATGCTGAATCTATTTCCTTATAACGCCGGCCATTTATTATTATTGCCCATGGATCATAAAGCTCACTTGAGTGAATTATCACCTGACACACGCCAAGAATTAATAGAGCTGGCCAATCATAGTTCTGAAATTCTTAAAAAAATCTTACATTGCGATGGCCTCAATATCGGACTCAATCTTGGCAAAGCCGCAGGCGCTGGCATCCCAAGCCATTTGCATATGCACGTTTTGCCGCGATTTACGGGGGATACTAATTTCTTGCCGACACTTGCTGACACCAAAGCAATTTCATTTGATTTAGCTAAGATATATCGACAATTGAAGCCAGAATTTGACAAACTAATGCTTTAAGACCTTGCCAAATACAATTAAAGCTATTATGGTTTTAGGCACAATTGACCTAAGAATCTGTCATGTGCGCGCAAGCGCACACAAGTTAAAACTGAAAGCTCGAAGCCTCTGGCGGAGGGCTTTCAAGTTAAAGAAAGGAATTAAACAATGTATAATAGATGTGCCTTTAAAACTATAAAAATGGCTTTTATATTGTGTATCGCAGGAGTTTCTTTGCAAATATATGCAAGTGAATCAAGCTCATCATCCTGCGCAAGCACCACCAGTTCGTCGAGCTCGTCTAGCTCGCCAACTCTTCCCGCCCCAATATCACTGCCATCGCCTTCCCCTGAAGCTCAACCATTAAATCTTTTACCAAACTCTGGAAGCCAACCATCATTCTTTAATGTCAGCCCAGATTCTCCGCGCCAGCCACCCCCTCCAACACCACACAATTTCGCAATTGCTGGAGGAGAAATACCTATTTCGGGGACTATTAATATTAGTAATGAAACAGCAGCAACTTTAAAAGAACTAACCAACATTAAGATTACTGCACCAAACAATTTTTCTATAAATGGCAAACTCGAAGACTTACCTCCAATAAACGTTAATCCAGTCACTGGTACCCTAAATCTTTCTATTTCCAGCAGTACCCTCGTGGCTATAGCTGGTTTAATAATTTTGGTAAAAAGTTGTTGGAATGCACTTTCAACTGATGAAAAAAAAGAAGAATCTGATAAGCTAAAAGCCAAAGAATTATTAAAAGAAGCTTCAGTAGGCCAAAAAAATGTTTCTAATGAATCAAGCATTAGTTCTTTTTTGTCTACCTATAAAAATTGGATTGGCGGTATTGCAGGATTTTTAATGATATTCAATGGCAAAATATTAGGGTTAGTTGGGATCACCGTTTAAACTAAAACAAGGAAAAATTATGCAAATCTTCAAGGTACAAAAAATCACTCTCAGCGTCGCATTATTTTGCATATTCACTTACGCACATTGCAGTCAAGATAAGAAAGATGCTAAAACTGATACCCCTCATCAATCAAATGGAACAAACACTAAAACTCAACCCAGCATAAAACAAACTTCCTCTTCAAATACCATTCAAAATCAAAACTGGGGCATCAAGTTCTATGGAGCACCTCAAACCAAACACGATATAAATATACCGCGCGATCCCACAGTTCATCATGAATTTAATGCAAAGATTGATCCTTTAGCAAAGTTAAATTTGCATGTTACGGGAGAAGAGCAATCTGCAGTGCCGGTGACTCTTGCCATTACACAACAAAATGCATTAAGGTTAGGCGGCGTAGGCGGAGGGATAGCATCTATATCTTCTTTAGCATGGCAAGGGATTGGTGTTAGCAATATGGGTATGCTTGGATTAAGCGCCGCTGCGATAATTAATCCTGACGGCTTGACTGAAGTAGCTAAAGATGGATATGCACACATTAATCAAGAAAATTTCAATAAATGCAAAGATTGCTGCACTACTTGCTGCGGCGTTTGTTGTTTGGTTACTTATGAACTAGGAAGTTCTTGTTATGAAACCGTCAAAGAAAAAGCTATTGCAGGAAAAGATACATGCAAATTTTACTGCGAAATTGGCAGTGAAGTAGCCTGTGAAGTAGGCAAGAATTGTTGCAATACAATGAAAGAAAAAGCTATTGCAGGTAAAGATACATGCTCAGATTGCACCACAAAAGCAGTCTCAAAATGCTCAACCTTTGGAAATTATCTTGGTGGTTGGGCAAGCTCTCTTGCATTTCAACTTTCTCGTTTAAAATGCCGCAAATCCAAAGAAAATAACAAATAAGGTTTTATCCCATGAAATCTCCCGAGATACGCCAAAAATTTTTTGATTTTTTTAGTAAACGTCAGCATGAAAAAGTCGCAAGTTCATCTTTGATTCCTGCCCATAATCCTACTTTGCTCTTCACCAATGCCGGCATGAATCAATTTACCGATCTTTTTCTTGGACTTGAAAAAAGAAGCTACACCCGCGCCGTTTCAATTCAAAAATGCGTTCGCGCTGGCGGCAAGCATAATGATTTAGAAAATGTAGGATTCACCAAACGCCATCTGACTTTTTTTGAGATGATGGGAAATTTTTCATTTGGCGATTACTTTAAAAAAGAAGCCATTGAATATGCGTGGGATTTTTTAACCAAAGAAATGAAATTACCCATTGAAAAACTGCATGCGACCGTCTATAAAACTGACGATGAGTCATATGATTTATGGCATACCATAATTGGTATTCCAGAAAAAAGAATGCATCGCTTGGGAGAAGCTGAAAATTTTTGGCAAATGGGCGACACCGGCCCTTGCGGCCCTTGCACGGAAATTCATATCGATCGTGGTCCAGAATTTGGGCATAAAAATTTAGCTAATTGTGGGCCGGCGTGCGATTGCGATAGATTTTTAGAAATCTGGAACTTAGTTTTCATGCAATTTGATCGCCAACCAGATGGCACCGATAAACCGCTCAAGCAAACGGGCGTAGATACCGGCATGGGATTAGAAAGATTATGCTCGGTCGTGCAAAATGTAGATTCGGTATATGAAACTGATATCTTTGCCAATATCATCAAAAAAATTGAAGAGCTCACCGATAAAAAATATGCAGCCCAAAATCCACAACTCAAAGCCGCCTTTAATGTACTTGCTGATCATATTCGATCATCCACGATGCTGATCGCCGATGGCTGTGCACCATCTAATGATGGACGCGGGTATGTCTTGCGTAAAATAATTCGACGTGCAGCATTATTTACCCAAAAATTAACCGATCAATCTATATTTCCTGAATTATCTAAAGTAGTAATTCAAGATTTTGCGCCCTATTATCCTGAGCTTAAAGCACAACAAGAAGTGATATTCAAAATTTTGGATAGCGAAGTCAAAAAGTTTGCGACCTCTTTAATTCGCGGGCAAAACATTTTAGAAAAATATTTTGACGAAACAAAAGACACAAAAACTATCACGGGCGAACAAGCATTCAAGCTGTATGATACTTTTGGTTTTCCCATTGAACTCACCAAAGTTATTGCACATGAAAAAGGATACACTGTTGATACCGTTGGCTTTGAAGTGGCCATGAGTAAGCAGCAAGAACAATCCAATAAACAAACCCAAGAAGCATTGCATGTAGATCTTGATGAAGTAGTCGTTACTGAATTTACGGGCTACAAAGAACTGCAAACCCTCTCAGAAATTATTGCACTGGTGCACGATGGCAAGGTCGTTGACTTTGTGCCTCAAGGCAAAACGTGCTATGTCATTGCAAAAAAATCGCCCTTTTTTATTGTGGGCGGCGGACAAGTGCCCGATAAAGGTTGGCTAGAATTTAATGCTATTCGAGTGCCGCACAGCGAAGTGAGATATATTAATAATGCAATTGCTGCGCAAATTATTGCCCCTCTTGATTTAAAAGTTGGCGATCAAGTTACTTCAATCGTTAATGAAGCTTTACGCGTTGCTGCCATGAAAAATCACACCGCCACTCACATGCTGCAATCGGCATTAATCGCCTTATTTGGCAATCAAATCAAACAATCTGGCTCATTAGTGCATCCTGATTATTTACGCTTTGATTTTACCTATCATGAAAATCTCAGTTCTGATGAAATTAAAAAAGTTGAAGACCTGGTTAATGAGAAAATCAGAGAAAATAGTAAAGTTATTGTAGAATATACCACGCTCAAAGATGCGCAAAGCCGCGGCGCTTTAGCTTTTTTTGGGGATAAGTATAAGCCAGAGAATGTGCGCCTCGTTGAAATACCTCATTTTTCTGCTGAGCTGTGCGGCGGCACCCATGTGCATGCGACGGGCGATATCGGCGCATTTAAAATCACAGAAGTTACGGCATTATCTGCCGGCCATCGCCGCATTTTTGCGGTCACTGGCCATAAAGCAATTGAACTTTTCCAAGAATGCTTTGATATCCTCAAACATTTGAGCCAAGAATTTAAAGTAAAACGTGAAGAAGTGCTTGCGCATGTAGCAAAACAAAAAGAACAGATTAAAGAAGTGAGTAATGAATTAAAGCAAGTAAAACAGCAACTCTGGAAATCCGGGCTGCCTGAATGGCTCAATCAAGTAACCATCATTAACGATATTCCATTCTTATTTTTAGCACTCAAAGATTTTTCTATGGAAGAAATGCGCGAGATTGCAAGCCAATTAAATAGTAAAAAACCGGGCTTTTATTTTATGGTGTCTACCGCTGATGATCGTTTTAACTTCTTTTGCTCAGTCGCGCCTCAATTTAAGGATACCTTAAATTTGAAAGATTTTGGGTTGTGGCTCAAAGAAAAGCAAGGTTTGCGAGGCGGAGGATCAGACACCAATCTGAGCGGCGGTGGCGCAAAATATGACCCTAATTTGGCTTCATCTATTATGCAATGGCTTGAGTCCCAAAAACATTAATTTTTAGCCTGCAAAATTGTTTTAGGAAGTTCTTGAGTTAACTGAGTTTGCGCTTTCATGAGCCATTTTTTTGCCTCTTGCGCAACCGCGACTGCTTGTTTTAATGCCTGACGAGAGACACCAATTGGATCTTGGATCAGAGCCAAATACTTGGTTTGCGCTGATTGGGCATTTTTCTCTTTTTTTATCGTGGCAAGCTCATGCTTAAATTGTTTTTTTAAGGTATTCAGTTGCTTAACAGCCAGAAATTCTTGGCCGACTATTTCACTGGTTTTATCATAAATAGTTGCAATAAGATTATAGCTTTGATTGAGTTCAGTCATAATCTCTATAATATCGGTGCATGAGGATTTCATTTGAGCTTTATCGGCTTGGGTAATCAAGGTATCTAAATCTGCTGGTATAGCCCTGAGCATTGCGCCTACTTGCATGGACCAACCAATCAACGACATACAAAAAACTACTCCATTTAAAAGCTTCATAGTACCCTCATTTAATAGCCATTTTACAACTTACCATAACTCACTATAATGAAAATTAAGCGAATGATGCAAGAATACCTTTCTTATCAAAGTTATTATCGGTAAACTAAAGACAAAATTGAGGTTATTCTCTATAAACTAAAGATTAAAAGGAATTCTATATGAAACAAATTAAGAATATACTCATATTATTCAATTTGATGCTTATTGTAGGCATTACGTGCAATGCATCATTATTGAGACGCATACTCCCTGCAACAAGTATTCAATTAAGCTTAAGACAATCTTTTCAGAGCTTTATGCAAAACGGCAAAAATTTAGCCTGCAAATTGCTTAGCACCGTTAAAAAATCAGAAACTGCGGTTGAAAAAGAAAATATTTCTGCGATAAACGAGCTTCCAGCCAAAGCTACTGACGTGGTGCCGACAAACATGGCAGCCCAACAATTTTTCGCAATAGTTAAAACAAAAGATATCGCCTTGATAAAAGAACTTTTAGGCAAAGGCGCTGATTATAAATCCTCAGTTCTGCCTGGTGGTGGCACTGTATATCGTTATATGAAGGATGAGCTCGCACACTCACGCAATACTTACAATTTTAAAACTTTAGCAATTAATCAAGAAATTATTATGGCGATTGAAGATCAGATGCGTATTGAGTGGGTACAAAAAAATGGTAAGATTAAAAATCGCTTTTCTTATTTTTTATCCATATTTAAGTGATTATATAATCCTATCATTTTTTAAATAGCAGTTTGTTGGATGGATCTTGTGGTTGTCTGTTGCTGCTCAAGTGGCTATTGCTCCTTGTCTTCTAAATATTTCTCATACCATGGTCGTAAAAAAATATAAAATAAAAGTGAGACTCGAGAATATCCCGAGCCTTTCTTATCAAAGTGCTTAAATTATATTAAGAATTGCCATGCGTTTCTCCAAAGAGATAATGCTTTCTTAGGCCTATTTAAATTGGCACTGTGGTTTACTTAATCTTCTGAGTAGCTGCTGGCATACGTTTCGGGCTTTTGAGCAGGAGCTTTTTAAAACTCTTGTTTCTTTTCTACTCTTTTTACTGCAATTTTTGTTGAATTTTTGCATGTAATAATTGCTCATAATGCTGGTGCTGTGGCACTTTCGCTGGATTATACCTTTTCAATGTCTGAATATTTTGATTTATTTGATCGATATCATCATCAGTTAACGGTGATCGACTGAGTAACTGGTTCAATATATCTCTTACGGCATTAAATTGTGGTTGACTTACTTGGACCCTCGATGTTAACCTATGCGGATTTGTAGGCTTCACATTCAAGTCCTTTTGTAACTTCGCAAATTCTTGTGCTAAGAACGCATGCGCTTGTTGAGGATTTGATGATAATAATCTATTTTTAGGAGGCACTGAAATTAGTTTTTTGGGTACAACAGATTTAGGTTGTTGCTGCTGTTGAGGTTGCACCTTTTGTTGCGATTGCGGCTGTTGTCGTTGATATTGTTGCATTGCTGATGGGTGCTTGTGCAGTTGTTTCTCTTGACTGTGTTTTATATCTATTTTGGGTTGTTGTTGTTGCTGCTGCTGTGATGTGGGTTGTTGCTGCTGTTGCTGTTGCTGTTGTTGCTGTTGCTGTTGTTGCTGTTGCTGTTGTTGCTTTGGAGCTGATAGTGATGACGATGATGATGAAGCATAGGCTGGTGATAACGCGGAGCTTGATGAAGGTCCAGGGGCTGGAGCTTGTTGCTGCTGATATTGTGGCTTTTTCACTGGTAGCACTGGAACAGTTGGCGGTTGTAGTAATTGCTGTCGTTGTTGTTGCGCCTTTTGCTGTTCTTTTTGATAATGTTCTAATTCTTTCTGCTGTTGTTTTATCGCTGCTTCCTGCTGTTCTTTGGACAACTTCTTTTCAGTACCCCCTTCTTTTCCCATCCCCGCTTCTTCTTTAAAAGCTTTTATACTGACGTACTGACCTTGTAAAAATGTATCAACATCAGATTTACTTTTGTCACCTAAATCTTCATAAATATTTACAATTTTCCTCAATGCCTCTTTTCGAGCTTCTTCTTTTTTGCCTCTCAAGTCTTTATAGGCATTCTGAAATGCAGGAGGTAATTTACTCAAAGCTGAACCCAATGAAATATTTTGTATGCTCATAATACTTAATGCTACCAGTAGCATTTTAATAAATCGTTTCATAAGAGCACCTTCTGCTTTATTACTAATATAGTTATATAATTTAATTTTTATCTCTCAATAATTATTATAGTAACTTTTATGAGCAAAAGTCAATTACTCCGTTTTTTTTTGGTTTTATAGGTTTAAAGTAGCTTCAAAAATAAAAATAAGATCAAAAGGCCCGGGGAAGTCCCGAGCCTTTTAGCACTCAGTTAAAATGATGCACTTGATAAGAATGGCGTTCATGCTGAAGTTAGTACTTGCAGAGCAAACTGAAAGGCTTGAGTCATCCCGAGCCTTTCGTTTCCAAAATAAATTTCGTGGTTTAAATTCTCTCTGACATAACTTTATTTTTCTGGTGAATCATAAAATTAAGACCTTGATATCAAATATTCCCTTTACCCCATTGTTCTAATTCTTCTGATGTTGGTTGTTGCTGCTGCTGCTGCTGTGATGGAGGTAATAATGGAGGTTTTGATGACGGTAGAGGTGGAGGTGTTGATGACGGTAGAGGTGGGGCGACTTTAGAGGGTTGCTTTTGCTGCTTTGGTGTTGGTTGTTTAATATTGGTTATTTGCCACACGTTGTCAACATGTGTAAAAGTGACTGCACTTCCATCCTGAGTTGGACCGTCATAATTTAATATTGCTGTTGGGGATTTTTCATCAAATGGATTATTAGAAAAGCCATATTTCACTATCCATGTATTTGCGTCAGCAGTGTTCAGTGGGTATCCAATTTTTGTATAGGCATCTACTAGTTGTTGGGCCAAGCTTTTTGCTTCTTGCCTTGACGAAGGGAGAGCCCCAACCCCTATGCCGCCGCCTTGCTGCTGCTCTTGTTGATATTGTTGATATTTTTGTTGCAGTAATTGCTGCTCCTCTAATGTTAATGGCTTATATTGCTGTTGCCGCTGTTGCTGCTGCTGAGAAGCTGATGGTTTAGGTGGCAGGTATTGCTGTTTAAACGCTGCTTCGAACTCCTGCTCCTCTTTCATATATTTTTCTAGCTCTTTTGCCTGTGCCATAGTTAATGGCGAAATTTTCTGCCATTTTTTTGCTTGTTTTATAAATTTATATTGAGCAACACTTCCATCTTGAACACTTATGTACGAATGCTCGTGACCGTCCTTAGGAGGATTTTCAGGAAATTTAAATGATCTCTGCGCTAATTTCATCTCGATAAATAGAGGCATTTGTTCTGCTTGAGTTGGTTTTCGCTCTGCTTGTTGTTGCTGCTGTTGCTGCTGATATTGTGGCTGTTGCTGCTGCTGATATTGTGGCTTTTTCTCTCGCGATGGAATTGGCGGCTTTTGCTGCTGCTGCTGTTGTTGTTGTTGCTGCTGCTGTGATGGTGGCTGCATATATTGGGGCTGTGGCTGCTGTTGTTGTGATGGCGGCTGTTGTTGTTGTGATGGCGGCTGTTGTTGTTGTGATGGCGGCTGTTGTTGTTGCGGTGCCTCCTTTACTATTGCTTGTAACAATTGTTTGGCAACAGCGTAATTCGCAGTTTTCAAACCTACTTGATATGCTAACAATGAGATAGTTGCATTTTTTTCTAATAATTCAGACGGTAATGCTTTTGCTAATAGTTTAGCATTCTCTAAAATATAAAATTCGCTCTGGGCTTTGTCCATCATTAATTCAGCTAATAAATAACTTTTTGCAGTAGATATAGCTTCATCTTTTGAAATAATATTAGCTTCTTTTTGCTGCTGCTGTTGTTGCTGCTGTTGTTGTTGGGATGACGACAAAAAAGAGGAAGGTTGGGCAGCTTGCTGCTGTTTAGGCTTCTGTTGCTGTTGTTGTTGCTGCTGCTGCTGCAGTTGTTGTTGTTTTATTTGTCTTTCAACTTCCATCTGCTGTTGTACCACTGCTTGTGATGGTTGTGTGGACATTTTTTTTTCTTTAGCATACTTACTTTCCATCTCCATCCCTGCTTCTTTTCTAAGGGCTTCTATACTGGAATGCTGACCTATTAAATATTTCGCGACATCAATTTTATCTTGATAACCTAATTTGTCATAAACAGATACAATTTTCTTGAATACCGCTATTCGAGCTTCTCCTTTTTTGCCTCTTAATTCAGTATATGCTTTCTGAAATGCAGTAGGCAGTTTCTTAAAATCTGAACCCAATACCACATTTTGTACGCTCATGATACTTAATGCTACGAGTAGCATTCTAAAAATTCGTTTCATAACAAGTCTCCTATGTTTTATAAAAATAGAATTATAAAAATTATTTTTTGCTTCTCATTAATTATGATAGTCAATTTTAAGAGCAAAAGTCAATTTCTCCGCTTTTTTTTTTATTTTATAGGTTTAAAACTGGTTTCAAGTAGAAAAAGCATTAAAAAAAGGCCCATGGAGAAAACCATGAGCCCTTAGTACTAGATTAGTTTGCTTAAAAAGCTTGTTTGACTAGTTAAATGTTACACCAAATTTAGCCCAAACGCCCCATTGTGAAATGGCGCAGTTTAAGCAAGAATTGCAGTTAGTGTTACAATTTGCGGTTGTGTTACTTACGGTATTGCAATTCGTATTGCAGTTTCCTCCATTAGGACCAAATTCAGCAAATCCGCCAATACCAAAGAACGGCGTCCAATCACACTCTGTCCATTCATAATTCAAATGAGAATAGATTTTATTGGAAATAGCGCGTGTGCCTCGGCAATTTGCGATATTTGCAGCGGTGATAAATATTGGTTGCACTGAAGTATTGATAGGAAGTGCAGGAGTTGAATCAACAACTGCGACTACTGATAAGGGGGTACCAGCATACGCAACTTGTCCATTATCTATTTGAGGATTTGTAGCACCGCCACCAGCAACTAATGGCGCATTAATGCCAACGACTCTTGAACCGAAGAAGTTTGCCCCGCCGGTGATATCAGCAAAATCATCACTTGTTTGGGTTGCAGAAAGTGGAATAGGATCGCCTCCAACATTTACTCCTGTTCCTACGCCATATACTGATGCATCACCCTTTAATGCCCAAGTATTTTCGGTAAATGCAATTGGGGATGCGGTGGTTATGCAATCAGTTGGACATATGGTTGGGCAGTTAGTTTGGCAAATCTTTTCGCAGCTTCGGCCCCAGAAATTGTAGCCAAGATCCCACGAGAATCCACAATTGGTATAGGTAAATTGTGCTGCTAAATCGCCTTGCACGCCAACACTCACTTTCACATCTTGTGTGGTAAAGTTAGCAACTGGTGTATAAGCATTTTTAAATTCGCCGCCGGTGACTGCAACAGCAGTTCCAGATGGGGAACCTACAGGTGGAACTGGACCTGGATTAGGAGCGCCATCACCACTTAAATTATTGGTAATTGGAAGTCCCAACTTTTCAGCAAGCATATATCTGCTCAGTGGCTTATTGGTCCCGTCTGACGCTACTAAATCAAAGGTTCTGCGTTGGCGCGCTTTGAATAAATGAATGATATTACAATCAAGATAGAATCCTACTGAACTCTCTTCATCGCAGCTTCTCCACAAATTTGCGTGACTCGTGATATGCGCACCAAGGGACCATGCTTTACCATTACCCATGATTGGCTCAAAAAGGAATTGTGCTTGTGGGCGATTACCCGTCGGCGCTGAGGTATAAAGACCTACACCCAAATGATAATCATCGCAGTTGATAAAATTATATCCTAAGATTGCAGCAAGATCAGCCACGCCTGCAGCAGTACGTGCACAGTTGGTGATTTGAGCAAAGTTCAATGGAGCAAAGGTAATTGGGCCGGCAGCTGCTATTGGATCAACAAAAGGAGCTGGAGCATTACCACTTGCGTATGAAGCAAAGCTTGTCAAAAGCTTTTGTGTTGGAATTGCTGAGAAAGAGAAATAACCTGGTGCATAGCCGCCATTGACGGTTGTGACATCGCCCGCAGGATCAAGTACTGATGCAGTTCCTGCATTGGTTATTGTTTCGCAGAAATTTAAATTCCAGCGAGTCCAGGTAACAGGCACATGCAATCTGAAGAACATTCCTTCAACCCAAGAATCCAATCCCCAATAGAAATTGAAATCAACGAGCACATTTTCAATGCGCGGATTGAAATTCAAAGTACTTTGGAAATCAGTCGGAAGATAGAAATAATCTGCAAGTAGATCAGCTTCGCCGCGATTAGTCACTCGGCTACCAGAAACTTTCAATGCACAGCCATTGCAACCTGTATTGCAATTGGTATTGCAACCATTATTCAAACTGTTGGTTGATATCAACGATGTACCAAACAAGCAATTGCATATCGCATTTGATCTAAATGATCGGGTGTATTTTGGTTTTACATAAAAACTAAAATAGTTGCAGTCTTTATCGGGTTGATTGATATCTTGTGTCCAACCCACTAACTCATCCGCTGCATCATAGCCTTGTGAGCGATAGGCAATGTACGGCGTCACTGGTCCGATTGCTGATACGCTTGGCGTTGACGCTTGAAGTGTGCTCGCAGCAGCACTTAAAAGTACAACCAAGCTAAATATTTTTTTTACCACATTTGCCATGTGATTCTCCTAAATTAATTTATTTTCATAATCATAATGAATATTGAAATAAAATTTTTATTTTGGGGGTTATTAAAAATTATCCTCATCATCCTGCGTGTCCGCCGTAGCTTTAGCGAAGGAGGGAGGATGGCCTGTTAAGGCCTAACGAATGGATGTGATGTGTGCTTGCTTACTCGCCCCCTTTCATGATTCATGCAATAGTCATTATTGAAAATCACTATGCATGCATGCAAATGGAATGTTACCTTTTTTTATAGCTCTCCACAATATAGATCAAATCTTTTGTTGGATCAAGAGTAATAGAAAAAGAAAGAGGATTTTTTTATTCTGTCTTCAATTTAATAAGAAATCAAAATCTTCTTTGGTTATAGCCGCGCCTTTATCAAGCGTCCCTTCCATGATCGCATCAAACAAAGCTTTTTTACGCTGCTTAAGCACCATCATTTTTTCTTCAATTGAGTGCTTCATAATAAGTCTGGTTACTAAAACTTTATTTTGTTGCCCAATGCGATGCGCACGATCAGTCGCCTGATTTTCTACCGCAGGATTCCACCAAGGATCAACATGGAAAACATAATTAGCACGGGTTAAATTTAAGCCAACACCACCAACTTTCAGACTTAATAGTAATATCGGCACTTTATGATCTTTTTCAAATGCATCCACAATTTCTCGACGTTTATTGAGTGGGGTTGATCCATCAATGCGCATATAAGGAATTTTTTCTTTTTTGAATTCTTTTTCTAAAATATCAAAAGTAGTTAAAAATTGAGAAAATATAAGTGCAGCATGGCCTTCTTCAACAATCTCATGCATTTTATCAATGAGATAATCCACTTTAGGTGCAGCATCAGCACTTTTTATTCCCACTAATTCAGGAGATATGCAAATCTGGCGCAATCTTAAAATAGCCGTAAGCGCGACAATTCCTGCCTGCGCTTTTGTCTTTTGAGCATATGCAGCATCGACAATGCCTTTTATTTCATTGGATATTTTATTGTAAACCTTTTTTTGAGCTTCAGTCATAATTAAATACATATCCATTTCTGTCTTTGGTGGCAATTCGTGCAAAATTTCTGCTTTCGTTCTTCGGAGCACAAAAGGTTTAGTTCTCGATAAGGAACTCGTATTCATTTCCTTCATCTCTTGCATTAAAACCTTTTCATGAGGCAAAAGTCCTGGAACTGCAAGATCAATAATAGAGAAATACTCGCTAATATTATTTTCAAGCGGCGTGCCGGTAAGACACAATTTAAAGTTTCCTTGCAAAGATCTGGCTGCAACTGTTTTTTGCGCTTTCAAATTCTTTACTATTTGTGCTTCATCAAAAATAATCACATCGAATAGCTTATCCTTAAACTTTTCTTGATCTCGACGCACAATATCATATGAAGTAATAACAATATCCACATCATCAAATGAAGCATCGCGACTGGCGCCAATATATTCACCAACTTTAAATGCTGGATAAAATTTTTGGATTTCTCTCGACCAATTAAAAATTAAATTTGGAGGAACCACGACAAGGTGTGGTGCTTTTTTGGCAAAGGGAGATTTAATTCTTTCTTCTCGTATGCCGCCTAAAAAGCTAATTGCCTGCACTGTTTTTCCAAGTCCCATATCATCGGCAAGACAAGCACCAAAGCGATGCTGATATAAAAATGAAAGCCAATTATAGCCATCTTTTTGATAATCACGCAATGTCGCTTGCACATTTGCTAAACTGGTCGCTGGTATACACTTAAAATTAAGCAAAGAATACACAATCTCTTTATCAGTTTGAGACAACGAAACATTAATTTTATTTTGGATCAAATCAATGAGATCAAAAATTTGTAAACGGTTGCGCTCTTGGTTAACCTCTTTTTTTCCTTCATTTCTACTTCTGCCAAAAAATCGTGCAAGCACAGTCATGGATTGTTGAGAGTCAAGATCTGCAAAATGAATTGCATCTTCACGCTCCATCATGCCTCCACCAGCCACAATCTGTTGCCATTCATCTTCAGAAATTAATTCACCATCCATTTTTATTTCCGGCTTAACCTCAAACCAATCAATGTCATTAGAACGGGATGCATCAACCGAAACATCAAACTTAGAAACATGCACTTTTTTATTGTTTAAATATAAGCCTATACCTTGAGCATCTAACATGCTTTTTAATTTTCGAAACTGTGCAAATAATTGCGGCAGATCAACATTAAATACCATCTCTTCTAAAGAGTACTTATTGCCATGAAGCAAAGTATAATACGCTGCAAATAAGAGCCATACTTTTTTATAATCATGGGGCACTATTAAAAACTTGCCTTCATGTGCAATTATATGTGCCATTTTTTTTGTTTGAAAATTATTAAATAATACCAGACAACGGTCAGATAATAGTTTTCTATTCACTGAGATCGGAAGCTTTTGTATGTTATTTTTGATATGTTCTCGCGCTTGATCTTCATTTTCTACGAATATCAATCCAGGAAGGATCTGTTTCTCCATAAAATCTTTGGGTACTCCCGGAACAGTATCGGCGTAAGCGAACAAGCTTTTAAGCTCTTGAGTAAAGAGAAATGGTGTTTGATCTGAGGGAATTTGTTTGCCATCGATAAATACATTAAGCGCCAATGTCACTGTCGTACCAGCTTTTATCATCGTTATGGCATAATGGGGTTGAATAAGCTCTGGTTGAACATTAATGCCGAACTCAAAAAAACTAAAATTTCTCAATACTTTTGGTTTTGCAAGATCAAAAGATGCAGCTCTTCCTCGTTTTTTATTAAATACTTCTGCTGGTATAGTAAAAGACGCAGAACTGTCTAGATTAAAATTACGATAATTTACTGGCTCCAGATCATCCGCAATTGTCCAATTTTCTTGATAAATATTATCACTAATTTTACCAATTGTTTGATTATCTAAATCCAAAAAAAGATTCTTGCCAAAATGAACAAAATTATCAACTTCTACCTCATTACGTATTCCTAAACGATGAACTTGAATACCCTTAGGCGTACTATCAAATTTGGTGAGTGGTGTCATAGTTAGTTCATCAGAATAATTAATTTTTAGGGGTACTTCATCTATAAAAAAATATACGGAATGATTCTCAGAAAAATATTTTATAGCTTTAAAAAATCTATCAGGATCATATTTATTATTTCGTAGTGCATCAAAAACTTGCTTTACTTTTGGATGGGAAAGTTGGTGCTCATAAACTGGTTCTTCAAATCTTTTGAGCGAATAGTTCATTGAAATACGAGATTCTTTCTCTTTGGAGATTGCCATCCTTGGAATAAGATGTAATTCCCAACCCTCATGAGCTAAATTTGTACTATTGATTTCACTCAGCTTAGAAGAAATTTTTTCTCTCAATTGCGCCGTTAAATGTACTTTTTTGTGATTCAATTTTGCTGGTATTTTTGAATCTAATAATAATGCTCTTGCAGTCAATAATGCAGCAATAGAATGATCGCACAATGTAAAAACATTATGTGTTCTTTTAGAAAGACAAGTACATGTGCATGAAATAGGAGCATTAGTTTCAACAATAGTAACTAAATAATGATCTTTGACCACCACTCGTGCAAGTAATGATTTACCATCTTTTGACCACCCATACTCAGCAATTGCACCATCTTTAAAAGAGCTTTTTCCTTCGAGCAAAAATTCATGAGTGGTTAAAGCCTTAATGACATTATCTGATAATTCAATAATTTTTGATAACAGTTTAAAGTTCATAATATCTCACAAAAGTAACGTTTAAAAATTGAATATAAAAAGTATACTACAAAAGTTGATAAAGCCCAATAGGAGATCATTTATCAGACAAAATAGAGCGCGCTAAAATTTTCTATTTGAATAATAGATTTGTTGCGTATTTTTTTATCAATCGTCAGTTGCGCATGCACAGCAACAACTCCAACAGCTTGATGCAGGTTTGGTGCTATTTTTTTTTTGATGAGATGCATCTACTTTTTGCTGAACAATGACTTGTGCAACATCATGCTTTGCTGGCACAACAATTACCGAAACGCTCGGAACACTCTGAGCTGTTTGAGATTGAGTTGAAGTTGATTGAGAGGTTATAGATGGTTGAGCGACCGTTGAAGATGGTAGAGCCGAAGCGTTTAATGATACTTGAGATGGAGTTGAAGATTTTCTCTTAATTCCTAAAATAATATCTGGATTATCATTATTTTCTGTTGTCGCTTGTTGTGAGTTAGAAAAACACAAAACAACTCTTGAAGGAGTATGCGGAGTGAGATTCATCATAGACTGCCCTCTATTAAATCTAGAACTTTTCTTGCCACCTAATTGCTCGTCCGTTGGATTCATATCGGGCAACCCAAGATTATTAGAATTAATGCCCTCTTTTTCACGAGCCGCTTTTTCTTT
>Ga0207062_1076_pt1 | contig 27608 bp, 21 predicted proteins | sample Alteio_BWMinCont_28_FD_153266 | JGI IMG/M metagenome (GOLD analysis project Ga0207062, IMG submission 153266) | Enriched cells from forest soil in Barre Woods Harvard Forest LTER site, Petersham, Massachusetts, United States -... | ecosystem: Environmental > Terrestrial > Soil > Temperate forest >... | reverse complement strand
CTCTTTTTTTAACCGGCCCATTTTATTGATATCCTTGATTGCCTGAATAGCCCACAATGTGGGAAAAGTATCCTTTAAACCGATTTTTGACAGGAGATTCTCTTTATCATCGGCGCTTAATTCCTGATCCGAAAAAATGGTGTATAGGGTATTGACATACACCTTATTTTCTTTTCCGGGTTTGAAAATCCTGCTGCAGACTGTTTGATATTGAAGATCGCAGATCTTTTTGGAAACTCCCTGCTCATATAGCAAGGAAAGAAGCAGCATCGGTATTTTGGCATGCGGTGGATGATCTAACCTGACAGATTTTGTGGATTTGCCGGATTTGTTGGCATCTTTGCTTTCTAAAAGCTCTCCGATATATTTTTGGGCCGCTTCATTTTTTACCAATGCAATCATTGGAGGTGTGAACTGATAGCGCATTTTAGGGTTTGTGTAATTAAGAGAAGCTTTTAAAAAGTCTTTTTCGATCAAAAATTGAAGCTCTACCGAACTCATTTTTTGGAGTGCAGCGTTCCCTAAAAAACAGCTTAGATATAAAAGCATGATATTTTGAATTTCAGGCTTTTTCTTTCGGATATCATCTAATAATTCCTCAGGGAAAGGCCATTTTTGTTCTTTAGTGAAAGCGCTCACAGATTCATAAACATTGGATAAATCGGTCTCCTTTTTACTCAAATGATCGAAAGAATTCACAAGCTCTTTTAAAAGATCAGGGAATCGGTAGTTTTGAAGATATTTGAGAGTTTTATCTTGGGATGAGCCAATTGCAATCGTGAAAATGGAAAATAGCGCTTTTTCGTCTGTAATACCGTAATTTTGAATGTGTGAGGATGTTTCCCATCCATTTTGAGCTGCAGCGATTTTGGCGATTTCAATCCGCCCTTTTTCTTCTGTAATGCCGTAATTTTGAATGTGTTCGGATGTTCCCCATCCACTTTGAGTTGCAGCGATTTTGGCGATTTCAGTCCGCGCTTTTTCGTCTCTAATGTCGTAATTTAGAATGTAATAGGATGTTTCCCCTCCATTTTCAGCTGCAGCGATTTTGGCGATCTCGATCCGCGCTTTTTCGACTGTAATGCCGTAATTTTGAATGTATTGGGATGTTCTCCCATTTTGAGCTGCAGCGATTTTGGCGATTTCGATCCGCGTTTTTTCGGCTGTAATGCCGTAATTTTGAATGTATTCGGATGTTCTCCCTCCATTTTGAGCTGCAGCGATTTTGGCGATCTCGATCCGCGCTTTTTCGTCTGTAATGCCGTAATTTTTAATGTGTTCGGATATTCCCCATCCATTTTGAGCTGCAGCGATTTTAGCGATTTCGATCAGCGCTTTTTCGTCTGTAATGCCGTAATTTTGAATGTGTTCGGATGTTGCCTCCCCATCTTGAGCTGCAGCGATTTTGGCGATTTCGATCAGCGCTTTTTCGTCTGTAATGCCGTAATTTTGAATGCAAGAGGATGTTCCCCCTCCATTTTGAGCAGCGATTTTGGCGATTTCGATCAGCGCTTTTTCGTCTGTAATGCCGTAATTTTGAATGTAAAAGGATGTAAACCCTCCATTTTGAGCTGCAGCGATTTTGGCGATTTTGATCCGCGCTTTTTCGTCTGTAATGCCGTAATTTTGAATGTATTCGGATGTTCCCCTTCCACTTTGAGCTGCAGCGATTTTGGCGATTTGGATCCGCGCTTTTTCGTCTGTAATGCCGTAATTTTGAATGCAAGAGGATGTTCCCCCTCCACCTTCAGCTGCAGCGATTTTGGCGATTTCGATCCGCGCTTTTTCGTCTGTAATGCCGTATTTGCGAATGTATTTGGATGTTTCCCATCCATTTTGAGCTGCAGCGATTTTGGCGATTTCGATCCGCGCTAATTGATTGAGATTTGGACATAATTTTATGACTTTTTTACAGAGTTCATTATCAATCATGTCCTCGAGACCTCTTAAGTCTAGCAAACGAATCGCTTTACCATACTCCTTAAGAAACTCCTCTAAATTTTCTCTACCGATTGAAGCGTTTGGTGTAAAGTCGATAACGATTTGGACCTTGTCTTCATCAAAGGTTTTTCTAAGCAGTTTTATCTGTTCTGAAAGTTTATCCATTCCCACTGGTTGATCAACTGAGAGAGAGATCAAAGATTCGCTCTCGAGTTTGATTTTAATACCACTTTTTCTTCCGATGAAATCTAGGCATTTAATCATTTCATTGGATAAACTTGCTTCTTTCGCCTGCCTTAAAAGTATGAACACATTGCTGTTAGTAATATCTTTAAAAGAAAAATCAACTATTCTATTTTTTAATGGCCCATCCTGAGTATATGGATAGATTGCATTTGCGATAGATTTAATTTCTTCTATTTGATTAGGATTGAATTTGCCTTCTTTTTCAAGCTTTTCGATTTTTCCAAATAGATTTGTTAAAAGGTCTTGAGAATTTACATACCATTGTTCTTGAGAGGAGGTATAAAATAGTTGAATTAAACCTAAAGGATCGTTTGAATGTTTTTCAACCATTTCTCTGGCTAATTCTTTGGGATTAGAGAACTGCTGAAATTTTGGTCCAAAACGAATATCATTATACATAGACCCTCGTAGTTTAAACCATTTTTATTATATAACACCTTTGAATTTATTGTCTAAATTAGCTGTGTTTATAAAAAACTGTTAAACTATCAAGAAATCCGGCTCATCGCACAAATGAGTACTGCTCGCTTTGCACAGGCCAGTATAGCCCCGAATGGGGCTAATTGTGTAAAGCCCATAGTGTAGCCCCCGATAGGGGCAAACTATGGGTAAGGAAAGGAATTAGAACACAAGCCCCAACGGGGCGGCTTGTGTAAGCTGCAAAATTCGCTCCTGCAATATTTATAACGGCTGCACAAGCCGCCCTGTTAGGGCTTATATTTTTATTTATTCGTACCCATAGTTTGCCCCTATCGGGGCTACACTATGGGCTTTACACAATTAGCCCCATTCGGGGCTATATTGGCCGGCTGCGTCTCGCAGCAGGAATGAGTAAAGCCTGCTGCGAGACGCAGCAGGCCACAGTTATGTTAGGTTTTTCTTGGGTCCATGGCATCGCGTAGAGCATCGCCGACTAAGGCAATGGCGATCAGGAGAAGGGTCAAAAGAATAGCGGGCGGCCACAACAGATAGCTTTCTGCCGGAAAGGCAGAGCGCCCCTCATCCATTAGTACGCCCCAGGAGCATGAGCCTTCTTCACCCAGGCCGAGGAATGATAACCCGGCTTCGCTGCTGATTGCCCCCATGATGGCAAAGGGAAGCAGCGTTAAGAGGGGAGGAATGGCATTCGGAAGGATGTGCATGAACATCGTATAGGGTTCGCTATATCCTAAGGATTTGCATGCTTCGACATAGGGAAGATTGCGCTGCTTAAAAAATTCACCTCTGATATAGCGGCTAAAGCCTGTCCAACCAAAAAACCCGATGATCCCTATAACAAGAAAGATCGATTTGCTGCCGCTGATAGCCACAATCATCAGGAGCATAAAAAATGTCGGCATCGATTCCCAAACTTCAAGCAGCCGGCAGACGACAATATCGATGGTACCTCCATAAAAGCCCGCCAGAGCGCCTATAGGGATAGCGATAGCAATGGCAATGGCTATCGAGAGGATTCCGACAACCAGTGAGATGCGTGTGCCGAACAGCAATGCGGCAACAAGATCTTTATGATTGACACGAGTGAGCTGCCACCATGGCAGAGATCGGTTTAAGCTCTGTTCTCCGCCGGCATCATCTTCCCAGTGGTAGGGCCTGAGCAGCGGCATGACCTGATATTTAAGCTTTTGACCTTCATTCTCCAGCCATGCCTGACGATCTTTGATGTATTGAATTTTAGCCTCGGCAAACTCGGAAACTTGTGTGTCGGATTTTCCAGAGGCCTTTAACCGTTCCAGAATATTTTTCTGCCGCGTGAGTTCTTTATTTTCCCGATCGCGTTCAATGCCCCAAAGAGTTGCGGGCACAAGATTTTCGGGATGCTTCGGTAAATAGGAAGAAAGAATGTCATGCTGCTTTTTTTGCTGTTCATACCGTAACAGCAAATTAAGCTTCGCATAAGGAGTCATGTAGCGCAAACTTAAGTTCCAGTCGGGCAAAGGATGCAATTTGATGGCTTCCTGACGCTCTTCAATCAACTGGGCATCGGCAGCAGGATCTACAGATTTGCGGTTTGCGACATAGGCAAATAATAATAATTGGAGCAGGCAAATAGAGAGTAAAGAGATTTTTAGGGCTTTTGGCTTCTTTTTGAATAGTTTCCATAATATGCAAGCGAGCGGGAACGTAAATATCAGCAGGTTAAAAAAAAGGTCCAATCTTTTAGTGAAAAATTCAGAGTAAAAGAGATATCTAAAGAGCGGAAAGTAAGCGGCTCCGTCATAAACGACAAATAGGGGCTTGCTGGAGGCCAGGAAGGGGGCATATGTCGCTGCCAGGAAAAATCCGAAGACGACATATAAGGAGATCAATCCAAGCCGATGCCCCTTAAATTTCTTCCACAGCCGTTGCCAATAATAATCATGTTCCGGTTCAGTCAGCATAAGGGCCCTTCCATTTCAATCTAGTGTCACTCTTGGATCGAGCAGTGTATAAGTAATATCCGCTATCAGATATCCCATCAAAGTCAAAAATGATCCGGCAAGGGCTGAAAACATAATGACATTATAATCTCTATTGATCACGGCATCATAGAAAAATTTTCCAAAACCATTGATCTCAAAAAGCGTTTCAACAATTAGGGATCCGCCAAGGACGACTCCTAATGAGCCTGCTATGGAAGTCACGACAGTAATTCCGGCATTTCTTGCGACATGTTTAAATAGAATTCCTGAAAGAGGCACTCCTTTAGCCCAGGCTGTCCTGATATAGTCCTGGCGGAGAACTTCTAATACGGCAGTACGTGATAAACGCGTTTGGGCTGCCAGGCTCCCGTACATGATCGCTGTCATTGGCAGTATAAGATGGGAAAGGGTGTCTGCCAGGCGCTGCAAAGATGTCTGGTTATTGTAGATGTCGTCGGGGCTTGTAAAACCGCTTATGGGGATAGGGATGTCAGTGAAAGGGAAATTGTGCATTTTAATGGCTTCTTCAATTAAAAAGGGCGCTGCCACAAATATGGGGATCGCGTAAAGGATCAGGAGGAAAAAGTTAAGGGTGTGGTCAGGCCAGCGTCCTTGATACAACGCCATGGCAAAGGCCAGAAGCTGGCAAAGCACAAAAGTGATGATCAAAGGAATGATGGCCAGTGTCAAAGAATATTTGAAACGTTTTGTCACTTCGCTGAGCACAGTTTTATTGCTGTCATTGCGCAAAGTGCCGAAATCAAGTGTAAAAACTCGGCCCATGTATCTGCAAAAGCGTGTTTCAAAGAAAAAAATCCACATTTTTTCTTTAAATGCCGGTTCATAATGGTTTTCTTGCTTGTTTTCCTGGTACCAGGTTGACAGGGTTGCAATTTTTTTATCGGTCATTTCAGGTGTATCGTCAGGTAAAAGAAGCTGTTTTGAGAGGAGAATAGTATCTTTGGAAATCTTACGGTTATATGCCCTCTGCTCTTTTGTCAGTTCGGGCCCGACGAATGCCGGGCGGGTAGCGCCGCGCACAAAGAAGCGTACGGCCATGCGCCGGTCTTCCATCGGTTCCGCAGGATCTTGTATGATTTTGAGCAGCAAAGGCATGATAAAGCGCGCCTGGTCGCCAAAGGTGACCCTGACGCTATCGTAATCTTTTACGGAAAGTGCCTCAGGATTTTCCAGGGAGGGCTTTTTCTCGATCAATGTCTTTATGGTCTGTTGGACCTGTTCAAAAGAAGTAAAGGGCCAATTGTTGAAAAGGATCGGCAATGTCAAACCAAAATGCTCCCGAAATTGAAGATAGCGGTCATCGCTGCCGAAAGCGATGGAGCGGTCTTGCTGGCGCGTAGCCCCGGCGTCAGGGCTTATTTCCGTGCGGGTGGTAGGATCTCCGGGGGCCAAATTAATGATCACAAAATTGACAAGCAAGATGCAAAAAAGGGTGATGGGCAGAAGTAATAGACGCCTAATGAGATAGTTAAGCATATTTCACTGTTTTAACCAGAATATTCTGCTGTCGGGCTCAGCGACGTTTGCTCCGGGAACAAGATCTTGCCTATCGACAGGGATAAAGACGTTTTGTAAATATTGTCGGTAAAGGAACGCTATCTTTGGCGAATAGATCAAAGTATAAGGCGCTTCATCATGAAAGATCTTATCAAAGCGGTAATAGAGTTTTTGCCTTTCCGCATCATCATATTCATAATCGAGGGCCTCAATAATTTTATCGACATCGGCATTTGCAAAGCCGATGGCGTTTGACGACCCTTTTTCTTTGGCCCCTGAAGAGTGCCAAAGCTGACGCAGGTCCTCTGGAGGGGTTCCCAGAGCCCAGCCAAGGCATATCGCATCGAAAGATTTGTCATCAAAAGCTGCGGAGAGGTCGGCCAAGTCCACACCGTTAAGGGTGCACTCGATGCCAAGTTCTTTAAGGGTGGTCGATATATACTCGCAGATGTTCTTGGAGACCATATTTTTGACATAGTAGATGAGGGAGAATCTGAAGGGAACCAATTTACCTTCAATTTTTTTGCTGATGATGCCGTTTCCATTTCTGTCATACCAGCCATCCTCTTCAAGCATCTGACGGGCTCCTTGCATATCAAATGGCCAGGGCTTCAGGTCGGGATCATAGGAAGTGGAATACCGGTAAAAAGGGCAGGAGATTTCCACGCCGAGATTATTAAGATTTTGTTGGATGATGCGCTCGCGGTCGATAGCCATGGTCAAGGCCTGGCGGACCTTTTTACTTTTAAAAAAGGGCTTGGTCTCGTTCCATCCGAGATAGGCATAGGAACGCGCAAGATAGTCCAGGCGTTTGATCGCTAAATCTTTCTTTTCTTGTTCCCGGTAACGGTTAGAATCTAGAAAATCGTTGAGCTCCGCAAGTTGATCAGGCTGCAGGTTATAGTTGTCGATCCTGTTGGATTTAAAATCTTGCCAAATGGACTGACTGCTTTCTCTAAATTGGACAGTCATCGATTGGGCCAGCGCTGCGGTGGCCTGGAAGTAATCGGGATTGCGTTTAAAACGGATTTCCCTTTCAGTCATTCCGTCAAATAGCCAAGGGCCGCAGCTGACGATGATGTTGCGGGCCCAATGGTCGGTGAAATTCTGGGCCCAGGCAATGTTGTTGCGATAGACATCGGTTTCGCTATCGTCTTCGATAATTTTTTTCCCATCTGCAAAGTACCCGTAGACGAAAAACGGAAGCGGCGGCATGCTAAAGGTTAGCGATCTGGCCATATATTTTATTTTTTTAGCCGCTTTGCCCTCTTTGTCAATGGCAGCATGCGTTTTCCATTTGACTACGAATGTGTGATCGTCAATGACGCGGATGTGATCGATATCACTGTAATATGTGCGCAGAGCGACAGCTCCCGGCATTTGTACGTAGGGGTTCATCATCGCGTCAAAATAGAATTTAAAGTCGTGGGCCGTGAGGGGCTGTTTCTTTAGGAATTGGGGGGCTAAAACAAGTTCATTAGGGAAGAATTCTTGTTTTAAGGGAGCCCAAAATAGATCATCGCGGAGATGGATCCAAAATTCTGATCCATCGCTTTTTTCTGAAGGGCGCTCTTCTATTTTTATAGCCATGCTTGGAGCATAAACTTCATATTTTCCAAAGTGCAGTTCCGCCAGGTTATCTGAGCAAAGTGTTTGCCAGGCCCTTACAGTGCTCCAGTTGGTAAAAGGGTGTAGGTTGTCAGGTTTGCCAAGAGTATCTTGTTTTAGTTGACCTGCAGGCTTAAACCCTTTGCCAAGGAGTTTTGGCAACGTATTGGCATAAAAAGGGTCTTCGGTGAGCAAATTGGGCAATGCGGGATCGATCTGCTTGCGTTGCGGAGCCGTTCGCGATGTTAAGGGAGCTTGGCTCAAAGAGTTTTTAGGCTCGTTGTCAGAGGCATTATTGTTTAGTACAGGCGGGGGAGACTTATCTTCAGAGTCCTTGTCGGAATCTCTATATACTGATGTCTGATCGCCTTTTAATTGTGCGAGCTCTTCATGGATCCCTCTAAGATCTTCTTCGATGAGTAACGATGACCAGTAAAGCATTCCTAGAAAACAAAGAATGCCAAGGTAACAGAGGTAACGTAATAGTATGAGACCGATCGGCTCTTTATTCATGCTGTGTAAACAACCCTACCTGTTGAAATTGATCAACGATTTCCGACTGAAATATGCGTTGGCATACCTATAAAGCCAAAGACATATAAATTCAGCTCACCTTACCAAATTATATTTTATTGGTATAGCTTCTTTAAAAAATCACAAAAGGATGGGCGTTTTCAAGAGGAATCGCAAAAGAAAGATGGGGGATCAGCTCAATTTCTGCAAACCCGCGACAAAGGCTAAGAACTCCGATTAATAAGGCTGCTGTCCCCATTAGCAAATTGTAATAGTCTTTGGCAGCTTTGAGTAGTTGATGGGCGCGCATGGCAAAAAAGAGAGAGGGGGATGTCAATAGAGCAAATACAAAACCATTCAACAGTCCTGTGGCTGCGCTGGCTGATAGCGCGCAAGCAGAGAAGACCACCAAGGTCTGTCCGCAGGGCAGCATTACAGTAAAAAAGCCGAATAAAAATGTGGTCAAGGGCCTGTCACGCAGCATGAGCAATGAAAGGGTGCGGTTCATGGGCGCCAGCTTTTTTCCTAACCAATGGCTCCCCGGGTAGTTCCAGCCAAAAAGTGTGCAGATGCCAGCGCAAATAATGATCCCGCCAAAAAGGAAGCTGGTGGCCGCAGCCAAGTGATAGGCCTTAAAAAAAACATTCAGGACTGCCCCAATTTCTCCGGCGATCATTCCCGCAAGGCTGAAAGATAAAAGCCTTCCAATAAAATAAAGGGTCCGGTAGCGGTGTGTCCCTATAGCCATCACTAAAGGGCCGCACATGCCCAGGCAATGCAGGTTTCCAAATAAGTAGAAGGGAAGCATCGCAACAAGTAAATTCATTTGGCAGCGTAAAGTTAAAATGTGCAAAGGACGAACGACGAAAAAGATAATTGCAAAGGTTCGATCGGATGATTTGTGTGCTCAATTTGATAATAATCTCACGTTAGGGCCAAAAGCGAAAGAGGACTTTCGCACTCCAAACGCTTCGCGAAATATACGTCTAAACTAGTTGAACCTTTAACATCGCGAAGCGTTTGGAGTGCGAAAGTCCTCTTTCGCTTTTGGCCCTAACGTGAAGCATTCGATCATACTTATGCAATTGTCTCTAATGGACTATAAGGACATTAACGATATTATTCTACGTTTTATTCCTCAGCTCTTGGATTTTTGCCATGTCCAGGCCTGTATGTCCTGACCGCCGTGAATAGGCCGTGATGGTGACGACGACCATTAAAATCATGAAAGTCCAGAATATCACTGTCGCTACTTTTGGGAATATACGCATGTCGGAAGTATAGACCAGAAAGCAATTTTAATGCAAAGAGCTCGGGCAGAAGTAATTAGTTTCGGGCACGGGCACGGGCACGTTCACGATTTTAGTTTTTTTCAGACTTAACTTGAGCGTCTAAAACAAACATCGTGAACGTGCCCGTGCCCGTGCCCGTGCCCGAAACTAATTACTTCTGCCCGAGCCTCGAGCTTATAATTCAAAAGTAGCGGTGAAACGGCCTTGGGCCCTGGGGTTGATCAATATGTAATCATATCGGCTGGAGAACCAATCCTTGCTTAGGCCAATGATCACATCATCGTTTTGGCTCCAGTTGACAAGCTCAGATGTTGACATGCGCCAGACGGAACCGTTTTCAAGTCTGACATATCCCATGTATGGATTGACTTCTACGATCCAATGAGAAGTGCCGCCAATACGGTCGTCATTCAAATGCAATTCAACATCTACAGACTCGTTGCGGGTATAGTTAACCAGGTTATAGGCATACCAGGAGAAAAAGTTAGCTGTTTCAATGACGATCGTGTCGCTGGAACGCCATTTTTTTACTTTGCTGCGATCGCGATGCCTGACTTTCCAAACCGATCCGTCCGTGAGTTCAATGTAGTTTCCCTTTTTAGCAATCGCATAAGGGGTAAGCGTCACATAAGGACATACGGCTGAACACTGGTTGATAATGATGGTTTGCGGCAGGGGGGTGTGGACAACAATTGGCCGTTGCCTAGCAACCGGCGTATTGACAACCATATGACGGCTGCCATTAAAGTGAGTGCCCGCCGCTGAAGCTTTTGGTTCAACTTTAACAGCTTGGACTTGCTGCGGAATCTGGCGGTTTCCGCCAAAAGCAGTCACCGGTTGTGAGGAATTTGCATTGACATTTGCTGGAGCTATCCTCTGAGGGGCTTCTCTCACTGTAGTTACTTTAGATGGGACATTTGAATCACGATTGCCTGTGAATTGCTGAGGAGTGCCCTGGGGGGCTTGAACGGGCGCGGCTGTTACTGGGACTGCGCTTGCCTTTACAGCTTCTCTGCTGCCGCCGAATCTGTTGTCCTGAGGCGGAGTTGAAATTTGTATAGCGGATGCAGGCTGCACTGCAGCAGCTTTTCTGGGTTGCTGAGGGGCAGGATTATTCCTGACGCCGGTGAATTGTTGTTGCGATTCTTGTGCAGTATCATTTGAATGTTGTGCGCTTATCATGGATGAACTAAAGATTAATGCTGTAGCATAACCAAATATTAAACTTCGATATGTATACATGTGATTCTCCGATTGATGTATTACCAAAAAATCTCGATCTGTAAATGTCGAGAATCAACATTATACTCGATAATTAACAAATTACAATAGTACAATTATTTTTGTTTTTGGATGATGAGCAGGCTGGGGGATTTGAGCCGGTTCAGCCAGCGATGATGGCAGCAGTTCCAAAGGTGTGAAGAAAGCTGTTCGGTGTACTGAAGCAAAGCAGATTCTTCGGCTAATCCTTCCGGATGGCCTGGATAGCACGTTATGCTGATGATGCCGCCGGCCATCAGCAGCTTTTGTGCGGCAGCTAAGCTGTTTAAGGTCGAGGCGGTCCTGGTGGTCAATGCCTTATCTCCGCCGGGAAGATAGCCCAGGTTATAGGCAATCAATTTAACAGAATTTTCTTGAATATGGTTAGGGAATGTCTCGTGCGAACCCTCGACAAAGAACACTTTTTGTAAAAGTTCTTTTGGAAGCCAGTTTATAAGCAGATCTTTGGATTTTGCGATCGCACAGCTTTGAATATCAATGGCATAGACTTTACCCGAGTCATTCTTAAGGGCCAGTTTGCTTAGCGTTAAGGTGTCGTAGCCATTGCCGCAAGTGGCGTCGATAACCGTATCCCCGAATGTGATAACCTCTTGCCAGTAGCGGTGGGCTAAATCCAGATGTGATTTAAAAGATGATGTGTTTATCAAGGTGATACGCTTGGAGCCGGCTGGAAGCTGACCGACAGATTGAATTGCTGGCGATAGCCCAGCAGGTCGCTGAAGAGGTCGGTCAATTCGTTCTGAATTTTTGTTAACAATTCTTCTTGTTGCGCAGGGGGCACGTAGGGGAGGTCTGCAACGACATCAATCTGATTGTTCTTTAGTGTGATGCGGTTGGGGATTTCATGCCCAGCAAACAGTTCTTTCCAATATTCGCTCAAGTAGCGTTGGACAATTTTTTCGTCGATATAAACGAAATTATTTCCGATGGTAAACTGATAATATTTAGGTTTGCTTGCCAACAATATATTGACGACCACTGCCACTCCAATGGCAAGAAAGCATAAACCGAAAAGTGAGATCGCGATCGAATGCTCCGCGATCGTGCCGATGACTTCATGGCGGATGTTAGTCGACCATGGGATCAGGATCGCAATGACTCCTAAAAGAATGAAAAAAATTGCGATCAGAAAGCTGATAAGCGAATAAATAAAATGAAGCATAATTAAAATTCATCGTTGTAATCTTCATCAAATTGCTCAGAAGGCGCCGTTGCGGATCCTGAGCTTAAAGGGGCTGTCATTTTTTTCATCTGTTCATAGGAGATGACATTTTTGAAGACCACATGTACAGATGACACATGCAGGCCTGTGAGGCGCATAACTTCTTCCGCGACTTTTGTCTGGATCTCTTCAGCCTTATCAGGGATGGAATTTCCGTAGCAGATGTTTATTTCAATTTTGATGTCGACAGTTTGATCTTTGTTGTTTTGGTCGGCATTAATCCCCTTGACCCCTTCTGGGCCGGCACGGCCAAAAATGTTATCGATGAAGTTGCCGCCGACAAGGCTGATGCCGTCAATATCTGCTAAGCATTGTAAGATGATGCCTTGAAAAACCTTTTCATCGATATCGCGGCTGAAAATCGTTTCAGGCAGCTCAAATTCCTTAGTATCAATCTTTTTAGGTTCGACTTTCAGTTTTTTGTTGATTATTGGATCTGATCCCATTGCTATGCTCCTCGCCCTATCGATGTTGCTGAGAATTCCCTCACAAGGGTTGAGGGCAATCGATGCAGCAACTTATATTTTCAGATATTTGGAGTATAGCATGAAAGCTGGCAAGTGTGCTAATAAAAAAATCCCAGAGGAACCAAAGCTCCACTGGGACAGACAAAGAGATAGGACATTTTTTAATGCAACAGTTTCGGGCACGGGCACGAAACTTTTAGTTGCAGTTTACCAGCTGGATTTAGTCACGCCCGGAATCATTCCCATATTGGCCCACTCTCTAAATGTGAGGCGTGAAATCTTGAACTTTCTAAGGTATCCGCGGCAGCGGCCTGTGATGGCGCAGCGGTTGCGCAATCTGATGATGTTCGAATCGCGAGGCATTTTGTTCAGCGCAATTCGAGCCAGTTGACGTTCATCTTCGGTAAGAGAAAGGTCTTTGCTAGTTTTCTTTAGCCCTTGTCGTTTTTCCCACTTAGCGTTAACGATTTTCTGACGGCGTTTATTTTTTTCAACTGATGACTTCTTTGCCATACGATTCCTTAAACCTTATTAGATTTTCTTTTCAGAGCGGGGCCTTTTTGGCGCTGCTTGCGATTTGGGTCGATTTTATTGATGACATAAAGACGGCCCTTTCTGCGAACGATCTTGTCGCCTTTTGAAGGGTCAATCTTGATTGATGCTTTAACTTTCATGTCTTTCCTATCTGCAAAAAAACTGGGGATTTTGACGAATATCTACTTTTTATAACTGAAGCTCTATTTTCATTTCAATAGATTAATCAGGCTTTGGGCAAAAAAGTGGGTTAATTAGTTTCGGGCACGGGCACGGGCACGGGCTCGTTCACGATTTTAAGCCGCTAAATCAAATTTCGTGAACGTGCCCGTGCCCGTGCCCGTGCCCGAAACAAATTACCAACCCCCACTTTTATCTTGCACTTTTTGCGCCTCTCCACTACCATAATGCCAGATTACCAATATAACACCTATAGTCGAGGGATTGAGCAGTGAAGCGTACCTACCAAGGCAGCAAACGTTGCCGCAAATCAGTACATGGATTTCGAAAGAGAATGAAAACCGCAAACGGTCGCAAGATCATTAACCGCCGCCGAAGCCAAGGCCGCAAGTTCCTGACAAGGGCGTGATTTTTAGTTTTCCGAAGGCAGTGCGCTTGCGGTCGCGTCGCGACTTTAGGCGCATGGCCAAGAATTTCACCCGCCATGAAGGCGGTTTTCTCATTATAGACGAAATAAAAAACCATCTCTCTGAAATCCGGCTTGGAATTACAGTCACCAAACGCTTTGGGGATGCGCATCATCGCAACCGTCTAAAGAGAATTGTCCGTGAGGCCTTTAGGCTGTCTTATCCCGATCTGCGCAAGGGTATCGATATCAATGTCAGGCCTTTAGGGAAAGCGCGCCAGGCGACAGTTCCTGAAATTCAAAGCGAGTTCAAGAGGTTTTTTGGATCTTGATGTATGAAGCACCCTTTAAATGAACATCAGCAGCGGGCTGTAGAAACCATTGAGGGGCGCGTTCTAATTTTAGCCGGCGCCGGAAGCGGAAAAACACGGGTGCTGACACACCGCATCGCCCATCTCATCAATCATTTGCAAGTCTCCCCAAAAGCAATTCTTGGATTAACATTCACAAATAAAGCTGCCGCCGAAATGTGCCATCGCGTGTCAGATCTCGTGCCGCCATCTTCTGCCAAACAAGTCACCCTGTCGACATTTCATAGCTTTTGTTTATCGATTTTGCGCAGCGATATCTCCCGTTTGGGCTATACCGATAAATTTACTCTCTATGACGAGCATGACGTCAAAAGGTTGATCAATTATATCGCCCGCGATTTTTTAGAAATCGATAGCGAGATGCCTTCGATGGCCAAAGCGGTAGCATTGATCGGCCATGCCAAAAATCGCGGCGACCGTCCGGAGTCGATCAGCGATCCCTCATCAGAATGGCATCAGGAGTTTACCCGCACACTATACCGTCGGTTAGAAGAAGCTATGCGCGCCTATAATGCTGTCGATTTTGACCGCCTCTTGACGTTGACAGTCGAGCTTTTTGAACGGTATCCAGATGTTCTCGACCGATATCAAGAGCGCTACAGATACATCATGATCGATGAATATCAGGATACCAACCCCATTCAGTACCGGTTGGCGGAATTGCTTTCCGCTAAATATGGCAATCTTTGCGTTGTTGGCGACGACGACCAGTCAATTTATGGCTGGAGGGGTGCCGACATGCGCAATATTTTGGAATTCGGATGCGCCTCCACTATAAAGCTAGAGCAAAATTATCGTTCGACGAGCACAATCCTTGACGCCGCAAACGCGGTCATCGGACATAATTCCCGGCGTCATAAAAAAGTCTTATGGAGCGCTTGCGGCAAAGGGAATCCTATTGAAGTGTTTGTGGCGCCCACAGATATGCAGGAGGCTGAAGCTGTCGTCGCCAGAATCGCTAAGCTGCATGAAAATGGGCTTGCCTGGAAGGATATCGCGATCCTTTATCGGTCAAATGCTCTTTCAAGGCAGTTTGAATTGGCTTTGATGAAACAAGTCTGGAAAGATGGCAACCGATGGATTGCGGGCATCCCTTATCGGATCTTTGGAGGGGTCGAGTTTTACGAGCGCAAAGAAGTCAAAGACCTGTTTGCCTATTTGCGCGTGATTGTCAATCCCCTGGACCAGGAAGCCTTATTGAGGATTATCAATCAGCCGCGCCGTGGGATAGGGGAATCCTCTCTGGATGCTTTGACAGCCATTAACCGTTCACAAAATTTGCCGCTGTGGTCGGTCATTAAAGATGTCTGCAGCCAAAATGGAAAAATTAATGAGTTGATCGACCTTTCCAGGTTTAATTCTAAAGCCCTTAAAGGGCTAGCGGAATTTGTTGAAATTATCGAAACTTCGGCAGCGCAGTTCGTCAACGGCACTATGAAGAAGGCTTTAATAGATCTCATCAATCGCATTGATTATAAAAGGGCCATTAAAGAAGAAGTGAAAAGCCAGCAAATGCGCGAATTTAAAGAAGAAAATGTGCAGGAATTTGTCAGCGCTCTCGCCGAATATGAAAATCAACATTCTGCTCCGACATTGATAGATTTCGTGACCAGCTTGCCGCTGGATGCCGATGCGAGCTTTAAAATAACTTCGGGAAAGCAAGAGGAAAATAAAGTCAGCTTAATGACATTTCATAGCGCCAAAGGCCTGGAGTTTCCGGCCTGTTTTTTGGTCGGTGTCGAAGATGGGATAATTCCCCATGATAAAAGCATGCAGGAAACCGGGATCGAAGAAGAGCGGCGCTTGATGTATGTGGCTATGACAAGAGCTATGCAGCATCTTACAATGAGCATGGCTGTAAAACGTATGCGTATGGGCAAAGAAGAATATTGTAAACCTTCGCGCTTTTTAACTGAAATCCCGGCTGATTCCTTAAAAAGCGCTAGCTGGCAGGCCTCTTGACTTTATGATGAAGAATTTAATGAGGAGATAAAATTTGGGATTGTATGCTTGCGACTGCGGAAGCAATCTCGTTTTGTACTGCTGTAGGGGCGGCAATGCGCGCGGCTTCAGCATGTTTAAGGGCATCATTGAGATGGTTTTTGTCTAGGTAGACCTGCGATATGATCATTTCCAGGCGCCAAAGATTGTCTTTATCTTTAGAGCCGAATTTATTGATGTAATGCACTAAAGGGGCGACAGCCAGATCCGAGGAATAATTATCTTTTTGCATCTCTTCGCACGATGCTTCAAACTCAATGACAGCAAGGTCGTAGTGAAGGTGTTTTTCATTCTGAGGATCAAGGGCGAAAAGCTGTTTCTTGAGCTCGATAGCTTCAGGACTATGTATCAGCCCTTCTTCAGCCAAAAAACGATACTGCTCTGTCAGAAAAAAAATCTTTTCATCAGACTCCACGCCTAATTTGATGATATGGTAGGAATCATTGCCCAGGTCCAGTTCTTTTGATTTTTGGTAGAGTTTTTTGAGCTCTTCACCTCCAAGCTTTTGCTCTTGGAGGTTTTGAACTTTCTGTTTGTAATTGGAATAGTTGCCAATCAGTTTGTCGAGATGCGCTGAATATTGACCGGGACCGCCTGCGCGATAGCCGGTGGTGCCAATTTGCTGCTCTTGAGGATCGATGATGACGATGGTCGGGAAGCTTCTAATGTCATAGCGTTTCTTAAGCTGTTTGTTTTGTTCGTTCAATTGCTGCGGGAGGGCTGTGTAAAGAGGGAAATCGATTTTTACAAAGATAAATTTATCTTTTGATGATCCCGCGAATTCCGCAGTGTTGAAAACTTCATCTTCCAGTCGATTGCACCACCCGCACCAGTCTGAGCCGGTGAAAAATAAAAGAATAGGTTTTGAACTACTTTTCGCCTGGTTTACAGCAGTCTCATAGCTCGTCTGCCAGTTGATGCCTTGGCCAGAGGCATTCGCGGCATTCAAAGAAATGGTTGTACAACACGCCACCATCAGTATAAGAAGAGCAATCGTCTGCTTCATGTTTTTTCCTTGTTAAGAGTGCAGTTTCTGTCTATAGTACTTCCCTGGAAGTCTTTTCGATTGCCTTGCAAAGCAACAGTACTGACGTTCAGGCATGACTATAATGACAAATTAGTGTATCATTGCCATTTTATTCCGTGTGCAACAAAAAAAATATTATTGCTCACTTAAACCTGAGTTTAACCTTTCCCGGATAATGATGCAATCTTCTGCGCCAACGGTGATCCTTCGCCATCAAAGAGAAAATTTGAAAAAATGCAGCCTGCGCGGTCTTGAGCCAAGGCAGGATCTCCAGTTTGTCACTTATCCTAATGGCAAATTGCCCGATCTTTCCGGTTTTCTTCTCTTGGCAATCGATGGAAAACCGCTGTCTGCTTCAGATAGTTCGCGCGGCCTCTTGCTTCTTGACGCCACTTGGCGTTATGCGGCTGTGATGCGCCGGTTTGTCGATTCTCAGGTGACTTTGGAATGCAGAAGCATTCCCGCAGGTTTTATTACCGCTTATCCGCGTGTCCAGAATGATTGCCCTGATCCGGATGCAGGATTAGCTTCTGTGGAAGCTTTATATATTGCCTATTTGCTGACCGGCCGCGATCCCTCGGGATTGCTGGATGGTTACTATTGGAAAGAAGACTTTTTGTTAAGAAATAAGTTTTAAATAAATAGTTGACTTTTATCATTTAGGTGTGTTAAACTAAAAAAGTATTATATGATTTAGTTAGTTTTAATTTAATGAAAGAGAGTTTATGGAAAATTTTTTCCTCTATTTAGAAGGTTTCGAAAATATTTTATGGGGATATATCTGTTTTCCAATCCTCATGATCTTGGGACTTTACCTTTCCTATACCTCTAATTTTGTCCAAATTCGAAAGTTTCCTACTGTGATTAAAACTTTCCTTGGCTTTTTTAAAATGCGCAACCAGAATGTTGAAGGCGTACATCCCATCAAAGCATTTTTTGCTGCTGTTGGCGGATGCGTAGGCGTCGGCAATATTGTCGGGATCTGCACAGCTGTACAGCTTGGAGGTCCGGGCGCTCTTTTTTGGATTTGGATAACGGCGATCCTCGGAATGATCCTAAAATACTCTGAAGTCTATTTAGGGATGCGCTACCGTGTGAAAAATGAAGTCAGCGGCGGCTATAACGGCGGCCCGATGTATTTTCTGCAAAAAGTGTTTAAAACTTCTGCCGTTCCAATGATTGTAGCGGGCCTTTTATGTATTTATGGAGTTGAAGTTTATCAGTTTAAGACTGTAGCCGTTTCGATTTCAACTAACATTGGCGGCAATGAACTTCTGATTTGCGCGATATTTATCGGATTGATTTTTTATGCTGCCAGCGGGGGAGTCAAGCGTGTCGGCAACATTTCCAGCGCTATCATTCCGGTTTTTGTCGTGTTTTATGTCGGCATGGGCCTATGGGTGCTTGTCAATAATTTAGGGGCTTTTCCGGCTGCCTTGGGCGAAGTCTTTTACGACGCCTTTACCGGGACCGCGATTAGCGGGGGATTGATCGGGGCTAGTTTAATGAAGACCATTTCAGAAGGCATCAGACGCGGCTGCTATACCGGCGATATCGCTATCGGATATGCCTCTGTCATCCACAGTGAAAGCTCATCGACACAGCCGCAAAAGCAAGCTTCTCTGGTGATTTTCGATGTTTTTTTAGATACTTTTATGATCTGTACGACAAGCGTCATGCTGATTCTTGTCACTGGCATATGGAAAGAACCGATGCCCACTTCAATGCTCGTGCAAACAGCATTAGGCCAGTATTTTCCTTATATGCATTTCTTTATGCCGTTTTTCTTGTTCCTGCTTGGATATTCGACCATCAATGCCTATTTTTGTGTGGGCATCAAATGCGCCGAATACATTTCTCCGCGTTATGGAAAGAAGGTCTATTATGCATACGCTTTGATCGCATTAGCGATATTTTCCTTCGTGGATCCTACCCAGGCGCAAACTGTGATGATGTTGGCGGCCGGGTTCCTATTGATCCTGAATTGCTATGGCATCTTCCGTCTTAGAAGCGAAATATCTTTCGATCTCGATGATCCCAAAGCCACCGATTACGATGGTAATGACGATGGCGATCTTGTTCCATCGCCTGTGCGCATTACAATTTAGTAAAGGGAGACATTCAGAGGCAGTTGCATAATTAGTTGCGTAATTCTTTCTTTTTTTTTACCGCAGAGCCGCAGAGGGCGCAGAGTAAGCGCAGAGATCAGTGAATGTGGCCTGCTGCGTCTCGCAGCAGGAGTCAGTTAAGCGTTTTATTGACTCCTGCTGCGAGACGCAGCAGGCCACATTCACTGACCCAATAAAAATCTCTGCGCTTCCTCTGCGCCCTCTGCGGCTCTGCGGTAAAAAAATGAAAGATTTATGCAACTGCCTCTTGAGGACTTAGGGGACATTGGGAAGTAAAACCGTGTCTCCAAAGTCACCAATGTCCCTTAAATCCCCATTGTCTCCTAAAAATAAACCAGAATAAATTTGACTTTTAAATCAATTATTAGTATCATTAACCTTTATCTAAAGATAAATTATTGAATTAATTAAATATTTAATCGTAAGTTTAATTTTAAACTTTAAAAAACAAAAAATAGAGGTATTATGCAATTACAACCAGTAGGAAGCAATGGATCTAATCAGGCTTCAGAATCAACTCAGGCTATTATTTCTTCAAATAATGAAAGTCTGCCATTAGTTAAAACAATTTTTAATCAGCTGCAAATGGCAGTTCCTTGTGATGATAAGAGATTGGCAATAACAGAGAAGGATTGTACGCACTTGAACAATGCTCTTGATAACTATATTGCAAATTGTCCTGAAGAAAGTACAAAGTGGATGGAGAGCATAAAAACAACATGCAATCAATTCGTTCAATTAAGAGGCATGGAACTTCAAAATCAGAAAGAACTTGATGATGCTACGCAACAGATGAATGAACATATTGAAGGTCTTAAAAAAGTCAACGTTGAAAAGGAAGAGCTTACTAAAAAAAGAGACGAGTATTCTAAAAATCGTATAGGAACCCTTAAGAAATTAGATGAGAATTTAATAGAAGTTCAAAATCAAGTGGCTAAAAGCAAAAATGTTCTAACTACTGCTTTAGAGGAATATGCTGGAATCCCGGTTCCATCCGTTGCGACAGTGTCCAAAGTCTCTTCTTATGGATCGGCCCTACTTGCGGTATACGCAGCCTATTCTTTTAACCCGGCTGTTGGGCAATGCCTGCCAATTATCGCTAACGCTACCATCGCTGGTTGTGCAAGCGCTACTTATTACGCCATTCCAAGCATCTCATTAGGTCTTTCTTACCTGGGCTTTAATCTTGTTTCGAAAGTCGCTCATAATATGATGGCTTTGGAACAAGGTAGAGATAAAATACTTGAGGAAAAGAGAAAATCTGAATCTAATTTTAATTTCATCGAGCAAGAGCTTAAGAAAGAAGAAGATGAGATTCAAAAGAAATTAGATTCACATACTACAAACCTCGAGACGAATCAAAAGATCTCTGTCGATGCCCAGGATAAAAAGGATACTATACAATCGATTAAAAATGACGCGATTGCAGAGGTTGTGACCGATCTCTTTGCTAATAACATGAAGGCTCTTCGTAAAAATGAAGAAATGATGGGCAAGTGCACGGAAAATGAGTTTCTAAAATTAGTTCAAGAGCAAAGTTATCCTCTTATGCAGAACTTTGTGGGATCCATATTGTCAATTTATGCTTTAAAAGCGGACAGTATGCTGAATACTCTTCAAGGAGCCTGCAATAGTCCTCTAAGTCTTGAAGGCAGAGTCGAAGAAGTTATCTAAAACAAGGCCCGGAGGGCAGACATGTGTAAGCCCAGGGTGAGCGATAGCGAGCCCTGGGGATTGTAATAACGAGCCTAAGTCCCGGAGGGCGCGACACGAAAATCGTTTAAAATGAACGGTTTTTTGTGTCGCGCCCTCCGGGACTTGTTTTTTATATATCTATTCCCAGGGCTCGCTGCGCTCACCCTGGGCTTACACATGCCTGGCCTCCGGGCCTTTTTTTTAGCTAATTATGAAGTTAATGGCTTCTGTTCTATGTGTGCATTGATTTTTGACCATTCCGGATGCTTCTTAAGAAGCTTTAAAAGGTCTTGCAGGGTGAAATCAGGATTTTTCGGATAAATATTTTCCAAAATTTTAGTGATGAGCTCAAAATCTTCGGGGCAGTCAACTGTCCAACGGTACCTTGAATTATCGTCAGCCTGAATATATGAATGAAGTTTGAAAAGTTCAGGATGCCGATAAATATAAGGCGTGACATGCTCTCTTTCTTCCGGTAAAACCGCTCTTTCGGCAGCTAACGCTAAGGCAGCGTAGGAAAAGACTTCTATATCCATACCCCTTGGAAAGGTGCGGACAAGGGTATTTGAGAGATAGTCGCAATTCGGTTGGAGTTCCAGAAAGAAGCTGATCAATTTATCGATCAGCAAAGGATCTATCAGGGGGCAATCAGAGCTGATGCGCACAATGACATCCGCATTGAATTTTGTGGCGGCCTGATAATATCGGTCTAAAACATCGTCTTCACTGCCCGCAAAACAGAAAATTTCTTGTCCCAGGCAAAAGTTGACGATTTTGACATCTTGCTTATTTTTGGTGGTAGCAATCACAATGCCATCAGCTAAAGCCGATCGTTTAAGCCTGTGCACTAAAAAATCTAGGAGAGGCCGGCCTAAAACCGTTTTCATGATCTTGCCGGGAAGACGCGTGGAGCCCATGCGTGCCTGAACGATAATTAGGACTTTTCTTTCGGGATGGTTCTCTTTTTGCTTTAAAAATTGAGGTTGATGCAAAAGATCATTTTGTGATTGAGGGGCTTTTACAAGCGTTGAAGACAAGATATCGCTACAAACCATCATACTTGACTATTCCCAATAAGCAAACCGAACAAAGATTCCAGCTTAATTTGAATTTTCTATGAATTTTTACATAATTCCAAGCTTTTAATCGCTATCTATGCTTTTTTAGGGACTTTTTTCATTGCGCTTATCGAACGTTTCCAGCCTTCAGCAGTTTGAACTTTAGGGGTGATTTTTAAGCTAAGGATTTCATGGACGATGACTTTTTCTTTCTTTTGGACTGAGGGGGTTTTGCTTTTTTGAACGATGGCGCCTTTGCTTTTTTGAACTACGGCGCTTTTGCTGCTTTTGAGTGCGTCACTTTTTTTCTTTGGAGCGACGATGCTTTTTTTTAATGGTGCTATAACAATTTTCTTTTTTGTTACATTCCCAGCTTTTCCCGAAACCATAAATACCTCCAGGTAAAACTAGCTTTAACCTGGATGATGCAATTCTTATGCCAAAGGGAAATTTAATTCGGCGTTAGAGTTTCTTTGATTCTTGCCGGGAAAGATAACTCACCAATAGGCGTACTCCGAAGCCGGTGCCTAACTTGGGGTGATAGCGGCGAGCCTCATCATAATAGGCGGTACTGGCAATATCAAGATGAGCCCAAGGCAGTTTGCCGACAAATTCCTCGAGGAATAGCGCCGCAACAATTGCCGAACCTCCGCGCATGCCAATATTTTTGATATCGGCAATGTCGGATTTAAGAGAATCTCTGTATTCACGAATGAGAGGCATGCGCCAAACGCGTTCAAAAGTGTCATTTCCCGCGGCGTCTAATGCTTCCACCATTGCATCGTTATTTGAAAAAAGCCCCAAAGCCTCAGGTCCCAAAGCGATGTGAATAGCCCCTGTGAGCGTGGCGATATCGATAAGCTGCGAGGGGGCATACCGCTTGATGGTGTAAGCAATTGCATCGGCCAGTATGAGCCGGCCTTCAGCATCGGTATTTCCAATTTCAACGCTTTTGCCGGCATAACTTAGATAAACATCGCCGGGTTTAAAGCTGTTGGATCCAATGGAATTTTCTGTCGAAGGGATGACGCCTACAACATTGACCTTGAGGCCCAGAGCCGCGATAGCTTGCAGTGTGCCGAGAACGGTTGCAGCTCCGCCCATATCGCTGCGCATTGTTTCCATTGATCCGGTAGGTTTTAAATTCAGTCCGCCTGTGTCAAAAGTAATTCCCTTACCGACAAGCGCCACAACCTTCTTAGAAGCCGGGTTGCCGCGGTATTCAAGGATGATGACTGCAGGATCTACAGCTGAGGCACGGCTGACAGCTAATAATAGACCCATTTTTTCTTTGCGGATCTCTTTTAAACCCAGAATTTTCGTTTTGATCGAGGGATATTGTGCGGCGAGCTGCTTAGCATGCGCTCCAAGGTGTTGAGGAGTAATATCGTCAGCATTGCCATTGACAAGATCCCGGGCGGCATAGACGCCCTGGCATACCAGTTTGCTTTTCTTTGCAATGGATAGAGCAGACTTATTGCCTCCAATGAGAGCGATACTATGAATAAGATTCCGGGGCTGCTCTTTGATAGTGGCATGTTTATTTTTTGTAAAACTGTAATTGGCTAAAAGCAGGCCTTCAGTAACGCCGCGAACGATATCATCTGGAGATAGCGAAGAGATCTCCGGCAGTAAAAGGCTTAAGGCTTTAACTTTTTTACTATGGCAAGTTTTTGCGGCAGAAGCATAGGCGCAGCGCAATTTTTCAATAGTCAGAGAAGTGCCATCACCCAAGCCTAGCATAAGAATGCGCTTTTCTTGCTTATGGTTGACATAAAGCAATTGAAGCTCTCCTTGCCCGGCCTTAAAATCTTGCGCGTCGATAGGGATATTAAACGCAGCTAAAGAGTCATTAAAATCGGCTGCCGCTTTGACTTTTCCTTTCAGGATAAAGAATGGCAAAATTAAAAGGTCTGAAGGCTTGCGGCTTTTAAGGTTTGCGGTTGCTGAAAAATCCATTGTTTATCCTTTGACCGTTATGGACAAAATGAAGAACTTTTATTAATTAGTTTCGGGCACGGGCACGGGCACGGGCACGTTCACGATTTTAGTTTATAGGCTATACTTTGTTTGAACTTAACCTTGAGCTTCTAAAACAAATATCGTGAACGTGCCCGTGCCCGTGCCCGAAACTAATTAATAAGGGTTCTTCATTTTGTCCAATCTGTCCAATTTGTCCAATCTGTCCATTTTTTTTAGAATGGCAAAGTATCTTCTTCAGGGAATTGCTCTGGATGATTGGGAGTATTCGAATGAGGAGTATTGTGTGCAAAAGGAGGTTGCGCTGGTTCATAGGAGTTTGGAGATGAACTGTAGGATGGGGGGGCAAAAGTGGGCGCTTCTAAATTCATGGGGCGGTTTGCCTGCTGCGGCCTTTGTTCGCCATACTGTCCGGCGGGCTGCTCTCCTGCGCGATCAGATTTGCCGAAGGGATTAAATTCGATCATGGAAACAATAATTTCCATTGAGACTTGAGGCTGGCCGGCTTTATCGTTATAGATTGAGGGAGGGTTCATTTTCCCAAAAACAATGACAGCGCTGCCTTTTTTGAGGTAGGAGATCATTTTATCCAGGTGGTCGCCAAAAATGGTCGCTCTCCACCAGACTGTTTCTTCTTTGCCCTGGCGGCGGATGTTTGTGGCAATGCGCAAAGTTGTGATCTTTTGGCCTGAGGGGCTAAAACGTACTTCAGGATCTGAGCCCAGATGCCCTGCGAGTTCAACAATAATCATAAGGTTTCCTTTCCGATTAAAATGTCTAATTTAATGTGAAGATACTCTCACGGCTAAAGCCAAAAGCTTCTCACAAAGAAAAGTTCCGCTTCATTGTGACATAGAGGCCTTAGAGTAACTCGGTCAGACTGTTTCTTCCAACAGTTGAATGTACTATAGGGATAAAAAGAATTTAAAACAAGAACCAAAGAAAACGCGCAAAAGGAGACTGTTGCAAAAGTTCGGCCTTCAGTTTCGAGCCTGCCCATGCCCATGCTTGAAAATAAAGATCGGACTTTAGAGGCTGACAGGGAATTCAAATGCGTATGATTTGTGTGCTGAATTTAGTTGTAAACGCGTATAAATTTTTGGCCATATTGTATAATATTGCCAAAAATTTATACGCGTTTAAAACAAAATTGAGCAGCAAAGCATACGCATTTCAATTTCCTGTAAGCCTCTTTGCAACTGCCACAAGAAAGTCCTTTAGGTGTCTATGTCCTTGTCAGATACGTCTTAGATTTTAATAAATCCGCCTGGAGCGCCAGGAGCAGGACGTCCGGTTTGTTGTTGCGTCGGAGGAGGTCCTATTTTAGCACCTTCATCTCTGCCTTCACAAATTTCTGCGCAGATTTTACGCCATTTTTCGACAGTTTCTACGTATAGAGGAGCAAATGCACGTAAAGCCGCAGGGACGGCATGTTCCATGTCGATGGTGCAATGGATAAGGATCAGGCCTTCTTTAACCGCCACACCCACGCCACCGCCGGCCATTTGGCCGCCAAGCATAGACCCTTCGAGCAATTTCTCATATAGACGAAGGCGTACCTTGTCATCTACTGGCAATCCATCGAGCAGAGGTGAGTAAAGGTATAAGCGCTTCGAATTAGGTTCATAGGTCAAGTGAAGGGAGAATTGATCATCAATCCCCAAAATACAGGTATTGTTTTCGTCAAAGACTAGTCCTTCAAGACCCAGTTCTTTTCCGAATTCCTTTAAATTTTCTTGTGCATTTTCAAAAGACATATTAGAACCTCCTAGAAATTTTAGATTGCATATTTAAGTACCGCAAATTCTATCGGCTTAACAGTCGAGCCGTATTTTACGAGGGCGCGCCTGTAAAAAAGTCGTCAGAGGCAGTGCTTATCTATGCTATGCATCGTAAAAGACGCAATGTAGCTTCTTATTCATAACAACCTATCTTTCATTCTACCTCAAAAGCATAATAAGTAGCAAATTTATACCATTAGCAGACAAAATTTAAAGAAAATTCTTTCACAAAATTATTCAAGGTTTTGTAAAGTACGATCTATGAGTTCAACTCCTGCATTTAATTTAAGCCGCGGGTTTCCCAAGCCTTTCGGTGCATCATCAATTGGGCAACAGACAAATTTTGCTCTTTTTTATCCTTCAGAGTCTGCACCTACACTTTGCCTTTATAAACGCGGGGAGGATCAAAGTTTCTTCGAAGTCGTTTTCGATGCAAAGCTAAATCGCACGGGGAATGTCTGGCATATCCTCATAGAGAATTTACCTCCTGATCTTTGTTATACTTATTGCATAAATTATGCCAATGGGGCTGCAGTTGGGGAACCTTTGCAGCTTTTGGATCCCTATGCCAAAGGAGTCATTGCTCATAAGCATTGGAATACTGATGAAAAAGGGCTCGGCTATCGACCTTTCGGCGCGATCCTGAAAAAATCGCAGTTTGATTGGGAAGGCGATTCTCCCCTAAACCTGCCGATCGAAGATCTGATCATTTATGAAATGCATGTCAGGGCCTTTACCGCTGATCCTTCAAGTAAAGTCAGCTTTCCCGGGACCTTCCAAGGGCTTAAGGACAAGATCGAATATCTTCGACAGCTTGGGGTCAATGCCGTTGAGCTGCTTCCTGTCCACGAGTTTAATGAGATGGAAAACCCTCGAAAGGATCCTTTCACCGGAATCAAGCTCTGTAATTTCTGGGGATATTCGACAGTGAATTTCTTTTCCCTGATGGGCAGATATTCTTCTAAAGAAACCCCTGAAGAGGTTATTGATGAGTTTAAATCCCTCGTCAAAGAGCTGCACAAGAATGGGATTGAAGTCATCTTGGACGTGGTCTATAACCATACGGCTGAAGGGAATGAAAAGGGGCCTATATTATCGTTTAAGGGATTTTCCAATTCAACATACTATATCCTCCTACAAAATGGAGAGTATGAAAATTATACCGGATGCGGCAATACGGTGAATTGCAACCATCCCTATGTCATCGAAATGATCATTTCCAGTCTCCGATATTGGGTGGTAGAGATGCATGTCGACGGATTCCGCTTTGACCTGGCCTCGATATTCTCCAGAGATTCCAGCGGAAAGCAGCTCGCGGATGCTCCCATCATCAAAGCGATTTCTGAAGATCCCATTTTAGCCAACACAAAGCTGATCGCAGAGCCTTGGGATGCTGTGGGGCTTTATCAGGTTGGAAGTTTTTATGGGAGCAAAGTGCGCTGGAGCGAATGGAATGGCCGCTATCGCGATACCGTGCGCAAATTTATTAAGGGAACTCCCGGTGTAAAGCAAGAATTTGCCACCCGCCTTTGCGGATCTCAAGACCTCTATCACAACCGCAACAGCCACAGCAGCATCAATTTTATCACAGTCCACGACGGATTTAGCCTTGCGGATCTTGTCTCTTACAACCATAAACACAACCTTAACAACGGCGAAAATAATACCGATGGCAGCAGCTTCAACGATAGCTGGAACTGCGGGACAGAAGGAATCACGCAGGACATGCAAATCCTTGATTTGCGGCTGCGTCAAATGCGCAATTTCCACCTCGCCAATATGATGTCGCAGGGCGTTCCCATGATCACTATGGGCGATGAATATGGGCATACTAAAAAAGGAAACAACAATACCTGGTGCCAGGATAATCAGCTTAACTGGTTTTTATGGAATAAGCTTATAAATAACGCCTTTTACCGTTTCTACCGCTTGCTGATTGCCTTTAGAAAAAGTCAT
>Ga0207062_1065_pt1 | contig 28205 bp, 21 predicted proteins | sample Alteio_BWMinCont_28_FD_153266 | JGI IMG/M metagenome (GOLD analysis project Ga0207062, IMG submission 153266) | Enriched cells from forest soil in Barre Woods Harvard Forest LTER site, Petersham, Massachusetts, United States -... | ecosystem: Environmental > Terrestrial > Soil > Temperate forest >... | reverse complement strand
AGAAAATGTGGCCTGCTGCGTCTCGCAGCAGGAGTCAGTTAAACGGTTGATTGATACCTGCTGCGAGACGCAGCAGCCCACAGATGATAATTAAAAAAGTCAGTTATCCCTGGGTTTGCGGGATCATTTTGAGGAAATATGCTTCAGGATCGCTTTAGTGATCAATTGCCGTTGTTCATACTTCTGGATTATTCCAGGACGTTCTTTTCGCAGTTTGATAATTTCCGCGTCGATCTCATCCTCAGTGGGGATTGTTCCATTTTGATTATAGGCTTTGATAAAATGGTTGGCGATGGCAACCACCCCTGCACGTCCGATCCCAGCACTGCAGTGGATGATAGGAGTAAGATCTTCAGGAAAGAGATCGATGAGTTTCACAACCAGTTTTGAGCTGCATGTCCCCATATCAGGCCAATTTTTGAGATATAAACGATAGAGCGTTTTCTTTTCATTACCTAAGGTCACCTCAAAGGCTGATCTAATAATTTCTTGGTCACTGTGGGAGATGACTGTCTCGGGAATTCCAATGGGAATAACTGTGAGGCCAAGAGTTATGTCCTCAACAGCATAATCCTTTGGGACCTCGATAAAAGCATCGTCCACAGAAAATCCGCAAGATGCAGATAGCGAAGGAATAAACTCCGTGACCTTATCCCAATAGTTAGTGGTTTTTTCCTTCAGCCCACTATCATATTGATCGGTGACACAGATGATGATTCCATTGTTTTCAAAGGCCATCAGCCATAAGTCTGATTTTGTATTATACATAGGACCCTGAGTCAATATCGCCTCTTCTCCATACCAACTTGCGTTGATATAATCGGATGTCTGCGTATGTTTAAGGATGACTCTGCTTTCATCGTTAGGGATGACATCGGGGTATCGATTTTTGTGTAGATTCTCTTGTTGTCTTCCTATAGTACCCTTGAAGGATATTGAAAAAGAAAGCAAATTAATGTTGGCAAGCCTGATTTTATATTGATCTGCGGATTCGAGCTCTGAAATGGGCATTCCTTTTGATTTCGAGGCGTCGACATCATTTTTTGGATAGTCTAAGAAATCAAACTCAGGAGAGTTTCCATAATCTGTAGTTTTAAAACTAGGGGTGCATCTTATAGCTGGATTCATATTAATCTCCTAATTTTATTTTGCTTTTACGTTACATTGAGTTTTTTATTCTTGATTAATCCATGATTGATGTCAATCATACGATATTTTTAAAGCTGTCTATGAGGGGTGAAGTTAGGCATTTTAAAGCACCCTGCTGTGGGACACAGCAGGCTACATGTCCTTACTACCTTCCACAGCACAAGGATAAATCTCCATGTAGCCTGCTGTGTCCCACAGCAGGGTGCTTTAAAATGCCAAGCTCCGCTCCATTATTTAATCATTGATTTTTAAAATTTAATGGTGTATAATATTATAATAAAACTTTTAATAAAAAGGTGTTTAATAATGAATGTATCTTCGACTTCACAAGCTAGTACGCAAAAAGCAGCATCCGATCCTGTTAAGAAACCCTCTTCTAAAGTACAATTTAAGTTGGCCTCACCTGAACGGATCAAATCAAGACTGATTGATCTAGCGATAGTGGCAACTACTACGGCTTTAGGGGCTTTGGCCGGAATAGCACTAATTACTTCTTTTGCCCTTCCCTTTGTAGGAATAATTATCGGTTGCAGCGCTGTTATCGGTGCAGTGATTGGAATCTCAGCTATTCTTTTTCGTAAGAATATTTTCCATCGTGATTTTACAAAATTGTCTCCAGAGATGTCGGCGATTGTCGATCGCACACCTAAATTTAATAGTTATAAGATCAGCTTACCGGCCAAATTACAAGGCTTAAAGGATCTGGTTCTCACGGGATTGAGCCTTAGACCTTCCAACTTATTTTTTCAATCGATGTTAGGTTCTTTGACCAATAACGCGAATGTGACGACAATGCCTGGACATAAGAAGTTATTTGCCTTTGGAATCGATCATGACACTATAGCAAGGCACATTAAGGATAAGGCCGAGATGGACGAGGTCGTCAAATTCTCTGCAAATGGGTTGAAAGCAAACGCCACTGTTGGAAAGTCTCTGCCTATTGATGTGGATCTAGAAGATATCTATGGCAACAATGAATATCAGATCAGTTATAAGGAAATCCAAGAGACCCTAGGCAGCCAGAAAATTTATGTATCATCTTTGCTTCCCCTGGAGTTCTATAGGGGATTCAAAACAGCTATGGAAAATGATGGCGTTGTAGAACTGAGAATGGTTCGCGATCAAAATGGAAATATCGTGCGAACAAGACCTGCAAAATTGAGAGATTTATTAGCTCCATCTCAAGATAACAAGGCTGTTGCAAAATTCCTCTCAAGGGTCAAAAATGATCCAAAAAAGTATGGATTCAAAAATGAAGCTGATTTTCTGCATCTCCTCACGTTGACAACTTACCAAATTGGAGCGATGGTCGTAAAAAGCGAAGATTATCACGTATTTGTTGATGGCAATGGCAAGATCGTCAAGAGAGAAGTTGGCGAGAAGGATGCCATCCGGTTGTTGAATATCTGCGGTATTCGACCAGAAAAGGATGTTCCTGCCGCAATGGAACATCAGAACCGTAGAATCATGAAAGAAAACTTTAAGGCTGCCTTTGCGGCAGCTGAAAGCGGCATTGTAGTGGTTCCCGCTGTTGGCATGGGAGTCTGGGGTGGAAATCCTGAGGTCTACTGGAGAGCATTTTTGGAGGCCGTGGTCGAGACAGACCGGACTTTTGATGCAATTTTAGTAAACCCAAATCATGCTCCGTCTGATTGGCCAAATTTCAAGGGCAAAGCGGGAGAGGAATTTGCGACGTTCCTTAAGGAATGTATCGATAAAAATATGGAATTTAAAAATGTTGCGCCGGATGTTATCAAGAAATTGAAGAGCGTCCACAATTTAAGTGAAAAGAAAACCGATCTTGTGCAGTTAGCCCGGGAGCTTAAAAAGAGTTATCCTGAAAAGGTTGTTTCCCTATTAAACGCTTCCGATCCTGATGTGACCCTTGGAAATCATGTGGGTGAGTATACAAACAACGTGCCGCATGGAACGACAACAGAAGAAAATTACACAGCCATGGGCAGCAATGGCCTTTGCTTTGAAACGATTACAGGTGTTCACCACGATTTAAATCGATTGTTCCAAGTTAACAAAGGCGATGGTAAGGCTGTTTCTGCAGCGGAATTAGGGTTAAGCCCTAAGCGCTCATTATTAGGCCGTATCGGACACGCCTTTTCCCAAATGGCGGATGTTAAATTCTCATAGAACTTTAATAGAGTATAAAAGATGGAATGTTTAAATAATTGCTCGTCAAAATTAATTAGTTGCCAGTATAAAACTATCGATAAAATAGAAAAAGATGCGCTAAGCAATATATTTTTGATGCTACCATCGAGAGATTTATCCGCTTTTTCGAGTACTTGCAAGTCGTTGAGCAACATAGGGCGTAACGTCTATTGGGATAAAGTCTTAACTCTTCCGCAATCTAATGTTGAAATGGCCGTAGTAACATCGCGCTTAGAGCGTTTGATTCATTCTAAAGATCCAAACGACAAAATTCTTTTGAATAATTTTTTGGAAAAATGTGCGTTGAGAAATGTGTCTATTCAAGTAAATTTTTGCAAAAACTTACTTCAATCGAATTATCAGGAAAATGATAAAAAACAAAAACAGCTTAAAAATTTAATGGTCGATTTATTTAATCGCCATTCTTCCCCCAAAGCCTTTAAGATTACAATAATTGATTACATGGATTCAATGAATCTTGCTATATTTCCTAATCTAAAATGGACTAAAAAGAAGAGGGAAAAAGGGTTAATCCCAAAAAATATAACTACATTTAATTTTGTTGAACTCTCACCTACTATGGCGTCTAAAATTAAAGTTCATCCAGAACATCAATTCAAAACAGGGGAATTAGTAACAGTACATGCTAAAACCCACTATTCTGCTCTGCCATGTTTGTATTATGGAGTAGTTAACAAACTGACTGAAAATATATATACATTAAGCCTTCAGCTAACAGACAAGAATGAATACAAACGGTTACAATTGAAAAAGGCGTGTGAAATCGGTAAATTGCCTCACAATTCTGAATTACCAGCATTTTGCACTCGGTAATCCTGGATCTCATTCCCTGACGGGGAAGATGAACTTCTTTCGTATTTACCCTAGATTTATTCAGATAACCCCTATTAAAATATTAAATATAAAATCATATAGATTATTATATTTGAAAATGTTATAACTAAAAGTAGGTGCCGGTACTTAAATTGTGGGTTCAATAATTAATTAGTGGGGATTGTTTATATGGAACCAACTCCCAAAATGCAAAGAACAGTAAGCTTTTCAAATGTTCTTCCCAATGTAGACCCAAGAAGAAGACTTAATAGAGGAAACTCTGCAATTCTTAATAGAAATACCATTATCCCCAAAACTATACCTGTTGGCAATAAAGTTAGTCTTGAAGAGATGGGTAAGTTAGTCCATGAACCTGATGAGCATATTAGAATAAAGGATGGAATTATTTATCGTGCTGTTGGATCAAATTTTGACTCACTTGAAAAAGCACTTCAAGAACACACAGAGACAAAAAACACACTTCTAGTGGCAGCAAAATTGCTCTCCAAAAAAAAACTCGACAAACATGAAAAGCCATTTGAAGATTCAGCACTCAAAATTATTGATTATTATAATAAAGAATCGGAAGGAAAAAAAGTAAAAAAAGAATTAAAATTAGGATTAAACCAAGCAGCAGGAGTCGTACAAAATAGAATTGGAGAAATTACAGATAGTATGAAGATCAATGATTATGCAAAAAGATATCAGCGCGATACCTATTTAGAAAAGGTGCGCACACAGTTCAAGGATCAAAATTTAGTAAATAATAATGATGGAGTTGATGTCGACCGTTATGTCGCTGCGGGTGTAGTAAATATAAAAGAAAGAAAAAAAAATGAGCAAAATGAGATCAAAAATACAAATGTGATCGAAAATAGACCAAATGTTGGTGAGATAAAAGGAGATAAAGAACAGCAGAAAGAATATGTTAATAGAACTGAGATTATTCTTGGTTCTTTTGCAGAAAAGGCTACTAATGATGAAGAAGCAAAAGCCCAGTTAAGAAATGGGATCGCCAACCTATTAGATATTATGAGGAACGACGAAGATGTTCTTGCGGCAGGAGCTTCATTAGATCAACAAATGAGAAAATGGTCTGTGGGGACTCCTGCAGAGAAAAATATGATGAAGTTGGTACACAGTATGAACCAAGGATTTACCGACGGCGTGTTGAAACCTTTAAGGACTATGGCACATGATTCACCGGGTTTATTATTGAAAATGGGACAGGTAGAGGTCGACATAAAACATCCTTTTAAAAATGTTGAATACCAATTTGATGGGAATGAAGTAAAAGTAAAACATACCTGTATCAGTGAAGTGTCTCAAGAGGGAAAAGTGAAAGTGTTGCTTAAACAAGAAGCGTTATTGAGTGCAAAACTTGACAATCTTTCTGACTGGGATTTTAGTGAGCAACTAAGTGTGATGCCCCCAGAGAATACGGATGAGTATGTGATATCTCCAGAGAAAACTGTTGAATTCGATAAGACACTTGCTGAGAAATTCTATCGACTTTCTTCTGATTCGGGTTTTAATACCAAACTTACAACTCCAAAATGATTTGTAAAATCATAAAGGACGAACGAGGATAAGAGACAATTGCAAAAGTCCGATCGGATGATTTGCTCAATTTGATAATAATTTCACGTTAGGGCCAAAAGCGAAAGAGGACTTTCGCACTCCAAACGCTTCGCGAAATAGATGTCTAAACTAGTTGAACCTTTAGCTTCGCGAAGCGTTTGGAGTGCGAAAGTCCTCTTTCGCTTTTGGCCCTAACGTGAATCATCCGATCATACTTATGCAATTGTCTCTTATCGTCGTTCGTCCTTTAGCGCCATCCACTATCAAGCGTGAAGCCGTTTCTTGATGTAGTGAATGGGCGTGACAATTTCGCTTTCGTTATTGGCGATGCCTGTTTCAATGAGGCGTACGCTTGACATGACCGTCGAGTGGTCTTTGGAGAAAAAATGTCCGATTTTGGTGAAGGGCATTTTGAGTTCCATGCGGCAGAAATACATCGATATTTGCCGTGGCAGGGTGCAATCGCGGCTCTGGCCTTTTTTCAAAACATCTTCAGGCCTTATTCCAAACTGTTCAGCGACGTATTGCACGATTTTTTCAGGTGTTAAAGTGGCTTTTTGTTCTTCAGCGATCAGGTCCTTCAATATCGACTCCGCCTGAGGGATAGTAATTGAAGTGATCGGCCTGGTGCCATCATGGCCATGAAGATGGGTGCGCAAAATTAATGCTTGAAGTGTCTTTAGCAGGGCTTTGGAACCGCTTTGGAAGGTGTCTAGCAAGAATGTCGACAGCTTGTTCGAAAGCTTATAATTTAAAGCTTCGGCTTTAAGCTGCATAATTTGGGCCAGTTCATTGCGGTTTTGAGGTTCTAGAGGAAGGGTAACCCCCCATTCAAATCGACTTGTGAGCCTTGGTTCAATCGCCTCCAAATTGCCCGGCGGGCAATTTGCTGAGAGGATAATCTGTTTTCCGGCAAGATGCAAAGTATTGAAAGTGTGGAAGAATTCTTCTTGAGTAGCAGCTTTGCGGCTAAAAGTTTGGACATCATCGATAATCAAGGCATCGATGCTGCGGTAAGCATGGCGAAAAGCGCTCATTTCACCTGCACGGATGGCTGTAATGACATGCCCGGTGAAAGTCTCAGCGCGAGAATAGATAACGTTTAAGCCTCTTTTCTTTAGAGCATCGGCAGTGGCCATGAGCAGATGAGTTTTCCCAGTTCCTTTAGGTCCATAAAGATAAATTGGATTGAAGCTGGAGGGGTCTGCGGAAGATGATGGAGTGTGCAGGGTCGCTTCATAGCAAAGTTTGGTCAGCAATTTCGCAGCCAGTTCATTTGAGGGGCCCATAATAAATTGATCAAGAAGGCAAGTGGGATCAAGAGTATCAAAGGAAAGGGAAAATTGCGGGGGCGCAGGAGGAGCTTTAGTGTTGCGTTTGCCCTTTTTATCGGTTGGTGGTGCCGGAACCGCAGTGGCAACGGATAGATGGATTTTTATCCGCTTTTTATTGTTGTTAAAAAACTTTAAAAGCACTTTTGGGCGGATGTGCTCTTCAAACCAAAGTGCTTGAAAGGAGTCTTTAGCTTCAAGGTACAGGTTGCAGGCATCGAAGCGTTGAATTTTTAACGAACGCAACCATTTATTAATGGTCTCGGCGCCAAATTCCGCTTCTTCTTGATTAAGAAAATTATCCCATGCTTCCATTGAATCCTTCTTTACGATTTCCTTTGTTGTACTTGTGTGGTGGGTGTCACGACAGCCGGATTTTTGGGCATCCGAGTTTGCATCCACCACTGCTGCAGCATCGCAAGCAGCATCGAGGACAGCCAGTAGATATTTAATCCTGAGGGGAAGTTGTAAAACATCAATGTAAAGATCACCGGCATTAGCGTTCCCATAGCACGTTGTTGGCGTTGCTGGTCTGTCATTTGCGCTGGATCAACCTTTGGCGCCGACATGCGCTGCTGGAAGAACATGACGATCCCTAAAAGGATAGGCAGCAAGTGGAATTGGTTGCCGATGAAAAATATCGGCGTTTCCCAACTGAACAATACATCCGGGGAAGTTAAATTATCGATCCATCCTGGAATAAAGCTGGCCCCGCGCAGTTCAAAAGTCGTTTTAAGAAGATCGAACATTCCAATCAAAAAAGGCATTTGAATGAGCATCGGCACACATCCGGACATCGGATTGACTTTTTGCTCGCGGTAAAGATTCATCACCTCTATCTGCATTTTCTTAGGATCTTTCTTGTATTTCTCCTGGATGGCTGTGACCATAGGGGCTATCTGCTGCATGCGGAGCATTGACTTTGTCGACCATGCGTTCAGGGGGTAGAGCATCAGGCGCAGGGCGGCTGTCAGGAGGATAATTGAAAATGCCCACGACCCTGTGATCGAATGGAAAAAATTCATCAGGATGAAAAGCAGCTTTGCGAAAGGTTCCGAGATAAATGAGAACCATCCATGGTAACTCTGGCAAGCGATGTAATCGGGATTATAACCTGTCGCGGGATCGGAATAAATGGCATCCACTTGCTTCAAAACGGAACTTGAAAAGGGTCCTGCAAAGATGCGGTAATCCATACTGTTGCCAGTTGTCTTAAGAGGCGTCATCAGTAGGTAGCCGGGATAATTTTTAGCTTCAAAGCGATCATGGCTTTGGTCCACTTCAACGATGCGGGAAGGCACAGTTTGACCGGGAACTTGTATGGCTTTGTATCCTGCATCGATAGGGGTTAAAGGATCGATGATGATCCCGAAAAATCCGTTTGAATTGCACACCCAGTCAGGATTGACAGAGCTGTTTGTCAATGTGTTCTCGGGCAGGGAGATGGTTTCAACCGCAGGCTTTTGGTTGCGTGTAATGCGGTATTTTAATACCGGATCGGGTGATCCGGAGAAAAGTTCCACTTCAGGTATTCCTGAAGAAAGCCATATCCCGCGCTTATCGCCTTCAACGATAATTTTCAGGTCGAAGGTATAGGGGGCGTTGATGTCGGGAAGGGTATATATTTTAGTGATCTTGCGCTGGCGCTGCTGTCCTTCAAAGGTAATTGAGTTTTTATCGAACTGTTTTACGGTGTATTGAAGTTCGGCAAATTCGGGATACTCAGAAAGAAGGTTTAAAGCGTAATAGCGCGGGTTGACATTGACAGACTTGCGTTGCCCGCTTTCTATCAGGTCGCGTCTAATGAGCGGGTAGTAACCTCCCAGATGGCCTTTTTCGTTGTCAACAAAAGGACCGGCTGGCTGGCTGCCGGGGGTAAAGTAGGAATGGGCAGGAAAGTAGGCATTGTAAGGATGGTTTTCTTTCATGTCGCTGTCAAATTCGATAGGGCGGACTGCGCTGGCTTTATTAGTCTGAGAGCTGAATGGCAGGTTGATCTCGATGAGGGCCCCGCCAACATTTGAAAACACCAGCTGCTGGTAGTCATTTTCTAAAACGTAGAACTTTTGGCCGCCTTTAGGCGCTGCAACCGGCTTTGAAGGCTCTACGGCTGATTGGAGCCGGACATTAAGATCGGGGACGTCTTCAAGGTAAGTGACATGTTTGTCACTGCGGTTGAAAATGCCCACAGGCAGGTAGCCGTCGTCGGATTTCATGAGAAGGATCACGTCGCCTTTTGGAGCAGGAGCCTTGACAAGCTGCTCCTTTCCGATTTCCTGTTTAAGCGTTTCAAGCCGGTCTTTAGCAAGCGTTACAAGGCCATCGTGATATTCGGCAACGGATGTCTGGGCATCAATGCGATTATCTCCAAAAATTACCGCTTGAAGTTCAAAATTTCCAATATCAGGGATATTGCCGATAAGAATCGGGGCTTTGCCGCTAAGCTGGTAGACAGCCGGCGAGTCGATAGCTTTAGGGTTAAAGGTGAGTTTCAGCTGCTGTGGAGTTTCTTGGGAGTTCTGTGGACGGACATACAATGTTTCGGGCAAATTGTCAGTCCAGGAGATGATTAATAAAGATCCATCCTTAAAGACTCCGGAGGTGACAGGTTTTTCCGCTTTTTCATCAGTAAAAGCAGTATAAAGCTTGAGGTTTTCCGGTTTAACGTTATTAGCTGAAATCTCTGATTCCAACAGTTTAATTTGCTGTTTTTTCTTTGTTTCTTGAGTCAATTCCCATTGGCGTTTCTTTTCTTCATATTCGTGGTCGAAATAGAGGTTTACGAGAAATAATGCCGCGAATATCAGGATGGAAAATAGAATTGTGCGTTTGTCCATAAAAAAAGCCTTGCAGTCTCGATTTGATGTCGAGATAGGGTAAAGTATTGAGACTAAGGATAATTTATCAAAAATAACAGAATGATTGCAACTTTTCAAGGTTAAAAAGCATGAGGCAAACAATAATATTCTTTCCGAAGACAAATGTTTTGTTGTTTCGGTCATTATCGCTGTTTTGAGGTAGTTGCATAATGCTTTCATTTTTTTACCGCAGAGCCGCAGAGGGCGCCGAGGAAGCGCAGAGATTCTTATTTGGTCACATATCGGGACGCGAGTGACCAAATAAGAATCTCTGCGCTTCCTCGGCGCCCTCTGCGGCTCTGCGGTAAAAAATGAAAGCGTTATGCAACTACGTCGTTCCTCCTAAACTCCATGTTGTTAGCTTGAACTAAATAATTGATGCGCATATGATTATTCCTTAAGGCTTTTAGATTAGCAATTATACTGGCCATGGAGAGCTTATGAATGAAGCACGCTTAAAGGAACCCCGCATTTTAGGGGATTATGTTGTCATCAAACAGATAGGTCAAGGTTCACTTGGCGCTGTTTTATTGGCAGAGCATCGCTTTATGAAAAAGCAATATGTTTTAAAGCTATTGCCTGAAGAATTAGCTTCTGATCGCGCATTTATTCAGCGCTTTGAAGAGGAAGTGGGTCTATTGGCTTCCTTGGACCATCCGAATATTGTCAAAGTCCATAACGTTTCTTCAGCCCAGGGCCAATATTTTTTGGTGACGGATTGTATTGTCGATAGTTTAGGGGAAACGACCAACTTGGCGCAATACATGCTGGGAAGGACCTCCCATTTGGATGAAGAAGAGGTTTATGCGCTCCTTTGTCAGTTGGCAGATGCGCTCGACTATGCACATTCCAAAAAAATCGGGTTCAAGGGGGTTTCTCATCGAAGTTTAAAATTAAATAATATCCTTATAGGACCTGAAAAAAATTATATAGGGGTATATCTCTCCGACTTTGGCCTTTCTAAAATTGTTGGGACGGGCGCCGTGATCAGCCGGACATATCGCATTGTCGCAGACGCCTTAGGAGCATCTTCTGTGGTTGCGGTTTCTAAAACTGATCAGGATAAATATCCAAATCCACCTATTGATCCACAGAAGCTTGCCCCTCTGCACGCTTCATTTTTGCAAAACTATCTGTTTTTAGCCCCTGAACAAAAAAGAGGGGAAATGGCTAAAGCGGGAAATGCGAAAGTTGATGTTTATGCTTTTGGTGTGCTTGCCTATTATCTTTTGACAGGCGAATTTCCTGAAGGATATTTTGATCTGCCTTCCGTAAGACGCCAAGATTTCAAATGGGATTGGGATTTTCTCATCAAAGAATGTTTGCGCAGCGATCCGGCATTACGTCCTGAACTCCTCACACCATTATTGGAAAATCTTTCGAAAAAAAATAAATCGATTGATGTTCCCGAGAAAAATGCTCTCGCTCAAGAAAAAGTGTTTACTCCCGAAAAAGCCTTTGTCAAAATTGCCCCTAAAGCTGAAGCGCCTGAAGCGGCGAAAGTCGCCGCTATGCCAAAAGAGGCTAGCGAAGTCTCCCAATTACGCCCTATTATCCATATGGCGAAAATTGAAATTCCTCAAGTCGATGAAGACCCTGCGGCTGCTTTTCATTTAGATGCAGGAGTTAAGCAATATACACCGGAATTAAGGGAGGTCAAGAACATCCAGCCTCTTTTGACTGATATGGCGATTATTCCCGGAGGCAGTTTTTGGAGGGGAAGCAATGAAGGAAACCGCGATGAGATGCCCCGGCACCAAATTGTTCTTCCCAGCTATGCCATCGACAAGCATCCCGTGACAAATGAACAATTCATGCGTTTTCTGGAAGTGATGGGCGGTGAAAAAGACAGCGCGCATCAAGATATCATCAGGCTTAAAGATTCTAGAATTAAACGCTCCGCAGGCAAGCTTAATATCGAATCGGGTTATGGCAAACACCCCGTGGTCGGGGTGACATGGTATGGGGCTGTGGCTTATGCCAAGTGGGTCGGAAAACGGCTGCCTACAGAAGCCGAGTGGGAAATTGCGGCCCTAGGAGGCAATGAAAATGCTTTTTATGCTACCGGCGATGATATTGAGAAATCAGAAGCGAATTTTTTTAGCTCTGATACCATTGCTGTAATGAGTTATCCACCCACAGGTTACGGCCTCTACGATATGGCCGGAAATGTCTACGAATGGTGCCATGACTGGTATGGATATAATTATTTCGAAGTTTCTGTCCAGGAGCCTGATAATCCAAAAGGACCCTGGCAAGGGGTTTATCGCGTATTGAGGGGCGGCTGCTGGAAAAGCCTGAAAGAAGATTTACGCTGCTCCAAGCGCCATCGCAACAATCCCGGCGCTGTCAATGGGACTTATGGGTTCCGTTGCGCCGCTGATGTCGGATGAATACCTCCAGGTAAAAATTGTCTCTGCCTAGAAATTTCTTGACTCAATTGTCTCTAAAGGGCACTCTTGGGATGAAATTATTCAAAACTTAGCAATTATACAAAAAAAACTGAGGTAAACATGTTTATCCGGTATATTTTTGCGTTGATTTTTACTTTTATTGCTCCTCTGGCTGCCCAAGACTTGCTGATTGTGGGAATTGCCGGCGGGTCGGGATCGGGAAAATCTACCTTTGCAAAAAGAATTAAGGAAACTTTTGGGGATAAGGCCGTCTTAATAGAACAAGATGCCTACTATAAAGACATGTCCCACCTTCCTGCGGAGGATCGTAAGCATATCAATTTCGACCATCCGGAGTGTATCGATTTCGACTTGATCAGCTCGCATCTTTTGGCTTTGAAGCGCGGGGAATCAGTTTTAAAGCCTACCTATGATTTTAGCACCCATACACGCACCCAAATCCAGCAGGAGGTTTTTCCTGCCAAAATTATCATCATTGAAGGGGTCCTTCTTTTTGCCGTCGCAGAAGTCAGAGACCTTTGCGACATCAAGCTTTATATCGACGTGGAAGATGATATCCGCTTTATCAGGCGTTTAGAACGAGATATCCGCGAACGCGGCCGCACAGTTGAAGAGGTCAAAAATCAATATCTTGTGACCGTCAAGCCAATGCACTCACTATTTGTCGCGCCGAGTAAAATTTTTGCCGATGTGATTATCCCTGGTGTTGGCGATACGACTGAGGCGGAGAAAATTATCGCTTCCCGTCTGACATTCTAAGAGCCTTCAGAGAACGCAGGGAGGAGTGGGGAATGCTTCACGTGTTAGGGCCAAAAGCGAAAGAGGACTTTCGCACTCCAAACGCTTCGCGAAATATATGTCTAAACTAGTTGAACCTTTAGCCTCGCGAAGCGTTTGGAGTGCGAAAGTCCTCTTTCGCTTTTGGCCCTAACGTGAAGCATTCACCCTGGGCTTACACATGCCTGCCCTCCGGGCCTAATCTTGGGGGGATTTTCTAAACGATTTGACGGGTTCAAAAGATTTGCGATGAATGGAACAGGGGCCATATTGATAGATCGCATCGACATGGCGGGAAGTCCCATAGCCCTTATGACTATCAAAGCCATATTCCGGCCATTGCTCATGGTAATCGACCATTATCCTATCGCGGGTAACTTTAGCGAGAACCGATGCCGCCGCAATGGATTGTGAAAGTTCATCTCCATTAATAATTTTTAATGCGGGGATGTCAGGATGCGGCAATGCGAGCCCGTCCACCAGCAAATAATCAGGACAAACAGGTAAGTTGGCAATGGCCATCAGCATTGCCGCAATTGTGGCCTGTAGGATATTGATGCGGTCAATTTCCTCCGGCGAGACGATGCCTATTCCAAAGATGACTTTTTTGTTTTGCGTCAATACATGGAACAACTCCTCCCTTTTTTCAGGAGTTAATTTTTTGCTGTCGTCCATCCCTTCTATAAGAAGTCGATTGGGAAGTATGCAGGCAGCAGCAACTACCGGCCCCGCGAGAGGTCCGCGGCCAACTTCATCGATTCCAGCGACTAACTTATAGCCTTTTTTTAAGGCGCTTTTTTCAAACATAGTTAAAGTAGTAAGGCGTTTACGCTCTTCGGGATGCATGTCAGGTGTCTTTGTGAGTAGTTATTAGCGTTGTTGCGTTGCGGTTTTTCAGGAAGGAGTCTATCACTCCGCTTTTAATATTACAAGGTCTCTGATTCAAACCAGTCGGCGATAATGTCCATGCGATCTTTTTGGTTTCTTAGGCAATGGGTCCCGCCCGGAATTTCGATATAGGTGACAGGATTGCCGTTTTCTTCCAACCTGCTGACCATATTGTAACCTTCTATTAACCCCACTCTTTGATCATCAGTCCCTTGGATGATCAAAAAAGGGAGGTCCTTTCTGATATCTGCCACAGCATTGAGAGGGTTGCGGCGGCGAATCCATTCCTCTTCATTGACATTGGGCAATAGGCCAAAATCATCGATAAACATTTCTTTCATATCTTCACGATCAAGAATGCATTCGTTCATGTCTAAAAGCCCTGAGAGAGAAGCCGCTTTATGGACCATATTTTGCAATGATGTGAAGCGGCTTAATGACAAAAATGCCTGCATTCCGCCTCTGCTTGCTCCGAGCATGAATATTTTTGAAGGTTGAAAATGCAAATCAAGTTTTTCTTGCAGCGCAGGAAAATAGGCCATTAAATTATAGACGTCGTTGACATCATTGCCTCCATACTCATCAGTGCCTTCGGAAACACCGCCGCGGTATGTTGTGGTTATGATCGTGTAATTTCGTATGCAAAGGTAATCCGTAGCGGGATCCTGCAGGCTGTGCAGGCGGTTGCCTCCCCTTAAGAAAATGAGCAAGGGATTAGTGGAAGGTTCAGGAACAAAGCTGAGGAGCCCTTTGACCTGGAAGCCATCGCTAGGATAACTGAACACAATAAATCTTCGGCCGCTATCCAAAATAAGCTGTTTAAAGTGTTGAGATGTATCGTCCGATTGCAATACTTTTTCAGTAATTTCATTATAATCCCGGCCTTCTTCAAGGTGATAATAATCCTTAGCGATCCTAAGGCCATTCTCAAACGCGAGTTTCTCTTCTTTATTTAAGGCATCCTCCCGGGTTTCCTGAAGAGGATAAATTAATAAAGGCCACGAGAAGAATGCATGGAGGATTTTTTTTAAATATGCGTTCATTAAAAAAAAACACCAAGAAGTTCCGCCAACTGCTCAGGCTGTTCCAATATCATGCCATGACCGCAATCAAGCTCTTTCAGAATATTCTGTGGAATGGATTTTGCCATGTATTTCGACTCGCAGGGCAATGCGGCGACATCCTGGCTGCCATAGACTATCAGTGTCTTCGCAAGGATCTTTTGTAGCTGATGACGGCCATCGAATTGAGTTAAGACAGAATGCTGCCTTTCCTGATCCTGAATCGATTGGGGGAATGGATAATTAAGCGCAGTTGTCTTTAGCTCTTCTACCGCTTGCCTGTTGTTCAGGAAATTTTCTCCAAAAATCCAAGGCAGAGTTGCTTCTGCAACCAAATCAAAAGGGCAATTCTGCCGGCGCATTTCCAATAATGAGCGAGTGCTTAAAATTAAAGCCGAGCGCCATTTCGGCGATGAGCTTAAGATCGCAAGCTTACTAATTTTTGGGGAGTATTTGGCTCCGATGCACTGGGCGATTGTCCCTCCCATAGAGTGGCCCGCAATGTGAGGACGTACAAGTTGAAGGGCTTCTGCAAGGGCCATCACATCTTCAGCCATGAGTTCTGCCGAAAGTTTTTCCTGATTATCTTTGGTTTGTCCAACAGCCCGGTTATCAAAGGTAAGTATCTGGAATTTTTGACTTAAGCTCTTGAGGATGGGGTCCCAAAAAGAATGGTTGCAGGTATAGCCTGCGATTAAAATGACCGGAGGCCCTTTGCCTCTCAGTTCGTAATGAAATTCACAATTGTTCAAATGGATTTTTGCCACGGTTCAATACACTATTTTGCGGTTTAATAGGGAGAAACAACTTTTAAGCCAATAATTGAACCGATTAATCCGATCAGAAAAATGATGCGCCAAACATCTGTGGGCTCACCGTAATAAGCGATTCCTATTAGGGCAGTTCCAAAGGCGCCAATGCCTGTCCAGATCGCATAAGCTGTCCCTAAAGGGATCGTCTTTAAGCTTATAGAAAGAGCTGAAAAGCTGAAAACTGCCAGGATTAAGAAGGCGACCGAAGGCCAAAAATACTTAAAATTTTCTGACATTTTGAGAAAAGTCGTAAACCCGATTTCAAATAATCCCGCTAGAATGAGATAAAACCATGACATAATGTTTTTAGCCTATTTGTGGCCTGCTGCATCTTGCAGCAGGAATCAATCTTTAACAGGAATGCAGTTATTAGCGCCAAAGATTTTTGCAGAATAAGAGAAGAACTTAATAGGGAATTGCAAAATGAGCTTGAATGATGCTTTCACCTACCGCTGTAGCGGTCAACAGAAATTAGCCCCGCGTTCAGTCGCCTGCGGCTCCTTCACGCCATGCTTGTACCCACATCTTTTTCTTGATAAGCATTATGCCTCTTGTTAAGCCCCGAATGGGGCTATACTGGCCTGCGCGAAGCGAGCAGGTACCCATTTGTGCGATGAGCCGTTTAATATGCCAGCTTCTTTCCTATATCATACGAATCAAATCAAAGATGTTCAAGTGAAAAATGTGGAGTACTTCTCTGAGAAAATTGTCTTCCACGTGCTGTATCGGCCGAACAAGGCACCATGCCCCTGCTGTGGATCGAATGGGCACTCCCTATAAAGGTGCAAAAATACGAAAGTTAAGGATGGCCCCATTAGGTAATAAAGCCGCATTTCTTTCAGTAGAAATCCACCGTTTGAAATGTTCTATCTGTGATCTCATTTGGTGGCCACCCCTACCGTTTGCTAGACCCAAAAAGAGGTTTACAATATCATTTGAGCGATATGTTATAGAACTAATGAGGTTTGCCACGATAGAGCATGCTGCCAAATTTCTGGGCGTATCATGGGGTCTCGTTAAGGATGTACACAAAGATTATCTAATGAGAGAATATCAAGAACCCGACCTAAAATCGATCCGAGACTTAGGTGTAGATGAGATTAGCATCCGCAAGGGGCATGAATACATGACAAATTTTATCAACCTTGAGACTGGAGAAATCATCCATTCTGTCGAGGGTAAAAGCATAGAATGTGTGACTCCATTCATCCTACAACTTAAGGAAAAGGCAATTCTGCTCAAAGCTATTGCAATCGATATGAACGCAGCATACGCTTCAGCAACAAAAAAGTACTTGCCAAATGTAGATGTTGTATTTGATCGTTTTCACGTTGTGGCGTTACTGATATTTTGGACGAAGCAAAGCGTGAAAGAGGGCGCCCAATTCCTGTGTTGGTGGATTATGGACGCTGTTGAGTCTGGTATAAGAGAGCTTGAAAAGACAGGGAGAACACTCCTAGGGTATGGAAATGACCTTTTAAATTACTTCAAACACAGGATTACCAATGGGAAGACTGAAGGGATCAACAATAAGATCAAAACAATGATGCGACAAGCCTATGGGTTTAGGGATATGGAGTACTTTAAGTTAAGTTTATATAATTTACATAAAGCTGGGTACTCATTTGTGCGATGAACATATTAAACCTCCTTTTGATTCAAGAGTTTTAATACATGCTAGATTCTTCTTTTTCAACTATCAGAAACTAAGCCATTAAGACCCCTCCCTCTCGGAGAGGTACTCATTTGTGCGATGAACCGAAGTTCTTTATTTGAATAAATAGGGTTTTTATATATCTTGTTGACAAGAGATTTTTTGGGATTTGTGGCCCTTTTTCTTCTGACCAATACTAATCACCCTAGGAGGTAAAAGTGAAAATGTTTTTTAAAAAATCAGTGGCGCTATTGCTGCAGATGGCAATCATGGTTTCAGCCATGGCAGTTTCAGGCATGGGTAGCTTAGAAGCGCGAGCGATAAAAGTGGATAATATCGTCCCGCCAGATGCAACAATTTTTGAACGGTCCCTGACCCCCCCCCCTTCCACTAAAAATTTAAATATCCATTTAAAAGACCGGGAATTAAAAAAATCCATCGATCTGCTGGATGCCATTGCACGAAAAGAAGAAAACAGAGCCATGCAAGAAGCCTTGAAAACCGCTGTACAGGCTGCAAGGGATGTCAGGTATGCTGTAAAAGCAGAAGTCGCCACCGAAAAGCAGATTGCTGAAGCGACCCGCATGTTGGACAGGCAATGGCGCCATCTGGAGGTCACTGAATGCGATTGCGGGCAGGCTGTTGCTGATCTGCAGATGAACTTAAGCAATTACAGTCAGGAATTTTTTGCAAAATCTTGTCATGACAAGCATGAGAATTCCCATAGATGTGGGGATTGCGAAACCAAATTCTACGAGATTAAGAAACTACCGGTCACGATCAGAAAAAGCGGTCACTATTGCCTAGCAAGAGACTTTGATTTGACAGACCCTCGCTATACAGGGGCGGCCATTACCGTAACGGCAGATAATGTCGATATCAATTTTAAAAATCATACGTTGACCTTAAACTCTGCGTTGACAGGTGTTGCTGCTACGGGCGTTTCCAACCTTGCGGTCCATAATGGAACGATCACCACTCCAACACCCTCAACTGTTGCGACTAGCAATGCATTTAATTACATATCAGTAACAGATGCTTCCTTCAAGGAGATGGTTTGCCTTAATACACGGAATGGCACCCAACTAGCAGCTTGCGTCGATCAGCTCTTTGTCAATTGCACATTTGATGGCCATAACTTTGGAATATTTGTTTCATCGAATGGTTTGGAAACAATAACAGTGGAAAATTGTGAGTTTGGTTCGTTAATTGTGAGTGGGGGAATTGCCGATTTCACAGGTGGAGAGGGTTTCGTCATCCATAACTGCCGCTTTTTCGCTCCTATTTTTGCATGTTTCCTTGGCCCCAAAGACATTAATTTGTCAAACATAGAAGTCAGTGACTGCGAATTCACTAATTCTAGTTTTTGCTTAACCCTTGGAAATAATACTGGTAGCTTTTCAACAGCTTGCCAAAATGCCGAGATACGAAACTGCCGCTTCGCAAATATGCCTGCAATCGGCATAAATTTTCAAAATTGCGTAGGAGCCCTTGTGGAGAATTGCCTGCTCGAAGCAACTAGTTCAAATTTTGCTAATTTAATTCAGCTGGATACTTTTAGTCCTACTTTGGTAGTCAATGATATCATCATTAGAAATTGCACATTGAGCAACCTGCAGTCAGCTGCTGGATTTGATAATCTGATCATGGCAGGAGCTCAAGGGGTGCTGGTTGAAGGCTGCATCTTTGACACAAATACCAGCGAAACTGGTGGTTATTTTCCGGCAAATGTGCATATCGTTGGAGACTTCAATGGTGACAGTCTTCAGACGAGCAGCGACATCAAGCTGGTCAACTGCATCATGCGCAATCAAGCTTGCTTTGGAATCTATTGCGATGGTTCCGCATTTAACTCCGGTGGTATAGCCCCTATCGGCGTTGAGATTGATAATTGTTTGGTAGATGGCGCATTAAATGGCGGAATAGTTTTGGATAACGCCGAGGCAGTCACCATCAAAGATTGTGAGGTGACTAACACAATTAGCGGTCCTGGGATTTTCGTGACAGATGGCGCTCAGTTCAATACTATTTGGAATAATACTGTGGTCAATAACGTAAACCAAGGAATTCTTATTGACGCGACAAGCTCGCATAACTCAATTGTCGATAATATCGTGTCAGATAATGAACTTGATGGCCTGAGTATCGCTTCCAGCCCGAATACGGCGCAGGGGAATATCCTTTCCCGCAATGGCGGTTTTGGGATTAACAACACTGGGGGGGCAAGCAATGGGTTTTACAACAACTCAGCCGACAACAACACTAGCGGCAATTATTCAGGTGTCCCGCACGTTGCCGCTGCCGGCAGTCCCGCGATAACCGGAGGAAACATTTCCGGACCATGATCAGTTTTTAGATCAAATTAAGACACACCCCCATTCCGGGGGTGTTTACTAGTACACCGTGTAGTAAATTCGCCCCATTTGGGGCTCGGGAGTTTGGCGTTTTAGCCCCCTGCTGTGGGACACAGCAGGCCACATGTAAATTTAGCCGTGTGCTGTAGAAGGTAGTAAGGGCATGTGGCCTGCTGTGTCCCACAGCAGGGGGCTAAAACGCCAAACTCCAACGCCCCATTTGGGGCTTAACATGAGGCATAATGCCTGTCAAAAAAAAGATGTGGGTACAAGTGTGCCTTCACGCGGGGCTAATTTCTGTTGACCGCTACCGCGGTATAAGACAGAACGTACGTTTATCCGAGCTACCTATGCAACTGTATCTGTAAAAAAACTGTAAAAAAACTGTAAAAAAAACTCTGTAAAAAAAACTCTTGCATATTAATAATAAGTGTTATATAATTAAACTCTCAGATATAAGACTTTAACAAACAAGGCATTAGGAGGAGATCATGTGTAGGCCGTCATCAAGAGGTAAGACACCATATAGCAAGCGTTCCAGTTTCAACATTTCCGTTCGTTTCTCCTTCCAGCAATGCAATTATAATAATTGCAATCAGCAGCAATAATTCCCATTTTTTACGATCTATTCTAACTTGACAATCTCAAGTTTTAGATCACAGACAGTTTTTTAAAGTAGATGTAATTTGTTCTTTCATTCTTTTGCAATGACATTAGATGGAACTTCAAATTTATGTTTTACAGTAATATTTGTTTAATTTTTTTATCAATGAGCTTAGAGGGTGCTATGTTCACAAATTTTAGTATTGGAACGCTGGGCGAATATGGTTTATTCGCGTCATGCTTGTTTTTGATTTTGGGGAGTATTTTTATATCAGTAAAATTACGCTTTATCCAAATACGGTTTTTACCTGCTCTCTTGGGAATGCTGAAAGGTTCCATAATGAGCAAGTCAGAGGATAAGGGATTTACCATTCCTCCAACGAAGGCGTTATTGACAGCGATGTCGACAACAATAGGCCTTGGAACAATTGTCGGTCCGGTTATTGCGATCCATCTCGGCGGACCGGGGGCGATTTTGGGATTCCTGCTGACAGCTTTTTTTGGAAGCGCTACCACCTTTACCGAAGTTAACCTGGCCGTTAAATTTCGAAAAAAGTTGGCTTCAGGAGAAATTCTTGGCGGTCCCATGCAATATCTGAAGGCCCTTATTTCACCAAGAGCTGCCAAGTTGTACGCGATTGGATGTTGTATTCTAATGACCGCCTGGTCTGGCGCTCAGGCCAATCAGCTGGCAGCCATCCTTGATTCCCCATTGACCGGCGACTATCGGGTCCCTACAGCGCTTACAGCTTTAGCGATTATCCTGTTGACCCTTATCACATTAGTTGGGGGAATTAAACGTGTAAGCGCGCTGTCTTCAAAATTAGTGCCTTTAATGTTTGCCCTATATGTGGTTTCAGGATTGACGATTATATTTTCAGATTTTGACCGTCTTGGAGTGGTCATCGGACAGATGTTTAGTTCAGTGTTTCAACCTTATGCGATGGCCAGTGGTACGCTTGTTGGAGGGTTAATGAGTTGTTTACGCTGGGGGATTTTTAAAGGGGTTCAAGCCACAGAGGCGGGAATAGGTTCGCAGGCGATTCCCCATTCAATGGCCGAAACTCATGATGCTGCTGCGCAAGGAACTCTTTCGATGGTATCTTCGTTCACAGCCGGACTCCTCGCATTTTTGTCCGGATGTATCGTATTAGTGACCGATACTTGGCAAGACCCTAATTTGCCGTTAGGGATAAGCATGGTTGCAGCGTCATTTCAAATGCATTTTTCTCATTTTGGGTTAGCGATCATAGGGATTTGTACAGTCTTATTTGGCTTTGGAACAATTCTGGGCAACAGCTTCAATGGAAGCCAGTGTTTTGGGTATTTCACGAATAACAGGAAGTTTAATGTTTATTATATGCTTATCGCTTCAGTGATCTTTTATTGCACTGTCGCAGAAGTTAAAACTGTGTGGGCGCTGGTCGATGTGATTCTGACTTTAGTGGCTATCCCGCATATGACAGTTTTGATGATGTATGTTCAGCGAAAGTCCAAGGAGCTTATGGCCCATTCGCCCCAGACAGCGGTTGCCGAGCCAAGCGTAGAGGTGTCCCTGGTCAGAGAGGGGTAGGGTAGGTTAAGTCCAAAAGCGAAAGAGGCCTTTCGCACTCCAAACGCTTCGCGAAGGGAAAGTAGATTTCGTTAGAGGTTCGCTTATAACAGTGTCTAACGAAACCTTAAAGCTTCGCGAAGCGTTTGGAGTGCGAAAGGCCTCTTTCGCTTTTGGACTTAGCTTTAGAATGAGTCTGCTTAAAAATCATCAATTACATTGACTTTGTCTATTTTAAAGCTAGTAATTGTTTTGTAAAATGGGGCTGAAGTTACATCTCTAAGCCAATTTGCAGAGCACCAGGGATAATCTGCAGCTTCTTTCACGAGCCCATGGCGAACAGGATTCTGGATGACATAATTAATTCTCGCAAAATATGAGTACTGGTAAGAAATGTAAGTATCCCAAAATTGCCACCAAACCATACGGTTGGTTGTTTTGTCTATCTGATTGATGTATTTTGCAGAAGTTACATGCAGTTCGGAGATAAATGCAGAAAGGTTTGCAGGATTATCTGGAGATTGCGCAATGAAATGATAATGGTTGGAAAATATTGCCCATGCTTGTAAGTGCCAATTATATTTATTGGATAACCTAATTAAATTTGTGTAGAGAAATTGTAATCTATCTTGTGTCATTAAAATAATGAAATTTCTCATAGGTAGCTCCCGTGACCATGTAGGTTCCTTTTTGAATAGTTCTATGTGGGGGAGCATGAGGCCAATCTTTCATAATTTTTCACCTTCGTATAATTTTCTTGAGAACCCAGAATAAATTATTTATTTGATTTTTTTAAATAAATTTTAACCGAATAGCGAAAAAGTTGTCCTATGAAATCTAAACTTCTGAGTAGTCTGCAAGAGTGTATCCTAAAAAGCGAAAGAGGCCTTTCGCACTCCAAACGCTTCGCGAAGGGAAAGTAGATTCCCTTAAAGGTATTTATACTTATTCCCAAACCTGTCGTTTTTGTTTGGGTTCGATGGCCTGGAGCTCTTCTTTACTCGGGGGGATGAGCGGCCGGCGCTGGCCGATGAAGCTTGCATGGCTGATGCCGCTTTCTGTCCATAGAAAGCGGCAGATTTTCTCTAATCCTAGTAGAAGTGTCCTGTTATTATCTAAAAGGTAGACCAGCGGAAAGGCTAAGTACTGCAGCCCGCTCCAGAGCCAGCCGATGGCTGTAGAGCTATTAAATGAATACCACCATTTGTCAAAGCCTGTCCTTTTTGCCAGCTGCTGTTTGCGATAGTGATGGTCTTGCCAACCTTTGGCAAAGCGCGCCGGGGCTTTAAAAAAGTTGCTGATGCGTATTTGAAGAGCATGATAACTAAATTTCCACTCTGAAATAGCGAACTCGGTTTCCGCTAAAGATCCAAAGCTTTGGACTGCATCTTGGGTGTTAATATCCAGAGAAGTTGAACAGACGACAAAACCCTCCGATTTAACCAGGCGCGCCAGCTCAGACATATACAAGCGATGTTCAACACTTGGAATATAGCCGATCAGCTCCATAGAGACGACAAGATCGTACCGGTTGTCTTCCAGAGAAGTATGCGGGATAAAATCCTGGATGGCTGCGATCCTTTCACTGTTATCACTTTGCAGAGCTTTTAAGGCATTGCTTGAGATATCAACAGCGTCTACTGCAGCTCCGGCATCGCGCATTTTTTTGGAAAATACGCCCGACCCGCATCCCAAATCAACCGCCAGTTTACCCTTAAAAGAAGTGTGTTTCTCAATGAGATTCCATGTGCGTATAATCCGTTCTTTTCCCCTGCAATTGCGTAAGGGGGCAAATTGCTTTGCTTCTGTCAGCCATAGACGATCAAATTTGGCCTGGGTTTCTTGCCGCTTTGATATCGTACGTGGTTTATTATCAACTTTTTGAGATAGTTTATTATCTTGAGAGGCGATCTTGAAAGGATTTGACATGTTTTTTCACCTATTAAGCCATTAAACTTATTGTTGTACTCTTCCTTGATTGAGATTAACATAGGCATTTGATACCTTGGTTGGCAAATAGAAAAATTTTTTTGAAGGAGTTTATGCTCATGTTGCGAATAGCCATTGTCTTATTGTTATTCATTATTGCCGCGGCCTGTACCCCGAAAATCCCGCCGGCTCAACCTGAAGAGTGCACTCCTTGCGTTTCTGAAGATATTCCAAAACCAAAGGTGGCATTGATTTCATTGATCGATTCATCATGTTATTATGTTCCCTGGTATCTCGATGAAGAGCTGAGCGATACATTGCGCTACCAATTGATGGAAAATGGCAAAGTGTTTTTACCTCCTGAAGGGGATCTCACAAGCATTTCCCCAAATATGAGCTCACAGGATTATTTTGGAGCCGATCTGGAATTTTCCCGCCAATTTCAACAGACCGATTATCTTGTGGCCATGGAGCTGATTGAACATGCGGTGGTGCCCTTTGAGCGTGAAAAAGTGACTGCTTGTTTTCCTGCAGAGACCTATCGTTGCTGTTCAATGCTCCAAATGAAAATGCGTTTGCGTGTGATTGCCCTGAAGAACGATTGCCCCAAAGTGATTTTACAGGAAATTTTCACAAATAATTCGATGATCCCTAATGAGTCAGAGCGTATAGATTATGAACGCTTGCGCTGGGGGACGCCCGGTTTTCAATCCACTCCATTGGCACAAGCGCATAGACGTTTAATTCGCGATTTAGCTTGCCGTATTGAATCTGCGATCGAGGGGTTGGATTAAGAATTTGTTCCTGCTGTGGGACACAGCAGGCCACATGAAGATTTACCCGTTTGTTAAGGAACGCAGCATGGGCATGTGGCCTGCTGTGTCCCACAGCAGGAAGGACTTAGGGGTAAACTAATCATTCTTGGAGGAATCTTGGAGTCAGAGCTTTGGCAATTTATCAATGTCGTGATGCTGGTGCTGCTCAGCGGCAGCGCTGCTTTGTGGTATGGGTTTTATGCTTTGCCTAATGGACCTGCGACATTTCGTGCTCCTCCAATATTCATCCAAGTGATCATGATTTTTGTCGTTTTTATCGCGCTTCAAATATTCATCATTCCTTCAATAACCTACATGGGGATGAGCCTTTTTGAGGGCCATGGCTTAACTCTTAAACATCAGATTACTGATAATCAGCAATCTTGGTTTTATATTGCGAGCATCTACTTCGCGGCTCCCGCAATTTGGTGGTTTGCGTATAATTTTAATCCGGTTTTTATTCGATCGCTAATCGGCTGGGACCGTACCGGAAATAAATGGGCGCAGAACCTTCATGATCTTTCTGTGGGATCTATAACGTGGTTTTTGACCTTTCCGTTGGTTTTGGTATTAGGGGCCATTATGAAAGAGATTGTTGAAAATGTATTTCATCCGCCAGATGTTGATCAGATCGCGGTCCATCTTTTTAAAAACACATTTCGAAGTTCCTGGCAATTTGTGCTGACATTTATAGGACTGATCATTCCGGTACCTTTTGCTGAAGAGCTATTATTTCGCGGGTACTTTCAGCAATGGCTAAAGAAAAAAGTCAGCCTGCCTTTGGCAATTATGGGCACGTCGTTATTGTTTGCAACTTTTCATCTTTCAAGTACCCATGGCTGGCATAATCTTGAACTCATGCCCACGCTTTTTTTGCTCTCATGCTTTCTGGGCTTTCTTGTTGAACGCCAGCATAGCCTTTGGGCCTCGATCGGCTTGCATGGAACCTTTAATTTCGTTAGTGTCTCTTTGATCACTTTTCAAATAGAAAATGTGCCGGTATAAATATCCTGTATCCTGAACGGAGAATGAGTTTATGAATTATTGCCTGATCATCTTTGCCCTTTTTGCCGCGGTATCCCTTAATGCCCAAAGCCCTCAAAATACCGTTAAAGAAAGTAATGCGCTTTCCGAGAATCAAGCCGAAGTATTAGTTTTGGCAAGCAATAGTTTGGGATTCCAACTTTATCAAGAAATCAAAAATGGAGAGGACAATGTCGTTTTCTCTCCTTATAGCTTGTCGATCGGTCTCGGGATGGTCTATGCAGGGGCTGATGGATCGACACAATCGCAAATGGCCAGGGTCTTAAAATTTCCTTTGCGGACAGAGTCTATCGGCCATTCATTCAATCTTCTGACAAAGGCGTTGTCGAAAGATTCGAGAAGGGGCAATGATGAGCTGACCCTAAATATTGCCAATTCATTGTGGATTCAGCGTGGACAGCCTTTATTGCCTCTTTTTTCTAAAAGCATCGTCGATGATTACCGCGGTCTCCTCAAAAGTGTCGATTTTATAGCCCATGCGGAGGAAGTACGCCAAGAGATCAATACATGGATCAAAGACCGCACCCAAGGGAAAATCCCTCAGCTTTTTAACCGCGGAGAGATACCCAATATTACTCGAATGCTTCTCATCAGCACCATCTACATGAAGGGGAAGTGGTTGCAGCCGTTCAATGAGAATTTTACGCAGCAGACTCCTTTTTTTCCAAAAGAGTCTAAAAGTATGACCGTGCCAATGATGACAGTGACAGGGACATTTTCCTACTTGAAGGGCACTGATTTTACATTAGTGGAGCTCCCTTATGATTCACGAAATGCTGAAGGGCTTAATGTCGCCATGTATATCTTTTTGCCCAAAGAAACCTATGGACTTTCCGACTTTGAAAATGAAATCGACGAACAAAAGCTTCGCGGATGGCTAAATGGGATGTCTCCCACACGGTTAATTATTTCACTTCCGCGCTTTAAAATTGTTTCAGCTTTTGCTTTTGACGAACTCTTGGCTAAACTTGGCATGACAGCTCCATTTTCAGATAACGCTGATTTTTCTAAGATCGATGGATTCCAGGATTTAAAATTGAGCAGGATTGTTCAAAAAACTTATATCATGGTCAATGAAAAGGGAACAGAAGCCGCCGCGGCGACAGGGATCATAGGGGTGACTAAGTCCGTCGAGAGCGGAAAGTCGGAAATATTTCTTGCCAATCATCCTTTTATGTTCTTTATCGTCGATAAAACTTCGGGAGGAATTATATTTATGGGCAAAGTCACCCAGCCGGAATGACAATACAATCTTGAAACTAAGTCTCCAATATGATAAAAGTCTATCAAGATGAGGGATTTATAGTTACCCTGGAGAGTGACCATTAAATGGCTGTTTGCATGATTTCTTATAAAGTTACGGCATTTGGGCTTTCAGATGTCGGACGCGTACGGCAAAATAATGAGGATGTTTGGGCAGCAATCCCAGAGCTCGATTTTTATGTTCTTGCCGATGGCATGGGCGGTCATCAAGCGGGTGAAATCGCTTCTCACGAAGCTGTAAAATCTCTTTGTCAGTTGGCAAAAAAATCCTGGGGTGCTAGCAGCCATAGTTTCCACGATATGCGCAAAATATTGAAGCACGCGATAGAGCATGTCAATTCCCGGATCTATAAGATGAGCCGCACTCAGCCCGGCCTAAAGGGCATGGGAACCACTCTTTGCTGCGTGCTTTTTCATGATAAAGGGGTTGTCTACGCGCATGTCGGCGATAGCCGCATCTATCGTTTGCGTAAACATCAGCTTGAGCAGCTTACCAAAGACCATTCCCTTTACCGGGAGCTTGTTGATCAGGGTCAATTGGTTGAAAAGCAGTTGCCGGATTTCATGTATAAAAACATCATTACCAAAGCGATAGGCACTGAACCTCATGTTGAACCTTCTGTCCACCTCACAGATATTGAGGATAAGGATATTTACATGATGTGTACAGACGGCCTTTCCGATCTCCTTACAATTACTGAAATGCAAAACATCCTTAATCAAGAGAATTCCATAGAAGAATCAGGCAAGGAGCTTGTCGCTACGGCAAATGCCCGCGGCGGTTATGACAATGTCACTGTGACTATAATGCAAGTAACGAGAATCAATGAACAAGCGGATCTACCTCGACAATAACGCCTCCACTGCTGTAGATCCCAGAGTCATTGCGGCTGTCGTTTCTGCTCTTGAATCTGATAGCGAAGGCAATCCTTCAAGTATCCATTCCTTTGGACAAAGAGCCAAACAGAAGATCATCCAAGCGAGAGAAGTTATCGCCTCTTATCTTGGTGTGCGCCCGCATGAAATTATTTTCACTTCAGGGGGGACAGAAGGCGTAAATACTCTTCTTCGCGGTTTTTTCATTCCCGGAAGCAGCGGGCATCTCATCACTTCGAATGTG
>Ga0207062_1069_pt1 | contig 28739 bp, 26 predicted proteins | sample Alteio_BWMinCont_28_FD_153266 | JGI IMG/M metagenome (GOLD analysis project Ga0207062, IMG submission 153266) | Enriched cells from forest soil in Barre Woods Harvard Forest LTER site, Petersham, Massachusetts, United States -... | ecosystem: Environmental > Terrestrial > Soil > Temperate forest >... | reverse complement strand
ATAGGGACTCGTCACACCCTTGATCTGGAAGCCAATGGCCGGAGTCACCCCCGTAGTGCGGGAACGATAAAGGTTGTAGGAAGTCGCTCCGGACACAGGACTCCAGCTGATGGTGACCGTGGTGTTGCCCGGGGTCGCCACAACGCCGGTAGGAGCAGCAGGAAGGACTGACGGACTTGAAACCGTGAATGTCTGAGCACCTGAAGTCCCCCCGCCAGGAGTCGGACTAACGACCGTGACGCTGGCCGTGCCGGCCGAGGCGATGTCGCTGGACGGGACAGAAGCGGTGAGTTGCGTGGCGCTAACAAAGGTGGTGGTCAGGGCCGTGCCATTCCACTGAATGGCAGAACCGCTGACAAAGCCGGTTCCAGTCGCCGTTAGGGTGAAGACGGAGGCCCCTGCGGTGGCCGAAGCGGGGCTCACAGAAGAAAGGGTGGGGACAGGGTTGGAGGCTCCTGCTAAAGTCGTTATCAACGCCGGGTCAACGGCCACGCCAAGGTTCCAGAATCCGACGCGATTAACGCCATTGTTCGACAATACCGCCATCTTATCCTGTATGCTGATGACGTCTTCCGTATACACGGTATGCTGAACTCCATTCAGGGTATAGTTGAACCACGGATCCCCGTCCGCAGTCCTCTGCCAGGTGGCCCCGTAGTGAGCCGCCAGGGTCCAGGCATTAACGGTCTCCATCTCCGCTCCTGAACCTCCCGCGGGCCAGTCATATCCATAGACAGGGAAAATAACCCCCAACTTCGATGCCGTGACCTGCGTCAACCCGTAGGTAACGAGCTGCTGGACCCACGACGCGGGACAGACAGGCCCCGGAGCGCTCGTAGACCAGCTGTACCAATAAGCCATGATTTTGACTTCGTCTGCGTACTGGCCAATACCCGACCAATCAATTGCATCCGCGCCGGACCCCCCAGGATTACTCGCTGTCTTCGGTTGTACGGTCACGGAAAGCCATTTCCCATTTGCGTGGAGATCGGCTGCCAGTGTTTCAATAAAACTAGTAAATGCGGCCGTATCCGTTCCGAGCATACTTTCAAAGTCCACGTCGATCCCATCGGCGCCCGTACTGCTGATGATCGTGTTAATCTGAGATATGAAGGTAGGCCATGAGGAAGGATTTTGAAGAAAAGTATCGGTTAAGGTCGGGCTCTTCGCAACGGTCCCGAAATCATTGTCCAGCGCGAGCAGAAGTTTCCCTTGGCGGGCCGTATCGTTTTTTAATGTCGATGTAATCAGAGGCACATTCACTGAATCTTCAGGAATAATACTGGAGCCGGCGGCGTTGAACTCGTAGGTAAAGTTGGAAAGCTCGCTCCATTTGGCGTCCAGCGTCTTGGCCTGGGCAAGACCCGTGGTGTCCCAGTAGATGATAAAGGCGCCATAGAGGGGGGTGGTACCAGCCAAGGCAGAGGATGAAAGTGGCAGAAGCGCCAGAAGGCCCAGGACCAACCCCGCCAACGTCCGATGAAGAGTTCTTCTTCTCATGCTACTAGTCTAAGCCTGGCTGTTCCACCAAATGACAAAAACGGAATTTTGTCTACTTTTCAATCGTTTTATGATGTTTGTAGGGGCGAATTTGAGGGCGGGTGGAAAAAAAGATGTAACTCGAGGAATCACATGGCTGTCAAAATCCACAAGGCCATGAAGAATGCAATAATGATCGGAGTAACACGAAGCGCCGGACTCACGTCGTTAATTTTTCTACTCAGCGGGAGCCCGCTGCAAGCCAGCGCCAAAAGCGTCCTGAACGACCTTCACCATACCAATCAATTGCGGCTTCAACTGGGTCGACTGGCCCAGGAGAAAGGGGCCTCAAACGAAGTGAAAGACTTCGGAAAGCGTTTGATCGACGACGATGAAAGAGTGGATTTGGAGGTGGCTGATACGGCTTGTTTGGAAAATGTCCGGCTCAAGAAATTTAGGTTTGAAAGGTCTGAAAAATGGGAGATGGAACGTCTGGAATCCGTCTCAGGAAGAGATTTTGACTTGATGTTCGCTATGACCGTGGTGGATGACAATAAAAACGACACGAATCGACTGCAGGCCGCCCAGAAGGGCCTCAAGCCCGGTTCGGCCAGCTACGAATTGGTGAACAGACTCCTTCTTTCCACGAGAATGGTGGAGTTGAGCAAGAAATTCCTGGGGTGGGGTCTCCTCCCTTCCGACCTGGGACGGCCGCGTTAAGAAAGAAGCTGGATTCCTGCTCTCCGTTTACGCCGGGATACTAATTCATGGCTGAAGTTAAATGGGGGAGCTTGAGACCGGCGATCTTACAGATGGTGTTGTTGGCCAGATTAAATTGCAGTTTTGAGCGTTCATCCCAAGTTCCACCGCGCAGTTCCTTTTGAATCTCCCGGGCAATCTCAAACGGCCTCCAACCCCGCTTCCTGTGCAATTCAGCGTACCTCTTGATCCATCCATTTCTCTGATGAACGGGCCTATCGGCCTGCCGTTGCCGTCGGACGATGCTTTGAGGAGCGTAAGCTTCCGCCAATGCCTTAATGAATTCAATGCAAATCTTTTGCTCTTGGGGAGTGGTAGCCACCTGCAGACTGTAAGAACGGTTCCCTTCCGTGAGACGGTTATCCCCCTCATATTTAAAACAATCAATCAGTTCAGTGTGTTTATGAAGGAAACGCTGCAGATTGATCCAGCGTCTTTCGCGCACATCGCTCCGCGGATGCTTGGTCTTCCAGACGGGAAGAGCTTTGCGGTGGAGATCGTTCAACTTCTTTAATGTATCGACAAGCTTCTGGAGTGGTTTTCCTTCATTGGCCAAATCGTACGTGACACGAATTTGTATGGGAGGGTCCGGCTTGGAAAGGGCGTAAGCGTAATGTTTTATGAGCGCGGCCGACATTGTCTTGGAATAAACCATCCAGGAATTGGATTTTAGCTTTGCGTAACCGCGGGCTTCCAGATTGCCGAGAAATGAACCTAAATTATCGATGATAAAATAATGGGCCCCCATCCCGAAAATGACCTCAACGGATCCCTTAGGGGGTTGAGTGTCCACGGGTCTCCTCGAGATTCTTCGCAGCATTCATGAACCACGTCCAGAAATTCGGGTCGCCAACCCCCAGCTCCCAGACATCGATTTTCCGGATCCCCTCATTCTGAATCACGCCAATCTGAGCCTGTAACGAGGATTGGTCGGGGAACCATATCTCATGCGGAGTTCCCTCCTCATCAATGTAGTTGATTCGCATCGTCTGGGAGTCGGGATCGTGGAATGGCGCGACTCCGTGCGATTGGGCAATTTGTATCGCCTTCGTATACTGAATAAACCGGCCCGGGCCGTCCTCCGGCCAATCCCAGCCGAATTGGGTCAGGACCATATGCAACTTCTCTTTGGGAACTTCACTCGCCGCCAAATGGGCCATCGCCTGGACCTTATCGAGAGGAGCCGAAGAACCCGGCCGACTCCCGCCGTAGGAAAAGTAGTATGTCATCACCCTCAAGACATCCACCGAGGGCGCGATGGCCCGCCAGTCAATGGCTTGTCCGCGGGGACCGTCATCGTCGCTCGTCTTTGGTTGACAGACGACCGACAGCAATTTTCCCTTGGGGAGCGCCGCCCTCAGTTCCTTGATGAATTGGGAATAATGATCTCGAGTTCCCGCCAACAGAGATTCGTAGTCAATATCGATCCCGTCCGCTTTCGAACTTAAAACGACAATTTGATGTATATGCCGGGCCCTCTTAACGGGGTCGGAAACAATCCGGAGGACAAGCTCTCCATTGTGCTGCTGGGGGGGGTCTGTTTCGATATCATTGACGATCGTCACGTAAACAGGACGCCCCGTTACGCGACGACTCATCAAGCGGTTCAGCGTTTCGTCGACCCAAGGCTTGGCCGGCCTGATATTGTCATGATCGTCAAAATCGTAGGCAAAAACGCAAACGGAGGTGAAATTCTTTCCGTAGGTATCGAGCTTCTCTTCATGCCGGGTTTGATAGGTAACCCAACTGCCGGCTTCGAGCGCAGCACTTCCGGAACGCACTGTCGCGAAAAGCATGAGATTCAACCCGATCATTATTCGTCCCCATTTTTTAATCATCATAGATTTAGAATAGTCTCCAAGCGATTGGACACGCCAACGTGGATAAAAGTTGCGGGACCGCCAGACGCCTACGTGGTCCTGTCCGTCTCCGTGAGGATCCGGTTCCGGCCCAATGCCTTCGCGCGATAAAGGAACCGGTCCGCGTGGACAATAGTCTCTTCAATCGCCTCCCCTTCCTTCACCTGGGCGACCCCGGCGGAGAACGTCACGTGGAATCTATTGCCGTTCGGCGTGACAAAGACTTCCGCGCTGAGAACGGCCAGTGCTTTGTCTAAAGCCAGTCTCGCACTTGGCAAATCAGCGCCCAGAAAGAGAATGACGAATTCCTCACCCCCCCACCGGGCCAGAAAATCGGAAGCGCGCAACGACCGTGATATGATGACGCAAATCCGGCGCAGAACCTGGTCACCGACGTGATGACCGTAGAGGTCGTTGACGGATTTGAACCGGTCAATATCCACAATGGCCAAAACCAGCGGAACTTTGGTGCGCGAAGACAGGGCCCGGGCCCGCGCGAAAGCCTGCGCCAGCGCTTCCCGGTTGGGCAAGCCGGTGAGAAAATCCCGCGATGAACGCTTGATGTAATCCGCGGTTCGCTGGAGGTAAGAAGCGAGGGCCATCGCAAGAGTGGAGGGATCGACCGGCTTTAAAAAATAAGCGTCCGCTCCCAGCGCGAAACATTCGGTTTGCGTGCCGGGATCATTTTTGGCGGACAAAACAACGATCGGTAAAGAGGATGACGTGAAGCGCTCCCGCATACGAACCAGTAGATCTCTCCCGTCGGCATCCGGAAGAACAATGTCCAGAAGCACCAGGGCAATGTCCTTTTCCCTCAGGATCTTTTCCGCCACCGACACCCGATCCGCTGTATAGATGTCGCGGTTCGCCTCCGCGAGCCGCTTTTTAAGAATCTCCGCGAGGAATAAATCGTCCTCAATCAACAGGATACCGATTTTCTTCGAAACATCTTCGGAGGTGACGGCCAAGGCCTGAAGCTCTACAAGAAGGGCATGAAACCCCGCCGGAAGATCCCCGTCCTTCATGGCCTCCAGGGCCAGGATTATCTTTTTGACGTCGGGGTTGTCGTAGGCGTCGCTGGAAACGTAGAGAGAATGGGTAATCCTTCGGATCGCGGCGAGAGCGTCCGGCCCCGGGTCCCGCAATCGCCGCCCGGCGTCCTCAAGAACCCTGACGCGCTCCTTGAATCCTTGTTGATATAAATTATGGAGCGTTTCGATCGCCATGGTTCTGGGAACTGAGGGTCAAAGACTCCGCATGGTCAATGAACCGTCCTCTGACCAGATCAAATTCACCGTTGATCTTTTTTAAAACACTTTCCACGCTGCTGGACTGACCCGTACTGGCCGACAATTCCAAGTCACGAAAAAGAAACCCCAAAATAAATGCACCGATCATTTCATTCAACCCGCAGGCTGTATGAGCGACGCGCTCCACTTTCTTTAAATCAGCGGATTTTACAGCCTTCATGATTTCCTCCCGGTGACCCGACATCGACTTCAAATAAAGAAAGATTAATTCATTGACGCCATCCGTGGTTCCATCGGACAGAGAATTGAGACGGTCAAAAATCATCGTGAAATCATTATTACTCTGCATTTCCTAACCGCCTTTCGCATGATTTGCGCATTTTGAAGTGAGACGTACACACCAAAAGCAGGGTTACTATTTGTCTTCCTCACCGGCAAACATTCTCCGCAACCATTTCCAACTGCCGTCTGTCAAAACTGTGCGGGGTTTTAAACTCGAGGGAGGATTACCTATGAAGACGAAAATAAACGTCACGAAGCTGATCATAGCGGCATCGTTTATGGCGTTCGATGAAAGCGCGTGGCCCGTGATGGAAGACACGGACGTATCCATTGCCGCGGGGCCCGCCCAATCAGAAAACTCAACTCAAAATACCGTAATTCTCTAGTTTAAAGATAGCCGATCTCCAATATTCGAAGGAAAGGGTAAGTCCTATCCTCCAGGTGTCGATTCAAAGAATATCGAAACCGAGGAGGAAACATGGAGACTCTGACAACAGTTCAAGACGCAACTCCGGATTCAGTATGGATACAGGATACGCTGAACGGGAATCAAAACGCCTTTAGCCACCTGGTTGAGAAATACCAGAACAGGTTCCTCAGCATGGCGTGCCGCATACTGGGCAGCCGTGCGGAAGCCGAGGATGTCCTGCAGGATGCCTTCCTCCAAGCCTACTCTCATCTGCCGGATTTCCAGAACAAAGCCCGCTTTTCCACCTGGCTCTACTCGATCGTGCTCAATCATATCCGCAACCGGCTACGCCACAACAGGGTTCTGCGCTGGACGTCCCTCGATGGCAATCCAGACATGGACGAACGCCGGCCGCCCGATATCGCTGAAAACAGCCCATCCGCTGACACCCTTCTAGAACAAAAACTGCAGATGGAAACAGTTCATAAAATGATCGCGTCGTTCCCTGCGCAATACCAGTCCGTCTTTACGCTGCATTATTTCGATCATCTTCCCCTTCAGGAAGTCGCGGACCGATTAAACCGACCCCTGGGAACGGTTAAAGCTTACCTCCATCGCGCTCGACAGTTGCTGTATAAGCGCCTGGCTTATTCAGTGCCGATAAAAGAACGGGAGACCGCCGGCGTCCAAAGATCCCCCCCGGCACCGGGGCCTGGCTCGGAGATGAAAGAAAACGTTTAGGTGGGAAACTTCCGGGATTCCTCAACCCACTGGATCGCGCAATAAACCAAACGGGCTGAATTTTCGAGATTTAACTTCTCCCGGATACTGGTTCGATACGCATCAATGGTTTTAATGCCGACGCAAAGTTTACCGGCGATTTGACGGGTGCCAAAACCTTGGCCGATCAGTTGGAAGACTTCCAATTCGCGATCGCCGAGCTGCGCAACGGGAGAAGTGACCGATTCCGCATGACCGTCGGCCATCTTTTCAAGCATCCTGAGTTTGAAGTCCTCGCTCACGGCGATCTCCCCCCGGATAATCTGCCGAACCGCGCCCAATAATTTTTCCGGGGCTTCCTTTTTCATGACGTAGCCGCGCGCTCCAACCCGGAAAGCCCGTTCGGCGTAAAGGTCTTCATCATAGGCCGACAAAACCAGCACCGGCAGCTTGGGAAGACGTGACTTGAGCATTTTAATCAGATCGAGACCGTTGCCATCCTTCAAGGAGAGATCAATAATCGCGATATCGAATTGGGACTTCGATAAAGCGTCCAGTGCCAAGTGCGGCTCCTCCGCCTGACCGGCGACCACGAGGTCCGCTTCATCGTTGATCATCTGGGTCAACCCTTTCAACATCAGGGGGTGGTCGTCCACAATAAAAACCCGCTTCTTGCCTATTTCCTCTGAGGAGGAACGACCACGGCCGGCTCCCCGGAGAGAAGTTTGCGCCTTCAGTGGAAGGCGAGACATGAGCCCCCCAGTGCTTTCTGATTCCGTCTTTTCTGGAACATACAAACACCTCCACTTTGACAACCGACACAACGAACGAACGAAAAAATTTAGACAACGAATGCAACCTTGCGAAATTTCCGTTTGTCACATTCAGCAAGAAATCCTGTTAAGGAGGCTGTATGAGAAAAAATGCATTCCTGCTGGCCTGCGTCTTGGCGACATTCGCCGGGTCCGGGCGGGCCTTTGGCGCCACGGTCGTCTTCACCGGGCTGCTCCCCGGGAAATACGTCGCAACCATCACACCCTCCATCAATGACGATCAGGCGGACAAGATACGGAAAGAACTGCGCCAGATCGATGGACTGCGTTCGGTCAATGTCAAATCCTATAACTCATCGGTTCACTTTACCGTGAAAAGAGGCACTCACGTGGATGCTCTGCAGGTCAAAAATGGGGTGAAAGAAGCCGTTCCCGACTCCACCATGAGCGATCCGGGCATGGAGCCCGCCGGGTCTTCCAACGTCCCCGGTTGACCCTCTCGGATTCAACAATGGCCCGTGACGCCACACGATCAACGGGGCAAGAGACCATTCCGCCGGGGTTCTTCTAGCCCTTTCTCGTTATAGGTATTATACTTAATATAACTAATTATTATAATAGTATAATACTTATAATAAATACTCCACGAATATGAGCCCATCCACCCTCACTCAAACGTTTAAGAAACTCTTTGCATCGCGGTCTCCATCGGCACCGGACGATCCGATTCGCGCGGAGCTTTTTAGCATCGAACGCCTCGAGCAATACGCGGCTTTCCTTGCGGACAGCCAAGGCGTCAAAGCCCGCCGTTCGCGAGGACGAGAACTTCTTCCACGGGTGATCGATAACAAACGCGTACTCAACAATGTGTACCGCGATATCACGATGGACATTCGTAAAGATAAAACCATGACACCCGCCACGGAATGGCTCATCGATAACTTCTTTGTCATTGAAGAGCAGATCGCTGAGATTTTGAAGGATCTTCCACCGGGGTTTTACCGCGAACTTCCCAAGCTTATCAACGGCCCGCTGGAGGGATATCCCCGTGTTTATGGGGTGGCATGGTCTTTCGTCGCCCATACAGATAGCCGTTTTGACCCTGACTGGCTGCGGCGGTACGTCAAGGCTTATCAAACCGTTGAAAATCTATGCATCGGTGAAGTCTGGGCGCTGGCCATCAGCTTGCGTATCGTCCTGATTGAGAATCTTCGCCGATTGGCGGATCGGATCACTCAGGGAAAGCTTGCGCGCCACGAGGCCAATCAAGTCGCGGATGCTGTCCTGGGCCTTCATGGCCGCCCGCGCGTTGCCGCAGTAATCGCTTTGTACCGCTTCGAGAACGCGCCTTTACACGCCGCCTTTGCCGTGCAACTCGTCCAGCGCCTGCGCGACCAAGGAGCCGCCGTGGCGCCCGTCATGGAATGGCTGGATGACCGTCTGGCCAGCCAGGGAACAACCGCTGAAGATATCGTCCGCGCCGAACATCAAGCCCAAAGCGCCATGAACGCCACGATCCGCAACGTCATCACCAGCATGCGTTTTCTTTCTTCCATGGACTGGAGCCAATTTGTTGAAGACGTCGGCACGGTGGATCAAATCCTGAGAGAAGGAAGCAATTTCTCCAGCGTTGATTTCTCAACACGCGACCTGTATCGACACGCCATTGAAGAACTGGCCAGGGGGTCCGGACTTTCCGAAAGCGAGGTTGCGCGCCGCGTCCTGCGGACAGCCGCGCAGGCGCGCAAAAGCGCCGAGGGGGCGGGGGCTTCCGCAATTCAAATCGAACGGAGAAGCGATCCCGGCTATTATCTCATCTCCAAAGGCCGCGCCTCCTTCGAGAAGGAGATTGATTGTCATGCACCGATCCGCAGCCAAGTTCTCCGTTTGTGCATGAACAACGCCACGCTGACTTACCTTGGGAGCCTGGTGTTTGTGAACGGATTCGTCCTGACCGCCGCACTCCGGGGGAGCCTGCGTCTGGGAATGCCGCATTCCTGGATCGTTCTTTTCTGTTTTCTGGGGTTTATTCCCGCCTCCGACATAGCCCTGGCGATCGTGAATCGGCTTGTCATGCGATGCCTCAACCCCCAGACACTACCGAAACTTGATTTCTCAGATGGCGTTCCTTCAAATTTTTCAACTCTCGTCGTCGTGCCCACCTTGCTGACGAACCCTGCCGCGATCCAGGAATACATGGAACACCTGGAAGTACATTACCTTGCCAACGCGGAAGGTCCCGTGCAATTTGCGCTCTTAACCGACTGGACCGATGCGGCGCAGGAACGAACCCCGGCTGACGATGTGCTTCTGGATTCAGCGGTCGAAGGCATTCACCGGCTTAACCTTCGCTATGGACCCGGTCCCGGCAACAGTATTCGTTTTCTCATCTTCCACCGCCGCAGGATTTGGGACGCGCAGGAAGGCGTTTGGATGGGATGGGAGCGAAAACGTGGAAAATTACGTGAATTAAACCAACTTCTTCGAGGCGCCGCGAATACAACTTTTATTCCCGAGATTACACCCATCACTCCCTTGCTGGAGAGCGTGCGTTACGTGGTGACCCTTGACACGGATACGCGCACGGCTCGCGGCGCTATCTACCACCTCGTGGGCGCAATGGCTCATCCGCTTAATCGTGCTCATTTTTCAATCGATGCCGGGCGCGTCGTGGAAGGTTATGGCATACTGCAGCCGCGGATTACTCCGGTCCTGCCCACCGGAGGGTCGGGCTCCATCTTTCAACGCGTATTTTCCGGCCCCGCCGGGATCGACCCTTACGCTTTTGCCGTCTCCGATGTGTATCAAGATCTTTTCCAAGAAGGGTCTTATGTAGGAAAGGGAATTTACGATCTTGACGCCTTTGAAGCGTCTCTCGATTCGCGCGTCCCCGAAAACCGAATGCTCAGCCACGATCTTTTCGAGGGCGTTTATGCCAGAACCGCTCTGGTCACGGACATTGAGTTCTTTGAAGAGTTTCCGCCTCATTACGAGACGGCGGTCGCAAGAAGCCATCGCTGGGCCCGCGGCGATTGGCAGCTGCTCCCTTGGATCATCCAGGATCGTTCTTTGCCTTTCATCAGCCGCTGGAAAATAATCGACAACTTGCGGCGGTCACTTTCCCCTATCATCGCGCTCGTGACCCTGGCCTGCGCCTGGACGATCCCTTCCGTGCCCTCCGCTTTTTGGACCGGCTTTATCCTGCTGGCGCTCGGACTTCCGCCGTTTCTCTCCGTCCTGACAGACCTTTTGCCGCGACGCGGTCCGTTCTATCTTTCGGACCGGTTGCGCACTTTTCGTGATGACCTCCGGCTGGCCTTTCTCCATTTCGTATTGAGCCTGGTGTTCCTGGCTCACCAAAGCTGGGTCATGATCGACGCGATCTCCCGCACGCTCTTTCGCCTCTTCGTCAGCCATCGTCAACTCCTGGAATGGACGAGCGCCGCGCAAGCGAAAATGGCGGCGGACCTAAATCTCCGACAATGCATCAATCGGATGGCCGGCGCCCTTCTCATCGCGCTCGCGGCAGGGCTCGCGGTACTTCTCTCGGGACGTTCCTGCTTTCTCCCCCTTCTTCTTATTTCCGGTTGGATGATTTCCCCCTGGGCGGCGCGGCAGATCAGTCTCCCCAAAAACAGTCGGAGGCAACGCTCTCTCACAAAAGATGAAACGAATTATCTCCGGACTCTGGCCCGACAAACGTGGCGATTCTTTGAAACCTTCGTGAATGCCTCCACAAACTTCCTGCCGCCGGATAACTTTCAGGAAGCGCCCCATTCCGCAGTGGCCCGCCGTACTTCGCCGACCAACATCGGACTCTATCTGCTCTCCATCGTTGCGGCACGCGATTTCGGCTGGCTCGGTCTTGGTGAAACAGTGGATCTCCTCGAAGCCACGATGGGAACCCTCAAAAAGCTGCCGCGCTACCGGGGTCATCTCTTTAATTGGTACGACATCATCGACTTGCGGCCGCTGGACCCCTTGTATGTCTCAACGGTCGACAGCGGAAACCTCGCGGGGCATCTCATAACGCTCGCGAGTGCCTGTCGGGAAATGAAGAAAGCACGCCTACTGCCGCGCGATTTTTTTCTTGGTCTGAATGATACCTTGCGAATTATTGGGAACCTTGTGCCGAACGTTCAGGATGACCGCCGCACTGAGGCCGTGACTGGAGTTCAACTCGAAGAGGCTGTCTTCTCGCTGAAAGCAAGTCTCGACATCCTGCCGATCTCACCATCAGAGTGGCCCGTAACGCTCGACTCTCTTCAAATTCATGCGGAAATCCTGGCTGACATCGCACGCGCATTGGCCGGCGGGCAAAAAAGTGACGAGAAGCAGGAATTGCTCATCTGGTCCGAGCTCCTCCTTCACCAAGTGAAGAGTCAAAAACACGATCTCTCTCAGAAGATGGATGTCTCTCCCCAGCTCGGGCGCCGGCTGGACTCTTTGGCACAGCAGGCCGATGATACCGTGCGCGCGATGGAATTCCAGTTTTTGCTGGATCCGATCAAGAAAATTCTCTCCATTGGTTTACGGGTCGCAGAAAAGAAGTGTGATACGAGCTATTACGATCTTCTGGCCTCTGAAGCCCGTTTGGCCAGTTTTATCGCGATCGCCAAAGGAGATATCCCCGCAACGCATTGGTTCCACCTGGGGCGTTCATTAACGTCTTTGCATCATGGAATGGCCCTCCTTTCATGGTCGGGCTCCATGTTTGAGTATTTGATGCCGCTCTTGATCATGCGCTCACCCGCCGGAAGCCTGCTCGATCAGACCTACCGCAATATCGTGCAGCGGCAGATCGATTACGGCGACGAACGGCGAATCCCCTGGGGCATTTCAGAATCCGGCTACAATACCCGCGATATTGAAATGACATACCAGTATTCCAATTTTGGCGTCCCCGGCCTCGGTCTCAAGCGGGGACTCTCTGAAGATTTGGTGATTTCACCTTACGCAACCTGCCTCGCGGCAATGGTCGACCCGGTCAGCGCGGTTCGCAACCTTCACCGCCTGGCCGCCGCCGGCGCGGGCAGTATTTACGGTTTCTATGAAGCGCTTGACTACACCCCGGAACGCCTGCCAGAAAATGAAAAAGTGGCCGTCGTGCGAACCACGATGGCGCATCATCAGGGCATGTCCCTTCTTTCCCTGAACGACGTTCTCTATGACGCGGCCATGCGCCGGCGCTTCCATTTAGATCTTTCGGTGCAGGCTACGGAACTTTTGTTGCAAGAACGCGCTCCCCGGGACGTGTCCGTGGCACGTCCCTCGATCGAGGAAGCGCACGGCGTAGTGGATGTGCAAGACCATATCCCCTCGATCGTGCGGAGATTCCGGTCCCCGCACCAGGCGTCGCCGCATACGCATTTGCTTTCCAACGGCCGCTACAGCGTAATGATCACGACCGCGGGATCCGGATACTCGCGCTGGCGAGACCTCGCCGTCACGCGCTGGCGAGAAGACACTACGCGTGACCCCTGGGGAACCTATATTTTCCTCCGCGACGTCCAGAGCGGGATCGTCTGGTCCGCCGGATACCAACCGACAGGTGTTGAGCCCGACGACTACGAAGTGGACTTCTCTGAGGAACGGGCTGAAATCGTCAGGCGCGATGGGTCTCTCATAACAACCCTCGAAGTGATTGTGTCGCCGGAAGATGACGCTGAAATCAGACGCGTCACGCTCCGCAACATCGGAGGCAGCGAACGCTCCATTGAGATCACATCGTACGCCGAGATGGTGCTGGCCCCGCCGACCGCGGACAACCTCCATCCGGCTTTCTCCAACCTCTTTGTTCAAACGGAATTTGTACCCGAGGTCAACAGTCTATTGTGCTCCCGACGGGCCCGACAAACTTCGGACAACCCTATTTGGGCAGCCCACCTGATCGTTGTCAAAGGAGAGGTCCAGAGCGCCGTGCAATATGAATCCGACCGGGCGCACTTCCTGGGACGGGGTCGCGCCATTCGTACACCCCTGTGTATGATGGATGGAAAACCCCTGACCAATACGACTGGAGCCGTCTTGGATCCCATCGTCAGCCTCCGGCAACGGCTAAAAATCGGACCCGGAGAAAGCGTGCAGGTCAGTTTCGTCACCCTGGTCACCTCCTCACGCGAACAAGCACTGATTCTGGCAGACAAATACCACGACCCGGCAATGTTTGAGCGAACAGCCACCCTGGCGTGGACACAAGCTCAGGTTCAACAACATTACCTGGGCATCGATCCTCACGAAGCACACCTTTTCCAGAGCCTGGCGAGCCGCATTTTGTACGCGGACGCTCTCCTGAGACCGGGCCCGGATGTTCTGGAGCGCAACGCACGCGGAGCCGGAGGGCTCTGGGCGCATGGTATTTCAGGAGATATTCCGATTGTTCTTGTGCGCATCGATGAAGTGGAAGACCGCGATATCATTCGCCAACTCCTCCGTGCCTACGAATATTGGAACATGAAAAATCTGGCGATCGACCTTGTTATCGTGAATGAGAGATTGCCCTCCTACATTCAAGAGCTTCAAACCTCTCTTGAAGATCTGGTCCAGGCCACTCAAACCAGTTTCCGACAGACCTCCCAGAAATCACCGGGAAGGATTTTTCTCCTGCGCGGCGACCGCCTTACCGCTGAGGATAAGCTTCTTCTGCAAACTGCAGCGCGGCTGGTTTTCTTGAGCCGGCATGGGAGTTTGTCGGAACAAGCGGGGCGCGCTGAGCGTCCCGACGAGGATGCAACCCCTCTTCAGCCAAAGCTATTCTCGCGTCCGGGCGCCACGAAAACCCTCCCGGAAACGGCGACGCTCGAGTTTTATAATGGCTTGGGAGGTTTTGCCAAAGAGGGACACGAATACGTCACGATTCTGGGCCTGAACCAATGGACGCCGGCCCCCTGGCTGAATGTCATCTCCAACCCGGAGTTCGGCTTTCAGGTGACAGAGTCCGGCATGGGCTACACATGGTCCATCAACAGCAGTGAAAACCAGCTGACGCCCTGGTCGAATGATCCGGTAAGCGATCCCTGCGGAGAAGCCTTCTACGTACGTGATATGGAATCCGGCGATGCCTGGACGCCCACTGCTCTACCAATCCGGGAAGAAGCCGGACCGTACATCGCACGTCACGGCCAAGGATACAGCATTTTTGAACATGCCTCGCGCGGAATCAACCTTGAACTCATTCAATTCGTTCCCTCGAAGGATCCCATTAAAATATCGCGGCTGACTATTGAAAATCGCTCCGCGCGCCCGCGAAAACTCTCGGCTACCGCCTATCTCGAATGGGTGTTGGGTGTCTCGAAGAGCGCGTCGGCGCCCTTCATTGTGTCGGAACTTGATTCACAAACCGGCGCTTTGTTCGCCCGGAATGCCTGGAACAGCGAATTCTCAGGCCGTGTTGCTTTCGCGGATTTGGGCGGACTTCAGACATCCTGGACGGCAGACCGCACTGAATTTCTCGGGCGCCACGGGACGCATGACCACCCGGCGGCCATCGAACAGGGCCGCCCGCTGTCGGGCAAGGTCGGCGCCGGCCTCGATCCCTGCGCGGCCCTGCAAACCACTGTAACGGTACAACCGGGAGAACGCGTGAAAATCGTCTTTTTCTTGGGCCAATCCGCCAACCGCGAAGAAGCGGTAAGTCTCCTGCGGCGTTACCGGGCCGAAAACCTCGACGCAATCCTCTCGGACGTCAACAAACAATGGGAAGAAGTTCTTGAGACAGTGCAGATCCGCACGCCGCAACGCTCCCTGGACATCCTGGTAAACCGCTGGCTTCTTTATCAAACGCTGACCTGCCGGATATGGGCCCGCGCCGCTTTCTATCAAGCGGGAGGCGCCTATGGATTTCGCGATCAGCTCCAGGATGTCATGGCGATCACGATCTCCCGGCGTGACCTGGCGCGCCAGCACATCCTCCGCGCGGCGGGCCGGCAGTTTCCCGAAGGAGATGTCCAGCACTGGTGGCATCCTCCGGCAGGACGGGGCCTCCGCACTCATATTTCGGATGACCTCCTATGGCTCCCCTATGCTGTGAGCCATTATCTTGAAGTCACCGGGGATACGGCCATCCTCGAGGAGTCTGTCCCCTTTCTGGAAAGCCAGGCCATCCCGGACGGAAAGGAAGACGCCTACTTTCAACCACAGCCGTCCCTTCAACAGGCGACGCTTTTTGAGCACTGCGCCCGCGCGCTGGACAAAAGCCTGGCGGTGGGATTACATGGACTTCCGTTGATGGGAACCGGGGATTGGAACGACGGCATGAACCGAATTGGCCCCGAAGGAAAAGGAGAGAGCGTCTGGCTGGCCTGGTTTCTGCATGCAAACTTATGGGAATTCGCCAGGATCGCGGATAAACGTGGCGAATCAGCCCGCGCGGAACGTTGGCGCCTGCATGTCAGCGATCTGAAGGCTTCCATTGAAAAGAATGGCTGGGACGGAAATTGGTATCGCCGCGCGTACTTCGACGACGGAACGCCGGTCGGATCGGCCGCCAATCCGGAGTGCCGCATCGATTCGATCGCCCAATCGTGGGGCGTCCTCTCCGGCGCGGCGGATCCCTCCCGCGCGCTTCGCGCAATGGGCGCGGTCGAAGAACACTTGGTAAATCGCGCGGAAGGCTTGATTCTTCTTTTGACTCCACCATTCGATAAAACGCCCCATAACCCGGGGTACATCAAAGGTTACCTGCCGGGGGTTCGCGAAAATGGTGGACAGTATACTCACGCCGCCGTCTGGGCGGTCCTGGCATTCGCCGCCCTGGGGGATGGGAAAAAAGCTGTCGACCTCTTCAATCTTTTAAACCCCATCCATCGCGGCAACAGCCGGGCGGCCATCCACCGCTATAAAGTGGAACCCTATGTCGCTGCAGGAGACGTTTATTCCGAACCTCCCCACGCGGGACGCGGCGGATGGACATGGTATACCGGTTCGGCCGGTTGGATGTACCGCGCAGCCATGGAATGGATTTTGGGAATTCGTTTGCGCGGCAGCACCCTGCTCATAGACCCCTGCATTCCGCCGGCGTGGCCGGGCTATGAGGTCACATTCCGCTACCACTCTTCCATCTATGAGATCAAAGTGGATAACCTTCAAAGTGTTTCGCGAGGAATTCACCACGCCACAATGGATGGAAAACCCATCCGGGGCGAGTCTCCCATCTTATTGGTTGATGATGGTGCCACCCATAACATCCTTATCGCTCTGGGCCGGGCAAGAACCGAGCAAGACGGAACGGGGTCCGGAAACGCTCCCCGGCTCATCGCCGGACCGGCGGCAAGCCAGTAAATTGGCAAACGGGCAGATCCGGGCCGGGGAACCGCGTGATGATTTTAATCCTGAAAATTTGGCGCCTGAGAAATGAAGAAAGCTTATCCGAGTATGAAATCTTCAACAACCCCTAACCTCGCGACGACCTCAAACGTCCTAGTGATCAAGAGATAGGAGGATATTCATGCAACACAACAACCGTACCAAAATTAAAAAACGTCTTACGTCGATGGACTTGAAAAAAGCGCGTCATCGCTGCAAACCAATGGAGCAAACCTCCGCACGGCCTTCAAAAGCAGGGGCGTTTAAAATGACCGAGGAAGTGGAGCGCATGCAACCTGAAGGTTATAGCGCGTGGCTTCCGTGAAATAAACAACCTTCGCCGACACACTGGAAAGCATTTTGAAATTAAGGGGTCAAAGGGCCCAACGAACGCAATCCCGGCCGGACGTCTTGGCGGCGTAAAGAGCTTTGTCCGCCCTGACGACGAGATCGTCGACAGTGGCGGCATCCCGCGGAAACGAAGCCCCCCCGATCGATAGCGTAATCCGCCCCTTGGGCAGTCCTTCCAAACCCGGCAATAACAAGGTCAAAAACGCCTGCTGAATCCGTTCCGCGAGCGCCCGGGCCGGTTCCGCCGAGGTATTCGGCAGGATCAGCGCCAGCTCATCACCACCGTACCGAGCGAGAAAATCGATGTCCCGGAGGCTCTCGCGGACAGCCCCAAAAACCCTTTTAAGGATTTCATTGCCGAACTCATGCCCCTGGCTGTCATTGCAGTTCTTGAAATTATCGATGTCCGCTATTAATAAGCACAAGGATCCCCCCGTGCGCCGCGCGCGATCAATCTCCTGCCTTAAAACCCTGCGGAAATGACGCAAATTGTAAGCTCCGGTCAAACCATCCGTGATGGTCTCGTGAAAAAGCCTCTGTCGCTGCTCTTTCACTGTACGGGCCATTCGATTGAAAGCCTGCGTTAAACTCCCAACCTCATCACCCGTGGTAATCGGAATCTCGAAATCCAAATCGCCCTGCTCGACCCGCTCGACCCCCCGGAGCAGCTGATGGAGAGACCCCAGCAAAGACGCCGCCAACCCCAGGGCAGCCAAAATCGCCAGCCCACAAGCGGTGATTCCCGTGGCGAGCGCGATCCGGTGATTTTCATCCAGGGCCTCATTCATCTCCACCTGGGCCAACTCGAGCTGACGCTGGTTCAGCACGAGCAGCGCTTTGCACAGCTCGAAAATCCGGTATAGGTGCTGTTCACCGGCCGCGGAGATATCCCTCACCTCCTGCGTTTGCTTTCCCTGCCTGTGGAGCCAGGACCACTTGGAAATGATTCCGGCGCCAGGAGAGAGGCTGTTCCGGCGGGACATCCCCAAGAGACGCACCGACAAACTGAAATAATCCGCGCTCTCGTTCCGCAGAGGCCGGATCAGCGAACGCGCAACCTGGCCGCCCGCCAGAACCCGTAAGCGTTCGATTTCGACGGCAACATCCTGCCGCGCGGTATGGCTTGCCTCAAGATCCCGAAGGTCGTGTGTGGCGAGATAACGAAACAGGGAACTGTCGTAATCCATCAAGGAATCCCGGATCCTATAGGCTGACACCATTGACCCAATCTGGACATCAAGGATCTCGTGCGTAATGGCGGCCAAGTGACGCTGCGCATAGAGCCCCGACGCAAGGCACAGGAACACGGCGGCCACCGTTGTAAAAGCCGCCAGATAAATCCTTTCCGCCAGGGAAAACCTCCGCGTCATCCAATGGTATAACCGTGAATGAACAGGCTCGCCCCGGGCAACACCTTGAATCGAAGTTGCCTGCATCACTTACGTTTTGAGGGGATCGCGATAGATTTCCGGCTCAACCCGTCGTGTGTGAGTGGCGGGATTCGCGTTACGGCGCACCGAGGGAAGTATTCGCAGGTTCTGCACTATTGCCCAAACCAAGAGCCGCCGGCTTTCCTACCGGCCCTACGGCTCCTGTCCTCCGCGAGGGTGTCACCGGCGCCCGGAAGAGCTCCGCTGCCCCAGAGACTCTGGCTCCCATGTTGGGAATGGTGCCGGATTTGGTGCCGGAAGGCTCCAAGCCGGAACCTGTATCGCTACTCGGAACGGCCCCCGACGTACTCGCCTCGAGCGGAATCAATCCCTCCGCCGTATGAGTCGTCTGCGCCATGAACAACATTGGAAAAATCAACCCACCCGCCGTGAGAAAAGAAAAAATCTTCCGAAAGGAAATACCCTGAAAATACTCCATCTGATCCCCCCTTGCTTGAGTTGCTTATGAGAATTGGGACACATGACCCCGTGACGAGGTTGCCCTCATTTCCCGGGCCTTTTCCAGTTGATTACGGCGGAAGGTAACCTGGGAAGGTTCTGTTTCGTCTCATCCTCAGGACAGGAGGCTATTATGGAATACAGCAACGAAATCATTCCAACCGATCCCGTATGCGGGAGAGATGTCATCGAACATGCCCAGCAAGCAGTCGGCAGCCTGAACTGGGAGGAGAAGACCTTCTTCTTTTGTTCGTTTCAGTGCCGGCAAAAGTTTGAGGGAGATCCGGACATGCGCTTACGTCAGGTTGCCTGAACAAGGAGGCTGAATGGATGAATCGGTTAAAATCAACCCGCAATTGATGGCGTTCATCGGACTTCTGGGGGGTCAGATTCTGGCTTATCTGAATGGGAACGGTGAGACACCGCAGCAACAACTCATTCGGTGGATTTGCCAACTGGGATGGTCCGCAGTGGTCGTCTCGATGGCTGTCGATGTGTTGGCCCAGGGTGGTCTGGTACAAATTAAGGATGGGCCTGAAGACGTGGTGATCAAACCTATCCAAGGAGAAAAGAAATGGAGCGCAATATTGGGTTAGTCGCAGGACAAGTTCTCAGATATCTCGAAGAAAATAGGGTGGCATCAATGACGCATCTTTCCGCCGACATCCGGTGTCCGCTCCAACGCCTGAAAGCGGCCGTCTCGGTGTTGTCGCACGGCGGCTTGGTCAGGGTGTTTGAACAAAACCAGGAAGAGGTCGTCTCAAGAACGATCCCCGCCTGACTGCCCCAGCCCCGCACTTCCTCTCCGTCCCAAGAATCTGCCCGGGCGGGAACGGGGTTCTATGCAACCTTTCCCTATTTTCCTTGTCGAACGAAAAAGAGATTCCGCTTATGAAGTGAAGCCGGAAAAGGAGTTAACGATGAAGATGCTGGTAAAAATAATGCTGATAACAATGATGGCCGTGCCGCTGGTTTCCATGGCGTCCGCGACAGCGCCAAAACAAATTACGCTTCAGGTCGAGCCCGGGTCCAACCCCAACAGGGTGAATTATGACAAAATAGCGGATATTACCGTCAACGGGACCAACATTGGAGAAAAAGTTGAGATTACACAGAATAGCACCCCCCAAACACGGGATCTCAGTCTCCATGAGCTGCAGACAGGAGAAACCATAACGGTGGATGCGATCTTCTCAAACCGGGACACATCTCACGCGGTGACATGCTCGCGGAGCTGGCCCGTCGTGTCGGAAAACTCCATTGGCTGCGGTCCCATCGAAGCCTCCTACCAAGCCATCACGGACACCTGTGTTCTTACCTGCAACTAACTAAAAATCTTCACACAGAGAAACAGCTGCCGTCATGAGGGCGGGTCCGCCGATGCGGGTCCGCCTTTTTGATCGGAGTCGGCACGCCCAATGACTTTGATGGAGGCCCTCCACTACAGCAATGAACGCGGCGCGGGCGAAGGTCAGAAGAACCGGAACGACACCACCACGACCATGAATCGCACTCAGGACAGGCGCGGCGCTTCACAGCGAATTTCTCGGTCTTCCCAGTCGTTTCTCCCCCCCTGTTTTCTAAAAGACCACCCCAACGCTCTGTATGTGAACTCTAGATAGTTATAGTATTATGTAAGTAGTAGCGTTGTCGAAATAATATTATTCTGGTATAATCGGGGAGTGATAAAAAAACCGTATCCGGTTGGACGTCATTTTTACACGCGGGCTGGCCTCACCAAGGTGCTCGTGATCCATCTTACGCCCGAGCTCTATGGCCGCATCCGGAGCCTGGCCGAGGCGGAGGAGCGATCGCTCCAGGTCACTGCGAGACGGATGCTGGAAAGCTATTTTGAGGGGAAGAAATAGAGACACCTTCAGCCTGGCGGATTTACCCCCTCCCCTCCCTCCCCTTCCTCTTCCCCCTCTTCTATTAACCCGCTAAATACGAAACTTATCCACCTCTCCGGGTATCCAAACAGTATGGGCGGCAATGGCAGTCGATTTCACGGTCAGGGTCTTACTCGACCCTGCCTGGGAATAGGACCTGGCCGGTCTGATGTCCCCCAGGCGGGGTATTTTTAAGGGAGGTGCTGTCATGTATCAGATTAACTTCTGGTGGAGTCGTAAAAACAACGGCCGACAACACAATCCGCACAATTGGCAAAAGTGGAGCCTGAAAAATAGCACGTCCCGAAAACGGAGCTCCCGCGCGGAGAGGTCCGAGCTGCACAACGCCTACGGCGACCGAATGGCGGAAAATACGCCGCGGGGACTCTGAGGAGGACGGGTTCCATGTTTCATGCAAATATCTTGACCGGTACCTGTTGTTTTGGATTCTTCGCCCTGGTGACCGGCATAGCCTGGAACGGCTGGCGAAAGTCCGTTCGTGTTCCAGAAAGAGGCCTGTCCCGAGTCAAGACCGAATCCGCGGCGAATTATTTTCTGCTGCTGGCGAACGACGTTCAGCAAATGATCACCCGGCGGATCATCTCACAGGGGCATGGTTTTTCATTGCTTCAACTCCCGGATCAGGTCACGCAATCCCGGCTGGCGCAAGCTATCGTGGAACGGGATTTGTCCATCAAGCAAACAAGAGCTTTGGTTAATATCTGGATCACGCAGGGGAGGGAAGCCGTCGGCATCATGCTGGGAATGACAGAAATCTGGACCCGTAAAGCCACGGGACATTTTTATTCAACATCCGGTCCAGACAACAGGGATATTTAGGGAGGGTTTATGATAAATAATGGCCATCTATTTCTGACCGATGTCAGGGAATTGCGCGCTCGCGCGCGCATGAACATTGAGAAAGGCGCCGTCACCGCAGCGTATCAAGGGGATGCGACCCAGACAATCGAGATCCTGCAGAGTGTCCTGGCGACGGAGATTGTCTGCGTACTGCGCTACACAATGAACGCGGTGACAGCCAGCGGCCTCTCCAGCCAGAGCGTCAAAGCGGAATTCGACGAACACGCCAAGGAAGAACAAACGCATATGCGGGCTGTCGCGGAACGGATCAGCCAGCTTGGAGGAAAGCCGAACTTCAATCCGGAAGGGCTCGCCACCCGGTCCGCCTCCGAATACACCGAAGGCGCGACCCTGATTGACATGATCAGAGAAAACCTCATCGCGGAACGGATCGCCTGCGATCATTACCAGGAACTGATCCGGTTCTTTGCCGATAAAGATTCCGCCACGCGTGTGATGATAGAAGGCATCCTTGTGAACGAACAAGAACACGCGACCGATATGCAAGACCTCCTAACCGCTCACGAAAAAAACCCGAAGCGTTGACACGATGAAACGGAATAAATACAGGAGTGATGTGCGGTCGTCTATATTCATAAAGGAAGGGTAAAAAATGAACCGAATGAACAGGGTGTTTCCGAAGATTTTATTCTCCGTGCTATTGGGAGTCGGTTCTACGGAAGCGACGGTCCATAACGACGACGTCGCGGCAACGCCGGGGACCTCGGACACACAGGCAACAAAGGGGACCGATGAAACCCGAAACCTCGCGCCGGGCACCTTCGAATCGAGACCTGTCCACGCGCGAGCGAACCGGGTTTCAGAGAGCCGCAGCGGAGGTAATTCATCCGTAGGCCCTCAAAGCAGATCCGTGACACCCGGCGGGATGGAAACAACGTCCGGCGGGTCGGGAGCCAACATCAGTAACACTCCCTCCAACATCACTCCGGCCACAACGCCTCCGCTTTAGTCGCCAAAAATCCTTTCCCGGCTGGTTCCCCCTCCCGGGCAATCCCGGCATGGCAAGAAAGCCGAAACGTCACGGAGCCGCAAAGACGGGGGTATTCTTAACCGAGGACGGTAAGAATCTGCGCCGTACTACGGACCCGTCCGATGCGTGGGAAAACATGGCGGATCACATGTTCATGCTCTGCCGCGGACCGGGCGGCCATCGCGTCTTCCGCGAAAATCTGCTCGTAAGAACGTTCGTAGGCGTCACGGGCCGTGCTTTCCACGCCGTAGCCGGTGGAGATTCCACAGAGAACAATCGTTGTGATACCGCGCCGGCGCAGCTGCAGATCCAGATCAGTCCCATAGAAAGCCCCCCACTGACGTTTCGTAATCACATGATCGCCTGGCTGCGGCGCCATTTCCGGGACGAGATCGGCCCAGTCGTCGGGCCGCTTGACGCCCGCCATCATTGGCGAATCGCAGTCCGGATGAAGCCGGTCTTTGCCGTCGGGTGAGCCCGTCACCCGCACGACAACAATAAAGGCACCCCGGGACCGCAAGGCGGCCGCCAACCGTCCGGCATTCTGAACAACCTCGTTCGAACTCCGTGGTTCCAAGGGCATCCGGACGATGCCTTTTTGCAGGTCAATGATGATGAGCGCGGTTTTTGTGGGGCTGAATTCAGTTTGTTCCATCATTGTCATCTCCTCTGATCCCATCATGCGGCCCCGGGATCCTAATGGACAACGGCGGGGCCTTTGGAAGGCTGTATCTTTTTAAGGAGGCAGGCTAGCAGTAGCGAACCGAAGCAGAGCCCGGCCATGAACCGGAAATCCGTGAGATAGGAAAGCATCGAAGCTTGACGCAGAAGCTCCTGGTAGATAAACCCCGGGGCAAACCCCGAAGCCTGGAGGGGACTCACCCCGTGGGCCACCAAGGCCTGCGTTGTATGGGCCAGCGCCGCGCCATAAGCCGGGTTCAATAACGTCATATGCGCCGAAAGAACCGCCTGATATTTCTGAGAAGAGCGGGCGAGAATCGTTGTGGCGATCGCGATCCCTACGCCGCCCCCCATGTTTCGTGACAGATTAATGAAGCCTGAAGCCTGTGTGCGGTCTCGAGGTTTGACGAAGCCATAAGCCGCCGTATTAATCGGCACAAAGAGAAAACCGAGCCCTGAAGCCTGGATCAGGCGGGTTGTGACGGCCGTCGTGTAGTCGACGTTCAGATTGAAATGGCTCATCATGACGAGCGAGCTTCCCACCACCATAAGCCCCCACATAATGAGCCAGCGGGGCTGGAACTTTGAAAGCAAGACACCCACCAGTGGCATCGTCGCCATCGTAATCAGCCCTCCCGGAGAAAGCACGAGCCCTGCCATCGTCGCCGTATAACCCATAAGCGTCTGCAGAAAAAGCGGCAGCAACACCGTGCTGCTGAACATCGTCACCCCGAGTACAAACATGAGCACATTCGCCAGCAGAAAGTTTCTCTCCTTGAGCATCGACATCCTGATGATCGGGTCTTCGTGGTTGAGTTCCCAGAAAACAAGGAAAATAAGTGCGAACACCGCCACCGCCGTGAGCACCGTCACCCAATGGGACGCGAACCAATCTTCCCGCTGACCTTTGTCGAGCACAATCTGGAGCGCCGCCAGACCCAGGGCCACCGCCCCCAGACCGATGTAGTCGATCTTCAAGTTCTTCAGGCTCCGGCGCTCCATATGCGGGGGGTCCGAGACGAAATGTGAGGTCAGAGCCAGCGAGATGAATCCCACCGGAATATTAATAAAGAATATCCAGCGCCAGCTGAAATTGTCCGTGATCCAACCCCCGAGCGTAGGTCCGATGATCGGGGCCGTCACCACCGCGAAACCGTAGACCGCCATGGCCATGCCAAGCTTCTCTTGCGGGAAGGTGTCCGCCAGGATGGACTGTTCGCTCGGCTGCAGGCCGCCACCGCCCAACCCCTGCATAATCCGGAAAACCACAAGCCACCTCAGAGAAGGCGCCAGGCCGCTCAGGAGCGAGCTGAAGGTAAAGACCGCCACGGAAATCATATAGTAGCGCTTGCGTCCGATCAACGAAGAGAGCCAGGCGCTCAAGGGAAGAATGATGGCGTTGGCGACCAGGTAGGAGGTGAGCACCCAGGTGCTTTCATCCACCCCCGCCGAGAGATTGCCCGCGATGTGAGGCAGGGAAACATTGGCGATGCTCGTGTCGAGCACCTCCATGAAGGTCGCCAGGGTTACTGTGAGAGCAATGACCCAGGGGTTGTGCGCCGGCCTCCAGGAATCTTCGACGCTCATTTTATTTTGACGGTCGGCTCCACGGACATCCCGGGCGCCAAATGATAGGGCGAGTCCGTCGGCTCATCGAACACAATCTTGACCGGCACGCGCTGAACGACCTTGACGTAATTGCCCGTGGCATTCTCCGGCGGCAGGAGGCTGAAACGCTCTCCCGTTCCCGACTGGACGCTGTCCACGTGGCCCTTAAAAAGGTGGTCGGGATAGGCATCCACGCTGATCGTGACGGATTGACCCGGCTTCATGCGCGTGAGCTGAGTCTCCTTGAAGTTGGCGATGACCCAGACTTCCTCCGGCACGATCGCAAACAAGGACTGCCCCACCTGGACGTAACTCCCCTCTTCCACGGATTTGCGTGTTACGAGACCGGACTCAGGGGCCCGCGCCTGGGTGTAGGAAAGGTCGAGCGCGGCCTGCTGGGCCTCCGCTTGGGCGCGCTGCAACATGGCCTCGCTGGAGCGTGCGGCCGTACGGGCCTGGTCAAGTTGCTGCTTGGAAACCTCGTCATTCCGGAAAAGCGCGGCATAGCGCCGGGCGTCGGCAGCCGCTCGGGCTGCTTCGGCTCCGGCGGCCGCGACGCGGGCCTGGTCTTCCTGAAGCTTTGTTTGGTAGTCACGCGGATCGATCTCATAAAGGAGGTCGTCCTTTTTCACTCTCTGATTGTCCAGGACGTAAACTTTCACGATCGGCCCTGCCACGCGCGGCGCGATGGGGATAACGTGCCCTTCAATAAAAGCGTCATCCGTCGATTCCTGCCCCGAGTAAAACCACATGAGTCCACCGGCGGTCAAAGCCACCACCGCTGCCGCGATCAAGGTAATCATAATGATCTTGCTCTTTGTGTGGTTATTGGGGGGTTCGTTGGAACTCACGGGTTCTCCTTTTGGGTGTTTCCTGCGCTGAGCTGGAATTTCTGTGTTTCGCCGAGCGACATCGCAAAGTTAACGCGGGCCGCATTGTAGCGCGCCAGAGCCTCCACCTGATCCTGCTGGGATTGGGCCGCCGCCGCCTGGGCACTGGTCACCTGAATGTTGTCACCGGCGCCCGCCGCATAACGGTCACGGGCCATCTGAAGCTCCCGGCCGGCCAGGCGGACGGCCTCATCAGCCGCCTCCACTTCCTCTGCTTCCGTGGAAAGTGTTTCCAAAGCCAAGCGAACATCTTCTTCCACTTGCAGCCGGGTGTCGCGCGCCCGGGCTTCCGACTCCCGCTCACGACCCTGGGCTGTCTCAATCTGCCCGTGGAGCTGGCCTCCATAGAAAATCGGGAGGTCAAGACGCGCGCCGATACTCCCGGTCCGGGCCGCCTCGGAATTCGGCAAGTTGCCGCTGTAGCCGTAGTCGGCGAGACCGGATAAAGACGGCCATTCCTGCGCCCGAGCGCCGTGGAGAGCCAACCGATCAAAGCGTAACCGCTCCTCGACAAGCCGGAGCTCAACCCGGTGCCCGTTCGCCCGGGCCAACGATTCCTCCTGGGAAGGCAACGGCCCCGGAGAAGAACGAAAAGGTTCCGTGAGCGCGATGTCCCCGGCGAGAGGCAGGCCCACTACCCGCTTCAACCGGAGGGCCGCTTCCCGCGACGCGACACGGGCACGAATGAAAAGGACATTCTCCGCCGCGGCGCGCGTCTCGGCGCGCGCGACATCCACGCCGGTGGAAGTCCCCGCGCGGTGTTCGTCGCGGGCCAACGTGAGAAGATCCTGGGCAAGCTTGAGGTTCGCCTCGGTCGCGGCGACGGATTCCTGAGACTGAAGCGCCTCCAGATAGGCCAGGGCGGCGGCCGCAGAGACCTGTTCCCGGGCAAGTTCTTCCTGGAGCTGGGCGATCCGGACGCCCGAACGTCCTGCCTGATACAGCCAGACGGAGCTCATGTCAAAAATCTTCTGGACCAGCTGAAACCTGGCGTCAAAAATGTCGTAAGGACCAATCAATGGATTGAAAGTCAAGCCTCCGAGCGAGGTGAACCCTTCCGCGGCCAGGTTCTGTTTGAAAACGCGGGACTGCTGGACGCTTCCCAGAATCTGGGGCAAAAGCTTGGACGCCGCCTCAAGCGCCTCGCCGCGGGCTTCGTCCGTCTGGGCGGCGGCCAGCTGAGTCGACAGATTGTTCTTGATGGCCCCGTCGATGGCCTGCGCCAAACCGAGCGACAGTGTGCCCGTGGAAAGAACCGGGTTCCTTTCCGGGGTCTCGGCCAGAACCCCTGAAACCAGAGTAAGGCCCAGGGCAAAAACGAAAAAAATTCCGGATGGTTTCATGGCTCTTTGACCACGGGAGGCATCTGCTCAAGGAAACGATGCAGTTTCAAAAGCGTCGCTGAGAGCGCCATTTTTTCGTCCGCGCTCAAAATCTTGAAGATGCGCCCCACCTCGCTGTAGTGGGCGGGATAGTAAGAATCGAGGAAAGATTCCCCCCGGGGAGTGATCCGGGCGATACAAACGCGTCGGTCGGTTTTATGTTCCCTCCGCTCGACAAAACCTCTTCGGACGAGACCGTCAATGAGGCCTGTCACGTTCGCGCGCGTCACGATGAGGAGATCGCTCAAGCGATTGAGCGGACAACCCGCCTCCCGATGTTCCCTCAAAATCCCCAAAACGTTCAGGCCCGCCAACGTCAGGCCGTACAACTTGATTTTTCCCGCCATCCGGTTTTCCAGGGCGTTGTAGGTTTGAACGAGACCGAAAAGCGTCTCCGCCGCGACCGGGTCAAACTGCCGGCAGCGGCGGGCCATGGCTTTGCGGAAATCCGCGTAAAACATGTCCCGGGAAATCTTTAATGGAATACGGCGTGCGTTTTGAACCATCGTGATACCCTATTGTAACCCTCGCTGGCTATATAATCAATGACTTAACTATTTAACTATTAACTAATTTCCCTGGGCCCGCCCGGACAAGCCCGGGCCTCAAAAAAGTGGTTCCGGAGGCACCCTTTTTCTCTCTTCAAGCGTCTAAACGACGTATGAAAACTCTGCGGTGTCTTTTAACCGCCTTTGGAACGGCGGTAGTACTGGCAGGGCTTGCCTCCTCCGGGGCTTCGGCCCAAGATCCTTATTATTACGGCACGTACAATCAATCGGGGCCGGGTTCCAGCAATCCCCCTCCTCCCGCCCCGCAAGCGGTGATCTATCAACCCGCCCCCGTTTACCGTCCGGTATATCAGGCGCCACCGTGGGCGCTGCCGAGCTCGGCCGCCCTCGGGCCCTGGCCCTGGAACTTTGAGTTCGGTGGAGGCCCCGTAGTGGCCGCCGGATCAAACAGTCCGTTGAACGGCGGAGCCAACTTCCAGATTGGTGGAGGGTATAACTTTTCGCCGCGGGAAGGGTTTGTCCTGGAATTCATGGACTCGGGCCTCGGAGTCACGGACACCGCCCTTCAGGCCAACGGAGCCACCAATGCCCATGCCGACGTGTGGGGAATCACCCTCAATCCCATATGGCGTTTTCGCATCTCGGGACCGGTGGGTGGCTATCTGATCGGCGGGGGAGGATATTACCAGCGGGATATCTGGTACGACCAACCGGCCACGGTATTTGTACCAACCTTCAACGGAGGCTTTAACGCGACGGGTACGCAAAGGGTCTACCAAGACGACGGAACAGGCGGTGTGAATGTCGGAGCGGGCCTTACCTGGAACGTCGGCTGGGGTGCTAAGTTTTTCGTG